>Ga0182027_10014851_pt1 | contig 10751 bp, 7 predicted proteins | sample 712E1DmetaG_FD_121300 | JGI IMG/M metagenome (GOLD analysis project Ga0182027, IMG submission 121300) | Permafrost microbial communities from Stordalen Mire, Sweden - 712E1D metaG (Illumina Assembly) | ecosystem: Environmental > Terrestrial > Soil > Wetlands > Permafrost | place: Sweden...
ATTTATTTTCGATTCATTTTGGAATGAGGTGGACAGGCGTTTTTCTTATTTTCAATATACTAAACTGAATTGGGATTCTGTTAAGTTGGTTTACCGGAATCAAATAAATGAATATACTTCGGATATTAGATTATTTCAGGTGCTGGGGAAAATGATCAGTTTGCTGAAAGATGGACATTCCAATCTTTTTAGTTCTTTCGGAATTGCCGGCTACAATGGTTTATATTCTCTTTCTTCAAATTTAAAAGACACATTAAACAATCTGCAAAAAGCAAATTATTTTACAAATTATAAAATTTACAATTCGGTTTTCAACTATGGAAAATTCAATAATTATAATTACGGTTATATTTTTTTAAAAACATTTGATTCTTTAATTGATGAAAAGGAATATGAAGCAATCGATTCATTATTGAATATTTTTAAATCGACTGATGGGTTAATAATAGATGTCCGTTCAAACGGAGGCGGTAATACATTATTTGCAGATATCATTGCCAGCAGGTTTGCACAATCGAAGTATTTTATTTATAGATACAGGACAAGAAATGGGCCGGGGTACAATGATTTCACCGATTGGGTTGATTTTTATTTAACCCCGGATGCGAAGTACTTTAAGCCTGTGGTTGTGCTGACCAACCGAAGTAGTTTCAGCGCAACAGAAAGTTTTGTAATAGATATGAAACATCAGCCAATGGTAAAAATAGCGGGCGACACTACAGGTGGTGGAAGTTCAAACCCTTTAATCAGGGAGTTGCCAAACGGTTGGATCATCCGGGTTTCTAATTCACAGCGTATTACATTTGAAAGGAGCGATTACCAATTTATCGGCATATATCCGGATGTCCCGGTAAAACAGAGTGAAACTCAAAGAAATATAGATTATACGATAGATGCAGCGATTGAAATTCTGCAAAACAAATTAAACAAATGATTTTAAACATCTAATTTGATTTCTTCAGTTCTAATGTAACATCCATGAACTTGCGTTTACAACTAGGATATGTATATATAATGGATGTTTACCTTCGGTGGGCCCTGCGGGGTTCATGAGAATCAACTATAAAATTATTAAATGTTTAACCTAAATATATTCTCATGAAATAATTACATTTAGCGATGAATTTTTAATTTTTCAAACTAATTGCAGTTCAATCATTTGTTTATTTATAAAAGACTAAATTTTTAAAATATTTTAATATATTATGACAAAAATAGCTTCACTCGACGATCTGAGACGCTTAAAAAATGAGATCAAAAAGAAAAATGGCCAAAGAGAGAATGGCTCAAAGCCAGGACAATCTGTTCAGGTTAAAGTCGCGATGGCTACCTGTGGAATTGCATCCGGAGCAAAACCAGTTATGGAATTTATGATACAAGAGTTAAACAAGCGCAATATTGATGCGGTAGTGACGCAAACTGGTTGTATGGGCTTTTGTTATGCCGAACCAACAATAGAAGTGACACTGCCAGGTAAAGAGCCTCTTGTTTTTGGTAATGTAACCAAAGCGAAAGCTGATGAAATTATTGAAACTTATATAAAAAATGGAGATTTGGTCGATGGTATTATTCCCATCATTTATCAAACCATAGATAATAAAAATTAAAGGAGGATATCAGGATGTCGAATTATAAAATTCAGGTGCTTGTTTGCGGGGGCAATGGATGCAAATCATCGGACAGTGAAATGGTAGCCTATAGCCTGAGAGAAAACATTGAAAAAAATGGGTTAAATAACGATGTGCAGGTTGTTATGAGTGGATGTTTCGGTTTTTGTGGAAAAGGCCCGATTGTAAATATCCAACCCGACAATACTTTTTATGTTTCTGTAAAACCAGATGATTGTGTTGAAATTGTAACTGAGCATTTAGCAAAAGGGAACAAAATAGAACGCTTGATTTACAATGAATTAAATGCAAATATTGCAGCCCGGACAGATTTCAATAAAAAACAACTAAAGATTGCTTTGAGAAATTGTGGTTTTATTGATCCTGAAAACATTGATGAAGCCATTGCAGTTGATGCTTACCTGGCGTTAGGTAAAGTTTTATCGGAGATGACAGCTGCCCAGGTTATAGATATTGTGAAACGTTCAGGTATCCGGGGGCGCGGTGGTGCAGGCTTTCCTACCGGAGTGAAATGGGAAATTGCAAGTAAAGTAAAAGGCGATGTAAAATATGTGGTTTGCAATGCCGATGAAGGCGATCCAGGGGCATTTATGGACCGGTCGGTACTCGAAGGCGACCCGCACTCAGTTTTGGAGGCAATGGCAATTTGCGGATATTGTATTGGGGCATCAAATGGCTTAATTTACATAAGGGCCGAATATCCTCTGGCAATAGAAAGGTTAAAAATTGCCATCAACCAGGCTCGTGAATATAGTTTGTTGGGTAAAAATATTTTTGGGTCTGATTTCAATTTCGATATTGAATTGAAGTACGGTGCCGGGGCATTTGTTTGTGGCGAAGAAACAGCATTGATCCATTCGATGGAAGGTTTGCGTGGTGAACCTACATTTAAGCCACCGTTCCCGGCAGAATCAGGCTACAAGGGCAAACCTACCAATGTAAATAATGTTGAAACTTACGCCAATATTCCGGTAATAATCCTGAAAGGGGCAGAATGGTTTGCAAGTATCGGTACTGAAAAATCGAAGGGTACAAAAGTTTTTGCACTTGCAGGAAAGGTAAATAATGTTGGATTAATTGAAGTGCCAATGGGAACTACCTTGCGTGAGATAATTTTTGACATCGGCGGCGGAATAAAAGATGGCAAGAAATTCAGATCGGTTCAAATCGGTGGGCCATCAGGCGGATTTCTTACAGAGAATCACCTTGATGTGCCGGTCGATTACGAAAGCTTAACTGCCAATGGTTCTATGATGGGTTCCGGTAGTATGATTATTATGAGTGAAGAAGATTGTATGGTGGCTATGGCTAAATTTTATCTTGACTTTACTGTAGAAGAAAGCTGTGGAAAGTGCACACCATGTCGGGTTGGCAATAAAAGGCTTAACGAAATGCTCCACAAAATAACTCAAGGTAAGGGCACAATTGAGGACATTGACTTATTAAAAAATTTAAGCTATGTTATTAAGGACACATCGTTATGCCAATTAGGGGGTTCATCGCCCAATCCAGTTTTGTCTACAATAGATGTTTTCTATGATGAATACATGGCCCATATAAAAGAACACAGGTGTCCGGCTGGTCAATGCAAAGCCTTGATGCATTATTTTATCGATCCCGAGCATTGTATAGGTTGTATGGCCTGTGCGCGAAATTGTCCTGTCAATTGCATTTCGGGCGAACGCAAACAACCCCATACAATCGATCAGGTCAAATGTATCAAATGCGGGGCATGCTTGGAAAAATGTAAATTCAATGCTGTAATAGTAAAATAAGGAATCTTAAAATGGAAATGATAAAAGTCACTATAGATAATAAGGTTGTAGAGGTTGAAAAAGGAACTTCTGTTCTTAAAGCAGCACGTAAAGCCGGAATAGATATTCCTACGCTTTGTTACATGAACCTTGAAGATTTAAATATTGAACATAAACCAGCAGGTTGCCGGATTTGCGTTGTTGAAGTTAAAGGCCGGCGAAACCTTGCCCCTGCTTGCGGTACTGATTGTGCCGATGGTATGTTTGTCAGCACACATACAATCCGGGTGTTGAATGCCCGCAAAACAGTTATGGAGCTTATGCTTTCCGATCATCCCACCGAATGCCTTATTTGTGCCAAATCCGGAAATTGTGATTTACAGGCAATGGCACACCAGCTTGGAATAAGAAAAATACATTATGAAGGCGAGCAGTCAAGGTATCGCGAAGATACATCACCTTCAATTATTCGCGACATGGACAAATGCATTATGTGTCGACGATGCGAAACTATGTGCAATACATTTCAAACTGTTGGTGTATTATCAGGTGTCAACCGCGGGTTTATGGCAGTTGTTGCACCGGCATTCGAGCAAAATCTCGATCATTCAACTTGTACCTATTGCGGACAATGTGTTGCTGTTTGCCCAACAGGTGCTTTGACTGAAGTAGATCATACAAACAATGTGATCCGGGCTCTTGCTGATCCAACCAAAACAGTTATTGTTCAAACTGCACCTGCAGTTCGTGCTGCATTGGGAGAAGCATTTGGGTTAGAACCTGGGACTTTAGTTACAGGTAAATTGGTTGCAGCATTGCACCGCTTAGGCTTCGATTATGTTTTTGATACTGATTTTGCTGCCGACCTGACAATAATGGAAGAAGGCACAGAATTGCTGGAAAGGTTGTCACGGCATCTTAATGGCGATAAGACTGTAGCTTTGCCAATTCTTACTTCCTGTTGCCCGGCATGGGTAAAGTTTATTGAACACCAGTTCCCGGATATGCTTGATATTCCTTCAACGGCGCGCTCGCCCCAGCAAATGTTCGGGGCAATAGCAAAGAATTATTTTACACAAAAAATTGGTGTGAAACGGGAAGATATGATAGTAGTTTCTATTATGCCCTGCTTAGCTAAAAAGTACGAATGTACACGTGAAGAATTTGGTGAAAATGGCAACCCTGACGTTGATTTCTCGCTTTCTACCCGGGAATTAGCAAACCTTATTAAGCAATCTAATATCGACTTTATATCCCTGCCAGATGAAGAATTCGATAATCCATTGGGTGAATCGACAGGAGCAGCAGTAATTTTTGGTACGACCGGTGGTGTTATCGAAGCTGCAGTTCGCACAGCCTATGAACTGTATACCGGAAAGAAACTTCAGAAGGTTGATTTTAAAGAACTGCGTGGCCTGGACGGTATCCGTCATGCCACAATAGATTTTAACGGATTGCCTATAAATATTGGAATAGCCCATGGATTGGGCAATGCACGTAAGTTACTCGAAGATATCAGATCAGGTAAGTCCCAATTTCATGCCATTGAAATTATGGCATGTCCGGGTGGATGTATTGGTGGGGGTGGACAACCTTTACACCATGGTGATTCAAAAATTATTAAAGCCCGTCATGAAGCTATTTATCGGGAAGATAGGGGCAAGGCTATCCGTAAATCGCACGAGAATCCTTTTATCATTAAACTTTATGAGGATTTTCTGGGCAAGCCATTGGGCGAAAAATCTCATCATTTGCTTCATACTTTGTATTACGACAGAAGCAAGAAAGATATATTGGTAGATTAATTTTCAATAATCGATTTGCGATATTCGATGTTTGAAACATTAATTCATAATTCATAATTCATAATTATTAAGATATGTCAACAATTAAAGTTGAATTAAAACTACACCAGGTAGAGCAGTTGAAAGCAGTATGCAAGGAATTTAATAACGACCCCGGTGAGTTGATCAATGTACTTCATAAAGCGCAACACATGTTTGGTTATCTTCCCGCTGAAGTTCAGGAAGTAATCGCCCGCGAATTGAAAATACCTGTTGCCAAGATTTATGGTGTGGTAACATTTTATACTTTTTTCAACATGTTGCCCAAAGGGAAACACCCTATTTCTGTATGCTTGGGAACAGCCTGTTATGTTAGGGGCGCTGAAAAAGTACTCGATGAATTGAAAAAAACACTAAAAATTCAGGTTGGAGAAACAACCCCTGATGGCAAATTTTCACTAAGCTGTCTTCGTTGTGTTGGCACTTGCGGGCTTTCTCCTATTGTTATGGTAGGAGATAAAAATTATGGCCGTGTTTCACCCGAAGGGATTAAGGATATATTGAAAGAATATGAAGGTTAGAATCAAGAATCAAGAATCAGGATGTTAGAATCAAGAATCAATATAAAAGACACAAATGAATTAGTGAGAGGATGTCAAAGCAGTTGTTCTGCGGTAAATACTTTTCAAATGAGCAACTTTTTTTTGATAGAAGAATTTAAACGAATCTACTGGTTGGGTGCAATAAAAAACCATTAATCCATTTTCCCTGAAGTATTGATTGTTGATTTTTCCTTTTAAAACACAAGATTTGTATAAATATTTAATATCACCAATCGTGTCGTTTATATATATTAAATTTTTTCTTTTAAAACTATCGGGAGCCCACAAAAGAAAATTGTCATTAAATGAAATGGGTTCGGGTATTTTAAAAGGCCGGCCATAAAATTTTACTGCTCCGGCCTGGCCATAATTTTCAGCATAAATCGAACAACGCGTTTTTTCTGAATCAGGTAGCGATTGATAGGTTTTAATAACCAACTTTGCAAGTTCTTTCCAACCGGTCATATCAGCATAATCCTGCGGTATTTTATGAATTTTTCCATCTTCCCATGTATTAATTGAACCTGCAAATTTTTCTGTGTAGCTCTCAACTTTCTTAAGGCTAAATATTGGTAAACTTATTGGCAACATTGGTAAAGCGAAAACTATTGCAAAAACCACAACAAATTTGAGATACCAGCCTGGCTGGTATTTTTCAATTGCATACCCGCCGGCAGCCAATAAAAATGGATAAAGCCCAAGTGTATAGTATGACTTTCCATGGACCAATAATAATAATAGAATTGTAAGAACAGAAGTAATTGAAAAGGTAAGGTATTTGCGTTCTGATGGACGGATAATAAAAACGAATAAGCCAGCAATCCAAACCAACACTCCGGGAAAATTCATAAGAAATTGATCGAATGTGAAACCGACCAAAGAAACATTCACCAGTTGATATGCAGTTAACTCGCTTAAATGTCTAAGAACTGGCCAATTTTTGCTGAACTGCCAAAATAAATTTGGACCAATAATTATCGATCCCAATATTGCTCCCCAAACAAAATATTTCGAAAAAAGAACCTTCCTTTCCTTAACCATTAATAAACCTAAAATAAAACTTACTGCATAAACGGCTATCAAATATTTATTTAAGAAACCGATTGCCCAAACAATAAAAATATATATCCAAAATTTGGGTTGTTCAGTTTTTAAGAGTTTCAAAATAAAATACGCAGATAGAAACCAAAAAAAATGATCGAATGAAACTGGCTGAAGTAAGGTATTTGAGCGTAAATAGGCAGGTGAAACCAGGAATGCAAGGCATGCTAAAAAAATAGCTTTTCGTCCTCCTCCCAGTTCTACAACAACAAGGGCAAGCATGATTATTTCAATTGAACCAACCAATGCAGGAAAAACATTTAACCCAAATGCAGAGTACCCAAAAAGAAATAATGAAAATCTTGTGATAAAAGCTATTAATGGCGGAACTGAAACATATCCCCAATCTAAATGCTGACTAATTGAATAATACAAAAAAGTATCGCGATGCAGATCGTAATTGGTATTGGTGAGCAAATGAATTAAAAGTTTTATTACAGCGAAAATAATTGCAATGAAGTAAACGTTTTTAAACAAGGCTTTCATGTTTGAAATTTCTTTACTTATTTTCAATTTCGCTATACCATTTTTTTAAAATAAAAAAAGCCTTTTTCTTTTTGCCTTGTTCTGAAATCAAGCCTTTCTTGTTCCAACCATCCTGTATTCCGGGAAGTAACCGTTTGGGAGATCGGAAATCAGCTAAAATCCAGGGAGTTGTCCCACGTAGGAACGGAATCCGCTTAAGCATAGCAATTTGCTGGTTATAAAAATATTCCTGGTACTCTTCCGTCCAACGGGTAAGGCTGTCGCCATGAAAGCCATAGGGGGCTTCCGCGCCAAACTCGCTAAACATAAATGGTTTGTTATATGTCGTTTTCCATGTTATCTTGTTTGTCTTTGCAGGTAATCCATCATACCAGCCCACGTATTCGTTACAGGCCACCACATCCAAATATTCCCCCAACGGGTCGTCGACCCAATAAACTGTGTCGAACTTGGAATCGTGATGAACTTCAAGGGCAGCAGAAATAAGCCGTGTTCCATCGAGTTGACGGGCTTTTGCTGCCAGGTTTGACATGAACTTCAACCGGGTTTCGGTTACCGGCGTTTCATTGCCAATACTCCAAATAATTATGGAAGCACGGTTTTTATCTCGTGTTATATTTTCTGCCAGTTGTTGTTCGGCCTTTAAATAAGTTTGAGGGTTTTCCCATTGAATGGTCCAATAAACCGGAATTTCTGACCAAACCAGTAGCCCTAAAGAATCTGCCATCCTTGTCATTGCTTCATTATGCGGGTAATGTGCAAGGCGCACGAAATTACAGCCCAGTTCTTTTGCCCAGCCCAACAGCAAACGCGCATCTTCATACCCATTTGCGCGCGCCTTACGCATAGGTATTTCTTCGTGCATACAAATACCGCGCAGGAAAATTGGTTTGCCATTAAGAACAAACTCGCCATTTTTGGCTTCAATACTTCGAAAACCAATTTTATCTTTCAAAGTGTCTTTATTATAAATGAATAAAACACTATACAATTTTGGATTTTCAGGAGACCATAATTCAGGAAATGACTTTATTAAAAAACCTGCCTTCCCGGACGTGTCAGTTTTGGAAGTGAAATTTATCTTTAATTCAGGAATAATGATTTTCACTTCTTTGTCTGCAGTTTTAATGTCAAGTGAAACAGAACCTTCAATGATATTATTCGTACCATTTTTAAGGTGAATTGTAAAATCGTTGATATAACTGCTATTTTCCTCTACCAGCATAACATCGCGGGTTAAACCTCCATAGTTCCACCAATCGGTATTTAAAGTAGGCACACCATCGCGCAACCTTCTGTTATCGACTTTTACAATTAAAAAATTATCTTTCTCTTTTACGAAATTTGTAATTTCAAAATTAAAAGGGGTGAAACCTCCTTCGTGGCTTCCGAGCCTCTTGCCATTTAAGTAAACAAAAGCTTTGTAATTGGCAGCGCCAAACCAGACAAACAAACGCTTCCCCGGCCTCAGCTTATAATCGAAAGATTTTTTATACCAAACGGAACCTTCGTAATAAAGCAATTCAGCTTTTTGCGAGTTCCAGTCACCGGGCACATTTAAGGTTTCACTTTTGTCAAAATCGTATTCAACCCTGTCTGTTTTGTCAACCGGTTTTTGGTTAAGAAAAAACCCCCAGGGGCTTTCTTCATAGCGATAATCGAAGAACCCTGTTTCGTAAGGATCGATAATAATATTCCATTTCCCGTTAAGGCTTGTAATATGGCGGTTGGTAATATTTGTGATTAATTGTTTTTCCTGACAATTCAAAACTTCAGTGAACAACAATAACAGAAAAATAATAAATATTTTCATATTGGAGATTTTTAAAAGTGTAAAACAAAACTAACAGAAAGTAACCAAAATATTATCGTAATTAATTAAATATGTTTAAAATTGAAAACCAATGATGTTTTCATACTGAATAAGCCAAAAAAAAATAGAAAGTGAAAAAAATATTTTTATCAATAATTTTGTTCATTCTATTGTCTTTATTTTCGGTTGAAACCTATTCCCAAAAAATCATACAAGTTAAAAAAACAGACAAATATTCTTATGAAGTTAGTTGTACAATCAATTTTAACAATGATGTGAGTTCCAAGCTTATTGAATTTTGTTGGAATATGGATAATGTTTCAAAATTACTTGCCAAAGAACCTGTAACGATAATTTATACCGGAAACGAATTAATGCAATTTGTTTCCTACGATTACAAATTTTTGTTTTTTCATTATTATTCAAAATACATTCGGGAGAAATCAGTTACAAATGGGAAAATTAGTTTTAAACTAATAAAAAACAACTGCAATATTCCTTTTATTCCCAATATTATTAATGGATATGGCGAATATACTTTTACTTCAAACAAAAATACAACAACAATGCACTATACCCAATATTCAAAGTGCGAAGGCGAGGTTCCGGATTTTTATCTGGAATATATAAAAAGTGATATTGAGAAATATTTTAATAAATTTGAAGCCGAGGCCAATAAAGCGATTTATAATGCTAATAACTAAATATTTTTTACATTCATTTTATTATTCTTTTAAAACAAAAATATTGAGAAAAAAAATACCATTTATTGCCGGAATGGTACTGAACAATGAATGTAATTTAAGATGCAACCAATGTTTTTTGCGATCAGAAGAAAAAACTTCCTTAACATATCAGCAAATTTCAAATGGATTGGATGAACTTTATGCAAGAGGAATACGATCAGTTGCAATCACCGGGGGTGAACCATTTATGTGGAACGACGGTAATTATAAGCTCAATGATGTTATAAGTTTAATGTTTAAAAAAAAGTTCCTTGTTACAAGTGTTTATACGAATGGTACATTTCCGATAAATGTTATTTCAGATAATGTATTTGTGAGCATCGACGGAATGGAAGAAACAACAAACAAGTTGCGTGGGCCGGTATTCAACCAGGTAATTCATAATATAACTGATTCAAAACATACTAAGATATTTATCAATTATACGATTAACAGTAAGAACCATCATGAAATTGAATCGTTTTGCCGGTACATAAAAACAATTCCGAATATTAAAGGGGTATTTTTTTACTTTTATACGCCGTACAACACTATTGATGATTTATATCTTTCGCGAGAGGAAGAAAATGAAATAGTTAAAAAACTGATTGTTCTTAAAAACAAATACACAATATTGAATTCATATGCTGCCCTGAAGGATTTCATAAATAATAACTGGAGCCGGCCTTCTGAAGTTTGCCTCGTATATTCCGACAAAGGGGAAATAGTAAGTTGTTGCCGTGCCATTAAAAACAAAGAAGCTTGTGAAAATTGCGGTTATTTAGGTTACCTCGAAGTTATTGATATTACAAAATTTAAATTGAGTGCCATAGCTGAAGCATTCAATTATTTACCAAA
>Ga0182027_10014852_pt1 | contig 10750 bp, 8 predicted proteins | sample 712E1DmetaG_FD_121300 | JGI IMG/M metagenome (GOLD analysis project Ga0182027, IMG submission 121300) | Permafrost microbial communities from Stordalen Mire, Sweden - 712E1D metaG (Illumina Assembly) | ecosystem: Environmental > Terrestrial > Soil > Wetlands > Permafrost | place: Sweden...
AGATAATATAAAACTTTAAGCGAAAGACTGTTTGTCTGCGGTGATTCAAAGGTGTTTTGAAGATTATCATAAAAGTTATTTACGATAATATTATCTTCCTTAAGTATGGCATTCTTCCAGACAATGCTCAGTGTGCTGCCGGGAGAAAATTGCCAACTGAAAACCAGGTCTATGTTAAATGAATTAAAGTTAAAATTGTGATCTTCAGAATATGAATTATTTTCTGTTAAATAACCGGTTTGCTTGAGTGTGAAAAATTTATCGTACTGTCCTTTTGACCAGTAATGACGAAGGTTTATCAGTAGAGATAAATCATTTTTGAAAATATATTGCCCGTCAATTCCGCTGATCATGGTTGATATATTTCTTTTGCCAAATATAATCAGGTTGGTTGAATCTTCTATGGCAGCATAACCAACATTGTGGATGTTTTCTGAAATATCAAAGTAGGGTATAAGCATTAATTTGTTTGAAATGCGGAAGCGTGGGGATATACGTAGTTCTTGCTGATAAGAGGAAAACTGATAGATCCAAGTGTAATAATATTCTGCATCGAGAGCAAAAGGCTTTCTGTAATCAGATGAAATCCCTGCATAAGTTGAAGTGTAAAGCGGTGCAATATAAAAGCGTCCCGGAACACGCGGTTCGTAATAATCATAGTTTTTTTGTAAGGCTTGTCCTATGGTTCCCCATACACTCAGATAATTCATTAAAGTTGTCCGCAAAGAATAACTACTGGAAAAACCTGTAGATTTTTTTGTCAGATAATTTGATGATTGGGAAATGCTGATGGTGTTCTTCATGTCGCGAATGATCCAGAAAGGTTCAAAAATGGAATGACTGATGTTTGCGCTGTTAGTCACTTCATTGTTGGTGAGTGTAACGCCCAGATCATTTGCGTTCCATGTGTCATTCATCATCGAACGGCTTATTCCCCAATGGATCGCTCCTTTAATTCTTGATAATGTAATTCCATATTTATATCCCGGATCATCCCGAAGAAAAGAATGAATGGTGTCATGCTTCTTATATTGCTGGCTCAGGGCGCCTGATAAACCTATGGAGTAAGTGTTTGATTTGTCAATGAGTGTTACGCCACCAGCCGTAACGTTAGCATCGTTAAAACTCTTATCCTTGTTGACATTGGTATTGACCAGATAAACAGAGGAGTTGTTTTTTAATAATGCCTGATCGAGCACCAAGATATTATAATTGGTAAAAGGTTCGGTGAGGAAGTTTCTTCTTTTACCCGTGGAATCTTCAATCACGGCATAGGTGCTATTGGTTATGGCGTTGAAAACACCGATGGCGAGACCGTTTCTATTTCTTCCTGAAAACTTGGTCGCATTGATAAGCTTTGTCTGTGAAGGATTATCACGTATAAATTCACCGGGATGAAGTTGTGTACTGACAGAATCATAAAGCATCGGAGTCTTTCCAATCCTGCGCGAATAAAAGAGTCCGCCTTTCTGAAAGAGATCTACAGCTTCCTTGAAAAAGGGACGTTGTTCAGTAAAAACAGTTTCATAAGCTGTGAGGTTCTTGACCAGATTATCCGATTGCACCTGACTGAAATCGGGGAAGAGGGTCATGTCAATAGTAAAACTTTCGTTGATGCCATATTTAACATCCATGCCTCCGCTGAAGGATTTTGAGAAATTGCTTTTGTCGGGAATGTTGTATGGATAGTGCTCTCCGTACAATGTGAAATAGGGTGTGAATGATAATCGCAAAGGGAGTTGGATGTCTTTTATTCCGTTAAGGTTTCCATAATAAACCAGATCGTTCGAGGTGCCTTGTTTCACCAGCGACCATTCATCACGTTCACGATGGCGGCGCGTTCCGCGAAAGACCTGCAGTCCCCATGACTGAACCCTTGTCTTTGGAAAACGGATGGCTGAATAAGGAATTTTAAATTCGCAGGACCAACCGTCTTTATTAATTTTTACTGCACTTTGCCATACTGCATCATATGTGGCATCCACCATGCGTGCATCGCTTTGCACACCGGATGAATAAACAGAAAAGGTATAAGCATCCTGCTGGCTGTTATAGGTATCAATGATGATCCCGAATTGTTCGGCATTGAGGGTGCCATCGTCTCGGTTGCCGAGCTGTTTAAGAATGCTGTCGGGAGCGGTGTCGAACATTTTTGCAGCAATGTATATGGCATTGTCATCATACACAATGCAGACTTCGGTTTTTTGAGTGGGAGGAGCATTATATACAGGCTGGAACTGCGTGAAATCGGTGATGGGAATAGCCGTTTGCCATAAAGGTTCGTTAATGATGCCATCGATTTTCGGTGCCATGGAAACCCTTACAGCTGTAGCCTGTTTGGGATTGTTTTGAGAATACAGACTAAGCGCAGTGAACAAAAGAAAAATGAAAAAACCTGTATGTTTCATATATATTCTGTGCGAAAATAATAAAATTCGGATATACTTAAGGTAGGTTGGTTTAGGTGTTTTGGGATTTATTTTTCTTTTGGCCTTTTGTTATATCCTTTATCATCGAAGGGCTGCAGCTCGCTGATGATCATTTCTTCGAGGGCTTTCACATCTTTTGCATTGTCCTGAGGTTTGTCATCTTTTTGTTTTATTTCGTCAAGGATTTCATAAATAAAATTATCAGCACCGTATTTATTCCAGTCATTCTGCAATTCGTAGTTTGAATGATTGCCAAAATCCAACTGTAGTTTCTGGGAATGCCAGATGGCCTGCAAATCGATGCTACTTGAGATAAATATTTTTCCGTTTACTTTATTTTTAATCTGAAATACACCCATTTGGTATTTCTTCTGTTTGTATTCTTCTTTGAGTTCTTTTCGTGTTTTCATTTTATCAATAATCAAATCTTGGATTTACTACGTTGTTATAGATAGAGCCGAAAGTATATGTTAGACCGAAGTTAAAGCTATAAGAATATTGTGTGGCCAACTGATGCTGCTGCAGGAGCACATCTTCGAGTGTGGCAGTTCCTTTTGGTAATGCCATCTGATCATGAATCATGGAAAGATATAAATATCCGGAGAAAGACAATCCCTTGAAAAGACGCACGTTTACGTTGGTGCTTACAAAAAGATTGTTCTTGGTGAAATCCTGCAGATAATTACTGTACACGATTGAAGTAGTGGTGGAGCCCCATTTGGTAATGTAATTCATACCCATGCCCAGTGAATGCGAAAGGAGGGTTTCGTTCATTTTATTGTAAATGGTGGTGTCGATATATTGGTTTATATCGCAACCAATTTTATAACGAAAAGTGATAAGCTTGCTTGAAGATTTCTCATAAGGAAAAACATCGTATTCGAAGCCTGCAGTAAGACTGTTACCCAGATTGATATTGCCGTAAGAGTTGTTGTACAAATCATAAAAATATCCTGCAGACCAGTGTTTGCTGAGTGTTTTTACGATGAAATGATTGAAGTCGTATGAACGTCGATAGGTTCGGATGGTGGTGGTGTCATCAATTACATATTTAGCTTCCCGGTAATCGCTGTTGACTCCGAATTTTATTTTCCACTTAGGGGTTACCATTCGGGCAGATATAGTAGAATATAATTCTAAGTAAGAATATGTTTTTTCACCATTACCGTAACCGGACAGGTTTACATTGAACACCCAGCTTTTCCATTTGTCCTGGACGTTTTCATTGGCAGACTCAGGGAGGTTTGATTTGATGGAGATCAGATTATTTCCGGGTGTTTTCATGATGTAATGCATGAGGCCCATTTTTAAAACACGTACAATTTCAGCGCGGTTTTCATCCTGTGTGTTATTCACGCTGGTGGGCTGTTTGATAGTATCATTCATCCCTATAAATTCTTTATTACCGATGAATATAAAGTTGAATTCAGTACCGCCGGAGCCTGTGGTTGTTTCAGCAATGATCACCTGTACCTGTGATTCCTTGGGGTCACGGACATAGTTTACATAATCGATTTCTTTGCGAATGTATGAATAGTCGCAGTAGTAGCAGGTTCCTATGTCCATAAAGACTCTTAGTGCATTGGCAAGGATGCTGTCTTTTTTTAGTGAATCAGCTTTGGAAGTTTGTGCAAACAAGTTATGTGAATTAAGAATAAGCAGAGTCAGCAGGCTGAATAACAGTATTTTTTTTATCATGAAGTATAAATAGTTAATTGTATTGATTGCGAATATATATATTATGTTGTGGTAAATTTCCCATAAGATGTTAATATTTCTTAAAATGATTCTTTTGTTATCTTTGCCGCCAATGAAATCTCCTGTAAGTATTGCTTTTCATACGCTCGGATGTAAACTGAATTTTTCAGAAACATCAACTATATCGCGTAGTTTTCGTGATGGAGATTTTGTAATTACAGATTTTAAAGAACAGGCGGATGTATATGTGATCAACACATGCACGGTCACGGAAAATGCGGAGAGAAAATGCAAGGCAGTGATCAAGCAGGCTGTGAAACGCAATCCCGATGCAGTGATTGCCGTGATAGGATGTTTTTCGCAACTCAGATCGGAAGAGATTACAAAGATTCACGGTGTGGACATTGTGCTTGGAACTACAAGTAAATTCAAGTTATTTGAAGTACTGAAGGTTTTTCTGGAAAATAAAATTCCTACAAAAGAAGCAATGATTGATGCTCTTGATGAAAAATTCATTCCTTCATTTTCTATCCATGACAGAACACGATCTTTTTTTAAAATTCAGGATGGCTGCGATTATCATTGTGCATATTGCACAGTTCCGCTGGCAAGAGGAAACAGCCGCAGCGATAGTATTGCAAATACGATGTCCCTTGCAAAAGAAATTGCTGCCACAGATGTAAAGGAAATTATTCTTACCGGTGTGAATGTGGGAGATTTCGGAAAACCAAGGGGCGAAAAGTTTATTAATCTTCTGCAGGAGCTGGAAAAACTTGATGGCATTGAGAGGATACGTATATCATCTATTGAGCCTAATTTACTTACTGATGAAATTATTTCGTTGGTGGCACAGTCGAAAAAGTTTTTGCCGCATTTTCATATTCCTTTACAATCAGCATCGGACAGGGTTTTAAAAGCCATGCGAAGAAGATATGATACACAATTATTCGGTGAAAGAATTTTAAAAATCAAAGAACTGATGCCATTGTGCTGTGTGGCTATTGATATGATAGCGGGCTTCCCGGGAGAGACTGATGAGGAATTTGATACTGCATTTAATTTTTTGAAATCGATGCCTGTTTCCTATATGCATATTTTTCCTTATTCGGAAAGAGATGCTACCACAGCAACAGCAATGAAAGATAAAGTTCCGTCGAAAATAAAAAAACTGCGCGTTGATGCACTACATCATTTGTCGGAACAGAAAAAGAAAATATTCTATGAACAGAATAAAGGCAAGACGGCCCATGTGCTTTTTGAATCGGATAATATACATGGTTTCATGCATGGTTTCACCGAGAATTATGTGAAAGTGAAAACTGTTTTTGATGTTTCACTTATCAATGAAATAATTCCTGTGAAATTAACCCATTTGGAAAAAGACCTTACTTTTGCATTGGATCTAAAAATCTGAAAAAATAAATGACTTATTAAAGAATATTTTTGATGATAAATTTTGGTGCTATATAGATTGCTTCGTCATTCTTCCTCGCAATGACGTCATTGCGAATACCGCGTTTGCGGGATGAAGCAATCTCATTTGTAAAGTTTGTTTAACAGAATACTAAATAAATAAAAAAATGTATCCAACTATCAGCGATCTTATTAAGGATATTTTCGGAATCTACATTCCGCTGCCTATCCAGAGTTTCGGATTTTTTGTAGCCGTGTCGTTTCTATTCGCCACTTATTTTGTGATGAGCGAAATGAAAAGAAAGGAAAAGGAAGGACTGATTCATTCATTCATGAAGAAGGTGCTTAAAGGAAAACCGGCAAGTGCTCAGGAAATAGTATTATCCGCAATTTTTGGATTTATTATTGGTTTTAAACTGTTGGGAATTATTCTTGATTATTCAGAATTCAGCAATAATCCGCAGACTTATGTGTTTTCATCGCAGGGAAATATTGTTGGAGGAATATTACTGGCAGCAATTTTTGCATATATGCGTTATCGCGATAAGCACAAGCAAAAACTTGAAAAGCCTGTGTGGATTGAAGAAACGGTGAGGCCGCATCACTTAACCGGAAATATTATTTTACTCGGAGCACTTGCTGGAATTATAGGAGCAAAGATTTTTCACAACCTCGAAAATATTGATGAGTTTATGGCTGATCCCGTGGAAGCATTGCTTTCGTTCAGCGGGCTGACGTTTTACGGCGGGCTGATTGTGGCAGCCATCACGATTATCTGGTATGCGAAGAAAAATAAAATTCCACCACTGGTGATGTGTGATATTGCTGCACCGGCCATTATGATTGCTTATGCCATAGGACGCATCGGTTGCCAGATGGCAGGTGACGGTGACTGGGGCATTGTGAATGCCGTTGCAAAACCGGGATGGATGAGCTTCCTGCCCGACTGGCTTTGGAGCTATAGTTATCCGCATAATGTATTAAGTGAGGGCATTCCTATTCCGGGATGTGTGGGGAAACATTGCATGATGCTTCCGCAGCCTGTGTATCCGGCACCTTTTTATGAAACCATTATGTGCACGATTTTGTTTTTAGTACTTTGGTTTATCAGAAAAAAAATAAAAACTCCCGGAGTATTATTTTCCATTTTCCTTATCATGAATGGTGTGGAGAGATTTTTTATTGAGAAAATTCGCGTGAATACCAAGTATCATATTTTCGGAGCAGGGATCACACAGGCAGAAATTATTTCTACAATACTTTTCTTTGTAGGACTTGCGGGATTGTGGTATTTGTTATACTATAAGAAGAAAAAGAATATAATGAAGGAAGTATAAATAGATTGCTTCGGTCGTTGCTCCCCTTCCGCAACCCTTCGACAGGCTCAGGGTGACAACTCAGGGCAAGGCCTCGCAATGACGTCATTGCGAATCTGACGAAGGAAGATGAAGCCATCTAATATTGAAAAAGAATTATATAATGAACTTAGAAATTATCTGTAAACAGGTTTGCGATCTTGCAAAAGAAACCGGCGCATTTATCCGCAAAGAAGTTTCGCGGCTGAAGCAAAGCGATATTGAGATCAAGGGTTCGCATGATTTTGTAACGTATGTTGATAAAACTTCCGAGAAGAAAATTATTGATTCACTCAAAAAAATAATTCCTGAAGCAGGCTTTATTGCTGAAGAAAACACCATTGAAAAAAAAGAAGCAAAGTATCAATGGGTCATTGATCCGCTGGACGGCACCACTAATTTTATTCATTCAGTACCGTGTTTTTCCATAAGTATTGCATTGATGCGTGATGATGCTGTGGTGCTGGGTGTGGTATATGAAATTAATCTGGATGAATGTTTTTATGCCTGTGAAGATGGCAAAGCATTTTGTAATGGAAAGGAAATTCATGTTACGAATGCGGCTATGATGAATGATACTTTACTTGCAACCGGCTTCCCATATTATGATTACGACTGGCTTGAAGGATATATGAAGTTTTTTGTTTATTGTTTGAAAAACACACATGGCCTACGGCGCATTGGTTCAGCAGCCGTTGATCTGGTGTATGTGGCCTGCGGGCGCTTTGATGGATTTTTTGAATACAGCCTGAGACCCTGGGATGTGGCAGCAGGAGCGTTTATTGTGCAGAGGGCAGGAGGGAAAGTGTTTGATTTTAGCGGAGGAAATAATTATATTTTCGGGAAAGAGATCATTGCATGCAACAGTAATATTGCCGGGCAGATGCTGGAGTTAGCTATGGAGTATTTTGTGTAAATTATGGTTGGCTCGGTTATTTTATAACGCCTTTAGTTTGAATTCATATGTTTTGTTATTAAAGGAAGATTTAAACCAAAATTCTTTGTTAGTCAATTTTAATATATCCCAAGAGCCCTTTCCATAGCAAATAGGACCAAATTCTGAAAAACCCCAACCATCGATATTTACATCTAAAGTTTTTTTATGATTTCCTAAACTCCATTTACCAGTTGGAAGTGGACATAATCCTGAAGTAAATTTACAATGGTACATTAATAGGTCTTGATGTGCTGGTTCGTCATGAAACTTATTATATTGAAGCGTTATGTTGCAATCGCAGCTATCCTTATAAAGTTGCGTGTTGTCAATACCATCCACTGTTACTTTGTCCACCTTCCATTCGTGGCAAAGGCGGTTAATTTTGCTGCGAAAACTAATATATGATCCATCCTTATAGCATGCAGCAAAAAGAAGGAGGAGGGTTAGAGTTATAAGAATTTTCTTTTGCATTTTCTTATTTTTTCTTTGTTGCACTGAATGCAGATTTTGATAAAAATATAAAGGAAAAAATTAAGGGTAAAATTGATGCAACTGAAATTATTATCAAAGGCCAACCCTCTCCAAAATAAGCTAAAGCAGCATATAAACAAGCAATAAGAATAGTTGCAACTGATGAAGTTATTATTGCTGCCAATGCAAACCATTTGCCCCAATATTTATCAGGATTTTTATTAATCCTATTCAAGCTTAAAAAACCTAGGATTGTCGGAATTGTCGGAAGCCATGAACAAAGAGTAGCTATAATGCAGGTAGCTAAGGGGTCAAAATTAAATACAATAGGCAAAGAAATCGAGAGTATTGGCATTATGAGGCTTAAAATAAATGCAATTAATGAAACATAGTCAAGTATTTTTCTGGCATTTTTTGTGTCAGACTGTTTAGCTGCTTTTCTATGTTTTTTTATTATTCTGATGCTATCCAAAACTTTTGGTGGATTAATTTTCGTAAGGATTTGCTTATCAGATTTTACATTACTGACAGGATTGAAATCATATGGTGATGTCCGTGCATCAATCATAGCGAGTGTTTGTTGATTTTGTTTATTTATAGTCGGGCATTCAGAATAAGCATCTAATGAAGTACTGTCTGCAATATGTTTTTTTCCATGCTTGTTAATTCCAAAGCCCTGTACATAATATCCCTTGTTATATTTTCTTTTAACAATACCTGATTTTTCGAGCAAAGAGCAAGCATTAAACAACAAAATAATTAGTAAGAGAAAAGAGAAAGGATGAAATATTTTCAATTTATGCATTACAGAATTTTTTCTTCAATTTCTTTGCGTTTTGCCATGGTGTAATTATAACCAAGATTGAAAAGATCGCGGGCGCTGCCTATGTCGAACATGCTGAAATCGCCTGAATCCGGTGGCTCGAGCAGAACATCACATTTTCTGAATTTCAGTTTTATGTTATTGTAAATAGCTAGATGAAATGAACGTTCGATAACACCTTTTTTAGAATTTGAACGGAGCGGCTTGCTCATTTTGTTGCAATGAAGTCCTATTATTTTATTGCATTTACGGATGAGCGGTTCGATGGGAAAATTGTTAAGAATACCGCCATCCAGCAGTAACACATTTTTATAAGGAACAGGATTGAAAATTACAGGGATTGATGATGAAGCGATAATAGGATTAATCAGGTTTCCTTTTGAAAAATAAATGGTTTCGCCGTGAGTGATATCTGTAGCGGATATTATCAGTGGGATTTTGAGCGCTTCGAATTTATTCTCGGGAAAATATTTATTATAGAATGAATGTATTTTATCCATATTAAGAAAACCCATTCCCTTCCATGTGGGGCGGAAGTAGTACATGAGTTTATTTTCAAGAATGATATCAAAAGTTTTTTCCGGTGAATAGCCACCCGCAATGAATGCCCCTGAGATGGCACCTGCACTTACACCTGAAATAATATCAGGTTTAACACCTATTTCATAAAGTGCTTTCAGTATCCCCAGATGTGTGAATCCACGTGTTCCGCCTCCTGAAAGTACAATTCCTGTATTATACATAATACGATGTTTTCAGCAAAGGTATGCAATCATTTGAATTAAAAAAACAAGAAAAAGATTTTTATAAACCTACTACCATTTTTCCGATGTCACGCGGGTTGATGCAGAGGCAGGGCACTTTCAGTTCGTTCATAATTATTTTCAAGTCTTGCGGACTGTAGAACAAACTTGAAAAATAAGTGGTGGGCGTTTTCATCACTACAAAAAGATCGCCGTATTTTGATTTGGAAAAGTTCATGAGCTCTTCAGGAAAATCTTTTTGTTTACCTTTTGCACTTGATGTTTCAAAGTTAACACCATACTCAGTGAATTCTTTTTCAATCATTTTTAGTGTGGCATTTTGATGAGTGCGCTGAAATTGTTCCGTCACACCGATGGCGAAAATATGCACTTTGGATTTTGCAAGTTGTGCTACTCTGATGGTCCATCCTGTTTTTTGTCTTGTTTTATCTGTAAGATCCACAGGAAAAATAATATTGCGGAACGTGGGGCTGTCAATTTTATGTTGAATGACAAAAGAAGGAACGGGCGCATCGCCAATGACCTGAAGCAATTTGCTGGATGTCTTTTTAGGCTTATCAATGCCGATGACAATAAAATTTGCTCCTATTTTTTTGGCTTCATTACCAAAAGTGTTAATGTCACCCTGATTGTTTACAAAATTTACATCAATGATATGCTGGATGGATTTTTTTCTGGCCAGCTTTTTTAAATACTCATCCTGCTTAGCAATGTCCATGTTGTTCTTTGTAAAATATTCCTTTGAATCGACTGTAAGAATATTTACAATAGACATGGAATATTTGAATATTCGGGCTAGTTTTCCTGCATAATCGATGGCGTTCTCCGAAATTTCGGTGAAGTCGAAGGGCACCATGATA
>Ga0182027_10014853_pt1 | contig 10750 bp, 10 predicted proteins | sample 712E1DmetaG_FD_121300 | JGI IMG/M metagenome (GOLD analysis project Ga0182027, IMG submission 121300) | Permafrost microbial communities from Stordalen Mire, Sweden - 712E1D metaG (Illumina Assembly) | ecosystem: Environmental > Terrestrial > Soil > Wetlands > Permafrost | place: Sweden...
CACAGCGCGCCCTCGTTGCCGATGACGACGTGGCGGATGTCGGGCCCCGCCGCCCGGCGGGGGACGTTCTTGATGCGCGTCACGGCACCGTTGGGAAAGACGGCCTCGAGACCCACGACCATGTCCTCGATGCCGCCGTAGAGCGTAGAGAACTGGCCAATGCTGCGGGTCGCGACGAGGCCGCCCATGTGAGCCACAGGCTTCGACTGGGGGGAATGCCCCGTGGTGAGGCCCAGCTCGCGCACGCGGTCCTCGAGCACCTGGAGCGGCACGCCGCACTGGCAGGTGGCCTGCATATTGTAGGCGTCGATGTTGACGATCTCGTTCATGGCGGAGCCGTCGATGATGATCGAGTCGGGCACGGCGCTCTCGAGGCCGCCCTCGGTGGCCGTGCCGCCCGTGCGCGGGATGACGTTGATCGCGTGCTCGCCGGCGAAGCGCAGGATCGCGGCCACCTGCTCGGTGCTGCGCGCCATGACGATCGCCGCCGGCACCGGCATGGTGTGGACGTCGAAGATGTTCTGCAGCTTGCGGAAGTTGTCGACGCTGCTGGCGACGAGGATCTTCTCGTCCGTGATCACGTCGCCGTGCTCGACGATGCGCTGCAGGCCCTCGACGATGCCCCCTCTGCTCAGGTCCATGATGGCGATCCTTTGTCTGCTCGCTGTTGCCTCGGGCTCAGGGCTGTCAGTGGAAGATCGGGTAGGAGCGCTCGAGGATCTCGTCGGTGGCGTCACGGATGCTCCGATAGACGGTCTCGTTGGCACGCCGGTACACGTCGGCGTTCGCCGGGTCGGGCGCAAACGACTCTCGGTCCTTCGTCATGGCGGCCACGGCGGTCTCGAAGTCGGCGTAGACGCCGGTCGCGACCGCGGCGCAGATGGCGCCGCCGAGGCTCGCGCCGCCGCCGCCGACGCTGCGCGACGCGGGGATGGCGAACACGTCCGCGAAGATGCGCATGAACAGGTCGCTGCCGGCGCCGCCGCCCGAGATGACGATGCCCTCCAGACAGATCCCGAGCTCGTCGCACATCGCGTCGACCCGGTTCTTCATGGTCAGGGCGATGGCCTCGAGGATCGATCGGTAGACGTGGCCCCTGGTGTGCCGGGCGTCGAAGCCCAGCATCACGCCCTTGCGGAAGGGCTTGTCTTGCGGGGCCAGCCAGTCGAGCACGGTCATCAGCCCGTCGCTGCCCGGCGCCACGAGTCGCGCCTCGCGCTCGAGGTACAGCTCGCGCGAGATGCCCGCGGTCGCGGCCGCGGCGGCGAGCTCCTCGCCCAGCAGGTCGAGAAACCAGGTGATGGTCCACATGCCCCGGCGGATGCCGTGGCTCTCATAGAGGTACTTGTTGGGGACGCAGGCGAAGTTCGTCCAGAACTCAGTGGGCGACTTGACGTTCTCGCGTCCGTGCACCATGGCGGCGATGTAGGTGCCCAGCGAGACCAGCGCCGTCTTCTCGCCGAGCGATCCGGAGCCCAGGGCCTCGACCGCCTTGTCGTTGGCGGTGGCCACGACGGGAATGCCCTCGGGAATGCCGCAAGCCGCGGCGGCTTCGTGAGTCACGTACCCGGCGACGTCGCCGGGCATCTGCAGGTCGACCAGCATCTCGCGCGGGATGTTCCAGTGGTCGAGGACGGCGGGGTCGGCGCTCCACTGCCAGGTGTCGGTGTCGATGGGCCACTGCCCCTCGATGTTGTTGGCCGCGGTGTCGCGGAACCGCCCGGTGAAGCGATGGGTGACGTACCCCGACGACGTGGTCACATAGGCGGTCTCGGGGTCGTCGCGCACGTAGGGCTGGTAGGCGCGGACGTCCATCCAGCTCATGACCGGCGACGACAGCGAGCCGTCGCGCTTGAGAAAGGCCCGCTCGCAGCGGATCGTGCACAGCCCCACGCCGACGATGTCGCCGGGTTCGCCGGGGAAGGCGGCCATGGCCTGCCGGCTGGCCGCGGTGATCGAGTCCCACAGGTCGTCGTCGGGATGTTCCACGATGCCGTTGCGGGGGCGGCTCATGGGCCGCAGGACCTGCCGGCCCTCGCAGACGACGTCGCCGTCGAGGTCGAAGACGACGACCTTGGAGCTCTGCGAGCCGCCGTCGACGCCGATGATGTACTTGCCCGTCATCTGGTGTTTCGCCTTCTCCGTTCGCTCCGTTCGGGGCCGCGGCCGACCCTGTCCGACTAGCCTAGCGAACGAGGTAGCCGCCATCCACCAGCAGGACGTGACCGTTGACGTAGTCGGACGCCCGGCTGGCGAGGAAGACGACGGCGCCCATGAGGTCGAGGGGTTCGCCCCAGCGGCCCGTCGGGATGTGGTCGAGGACGCGTTTGTTGGTCTCCGGGTCGCTCCGTGTCTGCCTGGTGATCTCGGTGGCGTAGTAGCCGGGCGCGATGCCGTTGACCTGAACGTTGTACTGGGCGAGCTCGTCGCAGTACGACTTGGTCAGGCCGGCCAGGCCGTGCTTGGTGGCCGCGTAGGCCGGCGACCACTGTCCGCCGAGATACGAAAAGACGGAACACACGTTGACGATCTTGCCACTGCGCTGCGGCACCATGCGCTTGGAGGCCTCGTAGCTCATCTCGAAAGCGGCCGTGAGGTTGACGGCGACCGTCGCGTCCCATTGCGGCCGGCCGAAGTCGAGGACCTGGGCCAGCGGGCAGACGCCTGCGCAGTTGACCAGGATGTCGAGCGAGCCGAGGCGTTGCACGCAGGTGGCGACGACCTGCCCGGGGGCACCCTGCGCGGTAATGTCGGACTTGAGGAACTCGTAGCGAACGCCTTCGGCCTCGATCAGCGACGCCGTCGCGCCGCCGTCGTCGACGATGCTCGGGACCAGCACGTCGGCGCCCCCCTTGGCCAGCGCCAGGGCGAAGGCCTGGCCGAGTCCGGTGTTGCCGCCGGTCACGATCGCGTGCTTGCCGCGCAGAGAGAAGAACTCCATGGCGAACTGCCCGATGTCCATCGCTGCTACCTCCTTTGGCCGGCGGTCACCGGTTTCGGCGAGTCTCGTGGCGCGCGCCCGTCAGGGCAAGCGGCCGGGCGCGAGGGCCCTGAGTATTCTGCGGAAAGTTCGTCGCGTCAAGCCATGCGAAGAACGTTCTGCCGTCACGGACGTTGGTCACGACATTGTACGTCTTCGGGAGACCAAGAGAGAGCGCACTTGTTCATCGCCTCGCGCGCCGTCTCTGCCGGCGTGATCGGGCGGCCCGGCGGTCACTCCGGTTCGAGCTCGGCGGGGAACCCGGGCGCGCGCAGGTCGGTGCCCACGGCCTCTTCGAGCATCTTCACGACCATGGGCGACTGCGCGCCGCCGCCGTACATGGCCCTGGCGCGAGCGAAGATCTGCTCTGTCAGGCCGGCGAGCTCGAGCGGCACGCCGAACTCGCGGCCCATCTGATGGGCGAACGAAAGGTCCTTGCGGGCCAGGTCCATGGTGAAGTTGATGTTGTAGCTGCCGTTCAGGATGAGCTGCCCCTCGGTCTCGTGGACGAAGCTGTTGCCCGAGCTGGCCCTGATGACGTCCCAGGCCAGCTTGAGGTCGACGCCGCCGCGTTTGGCCAGCATCAGCGCCTCGCCGTCGGCGACGAGATGGATGAAGGCCAGCATGTTGGTGATGACCTTGATCACCGAAGCCTGGCCCAGCTCGCCGATGTAGAAGACCCTGCCGCCCATCGCCTCGAAGACGGCCAGGTGGTCGAGGTAGACGGTCTCGTCGCCGCCGACCAGGACGGTGATCATGCCGGCCGCCGCCCGGTGCACGCCGCCGGTCACCGGCGACTCCAGCGTGGCGACGCCGCGCTCGGCCGCCAGCGCGGCGAGTCGCTGGAGCTCGTGGAGGTCGTTGGTGCTCATGTCGATCCAGGTGCCGCCCGAGGCAAGCCCTTCCAGGATGCCGTGCGGGCCGGCCACCGTCGCGCTGACGACCTCGGGCGAGGGCAGGCAGGTGATGACCGTGTCGCAGACGCGCGCCGTCTCCGCGGCGGAGTCGGCCCACGAGGCGCCGGCCGCCAGCAGCGCGGTCGCGGCGTCGCGGTCGATGTCGTAGACGGTGACCGGGAAGCCCGCACGCAGCAGGCTGCCGGCCAGGTGGCGGCCCAGGCAGCCGAGCCCGATGTAGCCGATCCTCATGGTCATGCCGCTCCGATCCGTGGGTGAGGGGCCGCGCGCGGCGCTACTCGCGCCGCGCGCGGCGGACGCACTCGGGCTCGACGCGACAGATAGCGGCCAGCTCGCCGATCTGCCCGTCGCTCAAGCGGGGTCCGCTGGCGGCGTGGGCGGCGAGGAGGCGTTCGACCGCGTCGCCGGCGACGTCGTTCTCGGTGCGGCCCTCTTCGATCCACTTCTCGTAGGAGAGCCTGTTGGAAAGCGACGGGTGCAGGTGCTCGCCGGCGCGGATGCGGCGGGCCGTGTCTTTCTCGCCGAGGAAGCCGCCGCCCGGTCCGACCTTCGCGATCGAATCCACGGCCAGCGTGGCGTCGGAGACCTCGACGGCGCCGTAGAGGCGCCGCACCATGGCGGCGATCTCGTTGTCGATCACCGACTGCGGCAGGTACATGGTGTTGTGCGAGTCGATGAGGCCCCAGCCCGAGACGACGTCGGGGCTGGCGGCGCAGACGCCGGCGACCTTGAGCGCCTTCTCGTAGCCGGTCTGCAACCCCGCGTGCTTGCTGTCGGTGGAGAGTCCGGGGTTGAGCGTGGGCACGCCCAGATAGTGACCGACCTCGGTGGCCATGGCGCCCATGAGGGCGCTCTCGACGCAGCCCAGCGAGAAGGTGGTGCGGCGCATGTCGAGGACCCCGGAGCCGAAGCAGAAGACGAGCCGGGCTCCGGGAGCCGCGACCTGCAGGGCGGTGGCGACGCCGAGGAACTCGGCCAGCCCCTGCACGACCGTGCCCGCCAGGGTCACGGGTGAGGTCGCGCCGGCGATCGTCATGGAGTAGACCTCGATGGGCACGCCGCACGCCGCCAGCGCGGCGTGGATGTCGAGCGCGGGACCGTCGGCCTGGAGCGGCGAGGCCGCGGTGCAGACCGTCGAGAAGCGTGGCCGCTGGCGAAAGCCGGCGAGATCGCCCGCCAGGACCTCGGCGATGCGCAGGACGGCATCGACCTCGTTGGGGCAGTCGACGAAGGTGACGTGTTGCGCCGTCTCGGTGAGCATCGTGAAGTACTCGACGAGCTCGCGGCGCTCGAGCGGGACGTCGGTGGCGCTGACCTGGGTCCACATGAGGTCGAGCTGCGGCAACTCGTCCATGAGGGCGGTGCACTCCCGCAGGTCTTGCAGCGTGCTGGGGCGCCGCACGCCTGAACGGAAGTCGAGGGTCTTGGCTACGCAGCCGCTCGGGGCGAAATGGAACGGTTCGTCGGGGCCGAGGAGGACGTCGTCGGCCGGCGTGGCGCCGGCCATGACGAACGAGCGGGGACACTGGGCGAGAGCCCATTCGACGAGCTCGCGCGGCAGGCGGGCGATGCCGGTGGTCTGGTCGACCCGAACGCCGCGCTCGGCCAGCAGGGGCAACATCCGGGAGCCGGCGAAGCGCATGCCGACGCTCGCCAGCAGACCGATGGCCTCGTCCGCGATGCGGCTCTTCTCGTGCTCGGCGAGCCACGCCGTTCGTGCCCTCATGGCCCACTCACCTCCGCGGGCCGCAGCCCGGCGCTGTGCCGCAGCCTCGCGGCGGCCCCGGGCGGCGCCCGCGACACCTTTCGCAAGCACGATGTCACCCTGCCCGGGCGCTGTCAAGAATGACCGTTCGTTTCGAATGGCGTATGGAGAAACGGTGTCGGTTCTCAACGCCGACACTTGTGTTCTGCAGAGGAAACCGAAATGATTGTGGCGTTTGAGGTGCGTATCGCGCAGGGAGGACCATCGTCATGATCAGAGCAGGGCAGGCGCCCTTCGGCACGATCACGATGGACGAGCTCGACCGCCGCATCATGAAACTGCTGCGCCCCAACGCCCGCCGCTCGTATGCGAGCATCTCGCGCGTCATTGGTGTCTCCGAGCCGACGGTGCGCAACCGGGTCGATCGCCTCGTCACGAGCGGCGCCATCTTCCCGATGGCGAGGGTCAATCCGGCGGCCATCGGCTTCCCCGTCGACGCCATGGTGGGCATCCGCGTGAACCGCGGCTATGCAAAGGGCGTCGGGGCCCGGCTCGCGGCCATGGAGAACGTTGCCTATGTGGGCTACACCACCGGCTCCTTCGACATCCTGATCGAAGCGCACCTGCCCGACAACGAAGGCCTGTACAAGTTCTTAAACGAGGACCTCGAAGAGATCGAGGGCATCGCCTACACCGAGACCTGGCACATCCTGCGCACCGACAAGACCAACTTCGAGTGGGAAGGCGAGAACGTCGGCAGGGAGCCGCTCGCCGACCAGAGGGGGGCGGAAGCGTGACACACGAAGTCCGGGTGCCGACCCGCATGGCCGACGGCACCTTCGTGCGCCTGACGCGCGGCGAGATCGAGGCCGATCTTGTGGCGGGCTCGGAGGCGGCCGTCAAGCGGGCCAAGGTGCCGCCGCTGAGCGACGACGAGATCGGGCATCTCCTCGACATCTACGCCTCACCGGCGCGTTTCACCGGCGTCGACGTCGGCGACGAGGTCGTGCTGTCGTGCGACGGCACCGGCATGAAGACCCACGGGACGCGCCTCCAGGACCTGCAGTCCTACGAACAGTGGATGGGCGCCGACCTGCTCGAGCTGTGCGTCGGCGACTACTCGCTCAAGGTCGTGCGCACCATCCTCGCCTACGAGGCGCAGTACATGCACGACGCCCTGCTGGCCACCGTCGCGCCGCTGCAGTACGGCGTGATGCCCAACCTCGGCCTCTACTCCAAGCCCGACGGTCCGTGCGACAACTGGAACGAGCTCCTGCCGCTCGGCCGCATCGCCGAGGCGCGGGCCAGCCAGGAAGAAGCCGTCGAGATGGCCGTGGTCGACATGGTCCACCTCGCCGACTCGCAGTACGAAGCCGGCGCCGACGCCATCGACTGGGATACGACCGGCGCCTCGGGCGACCCTGAGTTCCTCGCCGCGCTGCGTGCGACGGCGATCATCCGCGGCAAGTACCCGGACCTCGGCGTGCAGCTCGGCATGGCCGGCGAGTTCGTGCTCGGCATGCACGGCGAGCTCGAGTGGGACGGCGTTCGTCTCGCCGGCCTGTGGCCGCGCGAGCAGCTCCTCCTCGCCCAGAAGGCCGGCGCCACCATGTTCGGGCCGGTCGTCAACGTCAACACCGGCAAGAGCTGCGCCTGGAACATCGCCCGGGCGATCGCCATCGTCAAGCCGTGCATGGCAGTCGCCACCATCCCCGTGCACATGAACGCCGGCATGGGCGTGGGCGCCGTGCCGATGTTCGTCCACCCACCGGCCGACGCCGTCTGCCGGGCGGCCAAGGCGTGCGTCGACATCCTGCGCCTCGACGGCTTGTAGGTAGGTTCGGGCGATCCGCACGGCATGCACAACGCGCATGCGCAGGCGGCGGGCATGGGCGGCATGCGAGCGGCCGGAGATCTGGTCGCCCGCCTGCAGATGACCCGCGGCATGCGTCTCGCGGAGGCGAAAGACTACGTGGCCGGCAAGCTCGGCGTCACGCCGTTCGACCTGTCCGACCCCGTGGCCATGACCGATGTGCGCAACGAGCTCGGTTTCGGGCGCATCCACAGCTACGCCATCAGTCAGCCCTGGCAGGCGAACATGATCGAAGCCAAGGTCAACATCGCGCGTGTCCTCGACGTGCCGATCAACTGCGTCGAGCGGTTCAGGGAGCGGACGGCGCCCGTCGCCACCGGCGGCCGCTGAGAACGAAGGGGGTGCTCGACTGATGAGACGTAACCCGCGCGCCGGAGCGCGCAAGAGCGGCGGCTTCAGGCTCGAGGTCTTCACCGACGACGAGCTCCACCAGATCCATTCCGCGACGCTCGAGGTGCTGTCGCGCACCGGCGTCTTCGTCGAAGACGACGAGGCGCTTGAGATGTTCGCGGCGGCGGGCGCCCGCATCGACCGCGAGCGTCGGGTGGCGTGCCTGCCGGCGCACGTCGTCGAAGACGCCATCCGCTCGGCACCGGCCGAGGTGGTGCTCTGCGGCCGCGACCCGGCTCACGACGTCGTGCTCGAAGACGGCCGCGTCGGCTTCACGAACTTCGGCGAGGGCATCCAGGTGGTCGACCCGTACACCGGCGAGCTGCACGAGTCGCGCAAGCAGGATGTCGCCGACTGCACGAGGATCATCGACGCCCTGCCCGAGATCGACGTCGTCGAGCGGCCCCTGGGCGCCCACGACGTGCCGCCCGACTCGGCGGCCCTGCACAACGCCGAGGCGATCTTCGCGAACACCACCAAGCACGTCACCATCGGCCCGCTCTCGGGCTTCTGCGCCGTGAAGCTGATCGACATGGCGGCGGCCATTGTCGGCGGCCGCGACAAGCTGCGCAAACGATCCATCTTGACGTTTCTGACCTGCCCGGTGAGCCCACTGAAGCTGGTCGCCGACGCCTGCCGGATCATCATCGAAGGGGCGCGGGCCGGCGTGCCGGTCAACGTCCTGTCCATGGCGATGGCCGGCGGCTCGTCGCCCGTGAGCCTGGCCGGCACGCTCGTCACGCACAACGCCGAGGTGCTGGCCGGCATCACGCTGGCGCAGCTCACCGCGCGCGGCGCGCCGGTGATCTACGGCTCGTCGACGACGGCCCTCGACCTGCGCTTCGCCAGCGCCTCGGTGGGCAGTCCCGAGTGCGGCATGATCGGCGCCGGCGTGGCCTGCCTGGCGCGCTTCTACCTGCTGCCAAGCTGGGTCGCCGGTGCGTAGGGCGACGCCAAAGTGGCGGACGCCCAATCCGGTCACGAGAAGACTCTCACCAGCCTGCTGCCGGCGTTGGCAGGGGCCAACCTGATCTACGGGCTGGGGATGCTGGAATCGGGCGTCACCATCGACTACGCGCAACTCGTCATGGACGCCGAGTTCGCGCGCATGGTCAAGTTCTGCATACCGGGGATCCCGGTCACCGACGAAACGCTCTCGGTCGACGTCATCGCCGAGGTGGGGCCGTTCAGCGACTTCCTCTCACACGACGACACCTACCGCGGCATGCGCGGCCAGTCGCGCTCGCAGCTCATCGACCGGCGGGTCCGCGAGGAGTGGACCGCCGCCGGCTCGACGAGCATCTACGACCGCGCCCTCGCCGAGGCCCGCAGGATCCTCGAGACCCACGAGCCGCAGCCGCTGCCGGGCGACGTGGCCGCCGAGCTTGCCAGGACCATCGTCGAGGCCGAACGAGAGCTCGGGCTGGATCAGCGGTAGCCGGGCCACGATGAACGGACGCGAGCAAACTCCGCACGACCGGGGTAGACTGAGCGTCGCCATGATGAGCCGTGCCGACATGCGGGAGCGACTGCGCATCCAGGCTGCCGACGCCGAGGCGGTCAGCGAGTTCCTGGCAAGTCCCGACAACCCGTTCGTCGAGAGCCTGTTCGATGTTCTCGACAAGTACGGCGGGGTCGAGCAGATCAACCGCGCGGCCGACGAAGCCGGCAGGCTCGAGACTCGGCTCGAGCGCCTCCGTGACGAGGGTTCGCCGTATCTCGCCGGCGTCGAGTGGCTCGCCGAGCAGCGCGACGCCGGGGCCTTCGTCACGCTGGCCGAGTACCGGCGCGGCGTGCTGAGCGCCGACGCCGACGCCGCGACGGCCGCCGGCGGTGAGGCGCCCGACGAGGCCCACGCCGTCACTCTCGAGATCTCCGCGCTGCAGTTCTTCCCCTGGCTGATCGCCGAAGCCCGGCAGGCGATCGAGAAGCGCGAGCTCATGCCCGGCCGCTTCATCCGCGAGCGCAACATGGCCGAGCAGTCGAAGGCCGGCGGCGACCTGCTCGCGGTCTGCGCCGCCATGCAGGTGATCGGGGCGACCCACGTCGAGAGCCTCGACACGCGCGGCATCGACGGCGCCAACCTCATGGTCGGCCTCGAGACCATCACCGGCTACTTCGGCGGCATCGGCGAGCCCAACGAGCACGTCCTCAGGTACGTCGACGAGTACCTCCACTACTTCACCGAGTACGGCGTGCGCGAGGTGCTCAACTTCAACATCGGCACCATTCTCGCGGCCTTCGTGCTGCGCAAGCTCGGGGTGCGCAACGAGTTCAAGATCTCGGTGTTCATGGGCGTCGACAACCCCTGGTCGGTGCTCTGGCTGCTGATCGGGGCGCGCCTGCTCGGCGGCGCCGAGGGCGCCACCAGCCTGAGCGGCATCAACTTCTCGAACTCGGCCGACTCCGACACCCTGCGCGCGGCCTCGGCCGCGCGCGAGGCTCTGGGGCTGCGCGAGGCCGTGCGCTTCGAGCACCACGTCACCGAGGCCTACAAGTCGATCGTGCGCCAGCCCTACGAACGCCGCGCCGAGGTCGTCGAGATCGCCGCCGAGGTGCCCAACATCTCCGCCGAGCACGAAGGCGGCGACCCTGCGGTCGAAGCCAGCCGCAAGCACCGCAGCGACATCCTCGACTACTTCATCTCGCAGAACGTCATCGAGGCCGCCGGGGCGATGGAGGCCCTGGAGCGCAACTATTTAGACAAGCACGCGGCCCTCAACCACACGGCCGCCGACCTCATTCGCGCGGGCATCGGGGTCAAGGCGGCGAGCCTGCTGCACTAGCAGGCTGCTGAAAAAGCAGCCGCCTCAACCTTACTGACAGCCTGGCGGAGGAGAAGCCCGCGCGCGCCTGAAAGGTGGTAGCGTGCCTGTCGAAGGGCG
>Ga0182027_10014854_pt1 | contig 10750 bp, 9 predicted proteins | sample 712E1DmetaG_FD_121300 | JGI IMG/M metagenome (GOLD analysis project Ga0182027, IMG submission 121300) | Permafrost microbial communities from Stordalen Mire, Sweden - 712E1D metaG (Illumina Assembly) | ecosystem: Environmental > Terrestrial > Soil > Wetlands > Permafrost | place: Sweden...
CACCACCAATTTTCGCCCAGGCAGCCAGCGCCTTACCTGCAAAAGTGCTTGTCTGGCCCAGTCCGTCAGCTTCTTATGAGCCCGTTTGCGCTTTTCATAGTAGCGCTCAGAGGGAGCCAACACTGTCAGGAAAGGCAGCGCCCACACCCGCTTGGCCCATGGAATTGGCGCCAGAAGCATCACGCTCAACCAGCGCAAGCCGCTGGCTTTGACAAAATGACTGTGGCTGGAGCGTACCGGATCCCGGTAAATGCCCTTGGCATTGATCTTTGCGCCCCGGCGACGCTCAATCGTATCATCCAATCCCAACACCACCGCTCCTCGAACAGCAAACGCAGAAACCAACATATTCAGAAGTACTCTCCCGGCTTCACGGCTGGACCAGATCGCACGGTTGAGCACCCGATGAAAATTCTGGAAGTGCTTATCGGCACTCAAACCCATAATGCGCAGAATGGCAGTCACCGTCCGTTGTCCAGGCGCCAAAATGGCTCCCAACAACAGGATTTGTACACGCTGCCAAATACGTTTGGAAAAAAGTCCGACAAATGCCGTGAGGATCGTGGTATATTCGCTTCGCAAGGTAGGTTTGGTCCTTTCTCTTGGCCGAGTAAAGACACAGCTTACCTTGCATTTTGTTAATGTGCAAATGGATAAAGTCTAGCTAAGGAAACCATGACCAACCAAGAAAAAAAACCGACTATTTGGACGATTTCCTTCTGGTATCCTCCGGAATTCTCCGGACGAGGGATTCATTCGCGTCTCGAAAGTGTCGAATTTACTAAATTAGGATTTCCTGTAAATGTCTTATGTGCAGGGGTCAACGCTGCCCGTATATATAGGGGTAAGCTAATTAATGATGGTGGGGCTATGGTTAGATATCTTCCTATTCTTTCTGTGCAACTGAGGCCTTTTCTTTTGCGCTCTCGATTTTCAGGAAAAATTGTTTCCATCTTGACTAATCTATCCTGGCTCTCCTTTTCCATGTTGTGTGCCTGGATACTATTAAGTAATGCTAAAGGCAACGATATTGTCAAATTGGAATCATGTGAAAGATACACCATCATTCTAATAGCAGTTGCCGGATTAAAGAAACTTCATACCATCTCGCGCATGAGTTTATTGGGTTCTGATGATCCTTTTTCGGTACTTAATATGGCCAGGCATGGGCAGTTACTGGAATATTTAACCCTTTATACCTACCGCACTTCGGAAGTAGTAGTCGCTATTTGCAGCGCAATGGTCGGGAGTTGTCGCCAGGCTAAAATTGCAGAACAAAAAGTGATGTACATTCCCCACGGAACTGATACAGAACTCTATCAACCAGCCGACGCGGTAGGAAAAGCCAGAATTTACCAAAGGCTAAGCCTCGATCCCCAAAAGCGGTACCTGCTCTTCGTAGGTGCTGCCATTGAGCGTAAAGGTATTGATATCCTTACAGATGCGTTTATCAATCTACAAAAAAAGTATCAAGATGTTGAACTTTTAATAGTCGGTCCAGATCAATTTGGAAATCGATCGCACATTCCTGGAGCGGCTATTCTTGATAAGGTAGTTGAGAATTGCAAAGGAAAATTCGCTGCAGAGCAATGCAGTCATGCGGTTCATTGGATCGGAAAAGTGGATAATGTTTCTGATTATTTGAAAGTTGCAGATATTTTCTGCCTGCCAACGCGTCAAGAAGGGTTTGGGCTCGTGATCATAGAGGCGATGGCTTCAGGATTGCCGGTGGTTGTATCACGATTGGATGGTGTCACGACGGATATCGTCTCTGAAGGAACAGGGATTATCATTCCAGGTTTTCATGCATCTGACTACGCTGATGCGTTCATGGAGCTCTTGGCAAACCCCGAGATGGCCAAGCAAATGGGGATGGCGGCAAGAAAAAGGGTAATATCAGAATTCAGCATAAAAACCATTAGTATTAAATGGCAAACCCTTTTTCAAACATTGTCTCGAGGGAATGTTTAATTCATTTTTACTCAACCAAACCTTATCATTATCATGAGAGTTGATTCTTCCCTAGGTAATTTCAAGATACTAATAACAGGAGATTTTGTTTCTCCTCAAAAAAATGGATCGAATATTACGAGACTTGAACCGTTGTTTTCGGATCTAATTCCTTTGTTTATAGAACATTCTTGTGTAATAGCAAATTTAGAGACCCCCCTGACAAAATCTGGTAAACCTATCAGGAAAGTTGGGCCCACCCTACAATCCAATCCCAAATATGCCAAAGAAATAAATGGGCTTGGTATCAATATTGTCAGCCTGGCTAATAACCACATTATGGATATGGGACCATCAGGTCTTGATGATACCCTGGAAGCTCTCCATCAATCAGGGATCCAATTTGTTGGCGCTGGGAGGAATCTTACCGAAGCATCTACTCCATTATATATTGAATATAGGGATACAACTTTAGCCATTCTTGCCCTTGCCGAGCATGAGTTTTCAATTGCCGAGGATGATCGTGCCGGAGCTTGCCCAATTGATCCAATTGAAAATTACCGGCAAATAAAAGAAGCCAAGAAAAAATGTGACCTGCTGGTGGTCATATTGCACGGTGGCAATGAATATTATTCTTTACCAAGTCCTCGCATGGTTGACCTCTGTCATTATTATGTCGAAATAGGAGCGGATGCGGTTGTTTGCCATCACGCGCATGTTCCAAGCGGATATGAGAATTTCAAAGGGGCGCCCATTTTTTATGGGCTTGGGAATTTCTTTTTTCAATGGCTAACGCCAAAACCCAAAGATTGGTACTTTGGCTATATGGTTTCCTTGGATATTGCTGAGAAGAAAATAAAATCAACAACTATTATCCCTTATTCACAGAATTATGTAGAGAATGAGGGGGTTAAAATCCTGCATGGAATGGAGCTGGCAGAATGGCTGGAGCGCCTTGCAAAGATTTCCCAGTGGATTGCTGATCCAAAGATACTAAATCAAAAATGGCAGGATTTTTGTGAGAAGCAAGAAAAAGATTACACTAACCTATTCATTTCTCGGAATAGGTTGGAGAGTTTTCTCCGTTCCCGATGGCCTATCCTTTTTTATGAAAAAGATGGTTATTTTCTACTTGTCCGCAATTTGATATCCTGCGAAGCCCACAGGGAAGTATTATTACAAGTGTTGAAAAATCTGGTTGAGAAGTAATCTTTTATGTCAAGTATTCCTATTATTTACCTGGTTGTAGCATTTCCAGTCGTAATGATGCTTCTGTTGAAGCCCGAATGGGCTTTCTACGCTTTTATGGTTGGTCTGCCATTGGATACAGTGATCTCTGGGGATATATTCTCATTACCAAAAATATTAGGTTTTCTTGCGTTGGCCAGTTTTTTGCTATCCATCATTATCCGGCGGAAGAATGTAAAGTTTGATGCCGCTTTTTGGGTGATGATGATGTATCTCGCCTGGTGTACGCTCTCTTATTTTTGGAGCATCAATCCATCGGCCTCGCTGGCAAGGATCTTTTCAATCATCCAGTTTGCGATATTATATATCCTGATCATCAACTTGGTGGCTACAGAGGCGGTTCTGAGTAGAGCCATGCTGGCTCTCGGAATAGGGGCAGCTGTCCTTGCTGGGACGGGTGTAGTTCAGTTGCGGCAGGTGGCGGTTTTAAATCAAACTGCCCTCTCCTTAGACCGCCTGGCAGGCGCGGCGGATAATGCGAATTGGTATTTCGTTGTGGCTATTTGTATGATCCCTGCGCTTTATTGGTTGATGGCAAATTACAGGAATTGGTTGATCAAGCTCTTTGCTTTCCTGATCGCCGGGGCTTTATTTGTAACAGCGCTCTATACCCAATCACGCGGGGGGTTGATTTCATTGGGTATCTTTTTCCTCGCGTACTTGGTTTTAACTGATAAGAAAGCCAGCGCGGTATTGATTCTGTCGCTGGTTGGTTTGATGGGATTTCTGATCATGCCTTCCACGGTCTATGCAAGGTTCTTGACCATCGGGTCAGATCCGTTTGATCGCCTCACTGTCCTCTGGCCGGCAGCGTGGCTGGCATTTACCAGGAATATGTGGATAGGTTCTGGCATCGGCACCAGCTCATTTGTTATGTACCGGTATTTAGCAGGATATAGATATGCGGCGGAGGCTTTAAGCCCGCATAACTCTTTTTTGGCTATTGGGATTGATACAGGATTAGTTGGAATAGCACTATATTTATCCTTTGCTCTGATCCCAATCATCAAATTGTTAATAGCATTCGTAAAGGGAAAGATGCGCTGGCATAAAGGTAAAATGGAACGTTTTGGTATATTACTATTGTGCGCCCTTCTGGCATACATAACCTCATGGTTCAAAGGGGGCGGCATGGAGTATCAAAAAATGTTGTGGGTACTGGTGGGCTTGGAGAGCGCGGTCTTGAATATAATTGCAAATAAAGAAGCTGGAGAAAGTAACTATGGCGATAAGATCCAGTCTGATACGATTAAAAGATAAATACTATCATCATAATAATATCCAGGAATGCCGGCGAATTCTGAATGAATTTGAACAAAAATCCGATGCTGATAAACTTACAATCCAGAAACGGCGGCTGGATAACCTGTTATCCAAAGTAGCCTATGATGTTCCATATTACCAAGACCTGTTTCGAGGGATGCAAATAGAGGCAAATAATAACTCTCTGCTTGACCGGTTCAGCCAGATTCCTTTCTTATCCAAGCCATTGATCCGGGAGAATTTTGACCGGATTAAGAATCGCCACCTCGAAGCGAAGTGCTGGTTCCTAGACAAGACCGGAGGATCGTCGGGAGAACCTCTGGTTTTCATTGCGGATGGGAAATTCTCGGACTTCGGCATGGCGATGATGCAGGCTCAATTCAATTGGGCTGGAAAAAAAGAGCTGGATACCCACATCAAACTTTGGGGATCACAGCGGGATATTCTGCAGGGGGATATTGGGCTGAGGTCCAGAATAAGCAATTGGCTGTATAAAACTATTTTGCTGAATTCATTTTGTATGACACTCAATGATATGCAAAATTATGCGGAGGTCATTCAAGCCAGTTCCCCGGTTTTTCTGGAGGCTTATGCAGATTCGGCGTATGAACTGGCACGTTACATCAATCGGCATTCAATTTCAATATCGAGTGTGACTGGCGTCCTGACCAGCGCAGGGACATTATTTCCTTTTATGCGTATGGAAATAGAAAAGGCATTTCATTGCAAAGTGTTCAATCGGTACGGCTCCAGGGAAATGGGGGCAATTGCCTGTGAAAAAGTGGGAGGGCAGGGTCTCTATGTCTCCACTTATACCCACCTGGTTGAAGTAGTAAATGAAAAAGGGGAACATTGTCAGCCCGGGGAGGAAGGCGAAATAATAATCACCTGTCTGACCAATTCTTCATTCCCTTTTATTCGGTACAGAATTGGTGATCGTGCTATTGTAAAAGATATTCACCAGGGCCAGGTGAATTCCTGCACAGTTTTGGAAAATGTATCCGGCCGGGTGAGCGACTCTTTTATGCGCCGGGATGGCACCGTGATTTCCAGCGCTTTTTTCATCCACTTTCTCGGCGTGGTTCATAATTCAGGTTGGCTAGAAAAAGTGCAAGTTAATCAACTGGATTATGAGTCGGTTGTGATAAAAATGGTTGTTTCCTCGCCGCCCCCAGTTTCTGACCTGCATGGGATAGAATCTTCCATAAAAAAAGTAATGGGTGAAGACTGTATGGTTGAATTCACTTTTGAGAAGGAACTATCTGCATTATCCTCCGGAAAATATCAATATACCCAATCTTTTCTAAAACGATGATTACCTACGAATCCGGTGAAAAAATACGCATTCTATTTGTGATCGGGCAGCTTGTCTATGGTGGTGCTGAAAAACAGCTGGTTCACCTTGCAAATTCCGTTGATCGTGAACGGTATGAACCGATGGTATGTTCATTCAGCGCGGATGCTCCTCTTGCTGAAGAACTTGTAGCTCAGGGAGTAAAAACTTGTATTCTCCCCAAAAGGATGAATCCTGATCTTACAAGGCCCTTTACACTATACAAACTAGTAAAAGATTTTGATCCTGACCTTATCCATTCTTGCATGTTTGTCGGAAATACCTGGTCAAGAATTGTGGGTTTAGTTACTCACAAGCCGGTTATCATTTCCGAAAGAAGCTCAGGCGATTATAAGCCTTTTTGGATGCTGTTCATCGATAAATTGTTATATCCTCTTGGCGCGCTTCTGATTGTCAATTCGGAGTCAGGGGCAGAAAGTGTTAGGAAAAGAAAGGAATTTCGGCCGCAAAAAATAAAAGTAATTTACAACGGAATCCCATTTGAACAGTATGCTAAAGAAGAAAAATACATCAAACTACTTCAAGAATTTGGTATTCAGCCGGGGGGAAAAGTGATTGCGGTGGTTGGCAGGTTAAGCGAAGAAAAGAACCATGAACTTATATTTTATGCATTGCAGAAAGTTTTAGGTACGTATCCTGATGTACATTTGCTATGTGTTGGATCGGGCCCACGTCTGGATGAACTCAAAAAGCTCGCGAAGCAATTAGACATTGATGATAAAGTAATTTTCACTGGCTATCGTTCTGACATCCCTTCTATTTTATCTGCGATCGACTTGTTGGTTTTGGCTTCAAAGTTTGAGGGAGTCCCAAATGTACTTCTGGAAGCTATGGCTGCTGCTCGTCCTATTGTGGCGACCAGTGTCGGAGGCGTACCAGAAATTATTACTGATGGAGAGACGGGCTTGTTGGTTCCATCCATGGATGTCAAAGCGATGGCCGAAGCAATAATCAGGATTCTGACTGATGAAAATATGGCGCAGGAAATGGGCAGGAAAGGGCAAGAGGCGGTAAAGAAGAACTTTTCAGTTGAGAGAATGGTAAGTGATACTGAAAAAGTCTATGAAGGAATTCTGAGATTTCATGATGATCAGAAGATGAGAAATAATAAGAAGCTTTAGTAGAAAAAATAGTACAAGGGATAATGGGATTTGATTGTAAGGGAATTCAAAAAATGACGGATTTCGGTTCCAGAAAAGTAGAAGTGAGAAAATTTTTTAACATTCCAAAAAATTACCTTAATCGAAGGTATGATGTGGAAATTAGGGCATATATCACGAGAAAGCTTTTAGGAGAAGTAACTCAATCAACCATCTTGGATATCGGTTGCGGGGATGGAACGCTCTCTCTCCAATATGCAATGCAAGAAAATAAGCTTACTTTTGTTGATCTCTCCGATAAAATGCTTGATGCTGCGAAACAAAATACGCCAGATGGTTTGGTACAAGGATTTAGATACCTTAACCTGGATTTTATTGATTATATTCCCGATCAAGCATTCGATATCATCTTGTGTATTGGCGTACTAGCTCATGTACAGTCTTTCAATATTGCAATTAAGAAGCTATATAGCCTTCTGAAACCTGGTGGTCGATGTCTTATCCAATTTACCGATAATAATTGCCGGATGGGTAAAATTGAATCTCTACATTATTCATTGAAAAAAGCTGTAGGTGGAAATATACACCCCTATTCTTTATTAAAATTAGAATATCCAGATGTGCTCCACTTTGTTCAGTCTGCTGGTTTTAATATTGCTAATCAGTGTCGTTATTCGCTTCTTCTTCCTGGCATGGGACGGCTCCCGGATAAATTTCTTTATCGTTACCAGTTACGTACGCTAGAAACTGATTGGCTCTCAAGAATTGGATCTGAGGTAATCTTGCTTTTAGTTAAGCCATGATAAAAATTATCTGAATTGTGATCAGGTATTTTTATTGTAATCCCTTAGTCGGTGATGCTTTTGTGAAGGACCGTTCTGATGCTTGAACAAGTAAATAAAATTCTTGTAATTCGGTTGCACTCAAATATGGCCAAAGCGATATCTACACAAAACATTAATATCAGTGCTTTTGGCTTCGATGATTGTTCCAAAATTGAAGATATAAGGAGTTTCCCAACTAATATCAATATTATACCCGGCAATATTCGAGAGCCGAAGGCGTTTTTTGATGATTTTCACAATGCAATAGCACTAATGAAAGTTATCCGAATAGAACAGCCAGAAGTTATTCATGTGAATGCATTACAGGATTTGCCATTTACCGTGGTCGCGACGCATTTATTCTGGAGGTTCAAAAGCAGGCCGAGAATTATTGCTATGTCCCGTAACCCGCGAACTTGGGAAAATCCTTCTAAAGCCTGGCTGGGTGCGATGATGATCAGGCTTTTTACGGATGGCTTTGTTTGCCTGGCGACCACTCACCAGAACCAGCTTTTAAGTTTGAACGTTCAAAAAGAAAAAATGATCGTTATTCCCAATCCATATGATATCGATCAAATGAAAATAGATACATCAGGGATAAAATCCCATTCTGAGCCAGGGAGCCCAATCCATATTGTGTATATAGCCAATGTCTGTGAAAGAAAAGCGCAGGATGTATTGGTGGATGCAGCCACCTTGGTTATAAAGAAGCATCCAGAAGTAAATTTCGACATGATCGGGAGGGTAATTGCTGGGGAAGAAAAGTTTGCGCTACGAGTATATGCACAGATCCAGGCAGCTGGGATGGAGAAAAACGTTCATATGCTAGGAGCACTCCCTTATAATGATGTCCTCGCCAGGGTGGCTGGTAGCGATATATTTGCCTTCCCCACCCGATCCGAGATGATGCCCCGGGCAGTTATCGAAGCGATGGTGGCGGGCAAACCAGTAGTGGCTTCAGGTGTGGATGGGATACTGGATCTGATTGAACATCGTAGAACCGGCCTCTTGGTGCAACCGAGCAACCCAGAGGAACTGGCAGATGCATTGTGTGAATTAATAGATAATCCTTCGATGGCTCATCTAATGGGTTTGGCTGGCCAAAAGCATGTTCTGGAGTTTTGTTCCCCCCAGCGTATCGGAGCAATGTTTAAGGATTTTTACGGGTATATTTTGAATAATCGGGGGGGCAATTTAAGGTTGGCAAATAAATGAATATATTAATCCTTTCTCAAGAATACGTGCCAGAAGAAGTAAGTTCGGCGATTGTTACGCAGGAACTAGCTGAGGACTTAGCACGGCATGGAAATGAAGTGTCTGTCGTAACACGTGCCCCCAATTATCCATTGGGCAGGGTTTTTCCGGGCTATCATAATAAGTTATATCAGGTTGAAAATATTAATGGTGTGCAGGTGCATCGGGTATGGAGCTACATTACCCCAAGCAAAGGTTTCTGGCAGCGCATTTTGAGCTTTGGGACGTATAGCGCGGATGCCTTTTTGGGAGGGTTGCTTGTTCAAAAGCCGGACCTCTTGGTATGTTATTCCCCACCTCTTCCACTGGGTGTTACCGGCTGGCTCTTAAGCTGTGTATGGAGGATCCCCTGGGTGCTACGAGTGGAGGATTTATATCCCGAGGCGGCGGTGGCTGCTGGTGTATTGACCAGCCAGCGTGCCGTCCAATTCTTTAACTGGTTGGCCAATTTCCTTTATCAGCATTCCTCGCAAATCTCAGTAATAACAGAAGGGTTTAGGCGTTGCCTGCTCCAGAAAAATGTACCCGATGAATTAATTACGATAAACTCCTGTTGGGCTGACCCTGATTTTGTCACTCCTCAATTAAAGGAAAACGCATTTCGATTGGCGCACGGGCTTTCCAGAAAATTCGTGGTGATGTATGCCGGGGCGCTCGGCCTGACCTCTGCGCTTGAGGATGTGCTGGAAGCAGCATTTATTCTGAAAAGTCACCCAGATATTATGTTTGTTATCGTAGGGGAAGGAATTAAAAAAGTCTGGATTCAGCAATACATTGAACAAAACTGCTTGAGTAATGTTAAGGTGCTTCCGTTCCAGCCGCGTGCCGATTTCCCCCAGATGATGGCTGCTGCGGATGTTAATTTGGTAACACTGAATCAGGCCTTCTCGGAATTTTCTCTCCCCCATAAAGTTTTTGATATCATGGCCAGTAATCGTCCGATCTTGGGCGTGGCACCGCTGGGATGCGATTTGGCAAAATTGATTCAGGATAATAATTGTGGGTTGGTGGTCGCCCCACAAAAATCCATGGAATTGGCCCAAACAATTTTGAAAATGATGGACGATCCGGATTCATTGGTTGAAATGGGAAAACATGGGCGTGCACTGTTGCTTTCAACATATGCACGAAATATATGTATAGATGGATACGAAAAAATGTTCCAAAAAACCTTGGGGAAATCTTCCCTGGAGCGTGGTTAATGTCAGAGCAGCAATATTTGCAGGATATCATTGAATGGGATGTGATAAATTGGTCGCCTGCCTTAAATTTTTGGGAACAAAAAACCAAACACGATCTTTCTTCATCTTATGCCATGGAATTGGGGAGCAGGCATGGCGGACTGTCACTTTGGCTGGCGTTAAAAGGCAGTACGGTTAAATGTACTGACTTAAATGGCCCGACAAAAATGGCTATTGAAAAGCACATAAATTATGGGGTTTCGAGCTTGGTTGAATATGAAGCTCTTGATGCGATGCAAATTCCTTTTCGGGATAAGTTTGATCTAATAATGTTCAAATCCATCATGGGAGGAATCGGTTGGGACAACCATCCTAATAACCAATGCCAGGCGATTAAAGGAATTTATGACGCTTTAAAGCCAGGCGGTGAGTTGCTTTTTGTTGAAAATCTTGTGGCTCTCTGGGAATTGCCGTGATTAAGCCACATATGGTGGTCGATTTGCGAACGAGCGGTAGCCTTCCAAGTCCAGGTAAATGCGCTGGAACAGGTGCTCCAGGTTATAGATCCCATAGCAG
>Ga0182027_10014857_pt1 | contig 10749 bp, 7 predicted proteins | sample 712E1DmetaG_FD_121300 | JGI IMG/M metagenome (GOLD analysis project Ga0182027, IMG submission 121300) | Permafrost microbial communities from Stordalen Mire, Sweden - 712E1D metaG (Illumina Assembly) | ecosystem: Environmental > Terrestrial > Soil > Wetlands > Permafrost | place: Sweden...
ATCGGTCGAGCAGGATGAAAATCATGAAAAAGGCCCACGCTGGTCGTGGGCCAGAAACCATATGGGAAATCCCAGATCACATGAACATTCTTGAAAAAATAACTATGAAAAAACAGCTCCTATCCAATCAGGCTGCGACCAGTGTGGCGGCGGCGTTTCTGTTTCTCACCAGCCTTGGCGTCCAGGCCGGGATTTACGATATTGCCGCTGATTTTTCAACGAACTCAAATCCAAACGGCGTGTGGAGTTACGGCTATGCCACCACCCTCGGCGGCACGTTGATTCTGTATACGGACACTTCCTACAGCACCGCGAGCGTTATCGGATGGTGGGGCGATATTTCATTGGAACAACCGAGTGTTTCTTACAATCGATCTACTAATGTCGCCACTGATGGAACTCAGAATACACCGATAATTGCTCCTCATCAAGCTGTTTTCCATCCCGGCCCGGACGATGAGTATAGCATCTACCGATTCACAGCGCCGGCTGCGGGAACCTATCAACTACAAGTGAGCTTTGCCGGCGCGGACCCAAAGGGCACCACCACCGACGTGCATGTGCTGTTCAATAATGTTTCCATATTTGACGGTTCAGTGAATGGATTCGGTCCTGGGACCGGTCCTGGTTTCAGCACCAATCTGGTGCTACAGGCAAATGACCGTATTGATTTTGAAGTCGGATATGGTAACAACAATTTCTATTATGACACCACGGCTATTCAGGCAACGCTCATTTCTTCGCCTCCATTAAGTGTCAACTACGTTTCTATTGGTCAAGGCCAGGTTAGCTGGCCGACAAACTTCACTGGTTTTTCCTTGGAATCAACCACCAACATTTCTGCCGCAAGCTGGATTTCCGTCACCAATTCGATTGTCACGAACGGACAGCAATTTACTGTGACTTTAGATTTGGCGTCGCCTCAAGAATATTTTCGTTTGCGCAAGTAGCTTCGTAGCAGCAATTGCGATTCACGCCGTAAAGGGGTCATAAAGATTAACGCAGTTCTGAGGACGCGAAAACGGAAAAGAAATCTTTTCCGTCAGGGAATGCTTTTTTTGTTGACCGTCCGGGCTTAATAGGTGTTAGGCGGCATAATCATAACCATTTGAAAGGGCCAAACTCCAGGCGGCGGTGCTGCTGCACCGCCGTGCGCCGCGGCACTGCCAGAAAAGGGGACCCAAATCGCCGCCCGGCAGGAATTTCCTGTCACCTTTTTGTTCTAATTGCCACTCATGCGGTGATATGATGGCGACCAGACCCATGTCTGCCGGAGCGCACAACGATGCCGAGTTGGTCAGCGAAAGCCTGTCCGGCAATCGCGATGCCTTCGGGCGGATCGTCGCTGACATTGCTTTGGATAAGATGGAGCGGACTCACGTCCGCTGCTACGAGGTTCATGGAAAGGGCCGGGGTGAGGGCAGACGTCAGCCCTGATTTCACGGTCGTCCATGAAAAAGCCGCCGGGAGGATTACCCGGCGGCTTCCAAGTTGCTGAAAACCGCAGCACCGATCCGGTAACGCGACCGGGCAGGCGGCGGTTCAGATGAATTCGTTAATGAGGTTCTCCAGGAATTCCTGGCGGCCGCTGACGTTGCCGGTTACTTCACCTTTCTTGAGCATGTAGGCTTCCAGGTCGGTGAAATTGCTCTTGCCGGACTCGATTTTCGCGCCGATGCCGGAATCCCACGAGGCATAGCGTTCTTTCACGAATTCCGCAAGTCGTCCGTCCTTGCGAATGGCGGCGGCGATTTTCAATCCGCGCGCGAAGGCGTCCATCCCGCCGACGTGAGCGTGGAACAAATCCACCGGCTCGAAACTTTCACGGCGCACCTTGGCGTCAAAATTCAAGCCGCCGGTGATGAACCCGCCGTATTTGAGGATGGTGAGCATGATCTGCGTCGTCAGATAAATGCTGGTGGGGAACTGGTCGGTGTCCCAGCCGATCAGTTCGTCGCCGGTGTTGGCGTCCACCGAACCCAGCGCACCCGCCGCACCCACCACTTCGAGTTCGTGTTGCATGGAATGGCCGGCCAGCGTGGCGTGGTTGGTCTCGATGTTGAGCTTCAAATCGCCCATCAGATCAAATTCGCGCAGGAAATTCAGGCACGCGGCGGCGTCGGAATCGTATTGATGCTTGGTCGGTTCCTTGGGCTTCGGCTCGATGTAAAACTGGCCTTTGAAGCCGATCTTCTTTTTGTAGTCCACCGCCATGTGCAAAAATTTGGCGAGGTGCTCCAGCTCGCGTTTCATGTTGGTGTTCCACAACGTGGAATAACCCTCGCGCCCGCCCCAGAAAACGTAGCCGGCGCCGCCCAGTTCGTGGGTGACTTCCAGCGCCTTCTTCACCTGCGCGCCGGCAAAGGCAAACACATCGGCATTGCAACTCGTGGACGCGCCGTGAACGAAGCGCGGATTGGAGAACAGGTTGGCCGTGCCCCAGAGCAATTTGATGCCGGTGCGTTTCTGTTCCGCTTTCAGGACCTTGACGACGGCGTCGAGATTTTTATTCGTCTCGCTCAACGTCCGGCCTTCCGGTGCGACGTCACGGTCATGAAAGGCGTAGAACGGCGCGCCGAGTTTCTCGATGAACTCGAACGCGACCCGCGCGCGATTTTCGGCATTGGCCACCGAGTTGGAGCCGTCGTCCCACGGGCGGATGGCAGTGCCGACGCCGAACGGGTCGGAGCCGGTGCCGCGAAACGTGTGCCAATAGACGACCGAAAAGCGCAGATGATCGCGCATCGTTTTGCCTTCGACGACTTCGGCGGGGTTGTAATGTTTGAAGGCCAGCGGATTCCTGGATTGCGGCCCTTCGTATTTGATCTTTGATATGTTTTTGAATGCAGTGTCCATGGTAATAACAAGTTTAAAATGACGTGTTAGTCTAGCCAGTTCCCCTGAAGAAGTCACTGGAAATATTTAACATTCTTTTTGCCAAAAATTGTGTGGTGCGCGGCAACCGGTCAACGCACTTCCCTTTCCAATCTTTTGACTTCTTCTTTGATCAATTCCGTCGTCCGGTGTTTGGCCAGATAGACCTGGTCAACAGAAATACCAAAGGTGGCGGCCACTTTTTCGGGCGCCCATTCCTTGTTCACGTACAAGTCGAAGATTTGGTATTTTTGCGGGTCCAGCCGGCGTTTGACTTTTGCCATGGCGGCATCGAGCAGGTTTTTTTCCCATTCCTCGTTCCACAGCGCGTCCAGATCCGGGCTGGCCGGATCCACCACTTTATCCACCGTACGAGTGCCGGTGGCGGTATCTTCGGGAGCTGACTGGCTGTCGGCGAAAGGTCCGCGCTTGCGCAACTGGTCCGTAATGCGCCAGCGGGTCATGTTCAGAAGCCAGGTTTTGAAGGAGCCAATCGCCGGGTCGTATTCAAAGGTGGGCATGTGCCTGGCGACCGAGATCATCGTTTCCTGCACCACGTCCTGCGCTTCGGTCGCGGTCAAGCCACCCTTGATGGCGACGCCGTAGATGAGTTTCCAGTACGTGTCAAAAAAATCCTGCCAACTTGACTGATCCTGCCAGTTTTTGAGGCGTTGAATCAGAGTTGCGCGCGTCGGAATCAACTCATCCATGGGCTCTGCCATCAACCAAGTAATGTGGTCTGGTGCGGCGGTTGGCAATAAAATACAATTTCATCCCGAAAAATGTTGAAGAAAAAGACGTTATGTGTTTGACTAATCATCGTTCCAGTGAGCCACGCAATTGGGTTAAATACGCTTGAACTTGTTTTTTAAAGTCAGCAGGGGCCTTTTAATGGTCGTGCTTTGGGGAGGTTTCTTGACTTCCGTCGAGATGACCTGTGCGCAGCCGGCGGCTGGCGGCGGGGCCACAAACGAAATCCGGATTGTGGAACTTCAAGGCACGGCGGAGGTCGCGTCCGCCACCGCCATAACCTGGTCCCCGGCGCAAACCAACCAAATCCTGCGCCCGTTCGACCGGTTGCGCACCGGGGCCAACAGCCGGATGGCACTCCTTTGGTCGGATCGGAGTGTCGTGTCATTCGGCGCCTTGACGGAGATTGAAGTGTTGCCATCCCATTCATCCGATGCGCAATGCGGACTGCATTTGCTCCGGGGCATCTTCTCGTTTTTCCATCGTGACGAGCCGGGACGCATCCGGATCATCACCCGCGGCGCCGTCGCCGGAGTGGAGGGCACGGAATTCGTCATGGCGGTCGAGCCCGGGAAGGACACGGAACTGGCGACGATGTCCGTGATTGACGGCAAAGTCCGGTTTGGCAACGAACAGGCCACGCTCCTGCTGACCAATGGCCAGCAAGCCGTCGTTGAACCGGGCAAAGCGCCCGTACGCACCGCGGGTTTTATTGCCAACAACGTCCTGCAATGGTGCTTTTACTATCCGGCGGTGATTGATCCGGCTGATTTGCCGTTCACTTCCGAAGAGCAAAAGGTCCTTGGCGAATCCCTCGATGCCTACCGCTCGGGCGATCTGCCGCTGGCGCTGGCCAAATATCCGGCCGGGCGACAACCCGGTTCCGACGCCGAGCGGGTTTATTATGCCGGCCTGCTGCTGGGTATTGGACAAGTTGAACCAGCCGAAGCGGCGCTGGCTTCGTTGTCCGCCAACGATGCCTCCAGCCGCCCGCAACGGGTTGCCACAGCCCTGCGCGAACTCATTGCCGCCGTGAAAAGACAACCAAATCCCGCGACCGGCCAGCCGCAACTGGCCACGGAATTCCTGGCGGATTCCTACCATGAGCAATCGCGCGCCATTCCCGGAACCTCATTGCCGGCCGCGCTGGATTCAGCCCGGCAGGCCGTGACCAACTCACCGAATTTCGGTTTTGCCTGGGAGCGGGTGGCGGAACTGGAATTCAGTTTTGGTCATACCGGCCGTGCGCTCGATGCCCTGGACAAAAGCCTGACGCTTGCGCCGCGCAATGCCCAGGCACTCGCGTTGAAGGGGTTTCTGCTCGCGGCGCAAAATCACATTGGCGACGCCATGGGCTGGTTCGACCGGGCGCTGGCCGTGGACTCCGCCCTCGGCAATGCGTGGCTGGGCCGCGGTCTTTGCCGCATTCGCCGGGGCGACGCCAGGGGCGGAAGCGAAGACCTGCTGGTGGCCGCCGCGCTGGAGCCGCAGCGCGCGGGGTTGCGAAGTTACCTGGGCAAGGCTTACGCGGATGCGGGCGATTACCCGCGCGCCAGCAAGGAGCTTCAACTCGCAAAAAAGCTGGATCCCAACGACCCGACGGCGTGGCTTTATTCCGCCCTGCTCAACCAGGAAAACAACCGCATCAACGACGCGATTCGGGACCTGGAAAAATCGCAGGCCTTGAATGACAATCGGAGCGTTTATCGCTCGCAACTTTTGCTGGACCAGGATCGGGCCGTGCGCAACGCCAATCTGGCGGCGATGTATCGGGACGCGGGCATGGATGACGTGGCCGTGCGCGAGGCCTCCCGCGCGGTGAATTACGATTACGCGAATTACTCGGCGCACCTTTTTTTGGCGAACAGCTATGTTGAACTCAGCGATCCAAACGGGATCAATCTCCGTTATGAAACTCCCGCTGAAAATGAATATCTGCTGGCGAATTTACTGGCCCCGGTGAACGCCGGCATGTTTTCACCCACCATCTCACAGCAGGAGTACTCCCCGTTGTTCGAGCGCAATCGCCTGGGGGTCGTTTCGAGCACGGAATATTTGAGCCGCGGGGCTTGGACGGAGTCGGGCGCGCAGTATGGCACGTTCGGGAACTTCAGTTATGACGCAGAGGCATCCTATCGTTACGACCCGGGCCAGCGCACAAATAATGACAACGAGCAGCGGCAACTTTCTCTGACAGTCAAGTATCAGATTACGCCGCAGGACAGTGTTTATGTGAATGTCCAACAATACGAGGCGGACAGCGGGGATTCAGCCCAATATTACAATCAAAACCTGGCCAGCCCGACTTATCGCTTGAACGAGCAGCAGGATCCGAATGTAAGCCTTGGCTATCATCATGAATGGAGTCCCGGGGTTCATACTTTGTTTTTTGTGGCCCGGCTCGACGACACGACCTCGTTCACCAATTCCTCGCAGCCTTCCCTGTTTGAAATTTTTCCAAACAATACCAACGGCGTCCCCACTTTCAAGTCTGCACAGAACATCACAACGCGCGAGCATTTTACGGATAAGTTGGAAATTTATTCAGGCGAACTACAGCAGATTTGGGAAGGGTCTTCACACAATACCATTGTGGGGACGCGCATTCAGTATGGTCATTTTGACACCACTGTTTTACAGGTTAATCCCGACCCCGTAGAAGCTGCCTTCCCTAATTCCATAGCGGCATAACAGGACATCACTTCCCTGTTCGAGCGCATCAGTTTTTACGGCTATCATCAATGGCAGATATTCGAGCCGCTGCAATTGATCGGCGGCGTGACTTACGACCATATCACCTGCCCTGAAAATTTTCGGAGCGCGCCGATTTCAGGAAACGAAACAACGGCGGATCAAGTTTCTCCCAAAGCCGGCCTGATTTGGACACCGCTGGATGACACCACCTTCCGCTTTGCCTATACCCGCTCACTGGGCGGCGCAAGTCTGGACCAAAGCTATCAACTGGAACCATCGCAAGTGGCAGGCTTCGTCCAATCGTTCCGCAGCATCATTCCTGAATCCATCGCCGGAGATAATGCCGGGGCTAAATTTACAACCTACGACCTTTCTCTGGAACAAAAATTCCGCACCGGAACTTATCTGGCCATTTCCGGCGAGATATTGAACTCCACCGTTAATCAGGTTGATGGCGTCTTCGGCTATTATCCCTTATCCCTGCCGTATCCCGTTCCATCCGGACAGCGCGAAAATTTGGATTATCAGGAAAAATCTCTGCTGTTCACCGCCAACCAGTTGCTGGGCCGGGAATGGTCGATCAGCGCGCGCTATCGCCTCACTCAAGCGGTCTTGAATGACAATTTTCCCGATGTGCCGGTCACTCCGCCGCCTGTTAAGAATCCTATAATTCCAAGTCAGCAGACCAGGGGAGTGTTGCAACAATTGAGTTTGTCGGCGATTTACAACCATCCCTGCGGTTTCTTTGCCAGAGGAGAAGCGTTCTGGGAGGCACAGAGCAACAAAGGCTACAAGCCCGCAGAACCCGGCGATGACTTCTGGCAGTTCAACGCGTTTGTCGGTTATCGTTTTCCGCGTCGAAAAGCTGAAATCACACTCGGTTTGCTTAACCTCACCGGCCAAAACTACAATCTCAACCCGCTCAACCTTTACAACGAACTTCCGCGCTCGCGCACCCTGGACCTGCGCCTGCAGTTGAATTTCTAGTTGAAAAACCGGGCTGAACTTCGGTTCAGGCCGGTTTCTTTTTGCCCGCGCGCACTCCCATTTTTCAACTGCGCCTAGGGATTAAACCCGGTTAGGACGATGGGATAGTTGGTTGCCGGCACATGATTCGGAAAAAAGATTGTGAATCTGTAAACGGGGCTGAATGGCGGGTTGGGAATGGTGACCGTTGTTTGATTACAACCGGTATCGCCATATTCTCCCAAATACGATATTTTTGTATCTGCCCGCCCGCCGCCATCAGCAGCCGTGTGGACCGACCCGGAAGGCGCCCAACCCCAGCCTTGTGAAATTGTCTTGGTGTAATTGACATATCCAGCATAATTGCCCGGACAGGGGTTTTGTGTGCCACCACTAATCTTAGGCAAGCCGAACACACAGACTGGTTGTCCGAGATTAGGAACAACTACATTCAGCGACGCCGCGCGGGTCGGCACTGCATCTCCGCCACTCTGGGAAACATTACATGAGTATGAGCCCGCGTCATTGACCCCAACGTTCTCAAGGGTCAGATTGCTGTTGGTTTGTCCATCAATGGCGACTCCGTTGGACAGCCATTGATAACTATCGGCATTGACTGCCTGCACCGATAATACGGCATTCGATCCCACAGCAACAGCCTGGTCAACTGGTTGAGCCGTTATCGTTGGAAACTCGGCCTGATCAAGAGCATCGGTTGTTTGGGCATGAACACTGTTTCCGGCAATGACAACCAAGCCTGTGATTGCCGCCAATGTGATAATGTGATGAATTTTGATATGAGGGATATGTTTGTACATAAGGTTTTTTTTGGTTTTTGCCGTCGTCCTCCTTGCGCCCGACAGCACCCTGGAATCTGCACAGCAGTTTTTCTCAACTCTCAAGCTAACATCAAGTAATACGCAATAACCGGGCCAATCTTTCAAACGTTTTGGCTGAATTATTATGATGGATAGGCAGAACCGACTGGCCGCCGCGCATCGTTCATTCCCTCCTTTCACCAAACGGCACGAAAAATCGCTGATTTTTTCCTGTTTTTTTTCTATGCTCAATCAGCGGTGAAAGTCAAAGCTATCGGACAACCTGAATTTTCAAAATCCGTGCTGGGCGCGGGGTTGGCGGTGCTTTGCGGTTTCATGTTGTGGAAGACGCCGCTGGGCGAGCCTTGGGTGAACGCCAGCTACGATTATTTGTTCCGCTTCGGCACGCGCGCGGTCACGAACCGGGTCGCCCTCATCCTGATGGACAACGAGGCGTACGCGTACAACCCATTTCACCAGGTCCGCAGCCAGCCGTGGGATCGGGGACTGCACGCCCGGTTGCTGAAACGGCTGGCGGATGATGGTTGCGCCCTCGTGGTGTTCGACTCTTTCTTCCTGCAACCGCAACCGCGCGATCCCGCGCAAGACGAAGACCTGGCCGCAGCGATGCGGCGGCAGAACCGCATCGTGTTGATGGCCGGGCAGACACAGGTAATATATTCGACACTGGACGGGGTGCAGCCGACCCTGCCGGCAGAACCGTTTCTCAGCGCCGCCGGAACCAATTGGGGGGTTGCCTGTCTTGATCGGGACCCCGACTTGATCGTGCGCCGGCACTGGCCGTTTCCTTCGCCGGGACCTTTTCCGAGCCTGCCTTGGACCGCCGCACGGCTGGCCGGGGCGTCATTGAGCATAGACCCGCAGAAACGGTGGTTGCGTTACTACGGCCGCGATGGCGCGGCAACCAGATTGAGTTACCGATTCGCGCTGGACCGGCCGACGAATTATTTCCGCGGTCAGATTGTATTCATCGGCACGGCGCCGGAAACATCGGCGCCCGGCAATGAAAAGGACAAATTCAGCACTCCGTACACGCGCTGGACCGATGAAGCCACCGGGGGCGTGGAAATCCTGCTCACCTCCTTTCTGAATCTGATGAATGGCGACTGGTTGCGGCGGCCAGCCGGGTGGGTGGAGGTGTTGACGCTGGTGACGTCCGGATTATTGTTGGGCGGCGGATTATGCCAGGTGCGACTGTGGGTGGCCTGTGCGGTTGCGGCAGCGGTTGCCTTGGTGGTGACATTCGGGGCGATTTCCTGGAGTTACTTCACCAACTATTGGTTTCCCTGGCTGGTGATTGTGGGCGGCCAGGCGCCTTGCGCCCTGGCTTGGGCGCTGGCAGTTGGGATCCGTCACGCGCTCGAAAAAAGGACGGTTTCGGTTTCCCTGTCATTTCCCCGCCCTGCGGCTGCCGTCGTGGATTTGCCGGATGCCCCGGATTACGAATTGTTCAATCCACCCTTCGGCGAGGGCGCTTATGGAAAAGTCTGGCTGGCGCGAAACAAGACCGGACAATGGCGGGCGTTGAAGGCGGTTTATCTGGCAAACTTCGACCAAAATACCGATCCTTACGAGCGCGAATTCAATGGCATCAAAAAATACCAGCCGGTTTCCGACCAACACCCCGGCCTGCTGCGCGTTGAATTTGTCAGTGAGAAGCTGACGGGATATTTTTATTACGTGATGGAGCTGGGGGACCCGCTGGAGCCAGGCTGGGAAGGGGAGCCATCCACCTACAAACCGCGTGATTTGGTGAGTGAACGCGCCCGTTCCCGTGGGCGGAGGCTGCCGGTGCGGGAATGCGTGCGGATTGGGCTGGCTCTGAGCGACGCCCTTGATTTTCTCCATCGCCAGGGGCTTACGCATCGCGACATCAAGCCCCAGAACATTATTTTTGTAAACGGCCAGCCCAAACTGGCGGACTTGGGACTCATCACCGAAATCAGGCCTCCCGGCCAGGAGCGAACGTTGGTGGGCACGCCCGGCTATATGCCGCCACCGCCGGAACGCCCGGGCACACCGCAGGCGGATATTTTCGCTTTGGGCATGGTGCTTTACGTGCTCAGCACTGGCCGCAGTGCTGCCTATTTTCCGGAGATTGCAACAACCCTGGTTGAAGGCAAGGATCCGGCGGATTTTTTCCCGTTGAACACCGTCATCCTCAAGGCTTGTCAACCGGATCCGGCGCAGCGTTATGCATCGGCTGCGGAAATGCACCATGCCTTGCAGGCAGCGCGCAAAACGCTCGAAGCCGATTGATCGTCAGTTCCTTGTCCACACGACAAACTTTGCATCCAACCAAACAGAACGGCCTGCTATTTTTCCGAAAAATTTCAATCCGCCAGACGCGTCCGGCCCAGATGGCTCCGCACGATCTCGGCAAGATTCTCCGGTGAAAATGGTTTATGCAAAAAACAGCCATGGAATTGAATTATTCCCGCCATGTCGGGGATGTTAAGGAAGTGGCCACTCGTAAATATCACCTTAAGGCCTGGTCGTTCGCGTCTTAATCTGTCTGCCAATTGCCTGCCATTAAGGCTGCCAGGCATTGCCATGTCGGCCAGCAATAGATCAAATTGTGACGCCTTGGTCTTCCAGATGTTCAAAGCTTCCGAGCCGTCGGAAG
>Ga0182027_10014858_pt1 | contig 10749 bp, 1 predicted proteins | sample 712E1DmetaG_FD_121300 | JGI IMG/M metagenome (GOLD analysis project Ga0182027, IMG submission 121300) | Permafrost microbial communities from Stordalen Mire, Sweden - 712E1D metaG (Illumina Assembly) | ecosystem: Environmental > Terrestrial > Soil > Wetlands > Permafrost | place: Sweden...
GAAACGATCTGGTCCACGGCCGAGTACTTCACCCCCTGGGAGATGACGAGGGTTCCGTTGGTCGAGGAGGCCCCGACGTTGACGAGCCAGGATGCGAAAGCCTGGCCCTTGGGCAAGGACTGGTCGATGGTGGTTGCTCGTGGTCCACTGCCAATGGGGTCAATGTTGATGGGATCGATCCAGGTGGCAACGTTGGTGAAGGGCGAGGAATAGGTCGTCGTGGCATCCTTGAAGGCGCGAATCCATGCCCAGTGAAAGTGCTCGGCGAACACACGTCCGCCAGCGTTCACGTAGGCCAGCATGTTCTGCTTCATGGCGTCCGTGATGACGTTGCTGGCGTTGGTGGGGTCGTAGGCGTCGGGATTGCCGCCGCAATTGAGAATGACCATGTCGTACTGGCCGAGGTGAGCAGTGCTGTCCCACAAGCTCGTGTCCGCCATCGGATAGCTTATGGAATTCTGGTCGTAGCCGACGCAGGTCCCGGGACTTTCGCTTTGCTGGTAGAAGCTGATCGCGCCGGACCCGCCCGGGTTGGTGAATTCCGAGGGCGAGATGCCCATGCGCAAGAGCAGGCATTGCAGCTTGTCGGCGGCGCCCGAGGCGAGCGCAATCGTGGGCAGGGACACCGTCCCGGCGTCGCCGTCGGTTTGATTGCGAGGCAGGCGGGTCAGGTTGATGTCGGTAATAACGTTATTCTGGCACGCTTTGACCGTCGGGATCTTCACCTGGCGCCGCCACTTGCCAATCTGGACGACCAGCGGAATGTTACTGCCGCTCGGAACGTTGCTGAGGGCAAAGCTGCCGTCGGTGCCCGAGAGCGCGGCAGAGATTGGCTGGCCGGATGGAGTCGCGCATCCGGAGCAGGTCGGACCATGCGCTATCGGATCGAGGGTGGTGTTCGGGACATAAACCATCGCTCCGTAGAGCGGGTTGAGGCCGGCCGGGTCGTAGACCTTGCCGGTGACCGTGGTCGTGCCGGCATCGCAGGTTGCGACCTGGCACTGGATTCCGCTGCACACGCACACGTGGTTTTGGCAGGTGGCGCCGGCCGGGCAGTCGGCGTTGCAGGCGATGGAGCCGCCGCAGCCGTCCCCGATGACTCCGCCACAATACTGGCCGCCTGTCGGAGCAACACAGGTCAGCGGCACACACGCCGAGTTGCTGACGCACAAATGGTTGCTGCACTGTGTGCCGGCGCTGCAACCGCTACTGCAAACCAGCGCGTGACCGCAACCGTCCCCCACGACGCCGCAATAGTCGCCCCCTGGATTTGTGCAAGTAGCGGGAACGCAGCCTGGGCCGCTCACGCACTGGTTGCCCTGGCACGACCAGCCGGCCGGACAATCGGCGCTGCAATTGATGGAGCCTCCGCAGCCATCGCCGAGAATTCCGCCGCAGTATTGGCCGCCGGAGGAATTGCACGCAACCGGCGTGCAGCTTGGTCCTCCCACACACAAGTGGCTCTGGCAGGACCAGCCGGTCGGACAGGCAGCGTTGCAGTCGAGGGAGCCGCCGCAGCCGTCGCCAAGGGCGCCACCACAGTATTGGCCGCCAGGGGAATCGCACGCGACCGGCGTGCAGTTTTGCGCCACGCACAGATTGTTCGTGCAGACCTCGCCACTGGGACATGTGCCGCAATCGAGGCCACCGCCGCAGCCGTTGCCTATCGGGCCACAATAGAGGATCGATCCCGCGCTGCAGGTGAGAGGAGCGCAGTCGCTGCCTCCCACGCACAGGTGGTTGTTGCACGACCACCCGGCCGGACAGTCGGCATCGCACAGGATCTCTCCACCACAGCCATCGCCGATCTCGCCCCCGCAGTATTGGCCACCAGCGGGCTTGCAGGTCAGCGGGGTGCAATTCGCGGACGCGCATTGCCCGTTTTGGCAGGTTTCGCCCGCGAGACAGGCGCCGCAATCTTCGCTGCGGCCACAGCCGTCGCCAATCGAGCCACAGTACTTTCCCGAACCGGTGCCGCACGCGACCTGGGTGCACGACGGCCCGCCCTGGCACAAATGGTTGGTGCACTGCCAGCCCGCCGGGCAGTCGGCGTCGCAGCGCAAGGACCCGCCACAGCCGTCGCCCAGAACACCGCCGCAGTATTGTCCGCCGCTTGGGTTGCAGGTGAGCGGGCTGCAGACGCCGGACGGCACGCACTGGTGATTCTGGCACGTCTCGCCGGCGATGCAGGTGGCGCAATCAAGGCTGCCGCCGCAGTTGTCGCCGATGGCGCCGCAATACTTGCCTGCGCCGGTGCCGCAGGTTACGGCAACACAACTCGGCCCGCCTTTGCAGACGTTGGCGGTGCACAGGTCGTCGCCGGGACAGGCGCCGCATTCAAGCCGCCCACCGCACCCGTTGCCGATGCTGCCGCAATATTGGCCGCCCGGAACCTGGCACGTGGTCAACCCGCCCGCATCGCAATCCACCTGGACGCCGCCGCAGATGTTGTTCACGCAGGGCTGACCGTTCAGACAGTCGCCGCACTCGATGGTTCCGCTACAATTGTCGCCGATGGTTCCGCAGTAACGCCCGCCCCGCGACGCGCACACGAGCTGTGTAAGCGGCGCGCAGCCGTCCGTCTGGCCGCCCCCCTCGGAGACGCCGATGGTGATGACCGTCGCGTCGCGAGAGCTGTTCTGAGCGTCGCCGGAGCCACCCACGCTGCCGGCGCCGCTGCAGCTTCCAAGGCAAAAGATCGCAACGAAGGCCATTGGAAGAGCCAACCTGGCATGGCTTGGACTTCCACCGACCATTGCCCAACTTGGTTTCACCCAGGTTGGTGCCATACCCTTCCGCTGCATCGCCTTGAAGTGTAGCCCGGTCTGTATCGTTCGCTAGAAAACGCGGCTCATATTCCAGCGTGCGAGCTTTGCAGGGATTGGCTTGATGTTGCTAATGCTGCACACTAAAGAAAAACCCCGGAGCCGAAGCCCCGGGGTCATTCACTAACTATCGACTGACGTTATGGATTCTGTAGCGTGATGGCGTTGGTTGCGCCAGTCGTGCCGTCGGTCACCGTGAGCACGGTGGTGGTCTCCGTCGTGGCAACGGTGCCCACATACTGGATGGTGATACTGCACACCGCGGCTGCACTCGCGAGCTGGTTGTCGATGCAGCTATTCTGAGTGATGTAGAAGGAGGCAGGGCTCCCCGTGGTCAAGCTGGTGGAGAGCAGCTTGGTCGGGCCAGCGATCGCCGTGTTGAGCTTCACGAAGATCTGCGTCCCGGGGTTGGTCGCAGATACCACTACCGGTGAGGTGAGCGGTGTCGTGCTGGCCGCGCTTACGAAGAAGTCCAGGTCGGACTTTCCGTGACCGGTGATCGCCACCGTTTTTGCCGTCGTGGCGCCCGGATTGGCACTTACCGACAGCGTGGACGAGAAGGTCCCCGGAACGGTCGTCCCGGTGCTGGACAGTGGCTTGAAGGTGACGGTCACCGTGCACTGTTCGCCGCCGGGAATCCCGGGGCTCGTTGCTGTTGCGAGCGCGCTTGCGCACCCGGTGGTGTCCAGCGTGAAGCTGGCTGCATCGGGTCCAGTCAGAGCGATCACCAAGCCGCCGCTCATTTGAGAGGTGGCGTTCGTGATGGTCACCGTCTCCACCAAGCTCGTGCTGGCTCCAACGACCAGGGCGTTGGCGGCGCCAAAGTCAAAGGAGTAAGCCGAGCCACCCTGTGCCGTGAGGCCGGTTCCACTCAGGGAGAGGACCGAACCCACGACGCCGTTCACAAAGAGGGTTAGCGAGGCAGGCGAGTTGGTTGGCGGAGTCGCTCCGGTCTGCAGATTGCCACCCGCGTAGGTCGCCTTGAATACTGCTGTCTGCCCCGCCGCCGTCGGCTGAGCCACAACGGTCAAGGTGCAGCTCGTTCCGGCGGCAATGGTTGCCCCACAACCGCTGTAGCTGAACACGCTTGCCAAGGCGGTAAGCGAGTAGGCCACGGTGGTCGCATCGGTTTCGCCATTGTTGGCAATTGTCGCCGTCAGCGTCGCCGCCGAATTGATCAGCGTATCCGGGAAGGTCAGGGTATTCGGCGTGATGGTGGTGCTGGGCGTGATGACCAGATTCGCGGGCTTGAGAACCCGGCCCGACAGACCCAGGGTGTTGTTGCCTGCCACCGTGACCGACGCGAACTTGTAGTCGTCGGTGAAGTTGGCGAGGATGCTGATCGGGTTGAACGTCACCTGAATCGCGCAGGCGCTGCTGGTGGCTAGTGTGGCTCCAGCGGTGCATGGGGTGGCGCTTCCGGTCGCCGGTGCAACCGTGAAGCTCTCCGGGTTGGTCCCCCCGAGTGTGCCCGCCCAGCTAGTGGGGAGCACTAGCGGAGAGCCGGTGTTGTTCTGCAGCGAGATGACCACAGCTGCCGAAGTTCCGCCGATCGCGGTCGCCCCGGTGCCCACTCTTGTGAAGGAGAAGAAGCCGTAGTCGGTCGTCGTGCTCGTCGTCGGGTCGGCGTACTGGAAGGTGACCAAGCTCGCCGGAGTGTCATTCCTGCGCACCGTCGCTTCGACCTTGACAACCGTCGCCGCCGTGATCCCGCCGGACGCCGAGAGCGTGTAGTGCAGGCTCTTCAGTCCCTGGGTCGTCGCAGCCGCGGGCTGTGCGAATATCGTCACAGTGCAGGTTGCCTTCGGGGCAAGGCTGGCAAGTCCGAGGCAGCCACCGCTTTCGGTCTGAACGGTGAATGGATCGGAGGTCGCAGCATCCTGTCCCGCAGTGGTCGCGATGTCACCCGCCAACGAGACCCACTGGAAGTGGAGCCCCGTCGCGGCAACGCCGCCGGTGTTCTGATAGGTCAGCACCACGGGAGCCGTCGCATTCGGGTTCACGATCGAGCCGAGGTCTATCGCCACCGCCGGTGTTGCGGTTATCGGCAACCCGACGATCTGGAGATTCGCGGGGCTGACCGTCGTTCCCGTCAGCTTGGCCAAAGCGAACGAGGCGTCCGGGTTCGCGCTGTCCGTGAACACGAACGTGCTGCCCGATGTGGCCGCGCCAGCCGTGGATTGCCCGGTCATCTTGACGACAACGGTGCACGAGGGCGTGGCCCCGCCGGCCGCGGTCAAGGTGAACTGACCAGCAGCGGTCGGAGCGCAGGTTCCTCCGGTCACGATCGAGAATGGAGCAGTCGTGCCCACCAGGGGTTGCTGCACGGTGATCGGATTCGGCGACACGTTAGCGACCGTGAAGGTGAACAAGCTGCTGTCCTGACCAACCGCCACCTGGCCGAAGGCCTGAGTCGTCGGCGAGATGGTTAGCGCGCTGGCCGGCTCGCCCTGGAGCGCGGATGTCAGCGCGCTTCCGCCCCCGAGGTTCACCGTCAGGGTGGCGGCAGCGGCCGTGATGGGAGTGACGCCATCCTCGGGCAGCTCGTCACCAACCAACGCACTGTACGTGACCCACAAGGTGCAGCTTTGACCGGCTTGGAGTCCCTGTGCCCCAGCCACGCCGCATCCGCCCGTGGAACCTTGCAGCGTTCCAGTGACAGAGAAGTGAGTCGAATTGCTGACTGTCCAGGTAAATTGGCTGGTCGTCGGGGCGCCCGCTGGGTTCTTAATCGTGAACGCCATTGGGTTGCTCGTGGCACCTTCAATCACCGACCCGAAATCGACCGGGGCCGGGGTTCCGGCGGGGGTGAGCGTCGGTAGGATGGGCGTGGTGCCATTCGCATTGATGGTGAAGGTCTGGGTCTCGGTGATGCCGTTGCTGAGACCGCTGACGGTGAGCGTCGCTGTCGCCGCACCCACCGCGGTGGGTGTGAATGCGACCACGATGTTTCTGTGGGCCAGCGGAGCCAGCGTGGTGTTCGAGATGAGATCGCTCACGATCTGGAATTCGCCTGCATTCGCGCCGCTGAGAACGGCCGACAGCGGGCCAGCGCTGTTCGTGGTGCTGGTGTCCGTTACGACCAGAGTGAGGTTCACGTTGGTCGCGGAGGTAACATTGTTCGTCGAGTTGCCGACTGTTACCGAGGACGGGAAGGCGGAATTGGTTGCCACCGTGATGGTAAGCGGCCCAGTCGCCGTGCCGGTGATGGTCTTGGAGTCTGAGCCACCGCCCGTTCCAGAGGCAGTCAGGGTGGCAGAGTCCGCGCCCTTGGCTCCCTGGGGGAAGAACTGGACCGTGAAGTCGCAGTAGTAGCCATGGTAGGTTGAGCTGGAAACCCATTCAGTGGAGGAGGTGGTGCCACCCGAGATGTTCAGGGTTGCGCCGTTGCAGGGATTCGTGGTCAGCGACCCCGGATAGCTGAAGTTGGACGGAATCGCAGCATCGTTCAAAGCCACCGAAACAGTCGTGGCCGGAAACGGTGTAGCAGCGCCCGTCGGACCGCGCACGATCACGCGGAATGTCTTGGTAGCGGGCGTCGACGAGTTCAACGAAACCTGTGCGAAGTCTAGGTCGGCCGCGGCCGTAGACAACGTGGTCACATCATCGACAGTCGTGGCGACGTAAATTCCAACAATCGGCAAGCCAGTGCCTTGAATGGCCCCGGTCGCGGTTCCCCCTTTGGCGGTGCTCACGCTGATGCCGGCTTGGCTTAGCTTCGCCGCTGTCGGATTGAACGCAACCGTGATCTGGCAGGTTGCACCTTGTACAAGCGGGGTCGTGCACTGATTCTGCGCGATGGCAAAATCCGCAGCGTTGCCGCCGATCAGCGCCACAGTAATCGCGCCAGAATCCGTGGAGCCAGCCGCGGGCGCTCCGCCGGTTACCGTGAAGGTTTGAGATGCGCTTCCACCGACAACGGTATCGGTGAAGGTGTATGGGGTCGTCGTCAGGGTGACGCTACCTGCCGCGAGTGCGTTACCTGCCACGGGCACGCTGACCGAGTTTGTTCCATCGGTGATCGTGTAGGTAGCGGTGTAGCTGCCGGCGGGAGCCACGGGTGCGAAATTCACGGTGAAGGTGAACTTTCCACCCGGAGCGAGCGGAGCCGTGTAGGTGTTGCCCGTGATCGGGAACATACCAAAGTCTCCGGTCTTCACGATGGTCAGGGCGCCGGTCGTCACGCCGCCGCCATTGGCAATCGTGACGGTCTGGGCAGTTCCGGTCGTGTTCACAACCACACTGCCGAAGTCCAGGGAGACCGGCAAAGCCGTGAGATTCACGTTCGAGATACCCGTGCCGGTCAGCGTCTTGACCGCAGGCGAACCACCGGCCGCGCCGACTGACAGAATCGCACTCTTTACACCAACCGTTGTGGGAGCAAGCTGGACTCCGATCGTGCAGGTAGCCGACTTCGCGAGAACTGCGCCTGTGCAGGTATCGCTTGCTTTGATGAATTCCGCTTCCGAGAGGCTCACGGTGAGCGCGCCTGACGCCGTGTCGCCACTGTTGGTAACGGTGAAGACGGTCACCGCACCTGTTGCGCCGACGAGAACGGAACCGAGATCCGATGCGGCGGTCGGTGTGATGGCGAGAGCGCTTGCCGAGTAGGCCGTGCCCGAGAGTGCCACAGACACCGTGGAGGCACCAGAACCGCCGTCGGTGACAGTGAGCGTGGCCGTCTCAACCGCGGCAGCCACCACGCTCGGCGTAAATACGACCGAGAGGGAGCACGTGCCAAGAGGCGCGAGCAAGGTGCAGCCCGACTGGGTGTACTTGAAGTCAGCTGCATTGGCGCCGGTAATCGCTATGGTCAGCGCGCCAGTCGCAACGTCGCCTGAGTTAGCAAGCCCGAATGGGATGGGCGAGCTGGGCACACCAACCGATGTCGCCACAGCCGGCGCCGTGCTCGGGGTGATGACGAGCTTGGCGGGATTCTGGACCACGGCAACGATCGGGATGGTCTTGGTCACGCCATTGGCGCCGCCGGCGCTGATGACAATGCTGTCATTCACATTCTTGGAATTCGCGGTGAAGTCTACGACCACGAGACAGGTGGCGCCCGCAGCCAGAGTAGCCTGGCACGTGCTCGAAGCGTCCTTGGTTATGTCCGCGCCATTGAAGCCAACGGCCAAATCCGTCAGCGCCACGCCAGCGGTGATGGTCAGCGTCTGTTTGGGGGCGACCGCACCAGCGACGAGAGTTCCTAGGTCGATCGTGGTGGGGGAGACCGTGAAGACCCCGCCCTGTACCGCCGAACCGGTGACCGAAATCTGGAGCGGCGTTACCGCGCCGGGAGTGGCCGAGATGGAGACCGAGCTGTTGAACGAGCCGATCGCGGACGGCGTCGCAGTGATGATCAATGAACAGTTGGCGCCCGCGGCCAGAGTGCCGGTGCAGCCGGTGGTGGTCACGCCCGCGCCAGCGGCGATACTGAGCGTGCCCGAGGGGGCAGTGCCGATGTTCGTCACGACAACCGTGGCCGTCCCAGGCTGGCCGAAGTCGACCGAGCCGATGTCTACGACCGGCTTGTTGACATTCAGGGCCGCGCCGTTACCGGTCAAGCCACCGCCGTCGACAGTGCCAGAGTCCTTATTTGAAGGACTCTCGCTTCCTCCGCAGCCAGCCGCAGCCAGCGTGCCTATTAGCCCCAGGCAACCGACCTGGAGCAACCGTCCAAAGTTCTTAGAACACGTCATGTAATAGCCTCCGTCAAAACCCATTTTTTGTTCCGCAATGCGAGCGCATTGCAGCAGCCGGAACATTTTGTGGCCACCCCCCGAAACCGCAAGAAAAAAAACGTTAAAGTGCGCTTTCTTACGAATGTTGACCCGGCTTTTGGGCGGAAATGTAGGTTCGGGCGGCAGACGGGAGTTGACCTGGCGCACAGTTTGCCTTCAGAACCCGGAAGCGGTTGTCGCAAATGTTGCCAAGAACACAATTACTGTCGCTAAAAAAATTCTGTCGTTGGCGTCAGCCCCGGTATTCCAAGCGACAAACAGGCGAGAGGAGGCGCGCCGGACTCGCATAGGAAGGCGGGAAGCCGTGACTTGAACCGCGCTCCTTGATAGTTTTCGCGCCACCGCATGGACACTATCGACGGCAGCTCACCACCACCCGCGAATCCCCCGGCGCCACCCCCGCCGCCAGGCCAGCCCCCCTTCGCCGGCATCCGCATTCCGGTGTCCATCGAAGAGGAGATGAAATCGTCGTTCATGGACTACGCCATGAGCGTGATCGTCTCGCGCGCGCTGCCCGACGTGCGCGACGGGCTCAAGCCGGTTCACCGCCGCATCTTGTTCGGCCAGCATCAGATGAACAACGTGTGGAACCGGGCGTACATTAAATGTGCCCGCGTGGTCGGCGAGGTGCTGGGCAAGTTCCACCCGCACGGCGACAGCGCCTGCTACGACGCCTTGGTGCGCTTGGCGCAGGACTTTTCCATGCGCTACCCGCTCATCGACGGGCAAGGCAACTTCGGGTCCATCGACGGCGATCCGGCGGCGGCGTACCGCTACACTGAATGCCGCATGAAGAAGATCGGCCAAGAACTATTGGCCGACATCGACAAGAACACGGTCGATTTCCAGCCCAACTATGATGATAAGGAAACCGAGCCGACAGTTTTACCCACGCGGCTGCCGAATATTCTGATCAACGGCGCGTCCGGCATCGCGGTCGGCATGGCAACCAACATTCCGCCGCACAACCTGGGCGAGATCATCGACGCCACCATCGCCATCATCAAACGGCCCGAGATAGAGGTCGACGAGCTGCTGGACATCGTGCCCGGCCCGGATTTTCCCACCGGCGGCTTCATCTGCGGGCGCGGCGGCATCCGCGCGGCCTATCGCTCGGGGCGCGGCAGCCTGCTCATGCGGGCGCGCACCATCATCGAGGAAAATCCCAAGAGCGGGCGCAAGTCCATCGTGGCCAACGAGATCCCGTACCAGGTCAACAAGGCGCGGCTGATCGAGAAGATCGCCGAGCTGGTGCGGGAAAAGCGCATCGACGGCATCTCCGACGTGCGCGACGAATCGGATCGCGAAGGCATGCGCGTGGTTATCGACCTGAAGAAGGATGCTGTGCCCGAGGTGGTGCAGAACAACCTGTGGAAGATGACGCCGATGCAGGAATCCTTCGGCATCAACATGCTGGCCATCGTCGACGGGCGGCCGCAGACGCTGGGGCTCAAGACCGCCCTGCAGCACTTCATCCAGCACCGTCGCGACGTGGTCACCCGGCGCACGCAGTTCGACTTGGCCAAGGCCAAGGCCCACATGCACATTTTGGAAGGGCTCAAGATCGCGATTGACCACATCGACGCGGTCATCGACCTGATTCGCTCGTCCAAGGACACCGACGCGGCCAAGGCGGGCCTGATGGAAAGCTTCGAGCTGTCGGCCATCCAGGCGCAGGAAATCCTCAACATGCGCCTGTCCAAGCTGACCGGCCTCGAACGCGAGAAGCTCGAGGCGGAAATCGCCGAGACGGCAAAGCTCATCGCCCACCTGGAGGAAATCCTGGCCAGCGATTCGGTCCTGGTGGCCGTCATCGTCGCCGAGCTGGAAGAGCAGAAGGAGCTCTACGCCGACGCGCGCCGCACCGAGATCTTGGACATCGACGTGGGCGACATCGACGTCGAGGACATGATCGCCGAGGAAGAAATGGTGGTGACGGTCACCCACGGCGGCTACGTCAAGCGCAACCAGAAGGATCTCTACAAGCCGCAGCGGCGCGGCGGGCGCGGCATCACCGGCGCGTCCACGCACGAGGAAGACTTCGTGGCGCAGCTGTTCGTGGCGTCGACCCACGACACCATGCTGATGTTCACCAACAAGGGGCGCGTCTACGCCAAGAAGATCTGGGAAATTCCCCAGGCCAGCCGCACCGCCAAGGGCAAGGCGTTCGTGAACCTGATTCC
>Ga0182027_10014859_pt1 | contig 10748 bp, 6 predicted proteins | sample 712E1DmetaG_FD_121300 | JGI IMG/M metagenome (GOLD analysis project Ga0182027, IMG submission 121300) | Permafrost microbial communities from Stordalen Mire, Sweden - 712E1D metaG (Illumina Assembly) | ecosystem: Environmental > Terrestrial > Soil > Wetlands > Permafrost | place: Sweden...
CGCCACAGTGTCGCGCGTCGTCAATCGCATCCCGACTGTCGATCCGGATCTTGCCAAGCGCGTTTGGAGGGCCGTGGATGACGTGGGCTACGTGCCCAACACACAGGCGCGCGCGCTGGTTTCAGGACGCAGCCGTATCCTAGGTCTCATCGTTTCGGAGATCACGAACCCATTCTTTCCGGAGCTCGTACAGGAGTTCGAAAATCTGGCGGTGGCGCAAGGCTACGAGGTGATGATCGGGTCAACCAACTACGATCCTGCGCGGACCGAATCGGTGATTCGCCGCATGCTGCAACGCAGCGTCGACGGCGTGGCCGTAATGACGTTCGGCATTGAAGAAGAACTGGTGCAGAAGCTGGTGGAGCATGAGTTTCCCTTGGTGTTTGTCGACGCCGGGCCGGATCTGCCCAACATTCGTATTCTCAGAGTGAATTACGGCCAGGGGATACGCGCAGCGGTTCAGCATTTGGCGGCGCTTGGCCATCGCCAGATCGCTTTTATTAGCGGTCCGCTGCGTATGCGCACCGCTGCGACGCGCCGCGACGCTTTCCGCAAATCGATGGCCGAACTGGGACTGACTGCGCCCGGCCAATTCTTCGTCGAGGGCGATCACACCATGGAGGGCGGCAAGGCGGCGATGGAGAAGCTGATCGCGTTGGAAGAGTTGCCCACGGCGGTGATCTGCTCGAACGATATGACGGCCATTGGTGTTCTGCATGCGCTCGACGAGACCACGCACAAGGTCCCCGAAGACATCTCGGTGGTGGGATTCGACGACATCCACCTGGCGCAGTTTATGCTGCCGCCGCTCACGACGGTGCAGATGTCGTGCAAAGAGCTGGCTGCGGCCGCGGTGCAGGCGCTGCGCGCCGGCATCGAGCCGGCTCATCCCCAGGGCGCGCAGAAAGAATGGCCGATCGATACACGACTGGTGGTACGCAGGTCCACGGACTTCCCGCGCGGCACATTGCCTGCGCTGGAAAAGGTGGCCACCAAACCCCACCCGGCCGCGATCACATAGAGCGCAAGGACACAACTTGCACGCTTTCGAGGGCGCAACTTCAGCTAGGATTGGTCGTAGCACGAATTTCGGAATCGTGTGACGAACCTCACACGCAAGGACGTGTGCCGGCAAGTACGTTCCTTTTATGCGTCGTCGATTGGCGCCAATTCGGACCTTGTGGGCGCCGGTGCTGTTCCTTGTGTTCTTGGCGCCTGCAAGCGCGGTGGACAGCGTTTCCGTTTCCGGGACTGTGACCGGAACTCAGGGTCAGGCGAATGCAGGAGCGGCGGTGCGTCTGACCGCAGCGAGCGGGAGCGCGCAGCAGTCCGCGATCAGCGGGCATGTGCTTGATCCGCAGGGTCACCCTATCGCCACGAGCGATAAGGCTTATCCGCCCCAGCTATCAGGAACTGTCGTTGACACGTCTGGCGCGGTGATTGCCGGGGCTACTGTGCAGGTTCGAAGCGCGAACGGTACTGTACAAAGAACGACACATTCGGACGCGAACGGCTCCTTCATTATTTCTGGACTCGCGGCAGGGAATTATCGACTCGTCGTTTCTAATCCCGGTTTTGAAACCAAAGAAATCCTTGTCACCATTGGGACCACCGGGGTGCCGGCCCCGCTTCGCATCCCTCTGGCTGTGAGCGCCGCGAGCACCACAATAAACGTGCAGGGCCGGGAGGATGAACTCATCGGAATTGCCGAATCCGGTTCCCAGGGTACGGTGGGCGCAACGGAAATCCAGGATCGTCCAATTCTTCGTTCGGGAGAAGTTCTGGAGACGGTTCCCGGTGTCATCATCACTCAACACGCCGGCGGCGGCAAAGCCAACCAATATTTTCTTCGCGGTTTCAATCTCGACCACGGCACAGATATCGCCATTTCCCTCGACGATATGCCGCTTAACCTGCCGTCGCACGCGCACGGCGAGGGCTACTCGGACATGAACATCGTCATCCCGGAGTTTGTGAAGCGGGTGAATTTCGAGAAAGGTCCTTATTACGCGAATGTCGGTAATTTTGGCTCGGCTGCATCGGCCAATGTGGAATTTTTCAAGAAGCTGCCCCAGAACTTCTTCAAGGCGGAAGGCGGCATGTACACTTATGGGCGGGCCGTTTTCGGCGCATCGCAAAAGCTCGGTTCGGGCAGTTTGCTGTACGGCGGAGAAGCGTATTACGATAACGGCCCATGGGTGCATCCGGATGCTTATTACAAATTCAACGGCATTCTAACCTACAGCCGGGGCGGAGACACCGATGGTTTCACCATCACGGCCCGCGGGTACCACGGAAAATGGAACTCGAGCGATCAAATCCCAGTTACTGCCGTCCCCCTCGTTGGGTTCTTCGGCGCGCTGAACCCTGCTGACGGCGGCCACTCACAGCGTTATAGCTTGCAAGGTGAGTGGCACCACCAAGGCACAAATTCCGCGTCGAAAGTCGCTGTCTACGGGTTCTATTATGATCTCGATTTATTTTCTGATTTCACTTACTTCCTGACGGACCCGATTCGGGGAGACCAGTTCGAACAGAAGGATAGGCGCTGGGTGGCTGGGCTGGATGCACGCCACACGATTTTCCGCCAATGGTTGGGCCACAAGGTGGAAAATACGTTCGGCCTGCAGGTCCGCAACGATTGGATCCACAACGGCCTTTACCAGGCGGAAAATCGCGTGCGCGTGGACAAAACCGATTCTGGCACGGGCACCACTTTGCCCGCGACCACGGAAGCAGATCGCTTTACGGACACGCAAGTAGGCTTTTACGCGGAAAATAAAATCCAGTGGGCGGAAAAAATCCGCTCGGTCGCGGCGCTGCGCGGCGACCTGGAACACTTTGACGTCACGAGCTTGGTTACCCCGGCCAATACTGGCATAGCCGCCAAGCTGTTGCCCAGTCCAAAATTGAGTTTGATTTTCGGCCCGTGGTCCAATACTGAGTTCTATGCCCAGGGCGGATTCAGTTTTCACAGCAACGACGGGCGTGGCGCAACGCAAACGGTGGAACCGGTTTCGGCGGACAATCCTTACCCCATTACGCCCGCTTCGAAAATTCCTGCCCTGGTCCCAACCAAAGGCGGAGAAATCGGTGTCCGCACTGTCACCGTCCCACATCTGCAAAGCACCCTTTCGCTCTGGTATCTCCGCAGTGCTTCCGAACTGCAACAGGATGGCGACACCGGAGGCACGACTGCTTCAGCACAGCCGAGCAACCGCTATGGCTTCGAATTGGCGAACTACTACATGCCACTGGAACATTTGGCCCTTGATTTTGACCTTGCGAACTCCAAAGCCCTGTTTACAACAATCGACGAAGATGATGCTGCGCCGAACAGCCCAGGTGGCAAGCGTGTGCCCGAAGCGGTAGGGTTGGTGATTTCATCGGGCATCAGATTGCACGATAACGAAGGCTTTTCGTCGAGTTTGCGCCTGCGCTACTTTGGCCCGCGCGATTTGACGTCTGACGGAGTTTATCGCTCACAGGCAACGGCTTTGCTCAATGGGCAGGTCGGTTTTCAAATTAAGAAGAAATGGCGCGTTTCGGCCGAATTCTTGAATATGCTTAACCGGCGCGATCACGACATTGACTACGCCTATGCCTCCCGAATAACGCCAACAGCCGCGCGGGCATTCACTGACGTTTTCCACCCCGTCGAACCATTTCAGGTGCGATTCGGAGTAGGAAGAACCTTTTGACAAATGCCGCGACAATCGTCCGCGCGCGGCTCAGTGGCTGTGCGGGTGCGGGTGGTCGTGTTCAGGCTCCAACGCATGCGTGGGCACGCTCATCACCAGCCTACCGTGCTGAACGCCTTTGAGGCCGATGAGAAGGTCGGCGAAGTTCTGCACGCGGGCGGCCTTGCCGTGGACGATCAACACTTCGAGGCAGGAATCATGGTCCAGATGCGCGTGGCTCGTGGAGACAACGAGGTCGTGGTGTTCGTGCTGCGCTTCCGTGAGCTTCTCGGTGATCCCGTGGGCGTGGTGGTTGAAGATTAGTGTCACAGTGCCGACGACGGTGGCGTCGGGCGCAGCGGTCTGCTCTCTTACCAGCCGGTCGCGGATCAGGTCGCGAAAGGCTTCGGAACGGTTCGTGTATCCGCTCTTCTCAATGGAAAGGTCGAACCGCTTCAACAAATCTGAATCAAGAGCAATGCCGATTCTGCTTAGCTCTCCCATGCGCTCTCCTGCCCGCAATCCAGCTTGATTCGCAACCACAGAATAGCGCGCGGCGGCGAATCTCACGACTGCGGCGTGATGAGGTGGTGCGCGATGGCGAACAGAGCCAACTCTAGGCGCGTGGAGACGCCGGTCTTGTCGAAGATGTTGGAGAGATGGCGCTTGACGGTTTCCTCGCTGAGCGTGAATTGCTTGGCAATGTCTCGGTTGCTGCACCCCTCCACAATGCAGCCCACCACCTCAAGCTCGCGCGGAGTGAGACCGTAGGTTTTGCGCGGCGGCACGGCGGCCTGCTGCATCAGGTCGTGAAGAGCGGAAACGAGATTGACGACGCGCTTGCCGCCGATCCAATAGTCGCCGGCATAGACGGTGCGGATGGCGGTTTGCAGGTGGCTGGCGAGGGCGTCTTTGAGCACGATGCCACGGGCGCCGATCTGCAGGGCCTCGATGATCTGCTGCGTCGTGATGGTGGAGGTAAGAAGGAGGATCTTGGCTGTGGATGGGCCGTCCATGATGGCGCGCATGGCCTCAAGGCCGGGCAAGCGCGGCATGGACACGTCGAGGAGGAGAACATCGGGCTGGAGGTCAAGGGTCTGAGTTATGGCTTCGTCTCCGTCGGCGGCATCCCCGACCACGTCGAAACCATCGTTCTTGGTCAGCATATTGCGCACGCCGATGCGCACGACGGGGTGGTCATCCGCCAGCACAATTCGAATGATTCGTTCCATTCTTGTTACGCGCCTCCGAGAGGCCCGGTCCACGCGTTGCGTGATGCGATGGGTCAGGCAGGCAACTCAGCATCCAGCATACGCTCCAATCCGCGGACAGCGGCGCGCAAATCGCGGAGCAACGCGGCGCTGTTATCCATTTGGTTATCCTCTGACTCGAGTGTGACCCTCTCGAGAAGCGCGCCCAGTCGGGCGGCCTGAATGGCCCCCGCCATGCCGCAGCCGCCCTTGATGGCGTGGCCAATGCGACGGATTTCGGCGGCGTCGCCTTTGGCGATTGCAGCTCCCAGCGCCTCAATCCGCCCGGCGAGATCGGCAACGACAGCGGCGTAGATTTGCCGCACCGCGGACTCGGGCATGACCTTGCGCAACTGAGCAAGAACCTCGGCGCTGACAACAGGTTCATTGGGATCGAGCAGCGAGTTAGCGGCCTCTGTTTTGTGCCCCTCGATCAGTTTGCGGAGCGTGTCGGCATTGAAGGGTTTCAGCAGGAAGCCGTCAGCCGCAGCGGCCACTTCAGGCGGCGGATTGCTGCCGCTGATGGCGTAGACGCGAGCCTTGCTGCGCACGCGGAGTTCCGCGATCAACTCTGCTCCACTTAAGCCGGGCATCTGCGCATCCATCAGGATCACGCCCGGCCTGCACGCTCCGTTGCTAAGCAACTCCAGCGAAGCCCCTCCGTTGACGGCGGTGTGGACAGTAAACCCGTTCATGGTGAGCACGGTGGCAGTTACCTCGCGGCTGACCAGATCGTCGTCAATGAGCAGAACAACGGGCAGCTCTCTCTTGGCGGAGCGTTCGTGCATGCATCTAGTGTGCATCTGCGGCGCTCCACTGAGGATAGAAATCTTGAGGCCGGTTATCGATTTGGTTCAGCCAAGCCTCACAAGTCCCGGACTCCGCACGCCGATCGACGCCCGGGTAGGCCGAGCGGAGCAGCCTGGATGCGGCCTAACCGGCTCAGTGCGCGCTTTCGGCGGGGGCGGGTAATCCCAAGGCCGTCGCCGCAGGCAGATCCTGACCATTCTTCCAGCCGCGTATCGCCGATTGGAATTGGTCGCCATACCGCTGCCACCGTTCGATCTCCAGGTCGTAGCGGACAGTGACGTTGTTGAGCCAATATGGGCGATTTTCACTGAGCCACACCTGGCTGTATTCACTCTTCAAGGCGGAGTAAGCGTCGCGCAGGTCCTGGCAGCGGCCGTTTGCGCCACTGATTTCGCTAAGGAGATAGTCCGTCGCTGAGCTTTGCGTCTTGTCGTGTTGACGGGCGACGGCCTGAGCGTAAGCTATGGCGATTTCCTCGGCGAGCTGGAACTTGAGGCCGATGAGATCGAGACGGCGTGCGCCCAGATCCATGGCGGCGAGCGCGTCGGGCTCGGCGAGTTTGGGATTGCTGGCGCGCGCCTGCGCCAGCAACACGATGGCTTGTTCGGCATGAATCCGCAAATCGTGCGCGGTGGGTTGCAGCTTGGCCGAAACCACCTGCCCCTGCGCGCTCCAGGGATCGAGCCAGAAGAGTTCGTCGCTGGTCATGCCGGTGCCGGCGCTGCCAATGGCTCCCTGAGCGGCCATCAGTTCCTTTTCGGATTCGTTGATCTTGCCGCTCGGGTCGAGATGAAACACCTGTCCGTAGCCATCCTGGTAATCGGCAATGGAGCTTTCCCCAGGCTGCCAGGCGGCCTCCGCGCCGAAAAGCACGCCGTACCAATCCATGTTGAAGAGACCTTCGCCATCGTCGTTCCACACCGTGGTGAGCGCGCCGGTGGACCCCAGCCGTTGGCCGTCGCGAATAAAGCCCTGGATGTTCCAGAGGGCGGTTCTGGCAACGGGATAGACCTCGTTCCAATTGGCGTCGCCCGGTGCGACCCAGGTTTCGATGCCGCTCTTGGCGAAAGGTTCGATCAAGGCATCGAAGCCCGTTGTCTTCGAGTAGTTCCAGGGCACGGCGATCATGTCCTTGGGAATTCCAACGACGGCGTCGGGATTGGCGTTGACGATGTCACCCCAGAAGAGCAGGCGGCGATTCAGGGGCGCGAGCGCATCGTGAATCTGCTTGAGGAAAGCAACGTAAACCAGCCCGTAGCCCTGCTGTTCGACCGCGTCGTGCGTGCGGCCTACGCCCAGGTCGAAGGTTTCGTCGGCGCCGATGTGGATGAAGGGCGAGGGAAACTCGGCGGCAATCTGCGTGAACCAATCTTTGATGAGCGGCAGTGTGCCGGGCTGGCCCGGCGCCAGCAAATAACCTTGCGGGGTCTCCGCCTCATCCTGGTAGAGCTCGTAATTGAGCACGTGGTGCAGATGGCCGAAGGCTTCCTGCTCCGGCACGATGGTGACGTGATACTGGCGGGCGTAGGCGACCAACTCCGCGGCCTGCGCCGGGGTGAGCGAGCTGCCGGGCGGCGCGGCCAGAGGGCGATCGGGATAGAGGAGCGTGTGCTCGAAGTATGGCGAGTAGATATTGATCTTGAACGAGGCGAAGACGCGAATCTGGTGCTTCTGAAATTCGAGCGTGGGAAACGGGCCGCGGGAGAGATCGTCGTGAATGCCGCGGTACTGCATGGCCGGCCAGTCGCGCACCGTGCCGCTGGGCAACTCGCGCGGCGCGCCAGGCAGAGGAAGCAACTGTTTAAAGGTCTGCACGCCGTAAAAGACGCCCGAGCCAGTGGCGCCAATGATGGTCGCGTCGTGCGGCTCGACGACGAGAATGTAACCTTCCGACTCCATGATCGGATCGAAGGTGAGGTTGCTGCGCGCGAGGATGGACCCTGCGTCGGCGGTGCCGGTGCGGAGTAGCGTGATGCGATAGGGCGGTTGTGCGGTGCCTGCGCGGGGTGCGTCCGCGTCCGGTGGGATGCGCTTAAACGCTTCTTCGAGATCATGCGCGGCAAACTCGTCTTCCGCATCGTGGCCGGGAACGGTGACCAGAATCCTCGAGGGCAGCTCTGTCGTTTGTCCGAAATGCGTCTCGCGCGGCGCGGGCAACAGCCGGACCGGCGCTTGCGCGGCGCCAAGGACTGTGAAGCAGAGGAGGGTGGGGAACACTGCCGCGGGCAGAGATGATTTGGCAAATCGTGTGCTGCTTGGCAATTGCGGCCGCCTTCGACTCAGGCAACTGAGCCCTTCCATGGAATGCGATCATTGTAGACTGGTGAATCCCGAGATTCTGCTTGACGAGAGACGGAGCGGCCCGGCTGAATTGCGATGAGCGGAAGGAAGTCATCACCATGACCGCAAGCGGCTCTACGCGCGCGCAGTCGCTGGCCGGTTCGGCCGCGATGCGACGCTACAACGCATTTCTTCTGCTGGTTGCGGGCTTGGGCGGCCTGCTTTACGGAATCGACGTCGGGATCATCGGCGGCGCTGTGCCCTACCTGCAGGCGACCTCAGGCCTGACGGCCTCACAGGTTTCGGTGATTGTGGCTGCGGTGCTGCTGGGCAGCGTGTTCTCCACCCTGTTTTCCGGACTGCTGGCCGACTGGATGGGGCGCAAGCCGCTGATGATCCTGAGCGGATGCGCCTTTGTGCTGAGCATTCCGGTGATCGCGCTCTCGCAAGGCTATGCGCCGCTGTTCTTCGGGCGGCTGCTGCAGGGCATGAGCGGCGGCCTGATCGGCGTGGTGGTTCCGCTGTACCTGGCCGAGTGCCTGGCGGCCTCGAGCCGGGGCAAAGGGACGGCGATCTTTCAGTGGATGCTGACGCTGGGCATCGTGGTGGCAGCGTTGATCGGCATCTATTTCAGCTATCGCGTAGCGGCGGTGGCGAAGCTGGGCGACGCCGCGGCGCTTTTCCGCTTCAAAGATCACGCGTGGCGGAGCATCTTTTGGGTGTCGCTGCCGCCCGGCGCGGTGTTTGTGCTGGGGAGTTTGTTCGTCACGGAGTCGCCGCGGTGGCTCTACCGGCGTGGGGCCAAGGAGCGCGCATACGTCGCATTGCTCCGCTCGCGCAGTCCAGATCAGGCTGCACTGGAACTTGAGGAGATGGAAGCCACCGCGCACGCGGCCCAGACGAAGGCCGGGCGGCAGATCCGGGATTCGCTGCTGCGCCGCAAATACGTGATTCCCTTCCTGCTGGCCTGCGTGATTCTGTTCTGCAACACGGCCACGGGCGTGAACTCCATCATCGGGTACAACACGGGCATTCTGCTGCAAAGCGGGTTGAGCGACCTGCGTGCGCACTGGGGCTACGTGGTCTTTACGATTGTGAACTTCCTGATGACCGCGATCGGCATGCTGCTCGTGGATCGCAAGGGCCGCAAATTCCTGCTCGTGATCGGCACCAGCGGCGTGATCGTGGCAATGATCGGAGTCGGATTGCTGTTCCGCACGACCGAGAAGCTGACCGTGGATTGCCGCGCCGCGGTACAGGCGCTGGTAGGGCCGAGCCAGGAACTGACGCTGCGCTTCGATCCGGCTGAAGCGAGCCAGCTGCTTGCGGTCGCGGGAAAAGCGGGCCGAGGCATCGAGAGCGATCGTGCGTCGCTCGCGATCATTTATTCCTACGGCGGCTTTGCCGCGGCGACGAGCTTTGTGCGCTCGGACGATGCGGCGGCCGCGCCGATCGAGATCACGCGCGCAAGCTGCGTGCCGGCGAACCGGATCGAAGCACTGTTCAAGAATCCATTCGCCGATCTCGCGGCCGCTCAGACCGCGCCGCTCGTGATTCAAAAAGCGCTGATCGGGCGCGTGCCCGAGGCACGGCACGGTTGGCTGGTGGCGCTCGGGCTCTACGTGTTCATCGCCTTCTACGCCATGGGACCGGGTGTCGTGGTGTGGCTGGCGCTCAGCGAACTGATGCCCACGCGCATCCGCTCGAACGGCATGAGCATCGCGCTGGTCATCAACCAACTGGTGTCGACCACGCTGGCCGGAATCTTTCTTCCCTTCGTGAGCAAGCACGGCTACTCGTCAATGTTCTTCCTCTTCGCCGGCTTCACGGTGGTGTATTTCCTGGTCGCCGTCTTCTTCCTGCCGGAGACGAAAGGCAAAACACTGGAAGAGATTGAAGCGCACTTCGCAGGCAGCAAGTCAGCAAGTTAACGAGTCAGCGAGTCAGCAAGTCTGCCGCTCGGAGGGCGGGGTGTTGACTTATTGGTACTCCCCCCTCCACCCCTACTCCATTTTGGGGTTAAGTGGTTTCTTTTCAGACACTTGTATTTTCGATCATTTCCGCTAACCGATTCATTCCAAAGGGCTTAGATCGTACAATCCTCCATTCAAAGGAGTTAGAAGCCAATTGGCAGGGGTCACGATTCAGAAAATAGAGACCCACGCTTTTCTGGCTTGCTGTATTCATTGTGCGCTGAAGCGCAGAAATGATCTGCAACCTGCGCGAATTTATATTACCTTTGCAATCAACGAGATGCGGGAGAGCGAGGACGATCGGGCACTTGGCACAAAGATGGGGTGAACCCCTTGGGTGAGACAGTTTCTATTTTGACAGTTTGCCGTTGGCTGAAAACTGCTGTTCATTGTGTTGGCTCTCCGGCAGACTGAGTTGGCTCTGCGGCAGACTGGGCTGCGGTTGGTGAAGCGCGCGCTGAATGTGGGGTTGATCTCATGTAAACCGACTGGTCGGTATGTAGTGCTGTGCGATTGCGGCAGAGACGAGGTCATCAGAAGGGGAATGGGTTGCGGGGGGCGAGGTGATGTGGTGGACATCTGGGACAGCGAGGCAAGCGGAGTTAGCAGGGCTAGGCGGCTCAGTCTCACCCCTAGAGCCTGTTATTAACTTCATGCGAGTAACTTGAAGAGGTTAGCGATCATGAGGCAGGCGAAGGCGAGGAAGTGGAAGGCTCCGAGGGTAGTTGCGAGTCTTTCGTAGTCGCGGGCTAGGC
>Ga0182027_10014860_pt1 | contig 10748 bp, 8 predicted proteins | sample 712E1DmetaG_FD_121300 | JGI IMG/M metagenome (GOLD analysis project Ga0182027, IMG submission 121300) | Permafrost microbial communities from Stordalen Mire, Sweden - 712E1D metaG (Illumina Assembly) | ecosystem: Environmental > Terrestrial > Soil > Wetlands > Permafrost | place: Sweden...
CAAACTGGTGTTATCTCAAAACGGTGATGATGTAAAACTCTGGAAAAAGAAACTGCCGGAATGGATGACCAAGAAACTTATCAATAACCCAAAATTTCCATACAAGCGCGTCATTATGTGTCCCGAATGTCATAAACCCTTATTTGGTAGTGCCTCACGAGGTCATTTGGGTACTTATTATCCAGCCTACCACTGTAACAAGCGTGGACATTACTTCCGTGTTCCTTCTAAAGAGCTAGAGCAGACGGTTGAAGATTTCGTTAGAAACTTAAAGTTCGATCAGGAATATATCGACAATCTGAAAAAATATGTTGTAGCAAAATGGAACGAACGAGTTGGCAGTAAGATACAGGATGGTTCGATCATAGATAAAAAGATTATGGAGCTAAAAGCATCAGCCCAAGCATCTGCCGATAAAATAAAGTTTTTATCATCAGAGGTTGCTATTAAATATATGGAGGCAGACCTAGTAAAAGCCGAGGCAGATATAGAACAACTGGAGCATGAGAAGAAAGAAAAAACCAAGGAAATCTATACTATTAATATGGATAACGTCATGGAGCGCATTGGGTACTTTCTGGAACACCTCGAAGAATTGTTGATAGACACGGCTAATCCACTAAAACGAGCAGCCTTTTTCGGCCTCATTTTCGATGGTATGCCAACCTACTCGGATTTAACTTCTGGAACCCCCAGATTAGCCCCGTATTTAGGACTAAAACACCACTTTGGTACTGCTTCAGTACCAGTTGGTGAGCCCGCTGGGACTCGAACCCAGAACCGCTTCCTTAAAAGGGAATTGCTCTACCATTGAGCTACGGGCCCGTGCCTCATATTTTATCATAAAAGACGAATTCTCAAACCAGATAATAATTTGATTATGTCGAACCGATATTGTAAAATAAAATTATGATAAATAAAGGTTCGGTTAGGAGGAAAAGTGCGGAGATTTTTAAAAGAGTAATTGAGCTCAGAAAAAGAGAATATAGTTATACTGAAATCAAAAAAGAAACAGGGGTAGCAAAGTCAACCATAAACAATTGGTTGACTCTAGCTGGTTTGACTTTGGCAAAAGAACACCTACAAATTCAGGCTAAAAAAAGGGTTGAAAATCATGTTATTGCCACAGAAGCTTCAAAAATAACAAGAGCGAGGAGAAAAGAAGCGGATATCCAAAACTTTATTATGAAAAGCAAGAAATATTTGGATGATCCCTTTTTTAATTATGGACTAGCGTTATATGAGTCTGAAGGGTCGAAAGGAACTTATTGTAAATTTTCAAACTCGGATTATCGGCTAATTCAGACTTTTCTTAGATTTATTGAACGATATTTTCTTTTAAACAGAAATAATAATATGACATTTGACTTGTATATTCATGAGGCTAGGAATAAAGATTTGGATAGAATAAAAAGTTTTTGGTCAAGTAGGATTAATATTTCACCGGATAAATTTAGGGTCTATTGGAAAAAGAACAAAATTGTTGGTAGGAAACAAAACATGGATTATGTGGGCCAGATTTTAGTTGGAGTGCATGGAGAGAAAGTCTTTGGTAGTAAATTACTGGCCATTTCGGATATAATACTCAGGAAGTACTTAAGATAATGGGGGATCGTCTAACGGTAGGACATGGGTCTTTGGCACCCAGTATCGGGGTTCAAATCCCTGTCCCCCAGCTGAACTGGACGGTGTCGGACACAGACCGTGTCTTCTAATAAAAAATGAAAAATATAATTTTTGATTGGTCGGGCGTAATTAAGGACGCATTTGAAGCCCATCTTTGGGTTGTGAACAGAATCTTCAAAAAGTATGGGCTTAAAGAACTTACCTACGACGAGTTGAAAAATAATTGGGAAGAACCGTACATGCTTTTTTTCAATAAATATCTGCCGAAGATGACCTTAGAAGAAGAGCAAGCAAATTACAAGGAGGGAATATCGGATAAAGACTATCCCAAATCAAAATCTTTTCCAGGTGTTGTGGAATTAATAAAAAATCTTAAAGCAAACGGTGATTACATAGGAATGATTACTTCCGATCTATCAGAGTCAATTTTTTCGGAGATAAAACAATTTGGTTTAGGTAACGTTTTTAATGATGTTATAACAAAAGTGCACGATAAAACCGAAGCTGTAGGAAATCTAATAAAAAAGAATGGATTCAGTCTAAATGAAACTTTTATTGTTGGCGACAGCAATAATGAAATTACAGCTGCCCGTAATTTAGGGATTAAATCAGTAGCAGTTACTTGGGGAATTGCAACTGAAAAAAGGTTGATTGAAGCAAAACCTGATTTTTTGGTTCACAATATAAAGGAGCTAGAACAAGCGATTAATAATTAATATGCAAAATCTTGAAGGACACGGAGTTGTTGTAATAATAAAACAGGGAGATAAAATCCTTCTTCTTAAAGATTCAAGGGAGCTGATGCTGGGATACTGGGGACCTCCGCACGGAAGATGTGAGCCAACCGATAACTCTGAAGAAGAAACCGTTGTAAGAGAAGTCATGGAAGAAACAAATCTTAAAGTAAAGCCTATCAAAAAGTTATGGACAACAGAGGCTGATACAAAAATTAAGACAGTTTCCTTTTGGGAAGCAGATTTGGTTGGTGGTGAAATTAAAATTGACCCGTCTGAAAGCTCTGAGTATGGATGGTTTACTGTCGATGAAGCTCTGAAACTCAAGCTTTACCCCGGAACTAAAAATTTTCTGGAGTTAGTGAAAGATGGTTATGGGATCGAATGGGCCTAGACCGTGATGCTCAGCAGAACTGGACGGTGTCGGACTCAGACCGTGTCCCCTAATTTAGCCAAAAAATTGATGTTTTATAGGACTAGCCCGTAAACTGGGGAGCGGTGATTACTCTTTCCCAAAAGTGCCGTGACTGACGCCTCATAAGCGTTGGGGATGTTCTAATATTGGGAATAAGAAGAAAAATATTATAGCTAATAAGAAGATCTCGTGAGAGTCCACTTGTTATAGTCAATGTCTCCCCACATACCGCCACCATATCGATTCTTCACACCCTTCAGTTTTTGTTGTTTTGCCTCAAGCTTAAGTCTGGTAGTAACAGGGGGTTCTCCTTCACCTTTTGGTAGTTCAACGTAATACTCTTCAACAACTCCGCTCATGGGAAGGCTATTCGGTCCAGACCAACCTGCGGGTGTGGTCATCTGTTGAACCCAACCATCTTTGGGGTCCACACCTTTTCTTGCAATTACACTGCGAACTCTTAATAGCCCTGCCTCGTATAGGGTTTTGACAATTTTTCCCTCTACTATCACAGATCCACCCTCGCCCTCCACTAGCGGTTGTATTGCATCAACCTTATCACCCTTATTTGGGTCATCTTTCAATACGTCACTGACCACAGTCATTACACGTTCAGCAAGCAATTTGTTGTAATCTTCTCTGTAGGCAAATTCATTTTGTGGATTTCTTAAAGAATCTTCTATGTCAGGAGGTTGTAAATCCATAAGTCATTATAACTTTAATTTTCTAGACTGCAATAGAATTCAGATTTTGATATTTACTCTCAGAGTAATAAGTTCTGAATCCGTCCATGAGGATCGTCACACAAGAGGTAAAATGCGACTCGCCCACCAGAATTGCACAACAACCATTATTAAAAGAATAGTTGCCAATTTTGGGCTATAATACATTCGTATGAAAGCAGAAATTAAGAAAATTCTAGGAACAGGTCTTTCCGGAGGTTATGGGTCTAGTAATTATGGAAAAGGTGAAAGAGCTGGCTTTCCGATAGATGTTAACGATTATTCTGGCCCAGAGGGGAGATATCACGATGAGTGGGCCGCACATCAAAACGGAGGTGGCCAGGAACTGGCTGAAGATCCCAGCGGAGAAAAAGCTACAAGAGTATATGCCGGTGGGTCGCTTGATCTGGAAGGTCTGAGAAAACTGGGGCTTACAGAGGACGAACTTTCTACAGAATTAAAGTACTTCTTAAAAACGTTAGGATCTACAAGTAGGTTTGATGAAGAAGTTATTTTAGAACACGGCAAATTTAAATATACATATAAGGTTATAAAAGAAGTTGAAGAGATTCCCGTAATAGTTGGTGAGGAAGAAATTAGATACGGTGACGAGAACGCATTAGTTTTTGTTCACTACCACATTAACTCACCAGTAAAATAACCCCCTTTTTAATCGAAGAGTAAGAATATATCAAACCATATCAGTTGTGATTTGAGACTTATTCCTTTTATAGTGTCCCATTTGTCTCATTTAGCCTCAGGGTGATACACTACTCTTGCGCGGTTATGGGATCGAATGGTTCTAGACCATGATGCTCAGCAAGGCACAAATATTGACTTAGTTTGGATTCAATTTTCGTACTTCTTGTTTAAAATATAATATCCTATATTACTTGACTTTTGATCAAAACAGTGTATGATTATAGGCTATGTCTGAACGGTTTGTTGGTGGGGAAAACATGTTATTTAAGCAAAAAGGAGAAGCCTATTATAGGTTTCTCACTGAGGTGGCTTTAGATTTCAAAATGCCATCAGGCATGCTTAAACAGCTCGAAAAACGGGATCTTCTAAGTGAAGAAGAAATCCATGGGTATATTTGCAGTAGAATCGAGGAGTTAGATAATCCGACGGTTCAAAATATAAAAACCGACTTCGTACCTGTATTTAAAGCTCAATTACGGGCTGTAGATTACCTTTACGGTACAGGCGATTTGGTAGATTCTGAAGATGCAAATCCGCTAGTGGATATTTTAGCGCTTATAGCTAATCCAAAATTCAAAGGAGAATCATCTGAATTCCAGCTTACAACCGAAAAGGAGCCTCTTCCGAAGCCATTGTTTGCAAAAGCTGAACCCGCGAATAAAGGGGAACAGCGTACGTTCGATGAATACAGTTTTAATGGGCAGGAGTATCGGACCATTACTTCATTTGGGGAGATTATGCCTACAACAATCAGGGGTTTATATATTATGGCGGAAGCCAGCAAAGCTCACCCTTCAATTTTAAAGTCAGCTCTTGATCAATATGAAGCTCTTATTCCGAACAACGGTGAGGGTACAGAGGGTATGGCAGTTGGTCTTTTGGAAATATTACATAATGCACACCTTCTCTATGACCGCAGATTTTATAATTTTGCCACTCAACTTAGAGATGTAGTTTTGGACGAGGTGGGGGATTACAGAAACCTAAAAACCAAGTATGCATACACAATAGTTACAGTAAAGCCTTTTTGGTACAGGGGGGAGAAGGAAAGAACGAGAGATCATGATAAATTCAAATATATACCGGCACTTAACCCGATAGCTGAGCGTGTTTCTGAAGCATCCTATTCAATTCCTCAATTTGATAATTGGCCGATAATTGCTAAAAAGCGCGTTGAACTGACGAGACTCATTCGGCAACTAACAGTAAATAATTCAATAAAAAAATCTACACCCAACTTTTCCCCGGAGAAAGCTTTGAATTCAATTAAACAAGATAGATTAAATAAGGCGACTCTTTCGGAAGAACGCCGGAATTTAGAGTTAAAACAGCCCGATAACTTGAAAAAAGTCTGGAGGAGTTTTGTTGAGGATGAAATCGACGAGAATGTCATTACCGAAGCTGAGGAAGTAAAATTTGCGGAAAAAATCCTTTCAAAAATTGTGACCTTGTTCACGGAAGATAAAAGTATGTCACAGAAGGCGAAAACAAACTTCCAGAATATCGTAGGTGGCTCTGCCTCCGGGTTTTACGGATTAAAAACAGAAACTTTGCTTAAAGACCCAATGTTTCACTGGATTTTGGCGATGCGTATTCCTGAGACCAGGAGATCGTTCAGAGAGGCAGTTGCCAAAAGCCCTGAAAGTACCACTTCCTTTTATCTTTTTTTGAGGTTATTGACATATGAAACAGCAAGAGTCTCTTTTCATACCAAAGAATTAGATTTTTTGTTCGACCCGACATTTGCCCAGAAGATGTCTCCGGACAAAGTGTTGGCATTTTTAGATTCGGTTCTTTATGGAATTCAAGATCATGTGCCGGATGTGCGGCGTCTTACAAAAGCAATTCTGCCGGAAAGCAGAAAGGCTGTATCAGATCTATTAAAACCGGAACTGCTTAACCGGATAAAAGATAACCTGGATTTTCTTAAATACCGTGAATTTTTTGGTTTGAAGACAAGAATTCCTAAAGCCATAGGTTTTGCAGAAGAAGATAGAGAATTTATGAAAAAATCCGGTAAGGCAATTGCAAAAACTACCGCTTATTTAGCGGGAATGGCATTAGTGGGACTCGGAACCGCTTACGGAATTGATAAAATCAAAATTGCGCCTCAAACTCCCGATAAACCTCAAGCTCCCACGAGTGAATCCAATCCAGCCTTAGAAAAGTTTATTCAATCTTTGGATAAATTATTTGGTTCGGATAAAACAACCGATACCGGTGCAAAGCAGTCGGAAAGTGGGGCAGGGCAGGCGCCCACTGACGGAAAATTCCCCGAAAGTATTGCCGACCGTATACCCGACGCCATTTTGCCTGAGAGTCTTAAAAATATCGGGCCGGCTGTTTACGGAGAGATATTACATTTCCCTGAAGGATTAAAAATGGATGCAAACGGTTCACCTGTGGGTTATTTCCCTTGGACGGCCTTAATGATGGTTAACTGGCAGCGACCCGATTTCGGTAGTTGGTTTGCTAAAGAATTGCCGGATGGAGTTCCGAGCCAGCAGTTATTTACCAGAGTTGGGGATGTAACCGAGCAAAATCCCGATTATCAACCGGGCGATTTGGCTTATCTGATTGATTCACCCAATAACGTGATCTATCCGCCGATTGGATGGAAAATTAGGAAGATTTATCAAGAGGGAGGTTCAGATCCCAGGCAGGGCAATGTCGGGGCGCTTTATTATGATCAGAAACCGGACCGTGTCCTCGTCGTGTTAGAAAAGCTAAATGAAATTTACTTGGGGGATACCGGCAGAATCAAATATTTTGATGAATTTCAAACTTCCGGTTATGATGCCAAGAATTCTTTTAATATGGAACTGCCGACGGAGGTAAATAGAAACCTTTCAGGAGACCCTGTTTTGCAGCATTTGCATGCAGATTATATTAATGACCTGGTAGCAAGTTTTGAACAAGGACCGGAAGCGGAATCGGCAGTGATTATCCGTTACGCAGAATTATATGCTCAGTATACCAATACCTATCGCTACTATGCTTTAAATTTTCAGGTAGATAAAAATACAATAGATGCCCCGGCAGCAGCCAGCGATATCGATAGTAATTACGCCACATTGGAATCTATTGCGGCAAATCCCGATAAGGGATATTTTTGCAGTGTTGCAGCTTACGCTTTTCGGGATTTTATGGCCTCGGGGAGTGTGGCAACAGCGGTTCAACCCGGAATAACACTATATAATTATCAGGACCACTTGATTGGTAAACTGGCTCATGAAAATAATATTCTTCTCCTACCAAACGGGAAGATACTGGAAGTTGACATGACTCCATATGTGACCGATAAAACACCACAGGCTGATATCGATGCTCTAAACGGCAGACCAATAACAGAGGAGGAGATTAAAAAATTGATCTCTCAAGTCAAACCATATCCAAAACATGTGAATTACGAGAAAATTGGGGAAGCTATCGGACTTACATCAGCAGGCCTACCACTAGGTCTATTGCTGACTATGGTTGGATCAGAAGTTTATAGTGAAACAAAAAGGAAAGCTATTTCTAAAAGAATCAACCGATCTTTGGCCATGAACCGCAATTTAACGGGGTTGGAAAAAGACTTGGTTTTGGCTGCTTCGAGCCGGCTTTCTTTGCTTTCCTACGATGACACTTTTCCGGACACAGCTTCTCAATTGTTAACGAATATTGAAGCATACGACCGGAAAAAATATGATTATGCCATAAATTGGCTTTCAAATGACGGAGAAATGCTTTTAGAAGAAGATAATGCGGAGGCGGCTTTTAAGCGGTTGTGCATGGACGTTAAAGATGCTTCTCCCGAACGCGTTGACGAAATCAGAAGAAATTTGCCGTGGGAAGTATTTCAAGATATAAGTAGGTACAACGGGGGAGCAGAAACCATTGAATGCCCTTACGACTTTTCAGTTATATATAATCTGTCAAAAACTCTTTATGAAAAAGATTACTTGAAATTAGCCAGAGATGTTTATCAGCGTCTGGGAGTGGCAATTTCCGGAACATCGGACTTGGCCCTCAGGTATAAAGTAACTGATGTTTTGGATTTACTTAAGCGTAGATATGCTTCGAAGCAAACGCCTGATAGCGTAAAACCGCTTTTTAACGGAATGTATAATTTAATTAATAATGAATTATCCGATGTGGAGAATAAAATTTCTGCTCGGCTTGTGTGAAACTTGCCTTTTAAGTTGAAATAATGTAATAATAATTCCGCAGTGAAAAAGATAATAGGCTACATAGCCGTCGCTTTGGTTGCAGTTGCGGTTTTGGTTTTGGTTTACATCTTCATCACAAAGGGATATTCCGGAGGCAGTGTTGTTACTACACTCATGACGGGAACGTCAAATCCGGCCGGCAGTACTTCTCAACCGGTTGGGACTCCGGGAAGTGTTGCTTCGACTAAAATTTCCTTGGTTGTGACTTCGCCCCAGGATGGAAGCACGCTTAGCTCGACCAACGTAACCGTTAAGGGTAAAACCTCTCCAAATGCGGATGTTTTTGTTGATGACCAGTCAGGTAAGGCGGACGCAAACGGGAATTTTGCAATCAGTATCGGACTTGACGAAGGACAAAATCAGATTGTAGTATCAGCTAACGATTCCGTCGGCAATGCAGCCGAACAGGATTTGAATGTAACAGTAACGTCATTTCAATAAATGAAAAAAGTACTAATTGGAGTCGCAACAGGAATATTATTTTTTGGTTTTACGGGAATTGCGCTGGCAAAGTTGCCGCAGCTTCAGCAGGTAATAAATCCGAATTTGGTGATTGCGACTCCGACGCCTACCCCCACAATTAAACTGATAAACCCCAATTTTAAGAAGATTGGGCAGATCCAGCTTGAATTTACAAATAAGCGAGGTGAGCTTGATAATGTTAAAGTAACCGCAAAAGACGCTTCGAGTATTACTGTTGATAACGGGGGAACGAATGTCAAGGTGGATGTCCAAACGAACACCCACTTCAGAAGAAAATTCTGGGGGACAAGCGACGTAAACGAGATCTCCGTCGGCGACAGTGTTAACGTAATCGGTAGGTGGGTTAATGAAGGTAAAACCGAGATCAACGCGGTTCTTATTCGCGACCTGTCTATTCAGAAACGGCAGGGAACTTTCTTCGGCACGGTTAAAACTATTACGGATACGGGTTTTGTGATGACCACTATGCAAAGAGGGGATGAAACCGTGACTCTTGATTCCACAACCAAACTTTTGAATAGGAAAGGTCAGACCATAGCCTCGTCTGATATTCAGGCCGGCAATACAATTAGGGTTCGTGGAATGTGGGATAGCACCAACTTTACGATAACCGAAGTAGCCGAAGTCAAAGATTTCAGTTTGCCTCCGTTTGCAACCCCGACAGCGACTCCTTAAAAAACTCTATTGCTTTGTTACAGAGATAGTGATTACAATTTCTTATGAAGCAAAAGGGATTTATTAATATACTATCTCTCTTAATCCTCGCAGCTTCCTCTGTTCTGGGTGCCTTTTCCGTTTCTTTGGCTTCTCCTTCCGTTATTTTTAAAAATATTGTCGGAGATTTAAATAGTTTGATCTCGGTTAAGGCGGAATCTAACCCTATTCGTGGTAATGCGGGCGACTTTGTAGCCGATATAGTTCTTGGTAAACCTAATTTTAGCGAAGTCACCCCTTATTCGACGGTTCCAGAAAAGTTGTATTTGCCTCACGGTATAGTAGTCGACAGAAATGTTACACCGAATAAAATGTATATTTATGATGCAGGAGACAACAGAATTTTGGGGGTAGATTTAAGTGCCTGCTTGGGAGATCCCGCAAATTGCTCACCCTCTCTTGTTATAGGACAGCCAGACATGAACTCATCCGCCTGTAACGGAGATTCGGGTTTTCAGAACTACCCGAATAGGGCACTGGCATCCGCTTCGTCACTTTGCGGGGAGCAGGAATCGCAATTAAGTATTTCTGAAGGAGGTTCGGGTGCCAGCATGGCCATAGACTCTCAAAGTAATTTATATGTTTTTGATGCTTGGAATAACAGAGTTTTAAAATATGATAACCCATTTGCGACCGATACGGTGGCTGATGACGTTTGGGGACAGGATAACTTTACAGGCAATAGTTGCAATAAAGGTAATTCTAAACCGGATGCAACTTCACTTTGTTATAGTTGGGGAGGCTCCAATAACTGGACAGCGGGGGTGGATATTGATTCCTCCGGCAATCTATGGGTTGTAGACAATGGAAATAATCGTGTACTTAGATTTCCCTCAGGGTCAAAAACAGCCGACTTGGTGCTTGGGCAAAGTGATTTTATATCAAATGACCCCGGTAGCGGTCTAGACCAACTTAATGCACCCGCGGCGGTCAGAGTTAACTCTCAGGGCTGGGTTTACGTTGCCGACCAGGGGAATCAGAGGGTCATTGTTTATAAAGGCACGTTGACAAACGGAGCAACAGGTGCACTTTTCGGATCGGGATTTACTGGTCCTTCGGGACTCGATTTTGACCCTACTCAGTCCGGGATTTGGGTATCGGATTACATAAAGGTAGATATAGAACTTTGGGACGAGGACAC
>Ga0182027_10014861_pt1 | contig 10748 bp, 6 predicted proteins | sample 712E1DmetaG_FD_121300 | JGI IMG/M metagenome (GOLD analysis project Ga0182027, IMG submission 121300) | Permafrost microbial communities from Stordalen Mire, Sweden - 712E1D metaG (Illumina Assembly) | ecosystem: Environmental > Terrestrial > Soil > Wetlands > Permafrost | place: Sweden...
TCGCGCCGCGGATTTCTTCATGGTCTATTAAATACTCCACGCGTTTCTGCATCTCCTCATCGGTCCAATAAGGTTTGAGTTCTTTATATTTACCCTGGTCTCTGGCGGTACCTCTTTCGGCCCGGATGCTCCAGCCGATATTTTTAGCCACAATCTCATCCCGCTGGTTGCGGTAAACACCTTCCGCATAAATAATCACCGTACGCAGCGCAAATTCGCTCTTCTTTTCCACGATATCCACAGGGCGGTATGTCCATGTGATTGGCTCGTTAACTTTGACCGGTTTCAGCCAGAGCCAGTCCCAGCCGGAGTGGAAAGAATGTACCCCCGGCAAACCCCCGACTCTCATGCCGGTGATGCTGAAAATACTGTTCAGTGAAATTGGCGGCGCAATTATCGAGCCGTATTTCGTTTTTTTGGCATATTCCTCATCGCGGTAGAGTTTATTGTTGTAATCACCCATACCGTCGCACCAATGGGCAATCGCCTGCTTGGTCATTACATAGTTGGGAGTCCAGACATATTCTCCCTTAAAATACGATCCGATCCTTGATTTTAACTGGGCCACACCTTCATCGGTGATTCGTGCCTGTCCTAATACCATTCTTGTCCTCCAATAATAATTCTTATCGTCTTCCGCCGCACAATGCAAGTTCGATTTTCGTGTATTAGTAATTTACCGCCGGTGATTGCTCAAATAATCTGTCTTTTTATTGCCGCAAAAACGGCTTATTGAGCCAATATTCGATATCTAATATCATATTGCGGTAATACCTGATTATATTCTTTTTTACCCCCTTCTATCAAGGCCTGAGCCTGCGTAACCCGGTTGGCACACAACCGCTTTTATCCATACCGGCGAAAGCCGGTATACAGGTTAAGTAGGCTCCATTCTTTTTACTTTTTCAATAACAAATCAGCATCTTTTCTGTAGGGTCAGGTTTCGAACCTGACCGCCCCGAAATTAGGGAGCGTAGCGAATGTATCAGGGCGGGGTATTTCCCATCTCCATACTGGCGAAAGCCAGTATCTACAGGTTGGTTAGGCACAATCGTCTTTAATTATTCACCAAAAGGAATAATCCGCCTCTTTTCTATAGCAACTGTCATTCCCGCGAAAGCGGGAATCCAGACTCCAAAATACCATTCATTCACTTCTCGCCCCACGAAGCGGGAGAGCGTAGAGTGAGGGGATTAAGATAGAAAGGTTAGTCTTCGCTCTGTAGGGGCGAGTTTATAACTCGCCCGCACTCATTGTCGTTCCTGCGAAAGCAGGAATAATGTATATCAGCTCAACGAGCTGATGGAGATTTTGGAATTTGGAATTTTCCTTCTTAGCTTGCGCCTTCTCCATCGCGGTGTTAGAATTCTCTTGTCTGAATCAGCCTTTTATGGAGGGCCGGATGGAAGCCAAAACAAATGAAAAACGCTTGTCGGGTCAGGTCGCCTGGGTCACCGGCTCCTCCCGCGGCATCGGCCGGGTAATTGCGGACCATTTAGCCTCTTTAGGCGCCAAAATTGCCGTCCACGGCACCACCCCCACCTCCACCCGTGCCTTTAATGAGGCTGATTCACTGGATGCTGTGGCTCAGTCTATTGCCGCCGCCCGGCAGTCCGAAGTGTTACCGGTTTGGGGCGATTTATCTGATGTTGTTGTCGTCAAACAGGTTGCGGACCTGATTCGCCAAAAGTTCGGTCAAATCGATATTTTAATTAATTGTGCCGGCGGCGATATCGGCGCCCAGGGCACGATGGGTAAGAATGCCGGCAAACCTCTCTCTAATGATGCTGTCTTTATTTCGCCGGAAGATATCCGTAACGTCCTCGACCGTAACCTGTTGACCTGCATTTTTTGCTGCCGCGAAGTCGCCCCGGAAATGATTGCCCGCAAATCCGGCTGCATCGTCAATATCGGCAGTATCAGCGGGCTTTCAGGCCACGCCGGTGAGGCCATCTATTCCACTGCTAAAGCTGCCGTCCATGAATATACCCGCTGCCTGGCGGCCCAGCTGCGGACGGATAATATCCGCGTCAATGTCATCGCTCCCGGCCCGATTATCACGCCCCGGTTTCTCGCCAGCCGTCCCATCGATGAAACGAAAAAACAGGCCGCCGGCACCCTTGACCGCTACGGCCAACCGATTGAAATTTCCAGAGCCGTGGAATTCCTGGTGACCCCCGATTCCTCCTATATCACCGGCCAGGTATTGCGCATCGATGGGGGCATCCAGATGTGGCCCGCGTAAGTATTGTGCCTTTTTATGTAGGGACAGGTTTATGACCTGTCCGCCCTATAATTAGTGGCACCTTTCCTCTGAAGGGCCTGTTGGCCCGGTGAAGTATAGTAGGGTGGGCAACGCCCACCACGTTTTCTCCATTTCGCTTTCCCCTCCATTCCGTGCTCATTTTATTGACAATCACGCGCCCTTATCCCTATAATGACTTCAATTGCTTCTGTTGTAAAAAATCCCGATTTAAATTCAATATTTCCGTCTGTTGATTTCAGGTCGAGCCGAGGATAAAAAGGAGAATAATTTTGGAGAAAATCAGATTAGGTTTTGTGCCCGCGCACCGCGTACCGTTTAATGAAGATTGGGCTGCGCAAATGCGTAAGCGGTGTTTGAAAGTCTTCGCTAAAATCCCCGATCTTGAAATCGTCGTCCCCGATGAATCCCTCACCGATAGGGGTTTTGTCCGCAACGATGCCGAAGCCGATAAAGTTATCCGCTTCTTCCGCAAACAGGAAATTCAGGGTCTCATCATCGGTGCCATGACTTTCGGTGATGAAGTCGCCGCATTGGCTGTCGCCCAGGCTTTCCGCGAAAAACCGGTCTTTCTTTTCGGTACTAAAGAAGCCGAAATTACCCCCGAAGGCCTCCGCAGCTCGGACTCCTTTTGCGGCACGCTTTCCATCTCATCTGGTCTGCACCGCCGCGAAATTCCCTTCGTTTTCGGCGGCATCGTATTTCCCGAAGAAAAGAAATTTCAGCAGTCCGTCCTGGATTTTATGGGCACATGCTCGGTTGTAAATGGATTTATCGGCGCCAATATCGGCCTGGTCGGCCCCCGCCCCGAGCGTTTTGAAACCTGTATGTGTAATGAAGACGCCATGATCCGCCTTTTCCGGCAGCGCGTCGTGCCGACCGGACTGGTTGATATCATGCAGCGTGCCGCCGGCATTAAGAAAAACGCCCCCGAACTGACCAAAATTGCCAAAGACATGAAAGCTCAGGCCAATCTTTCCGCTTTAAACGCACAAACTATCGACAAATTAGCCCGGCTGGAAGTTGCGCTCCAACAGTTCGTCGCCGAAAAAGGTCTCGCCGCGGTTGGCATTCAATGCTGGACGGCCATCCAGGAAGTTTACGGTTTATCCCCCTGTTATGTCATGGGCCGTTTGACCGATTCGGGCGTGATGGCATCATGTGAAGTTGATATTTACGGCGCTTTGACCATGCTTATCCAGTACCGCGCATCGTTGTCTAAAGTTGCGCCTCACTTCATCGACTGGACGATTCAGCATCAGAAACTCGTCGACACTCTCCTCGCCTGGCACTGCGGCAACGCTCCGCCGTCTTTAGCCTGTAAAGGCTGCAAACCGGATGTCAGCTACCACAGCATCCTCGGTCCGTCCCTGGGCATCGACCGGTCCATGGGCACCGGCGAATTTGAGCTCAAACCGGGCGTGGTCACCCTCTGCCGTTTGCAGGAATACAAGGGTAAATTCAAGATGCTCGTGACCAAAGGCGATATCATCGAATCCAAACAGGTCAACCGCGGCTCTTGGAGCTGGGTTAAAGTACCCGACCTGGATAGACTCTATACCACCCTGATTAATGAAGGTTTTGTCCATCATGCCAGCCTGATTCACGGCGATTATGCACAGACTATCTCGGATGCCTGTAAAACCATGGGCATCGAAGTTGTCACCGTTTAACAATATTGGAACTAATATTCTTGTATTTTTTACAATATAATTTAATTAATGATGGTCAGTTAAAAAGGAGAAAAAGTGTTTAAATACGGTGTCGCGTCCCTTATCTGGACCGAGGATTTTAGTAAAGATGGCGTGCCTCTCATAGCCAAGGCTAAGTCTCTGGGATTCGATGTTATCGATATCTCCATGACTAATACCGAAAAGTTCCCCTCGAAGGCGGTCAAAAAAGCCGCTAAAGACGCCGGCATCGAGGTTGTTACCACAATCGGTATGCCCCGTGACTGCAACCTGATCGACCCCGACCCGGCAATACGCAAAAATGGTGTCAATAAGCTCAAATCCCTGGTTGACATCAATCTCGAAATAGATTCGAAATTGCTGGGCGGCGTGATATATGCCGCCTGGGGTTATATCAGCGGTAAACCGCGGACCGAAGATGAGTGGAAATGGTCGGTTGAAGGCATGCGGCAGGCAGGTGAATATGCTAAGAAAACCGGAAATGTTGTCCTGGCCGTCGAACCGGTAGGCCGGTTTGAATCCCATTTTTTGAATATCGCCGATGATGCCGTGAGGTATTGCAAGGAAGTCGGCACCGGCAACGTTAAAGTACATCTTGACGCCTTCCACATGATACGTGAAGAATCCAGCTTCACAAAAGCGGTTGAGACCTGCGGCAAAGAATATCTGGCCTACGTCCACGTCTGCGAGAATAACCGCGGTATCCCCGGCACCGGCCTGGTGCCATGGAAAGAATTCTTTATCGCGCTGAAAAAGATAGGTTATGAAGGGGCGCTCGGCATCGAGTCATTCGACCCCAGTTTCAAAGAAATCAACCGGCTGGCGGCTATCTGGCGAAAATATGCGGACACCGGCGAAGAACTGGCCATCCAGGGCCTGGCTAACTTAAAAAAGATCGAATCCACCATCAAATAACGGGTCTAATCATTATCTTAATACCGTTAAAGCGGGGCGCAGGAGAAATGTGCGCCCTGCTTTCTTTTTTGGTGACAAAAACCCCTTGCGCCAATTCTGTGCGCAGTGATAAACTGGCTTTACCTAAAAGTCTTCTTCGACAGAATTACTGCAAAAGATTGGCAGGAGGTAAAACGGTGAACACAACTTTTAAAATTAAAGAAGGCCCGTTCGGTGCTACTGTGGACAGTCTGAAGAATTATGTTTGCCCTGATTGGTTCCGGGACGCTAAATTCGGCATCTGGAGTCACTGGGGACCGCAATCCGTGCCGATGTACGGCGACTGGTATGCGCGGCATATGTACACCGAAGGCCACGCGCAATACTATTATCACTGGCGGAAATACGGTCATCCTTCCAAATTTGGCTATAAAGATATCATCAAGCTCTGGAAAGCAGAAAACTTCGACCCTGCGGGGCTGATGAATTTGTATGTGGAATCCGGCGCCAGGTATTTTGTGGGTCAGGCGATGCACCACGACAACTTCGATAATTTCAATTCTACCCATAATCCATGGAATTCGGTAAATACAGGCCCGGAAAAGGATATCTGCGCACTGTGGCAGGCAGAAGCTAAAAAACACAATCTGCCCTTCGGTTTATCCGAACACCTGGGTGCTTCCTATACATGGCTGTCCGCTTCACACGGCCGCGATAAAACCGGCCCTTACGTCGGCATTCCGTATGACGGTGCTGACCCGACGAACAGGAGTTTGTACCGCGATAACGACAGCGAACTGCTGGTGATGGGTGAAGACAATCACTGGCTGACTAAAAATCCTAAATACCAGGCGGACTGGTTTAACCGCATCAAAGACGTCATCGATAAATTCCAACCCGATCTGCTTTACTCGGATAGCGAATGCCCGTTCGGGGATGTGGGACTTTCCATTGTCGCGCACTTGTATAATACCAGCGCTGCGGCGCATTCCGGGAGAAATAATGCCGTCTATAATTTCAAGACGCATAACGCTCAAAACAAAACGGAAGATATCACCCGCATCGGTGTGCTCGATATTGAGCGCGGTTTATCCGCCGGGCCTTTACAGGAACCATGGCAGGACGATACCAGCCTTGGGGACTGGTTCTACAACGTCAGGGACATCTACAAAACAGCCGATGAGGTAGCCGATACGCTGGTGGATATCGTCGCCAAGAATGGCAACCTGCTGCTGAATGTGCCGCAGAAACCGGACGGCACACTGGACGAAGAAACACTTTTTACGCTAAAAAGAATCGGCGCCTGGCTGAAAGACAACGGCGAAGGCATTTACGGCAGCCGTCCTAATGCGAAATACCGTGAAGGGGCGACTGAACTTGAAGGTGGGCCGTTCAAAGAAAAGAAAACCGTCTGGCAACCCACCGATTACCGCTTCACCCGAAAAGGCAATGCGGTTTATGCTTTCATGATGCGCCCGGGGAATGAAACGACGGCCGTTATCCACAGTCTCGGCAGATTGACCGAAAAAGAAATCAAATCGGTGGATGTTTCCGGCCGCCGGGCAGAATTCGAGCAAAAAGACGGCGCATTATTGGTCACGTTACCGGCAGGATTGGATAAAAACATGCCGGTCTGCATCAAAGCATCAATTTAATAAAACGGAGATTTTAACTGAACGCGCTCATGGACTTGAGGTTTGGAGTTTGAATTGGGTTATAATGGGAATTAGGGGTAAGTCAAAATAATGAAGACATCAAACACAGACAGAAAGCAGCAGTCAACCGACACCATCCGCTATACCACCTGCAACGACCATTGCTTCAGTATGTGTGTTATTAAAGTGCACATCCGGGACGGAAAGATACGGGCAGTTGAACCGGATGATACGCTAAACCGCGGCATCGCACGCGAGGACGGACGCGTCTCAGACGAGTTAATTGATAAATGCATGATTGCCGTCCGTCCGTGCTCCAAAGGATATGCCCATATCCGCAATCTGAATGCCCCCAATAGAGTAATTTATCCTATGAAACGGGTGGGAGAGAAAGGCGAAGGGAAATGGGAGCGGATATCATGGGACGAAGCACTCGACACCATTGCCAATAAGCTGAAATATTACAAAGAAAAATACGGCCCGCTTTCGATTGGGGATTTCGGATCTGACGGCTTTGTGCTCAGTCCCTGGTTTGGCGCGGGGGTGGCGGACTGGGGAGGCCATTCCCTCCAGGGCGTTGATGAGGCGGAGAAGTGGGTATTGGGCAGACAGACTGTCGATGAACGGCAGGATGAAAGCAACCTGCTGAAGTCCAAACTGATTGTACTGTGGGGATTCAATCCCGGAACAACCTTGAGCAACCACGCCATTTACACGATGATCCGGGCGCGGGAACGGGGCATCCCGATAATCTCAATCGAACCGCGTTATACCCCGACTGCCGAGGCCGTTGCCAGTCAATGGATACCCATACGCCCTACCACTGATGTGGCGATGATGATTGCCATGGCCGATGTCTGGTTCAGGGAAGACCTCTGTGATAAAGAGTTCATTAAAAAATGGGTTGAGCCCGACGGTCTGCGCCGTTGGAAAGATTATGTGCTTGGCGTCAGTGACGGCACCGAAAAGAACCATCAGTGGGCTGAAAAGATCTGCGGCGTGCCGGCGGAGACAATTACTGAATTTGCCCGGCTGTATGCCCGCAGCAAACCGGTCAATCTGAATATCTCATTTTCCATGGGCCGTCAGTTCTGGGGAGAGAACGGCATCCGGGCGGCAATCTACCTGCAGGCACTGACAGGGAACACGATGTCACCCGGCGCCACGGCTTCCGCGGAAACAGCCTGCGAATTCGGGCAGCATGAACCGTCTATCCCAAAGCCCGTGGTGGACTGGCAGAAAGCGCCCGCAACATATCAGTCGCCGGTGCTGCTGGCCCATTTCAAATGGCCGGAAGCTATCGTCCTGCGGGAAAAACTGGACAGTGGCGAGATGACCGTAGATGAGTACAACCGCGCAATTGGGAACACTCCCGGCAATCCTGTCCCCAACGTAAAAATGCTCATTCTATCCACCACTAACCCGATAATGACGCATCCGGACGTCAATACCAATATCAAAGCCTTTAAAAAGCTGGATTTCAGCGTAGTATTCTCTTATCACCTGGACAATCCCAGTGCCAAATATGCAGACATTGTTCTGCCGCAAATGCACGCGGCTTTTGAAGGCCGGGACATGTCATTCCAAAAAGAACGTTCGACCGATCTGTTCCGCAAGGAAATGGTGAATGTGAACGGTAATTATTTTATCTATAACCAGAAGTGCGTAAACCCGCCGGGTGAAGTCAAACCCCGGGGCTGGATTTGGGTACAGATCGCGAAGCGGTTAGGCATTGCGGAACAATACAGCCCTCGCCTGGCAAATATCCCCGATGACAAATGGGACGAAACGATAGAAAATCTGCACCGGGAAGCTTATGAAAAATGGGCTGTAAAAAAAGAGATTGCGCCTCTGAACCCGCCGAGCTGGGATGATTTCCAGAAGAAGCCTGTTTTCCGCTGGCAGGTTGATGAACCGTATTACACGTACAAAAATGCGATTCTGCGCGGGGAGAATCCCTTTAAAGGCACGGAATCGGGGAAGATCGAGTTTTATTCTCAAGAGCTCGCCGCGAATGCCAACACTCCTAATCAGGATAAGTCAACGACGATAAAAACTCGCGCTGCCAATCCGCACTACGCCGGCGGGCATTTGTCCCCGATGGCGGAAATGAACAAGGGCGGCAAGGCTACATATTACAGTAACGATACCGCGAAATACCCGCTGCTGATGTCATCGCCCCACGGGCTTTACAGGATCCATACGCTTTTGGATAATCAGCCGCTGCTTGCCGGGGACTGCTACCGGCATGCCTGCTGGATCAGTGTGGCCGAGGCCAAATCCCGCGGAATAAAAGACAACGACCTGGTCAGAGTTTTTAACGACCAGGCGGAAATAATCATGCCGGCTTATGTCACTTCTAAAGTCGTTCCCGGCACCGTAAACATCTTTCACGGCGGCTGGTACAAACCGGGCAAAATGAAGACCGACTTGATGCCGGAAGGAATCGATACCAGGGGTGCGCCGAACCTGATGACACATTACGAAGAACATCAGCCGGACACCATCCTCGACCATCAACCATGCAAGGCACTGGTGCAAATTGAAAAATGGGAAGGAGTTCTACCGACGTAAGAAACTCATAACTGAGAAAACTAAAACAGGAAGGTGTGCTAAATTCACCTTCCTGTTTTTTATATCTGATTTTTACAAGAATTTACTATTGCATTTCGATGGCGACTTTTACCGAGGTCGGTTTGGGGTTAGCCGCATATTCAAACGCCTTGATACTGTCGGCAAACTTGTAGGTATCGGTAATCATCGGTTTGACATTGATTTTACCCGATTCCATGAGATTAATCGCGCGGGGATAAACGTGCGCATATCTGAAGATCGTTTCAATGCGTGCTTCTTTGGCCTGCGCCGAGACAATGTCGACCGGTACAGGTTCTACCGGCATACCGATAAAAACGACACAACCGCCGGGACGCAGCGGCTCGAACGCATGTAATACCGCATTTTCATTACCGCTGGCTTCAAAAACGACATCGGCGCCCCAGCCGTCCGTCGCTTTATCCACTACGGTTTTTAAGTCCTGTTTGATAATATTTACGGCCGTCATGCCCATTTTCGCGGCCAGGTCCAGTTTTGGCTGAAGCGTGTCGGTAATAATAACTTTGCTGCAGCCGCTGGCCAGCGCCGCCATGCCAGTCACCATGCCGATAGTTCCGCACCCGGTAACTACCGCGACATCGCCCGCCTGAATCATCGCTTTCTTGGCAGCCTGCATACCAACCGCCAACGGTTCTACCAGTGCGCCTTCGCCAAAACTGACATTATCCGGCAGTTTAAACGTAAACATCGCCGGGTGGACCACTGTTTCCCGGAGGCAGCCGTGTATGGGCGGGGTTGCCCAGAAACGGACGGCCGGGTCGAGATTATACATCCCGAGCAGGGTAGCCCGGCTGTTCAGGTCGGGGATGCCCGGCTCCATGCAGACACGGTCCCCCACCTTTAAATTCTTAACATTGGTTCCAACTTCGATCACCGTACCGGACGCTTCGTGTCCCAATACCATCGGCTCTTTGACGATAAAAGGCCCGATTCTGCCGTGCAGATAATAATGGACATCGCTGCCGCAAATACCCACTGTATGGATTTTAATCCGGACATCATTGGGTCCGACCGATTCTTTAATATCGACATCGGCGATTTCCAGATGTTTTGTTTCTTTCAGTAATAAAGCCTTCATGTTTTCTCCTTTTGTTTATAAATGAATTATAGCGCGTCATCCTGAAAATGCAACTTTAACGCGGTAGATTTTATGCAATTGCACAGATTAAAGAGGTCACGGAATGGGGCTCAAATTCATAAGTCAACGACTGTCCGTCAATATCGAAACTGTGTTCCCGGGTTTTGACCCGGTCTTTGTTTTCGAACGTATTCTCGGCTTTAGTGTCCGGACCGTTGATTGTGCAGACGCGGATTTTGCCCGCAAACCGCCCGACCGCCAGGTCGATTTTAGTTTCCGCAGACTTATCTTGATTCCGGTTCACAACATACAAAACCAGCTGTTTGCCCGTCTTATCCAGCGTAGCGGAGACATCCAGCACCGGCAGAGAATATTTCCCGCTGCTGAATGAATCGCCATCCCACCAGACGGTCAGCGCGGTCTGCCCGCAAGTGGAACTGTACAGTTCGAACGGATAAAAAATCGTCTGCAGTACCGTATCGTCTTTTTTGGTGAAAACGGGCGCAATCACGTTCACGATCTGCGCGATATTGGCCATTTTCACAGATTTTGCA
>Ga0182027_10014863_pt1 | contig 10746 bp, 5 predicted proteins | sample 712E1DmetaG_FD_121300 | JGI IMG/M metagenome (GOLD analysis project Ga0182027, IMG submission 121300) | Permafrost microbial communities from Stordalen Mire, Sweden - 712E1D metaG (Illumina Assembly) | ecosystem: Environmental > Terrestrial > Soil > Wetlands > Permafrost | place: Sweden...
GAGAATTCCACATATGCTTCGTCTATTACAAAGGGAATTCCCGTTTCTGCAATGGTGACAAAATGTTTGGCATCCATGAAATTGCCGGTGGGGTTGTTCGGATTGGCGACCACAATGATCTTGGTCTTCGGCGTCACGGCCTTGAGGATGGAATCCGGGTCATAGTGCAAATATTTATCCTTATAAACCATTGGCACATTGACCATGGTCGCGCCTAACAGCTTGCCGCGCAAGCCGTAAATGCCGAAACAGGGTGTATGCTGAATGACCTCATCTCCCGGCGCGATGAACATTCGGAAAACGTTATCGTACACTTCGCTGGAGCCGTTGCCGAGCATGACGTTTTGAGGCCCATCCAGTTTGTTGATCTCAGCGATCTTGGTCCGCACCACCAAACCCTGATCGGGATAGCGATTTGCCATCTTGGAATACTTGACCATCGCATCCAGAACTTTTTGCGAAGGCGCATTGGGGTTCTCGTTCGACATCATGCGATGCAATGCGGGATTGCGCCAGGCTTTCTCGATATGCTCTGAGATGTACATGGGAATGCCCTTTACCCACGGAACGTAATACTCTTCGATTTTCTTTGCCATTGTTTTACTCCATTATTATTTTATGATCACCACAAAGACCACCAAGCTCGCGGAGAAACAATCTCCCTGTGTTCGACGATCTTTGTGGTAAAAGTTTTTTATGCCTTACCAACGCACTCCAACATTTCCATCCAATGGATCACAGCCTTGCGAGTCGCGTCACGCACGGCTGCATCAATCTTGCCGGGATCATATTCATCGCGGTGTGCGCTGATGTATTCAAACTTGGTATCAATCAATGTGTGCTTCAATTCAGTGGACACGTTGAACTTCGCGCCGCCAGCCGCAAGCAGTTTCTTGATGTAATCTTCGGGCAAGCCCGTACCGCCGTGAACCACAAGCGGCGTTTTGATCCCGTTGCCATTCATCATTTTATTGATGGTTGCCAGACGGTCGAAATCAATTTTCGGATTCTTCGTCTTATAGACTCCGTGTGCGGTTCCGATGGCCGGAGCAAAAATATCCAATCCGGTGCGCTCGACAAACTCCATGGATTGTTTCGGATTCGCCAATTGCGCTTCATCGTCCGCGACTTTGATCTGATCTTCCACGCCGCTGACGGTTCCCAACTCGCCCTCCACCGAGATGTTTCCAACCTTGTGGCAATAATCCACCACTTCCTTGGTCTGGCGGATGTTCTCTTCGTAGGCCTGCTTGGAGGCGTCGATCATAATATTGGTGTAACCGGCATCCGCGCATTTCTTGCAATAGGCAATATCCGTGCAGTGATCCAGATGCAGGCACACCGGCACCGGCGCGGACGAAGCAAGATTATGATAGATCGCCACCATCATACTCGTCCCCAGGAACTGGGAGGGCTTGACTGAAGTCTGAACGATAACCGGCGCTTTCTTCTCGACCGCGGCATCAATCACCGCTTCGAATTGAAGCAGATCCGTGATATTGAACGCCCCGACGGCATACTTGCCCTTCACTGCCTCGATCATGATCTCTTTTGCATTTACGATGGACATAATCTCTCCTTTTGTTTGAATAACTGATTTGGATGCTTTCGTGCAAAGGTGAGAAGGTGAAAATCACCTTCTCACCTGTTTGCTCTTTTCTGCGATGGCTTTCCGGCCACCTCTTTCAACCACTGCGCCGATTGCTTTCAACGGCTATGCTCTGATACGCTCTCCTTTTGGATCCCATAAGGGGGACGAAACAACTTCTGCGCCGATCTGTTCGCCAAAGAATTCGATTTCAAGCTTTGTGCCGGGCTTGCTATGTTCTATCGGCAGATAAGCATAGACGATACTTTTCTTGACCGAATAGCCATAGCCTCCCGCCGCGACCCACCCAATGGTCTTTCCATCCATCGTTCGGATTGGTTCTTTACCCGTAGCGATGATGCGGTCATTGGCAAGAGTAATGCAGACTAACTTGCGCGTCAAACCTTTTGCCTTGGCTTTGACCAGCGCGTCCTTGCCGATGAAATCCGGTTTATCGAGCTTGACTGCAAAGCCAAGTCCCGCCTCAAGCGGATTGTAGTCGGGACTGATCTCACTGCTCCAATAGCGATAACCTTTTTCAAGTCGCAGCGTATCAATGGCTTTATATCCTCCCGCAACCATCCCTTCAGGTTGGCCGGCTTCCCAGAGAATATCCCATAAGCGCAAGCCATACTCCATCGGGCAGTAAAATTCCCAGCCCAGTTCGCCGACATAGGTCACACGCGCAGCGAGCAGCGGAACATCGCCCACTGTGATGTGCCTGGCGGTCATGTATGGAAAGGTGGCGTTGGATATATCATCGGTGGTCACCTTTTCGAGAATCTTGCGCGCTTTGGGTCCCCACAAGCCTATACAAGCATAGGATGAGCCGACATCTTCAATGTTCACTGAACCATCTTCAGGCATGTTAATGGACAGCCACGAAGAATCATGCTGGCCGAAAGCGGTACCCGTGATGATGAGGAAACGTTGTTCACCGAGACGCGTGACCGTGAAATCACATTCGATGCCGCCGCGCTTATTCAGGCATTGAGTATAGATCACCGAACCGACCGGCTGATCAATGTTGTTGGCGCAAACATAATTGAGGAATTTCAACGCGCCGGGTCCACGCACTTCAATTTTGTTGAAGGAGGTCTCATCGAACAAGCCTGCATTCTCGCGCGTCATCAAATGTTCGTAACCGATCGCGCGCGACCAATTCTGCCGCGCCCAGCCTTGAGGCTCGTGGCCGTGATTCGCTTTCTCTTCATAGATCCTGAACCAGTTCGGGCGTTCCCATCCGAACTTTTCGCCGAACGAACAGCCGAGGTCGCGCAAACGATAATAAGTTGGAGAGAGCCGCTGACCGCGCCGCGACATGCGTTCCTCGCCGGGGAAATGAATATCATAATATTGAGTGTATGTTTCGATGGTACGCGCCACCGTGTAATCAAGGCTGTTGTAGTTGGAACCAAAGCGCCGCACATCGAGCCGCCACATATCCCATTCGGGATGACCATCAATAATCCACTCCGCCATCGTTTTGCCGATGCCGCCTGCACCCGCCAGGCCATGCGCGCAGAACGCGCATGCCACCCAGAATCCTTTAACCGAAGTGGGACCAAGCAAAAATTCGCCATCCGGTGTGAAGCCTTCAGGGCCGTTCAATAGTTTAATGACTTCCGCATTTTCAACAGCGGGTACGCGTCGGATGGAGTTTTCCATCAAGGGTGAGAAGCGCTCCCAATCGGGCGGCAGCAACTGGTATTTAAAATCACGCGGAATGCCGTTCAAGCCGAATGGCTTGGGCTGACGTTCATATCCACCCGTCACCAACCCGCCAACTTCCTCACGCCAATAGACGAGCAAATCAGGATCGCGCAATGTTGGGAAATTGTGCGTGACGCCTTCGATGGGTTTCGTCAAAATATAGAGATGGGCCATTGGGACAACAGGTAAGTTCAAACCGACCATTTTCCCCACCTCGCGTCCCCACTGACCGGAGGCGTTCACCACCACCTCGGTCTTGATTGTACCCTTATCCGTCACCACTTCGCTGACGCGGCCATTCTTCACAACGATCTTTTCAACATTGGTTTCCGTGAATATTTTTGCGCCGCGATTCTTCGCACCGATTGCCAGGGCGTTGGTCAAACCTGTTGGATCAATGATGCCATCATTGGCCGTGAACGCCGCGCCCATTACGCCATCCAACGAAATGAGCGGGAATTTTTCATGTGCTTCTTTCGGCGAGATCAATTCCATGTCCACGCCAAACGAACGCGCCATTCCCACAAGCCGTTTGTTCTCTTCCATCCGCTCAGCAGATGAAGCCAGACGAATTCCACCGACTTCACGCCAGGATGTATCCTGACCCGTTTCGGCTTTCAGTTTGCGATACAGGTCGGTACTGTAATGCATCATGCGCGTGAGATTAGCATCCGAACGCATCTGCCCTACCAGACCTGCAGAATGCCATGTAGAACCTGACGTCAACTCGTGGCGTTCGAGGATCACCACATCCTTCCAACCCATGAGCGTAAGATGATAGGCAATACTGCACCCACCCACTCCGCCGCCAATGACGACCACTTGTGCTTGTGAAGGTAATTCAGCCATGCAATTCTCCTTGTGGCAGGTTCGATGGTTATGTGACCTGCGTGTAAATTGAAAGATATAAAGGTATACCCATCAGAGAATATCTTTTGAAATCTAAACCTGCCAGATCGAATTCGGCTTCGCCATCTCTGCGACAATATCGAACGAGGAAATGATACCGAGCGGAAACACCTCCGGGTGCTTGCCTTCAATTACTATCAGACGATGATAATGCGTTTTGATCATTGTGCGAGCGGCAGAGCGAATCGGCGTTTTATCGCGGCACACCAGAATAGCATCGGACACCAGACTTTAGCATGGCGCACTGACAAGGAAATATCTTGATTTCACAGCGAACATTATAACTAATAAAACAAAAACTTGCAATTTCTTTCATATTCCTATATAATCCCACTCGAACGCATCCAACTTCCTTCATTTCATTCCAAGTTACAATTAATGAGCAAAACACTCATACCAGCACAGAGGCGAGAAAGAATACAGAAGTATCTGGAGACTTATAAGATCGCCCGAACGGTTGATCTTTATAAGATGCTGGAAACTTCCGAAGCAACGGTCTGGCGGGACTTGGAATGGCTGGAACAAAAAGGAATCATTGAGAGAACTCACGGGGGAGCGATGCTCAGTCAGAGGATAACTCTGGAACCGGAATACCAGCAAAGAGCGAAAAAGCATCCAGAAGAAAAACAAATGATCGGAGCATTAGCCTCAGCGTTGATCGAGGATGGAGATATTGTCTTTATTAACAGCGGCACAACCACCACACAGGTGATTCGTCAAATTCGAAGCGGCGCCAACATCACCGTGTTTACCAACAACCTGCATGCCGCGCTGGAAATGGGAGAACCGGGCTTTCACCATTATTTGATCGGCGGAGAATTTCAGCCGCGGTCTCTTTCCGTTGCCGGGCGATTCGCAACCGACAACTTGAAGCAAGTATATGCCAACAAAACGATCATCGGCGTGGACGGAATTAGTTTGAAACATGGCTGCACGGTCCCGTCGAATGCAGAAGCTGAAGTGATCCGTCTCATGATCGAGCATACAAAAGGCAAGGTTATTATTGCAGCCGATCACAGTAAATGGGGTAAGGTTTCGAATTATCAAGTGGCAAGCCTGGATGAGATTGACAAACTGGTCACAGATGAAGCGATTGACGCCTCAGCAATTGAAACGCTTGCGGCTCATTCAGTAGAAAGCCTGATTGCTGACGCAAATTCTGTCGAAACCTGAGACGGATCATAGGGTTATCAGGCCTTTTATTCTAGGCTTATCATCGAGTTATCTGAAAGATTGCAGATTTAAATGGGATCATCAAACAATATTCAGATACACAAGGAGAAAAAATGGGACTTTTTGGTACACCCAATGTTGAAAAGATGGAAGCCAAGCGAGATGTAAATGGGTTGATCAAAGCACTAAGCAACCAGAAAGATGCTGGTGTTTGCAAGGCCGCGGAAGGCGCGCTGGTAAGAATTGGTCCGCCCGCGATCGAGGCGCTCATTTCTCTCCTGAATGAAAAGGACAAAAATGTGCGCGAGGCCGCGGCCCGTATGCTGGCAGGAATCGGCGCTCCCGCTGTCGAACCGCTTATCACGGCACTCGGGCCGGGAGACACTTATTTTCGCAATGAAGCGTCACATGCACTGAGCAAGGTCGGTACTCCGGCTGTCGAGCCGCTTATAACGGCACTCAATAGTACAGATTCCTATATACGCGATGAAGCGGCACATACGCTTGGGAGAATGGACACACAGTTAAAAGATCCTGCACTGCGCGCCCGGGTTGTCGAGGCGTTGCTAATCACGCGCATGGATTATCGCATTATCTCCGATGCGGCAGCAGCGGCATTGGGGCAAATTGGTGCGCAGTTGAAAGACGACTCCCTGCGCGCCCGCGTTATCAATACACTTATTGCGACACATGGGATTGTCCATGGGAATAGTAGCATGGTAACGGCACGTGCATTGGACAAGCTGGGCTGGCGAGCGGGCGAAAATGAGATGCAAAAGGAAATGAAATCATGGTCGAAAGAACTCTCGCAGGAAATCGAAAAATTAATTGCAACTTTGCGAGGTAGCAATCTAACCCTGAGTATTAATGCCCATGCCGGCTTGGATGATCAGGCTAAAAGCTATCCAAATTATATAGCCAAAGAGCTTATTCCATTCTTGGGAGATAGAAGCGAAGAAGTGCGCGGAACGATCCTGGCTATTATTAGTGAAATGAATGGTTCAGAGGTTAATCAAGATCTCTTTATCAACGCACTTAAAGATAATAACCCATTGGTGCGGGGTGGCGTTGCTGCTTTACTGGGGGGAAAATTTGGTAATGAACGCGCCGTAGAACCGCTAATCCTGGCTTTACAGGATAGTTTTAGTTGGGTACGGGCACTGTCAGCAAACGCATTGGGCAGCCTCGGAATGCGACTCGTAGATACCAGCCTTCGTGAACGAATCAAAGAAGCACTTAGTTTAGTTCTTATCAAAGAAGCACTTATTTCAGTTCCTGGTGAAAGTGATAATGATGTACGCGAGTTTGCTATTGAAGCACTTGCAAAATTAGGGTAGTAGACAGGATAAGTGGCTGGTAGGGCAAAAGATAATTAATAAGTGGTTTCAGAAAAAAATAACCATTACTCTTCTGGAATATTCAAGGTTGTTATGTCTTCTGGTAAGCTTAAGGAGTTGAAATGTCCTTCTTCGCCAAAAATCCAGCAAGAAACCGACCCGTTTGTTCTTTACAACAGACGTGCACGGATCAGAGCGCACATATCGAAAGTTCATTAACGCAGGAGCCGGGCTGCGAAAAAAGTTGATTCCAGAGATTTTGATATCTGGCTGAAAGATGTTCAGGGATTGTGATTCCAAATGAAGAAAAGGTGAGCAATGAAAGACCAAGCACAAATCGTAATCATCGGCGGGGGCATCGTCGGCGCGCAGATCGCGTATCACCTGGCAAAGATGGGAAGGAAAGATATCGTCCTTGTAGAAAAAGGCGAGATCGCCAGCGGCGAATCGTCTCATGCAGCAGGGCTGGTCACGCAGTTTGCCACGTCGCAGACGATGTTGAAATTCCGCATGTATAGCATTGAACTATATAGTGAATTAGGACTCTTCGATCACGTTGGAAGCCTGCGCGTTGCGTCGACGCGTGAGTCGCTTAAGGATTTGGAGCGAAGCGTCAGCCGCGCCAAGGCGTTGGGTCTGGAATGCGAAGTCATCGGTCCCGATGAAGCGGTGAAGCACATGCCGCAAATCACGAACAAGGAACTTTACGGCGCGATCTATTTACCGCGCGATGGTCAGCTCGACCCGTATACAACCACGAACAGCATGGTCAAGTTCGCGAAAGATTTGGGCGTGACCGTTTATACCAACACGCGCGTGACCGGGATCAAACTGTCAGCGAAGGGCGAAGTTAAAGAGGTGGTGACAGACAAAGGTTCGATTAAGACCGAGCTTGTCATCAATGCCGCGGGACTCTGGGCGCCGCGCATCGCCGCCATGGCGGGTCTGCATTTCCCGACCACTCCGGTTGATCATCAACACATCGCCTTGAAAGCCGTCCCGGGTCATGAGTTCAATGCAAAGACACCCTGCTTGCGTGATCCGGAAAACTTGGTTTACATGCGACAGGAGCAAGGCGGACTTGTGATCGGCGGTTATGAGCCCAACCCACTGGCGCGCTGGATTGACGGTGTGCCATGGGAACATGGCGGCACAACGCTGCCCGCCGATATGGATCGCTTCGAGCAATTGCTGGAAGGCGCGGTCAAACGTTTGCCGTTCCTGGATCAGGCAGGCATTATCACTTTGGTTTGTCATCCCGGCGCGTATACGCCCGATTGCCAGCCAATCCTTGGACCGATGGCTGGAGTGCGCGGGATGTGGATGGCGGCGGGCTTTTCGCTCAACGGGTATGGCGGCGCGGGCGGCGTTGGCAAATTGTTAGCCGAATGGATCATCGGCGGCGAACCGACGATGGATGTTTATGCTTATAAAGCCACGCGTTTCAGCACTTACTATGATGATCCTCAATATGCGTGTGAGCGGACGCGGGAGAGCGTGAAATATTATTATCGCTTGCGCTTCCCGAATGACGAATTTGAATGGGCACGGCCGCATCGCATCAGCCCGGTATATCATCGCCAGTTGGAAATGGGCGCGGTCTTCGGCGAGAAATTCGGCTGGGAGCGCGTCAATTACTTTGATCCCGGCCAGCCTTCACGCCGCATGGGCGAAGATCAGCGCAAATGGGGCTGGGCCAAGCCGCCGTACTTTGACCGTATCGCACAGGAACATATTGCCACGCGCGAACGGGTCGCGCTTTATGATTTAACACCGTTCAGCAAGGTCGAAGTCAGCGGCCCTGGCGCATTGCCTTTGTTGAATCGCGTCGCCGACAGCGAAATGGGCAAGCCAATTGGAAGCGCAACGTATACGCAGTTCTGCAACACGAACGGCGGTGTTGAAGCCGATCTCACCGTGACGCGTCTTGGAAAGGAATTGTTCTGGGTTATCACAGGCGCGGCTTTCATCGGTAATGACCGTTCGTGGCTGGAAATGCATGTGGATGAAAACGATGGAGAAGTTACCATCCGCGACATTAGCGAAGAGTGGGCTTGTCTTCCGATTTGGGGACCGAAGGCGCGCGAAGTATTACACAAGATCACAAGCGACGACATCTCAAATGAAGCACATCCGTATTTGATGACGAAACAAATCACCATCAACGGCGCCAAGGTTTATGCACAGCGTGTCAGTTACGCGGGCGAACTCGGCTGGGAACTTTATGTCCCCTATAATCGTGCCACAATAGTTTGGGATATGCTGCTTGAAGCGGGCAGGGAATTTGGCATCGAGGTCGGCGGCTATAAAGTGTTGGACGCGTTGCGTCTCGAAAAAGGGTATCGCTATTACACTGCCGATATCACGCAACTTGAAACGCCATACGAAGGCGGTCTCGGTTTCTGCGTTGATCTCAACAAAAAAGATTTCATCGGCAGAGCCGCACTCGCCAAACAAAAAGCCGAAGGCATCCAACGAAAGCTTTGCACGCTGGTCGTTGATGGCGAGGAGTTCACGCAAATCTATGGCGGCGAGGCTCTCTATCATGAAGGGAAAGTTTTAAGCCGGGTGCGAAGCGGCGGGTACGGATACACGCTCAAGAAGAATATCTTATACGCATATCTGCCAATCGAACTTGCCAAAGTTGGCAATCGCTTCGAACTCGATTTGATAGAGGGTCGCCGTTTCGGTGAAGTGACCGCGACTGTATTGTTTGATCCAAAAGGCGAACGTCTGCACGCATAAGCCTGACACACAAAACCTATTTATTGTTTGAAAGGAAGATCGCTGAAATGGAATTCATCATTGGCCTCAAAACTTAAGGTGCAATACCCGGCCATTTAATGGCAAGCTATGCTAATAAGGAATAAATCCGTGATCACTTATGCTTCTCTTCTCACCTTGGAACAAATCGAACGCGTCCACGCTGCTTCGCTCGAGATCCTTGAAAACGTCGGCTTGCTGGTGCGGAACGATAAAGCGCGTTCCATTTTCAGCAAGCATGGCTGCAAAGTGGATTCAGAGACGCTCATCGTCAAGTTTCCGCGCACGGTGGTTGAAAAATATCGCAGCATGCTGCCGCCCACGTTTACGTTTCGCGGACGCGACCCGAAGTTTGACCGCACCATTCCGCAGGATGGACCGATCATTATCACGGGTAGTTCCGCCCCCAATATCATTGATCCGCTTACGGGTCAGGAACGACGCGCACGTTCCGATGACATCGCGCGTATCGCGCATCTCATCAATGAGCTCGATGCAATTGATGTCTTCTCCATTTCAACATTAGCGGATGATGCGCCTGAAGGACAATTCACATTGGCGCGTTTATATCCGGCGCTGAAATATTGTGTCAAGCCAATCCGCAGTACGACCACGGATATGGAAGACATACAGGCAATCCTGCGGCTGTTATATGCGATTGCGGGAAGCGAGGCAGCCTATCGCGAGCATCCGTTCGTGACGCATCATTACTGTCCGGTTGTTTCCCCGCTGACGATGGACAAACTCTCCACGGAAGCGATCATCTACTTCAGTGAGAAGGGCTTGCCCGTTTATCCAAGCATCGTACCAAACGCCGGCCTGACCTCGCCGATGTCGATGGCGGGAACGCTGGTGCAGGGCAACGCTGAATTCCTTGCCGCGGCGGTATTGATGCAAATGGTTCGCGAAGGAACGCCGACCATATATGCTTCATTGCCAACGGTTGCCGACATGCGCAGCGGCGCATACGCCTCCGGCGGAATCGAGTGCGGGATTTTGCATATGGCTTTTGCACAGATGGCGCATTTCTACAATGTGCCCTGCGGCGGGTATATTGGATTATCGAATTCAAAGATCAACGATGCGCAATCGGGCTATGAAACCGGCATGTCATCGGTCGCGGGCGTGCTGGCCGGCATGGACATGTTGAACATGGCCGGTTTGCTCGACGCGCTGAAAGTGTTCGATTTTGCCAAAGCCGTGATTGACGATGAAATCGCGCAAATGCTCAAGCGCCTCAAGCGCGGAGTTGCATTCAGCGAA
>Ga0182027_10014864_pt1 | contig 10746 bp, 9 predicted proteins | sample 712E1DmetaG_FD_121300 | JGI IMG/M metagenome (GOLD analysis project Ga0182027, IMG submission 121300) | Permafrost microbial communities from Stordalen Mire, Sweden - 712E1D metaG (Illumina Assembly) | ecosystem: Environmental > Terrestrial > Soil > Wetlands > Permafrost | place: Sweden...
CGATTGGTATTCGCGCCGGAGATGAAGTTTATAATAAGGGGCAGTCGCTTACGTTGCCAGTAGGAGATGCCTTTGTCGGTAGAGTGGTAGATGCACTTTGTCGTCCTTTAGACGGTTTAGGCCCGGTATCCGCCAAAGCTGCGCTTCCGGCATTCATTGTCGCCCCCGGAGTTATGGACCGCCAACCCGTTAATCAAACCTTAGAATCCGGTACTTTAATTATCGATGCTATCATTCCGCTAGCCAAAGGCCAAAGGCAGCTTTTAATCGGTGACCGGATTACCGGTAAAACCTCGGTGGCTTTGGATGCGATAATTAATCAAAAAGGCAAAGATGTCATTTGTATCTACTGTTGTATCGGCAAGCCGTATTCAAGCTTAGTAAAAGTTTTAGATGTTTTGCGGGAAAAAGAAGCTTTAGATTATGTGATTGTGGTTTCCGGCGTAGCCAGTGTTTCTACCGGAGAACAGTATTTAGCCCCCTATACGGCTTGTACCTTAGGCGAATATTTTATGAGCCAGGGCAAAGATGTACTTTTAGTTGCCGATGACTTAACTAAGCATGCTTGGGTGTACCGTCAAATTTCTCTTTTACTTGAACGCGCCCCCGGGCGCGAAGCCTACCCTGGAGATATTTTTTATTTACATTCTCAAATGATGGAGCGCGCCGGGCTTCTCAAGAAGGAATTAGGTGGAGGTTCGATGACCTTTTTGCCGATTGTGGAAATCCTGCAAGGTGATCTTACCGGCTATATTCCAACCAACTTAATCTCCATGACTGACGGGCAACTTTATTTTTCTACCGGCCTTTTTAATAAAGGCGTAAAACCGGCGATAGATTTTGGCCTTTCGGTTTCTCGTATCGGTAATAAAGCCCAGTGGTCGGCAGTTAAGGGTTTGAGTAAATCTTTGCGCCTTGATTATTTGCAATATAAAGAGCTTTTGCAGATGACCCAGTTGCGTACGGCCGGACTTTCTAAGGAAGCGGAAGAGCGCCTGCGGCGGGGTGAAGCAATCAGTCAATTGATTACTCAGGATAAAAACCGCCCGGTTTCTATTGAAGAGCAGATTATTTATTTATATTCTTTAAACCACGGTTTACTTGATAATTTATCGACAAGCCAGATCCGTCAGTTTCGTTTGAATATTCTAGCTTATGTTGCACAAACAAAGCCCGATTTTTGCACAAAGATCCGCCAGAGTAAGGAGCTTAGCGAGGATCTTAGGGTAATGCTGGAAGAAGCGTTGGCTACTTACTTAAGAGAAGAGATAAGGTAAACTTATGCAGACCATGGCGGTGATTAAAAAAGACATGGAGTTTAACCGCGGGCTTTCTTCTTTGATTGAAGTGTTGAAAAATATCGCAGTTTCGCAATACCGCTCCCTGGAACATAAGTTTGGCGGTTTTGATAAGTTTATGCGGGCGATTGAAAGCTATTTTGAATTTATTGATATTTCATCTGTCCGTCATCCATTTTTAAACCCGACGAATAAAAATCAAGTTATCGTCGTGATTACTTCGGATAGCGGGCTTTTAGGCGGATTAAACATGCAGGTTGTTTCCCGGGCTTTGGCGGAGCTGGGGAATGGGCCGGGACAGTTAGTGGTGGTTGGTGACCGGGGGAAGATGTACGCCCGGGAAAGCGGAGTGCCTTTTGTGGCTTATCCCGGCATTAATGATGAGGAACGCCTGGGACAGGCTTTTCAGTTAAGGGATTATTTATTTAAGAATGCTCTTCGGGGGAAATTTGGATTATTAAAAGTGGTGTATCCGCATCCAGTGTCTTTTACCACGCAGCGGGTAGAGACCGTAACCTTTTTTCCTTTCCGACCGGAGTTTGGGTCAGTCAAGCAACAGGATGTTGATAAGTTAGCGGTTATTCAGAATGTGATTTTTGAATCTAAGCTTGGCGATATTGTTGAATATTTGATTTATTTATGGATGGGACAGCGGCTTTTTGATATTTTTGGGTTAAGCCGCCTATCGGAATTTGCCGCTCGCTATGTACATCTTGAGGATAGCTTACGGCGCCTTAAGGAGATGGATGGGAAATTAAAATTACAGTATTTTCGCGTCCGGCATGAAATTATTGATCAAAGTATGCGGGAGCTTTTTAGCGCCCGTTTGTTGTATAATTCTTAATTATTAGTTGAGAAGTTTTTTAAGGAAAGGTATTCATGACTAGGGATAAGGCTAAGGGTAAGATTACGGCGGTTCAAGGCCCGGTTGTCGACGTAAAATTTACCAGCGCTGATGATGTGCCAAATATTTACGCGATGCTGCTTACGCATACGATAGATGGCAGTGAGGTTTTTTTAGAGGTCGCTGAGCATCTTCCAGGCAATGTCGCCCGCTGTATTGCGATTAATTCCACAACTAATATTCAACGTTATGCCGAGGCGGTTTTTTACGGTTCTTCTATCCAGATTCCGGTGGGCGATGGGCTTTATGGCCGGCTGATTAATGTAGTTGGTCAACCGATCGACCAAGGTGGCCCGATTGAGCATCAAGAAAAAAGCTCAATTAGAAAAACCGATATGGGCAGCCGGATCCGGGTGAGTAAGAATAAAGATGAGCGTCGGAGTTTTGAAGTTATGGAAACTGGGATTAAAATTATTGATTTGCTGGCTCCGCTGGTTAAGGGAAGTAAAACTGGTATCTTAGGCGGCGCCGGCTTGGGCAAGAGCGTTCTGACACTGGAAATTATTCAGCATATTGTTAAGCGGTATCAAGGCAGCTGTGTTTTTGTTGGTATCGGAGAGCGTATTCGTGAAGGAAACGAGTTATATTATGAATTAAAGAACCATGATGTTTTATCCAAGACAATGATGGTTTTTGGGCAGATGAATGAACCTCCGGGAGCGCGTTTTGCCGTGGCCATGACCGGAATCACGATGGCGGAGGCGGTGCAGAAAAAGAATCAGGATGTGTTGATGTTTTGCGATAATATCTTTCGTTTCGTCCAGGCCGGATCTGAGATATCTACTCTTTTAGGCCGCGTTCCTTCGGAAACAGGTTATCAGCCTACTTTACTTTCTGAGGTTAGCGAATTCCATGAGCGTATCCGTACGACTAAAGAATCCGGAGGCTCTATTACTTCCATTGAAGCGGTCTATGTACCGGCAGATGATTTAACTGATCCGGCGGTTGTGGCAATTTTTAGCTTTCTGGATTCCGTGCTGGTCTTATCGCGTGAGCGCATTCAGCTAGGCTTGTATCCGGCGATTGATCCATTATTATCCAGTTCTTCTAATTTAGATATTGATATCGTCGGTAAACGTCATTTTGATGTGGCTCAGGATGTAATCAGGATATTCCAGCGTTACGAAGAACTGCGCAGAATTGTTTTAGTCGTAGGAATTGATGAACTTTCTTCCAGCGACCGGATTATTTATGAACGGGCCAGAAAGATGCAGAATTTTCTTACGCAGCCATTTTTTGTCGGTGAAGCTTATACCGGTAAAAAAGGAGTTTATGTAACGATTGAGCAAACTCTGGATGGTTGCGAAAAGATTCTTACCGGAAAAATGGATAGTCATCCGGAGGGTGGGTTTTATTTAATCGGTGCTCTGCCATAATAAAATTTAATTAAAGATGCCCAAAAAAATTGATTTACAATTAGCCGAGATTTTAATCGAGAAAAAATTGATTAGTCGGGACAATGCCGGGGAGTTTTTGCAGGAGGCAGACCGCTCTAGCCAGGATCTTCGGCAGGTTTTAGTCAAGCGTAACTTGTTTTCCGAAAAGGATCTTTTGGATATTTTGGCGGAAAAATTAAAACTTAGCTGTGTTAATCTGAAAGAACTAGTAATTGATAAGTCAATTATCAGCAAAGTGCCTTTAAAAATAGCTTCCTATTATAAATTTATTCCTTTAATGTTAAAGGGCAGGACTTTGACTATTGCCGTGGCCTATCCTTTGGATATTATGACATTAGATGAAATCAGGACACAGCTGGGTTTGGATCTGGAGATGGCTTTAGCATGTTCAGGCGATGTTTTGGATGATTTAAAGAAATATTATGGACTGGCTGCGGATACTCTGGAGAAAATCAGTTCGCAGGCTTCTGTCAGTACCACTACTGAGCAGAATCGGGCTCAAGAAGGAGTGGAGGATATTGAGAAGCAAGCTACGGATGCTTCAGTAATCAAATTAGTCAATCAGATAATTCTGGAGGCCTGGCGAAAGAGAGCCACGGATATTCATATCGAGCCTTATCGGCAGGGTTTGTCACTGCGTTATAGGATAGATGGATTACTTTATGATGCCAATATTCCGGGAGAAATAAAAAATTTCCTTAATGCTATTATTTCCCGGATTAAGATTATGTCTAATTTGAATATTGTTGAACGCCGGCTTCCTCAGGACGGCAGAGCTATCGTTAGGGTGCAGGATCAAGTCTTAGATTTACGTATTTCGACTATCCCTACCCCTTTTGGAGAAAGCTTGGTAATTAGAATCCTGCCTACGCAAATGCTCTTTAGCCTGGAGAAACTGGGTTTAGCCAAAAGTGAGCTGCAGATTTTCGAGAAGTTAGTGCAGAAGCCGCACGGCATAATTTTTGTTACTGGGCCGACGGGAAGCGGTAAGACAACTACGCTTTATTCCTGCCTTACCAGAATTAATACTAAAGACCGTAAAATTATTACTATTGAAGACCCGATAGAATATGAGATGAGCGGGATTACCCAGATTCAGGTTATGCCGGAGATTGGTTTAGATTTTGCCCGGGGCCTGCGTAGTATCTTAAGGCATGATCCGGACGTAATCATGGTCGGTGAGGTTAGGGATTTTGAAACCGCTGAAACGGCGATCCGGGTGGCCTTAACCGGCCACTTGGTATTTTCTTCTTTGCACACTAATGATGCAGCCAGCGGAATCGCCCGGCTGCAGGACATTGGCGTTGAGCCGTATTTAATTGCCTCTAGTGTTGAAGCATTTATCGCACAGCGTTTAATCCGGGTAATCTGCCCGGAATGTCGGTTTGAAGATAAGAAAGTTCCTTTAGAATTAAAGGAACTAATTGCCAAAGACTTGGGGGTAAAATTAGAGGAAGTGAAAATTTTTCGCGGTAAAGGCTGTAACAGTTGTAACTCGACGGGTTTTTTTGGTCGAACAGCGATATATGAAATTCTGATCGTTGACGAGTTGATTAAGGAGATGATTTTAAAGAAAGCTTCTTCGGATCAGATTAAAAGATTAGCTTTATCCAGAGGAATGCGGACTCTGCGGCAGGATGGCTGGAGAAAAACTATCTCCGGGATCACTACTTTCGGGGAAGTAATCCGGGTAACTTCGGCACAGGAAGATATGGGTATCGGTAAAGAAACGCCGGCTGCTGATGTTAGCTATCCTAAACCGGAAATTAACCCTGAGCCGGAAGGAGCGAATAAAAGGATTTACCGACGCCTGAATAATGAAGTGAATGTGCGCTACAGGGTTTTTGAAATAGAAAATGAGTTAATCAAGCGCGAAAGCACCCTGGAAGAGTCAGCGACTACGAAAAATATTTCTGCCGGAGGCCTGCTCTTTATTGCGCATGATAAATTAGCAGTGGGTGCGATATTAGAGCTAAAGATTAAATTACCTAATAGTGAAGAGCTGGTTGAATGTTTAGCCAGGGTGGTCAGGGTAGAAGAGTTGGTTGAGCAGAAGGAGTATGATATTGCTGTCTGTTTCCTGGATTTAACGGGAGCCGAGAGAATAAGATTAGATAAATTTGTGGGTAGAGCAATTGGAGGCTAAGCTCAATAAATGACAAGTTATAATTATCGTGCTAAAAAAGGGCTCCAGGAGATAGTTAGCGGGACGATTGAAGCATCCTCAGAGAAAGAGGCAATCGAGAAGATTAGCGCCTTGGGGTATCTTCCTATGAATTTGAAGGAAGCTCAAGGCGGGCAAGCGGCTCCAGTTGCTTCGCCGCATAAATCCCACGGCAGGATCCGGGCCAGCCAAATTACCATATTCTCTCGCCAGCTTTCCAGCCTTTTGAAATCCGGGGTTCCGATCTTAACCGCAATTAATATTATTCGGGAGCAGTCTGAAAATGTTAATTTTAAAACTGTTCTTTATGATATCTATAATGTGATTAAGAACGGAGGTACTTTTTCTTCTGCTCTGGAGGTTTACCCGAAATATTTCTCTGTTTTATATATTGCCATGGTACGCACGGGTGAAAATAGCGGGGCTTTATCCAGTTCACTTTTAAGGATCGCCGATTATCGTACCAAGCAAGAAGAGTTGCTTTCGCGTTTCCGGATGGCCTTGGCCTATCCTATACTTATGGCTTTGGTGGGGGTGGCGACGGTAGTATTTATGCTTACTTTTGTAATGCCCAGGTTAATGGGAATATTTTCTAATCTGGGACAGAATTTACCGCTGCCTACCCGGATTTTATTAGCGACCAGCCACGGCTTACGCCATTGGTGGTTTTGGATTATTTTAAGCATGGTTGTCCTAATTTTATTAATTAAACAACAGCTTAAAACTAAGATGGGCAGGTTTTCCTGGAGTATTTTAAAATTACATATTCCGATTTTTGGAAAATTTGCCCTAAAAGCTGATTTAGCTTGTTTTAGCCGGACCTTAGAACTATTAATTAAGAGTGGGTTACCGATACTCAGGGCTTTGCAGATATCCGTGCAGGTGTTAAACAATGAAGTGATCAAAGAGAAATTAATTAAGAGCTATCGGGATTTAGAGCAGGGCGGGTCTTTTGGGCGGAGCATGAAAGATTCTAAATTGCTTCCTCTGTTTATGGTTAATCTAATCAGCGTCGGAGAAGAATCTGGGAATTTAGCCGGCGCATTAGGTGAGGTTGCCGATTCCTACGAACGCGACACCGATGAAATGATTAGAATTATGAGCAGCTTACTTGAGCCGTTAATGATTCTAGTGATGGGTTTAATTGTCGGGTTTATCGTGGTGGCGATGCTTCTGCCGATATTCGAAATCAATATGATGGTTAAATAAAACTAATGAAAAATATAAAGGGAAAAATATTTTTATTTATTCTTTTGGGGTTATCCTGCCTGGCGGCCAATTACGCCGGGGATTGGCATGAGAAAAAAAGCGAACATTTCGTTGTGTATTTTGCGCAGGATGACGAGTTTGCTCAGACAGTATTAGATGCTGCAGAAAAAGATTATCGCAATATAGCTTATGATTTAGGATATGCACGTTATTCGGAATTCTGGACCTGGGATAAAAGAGTAAAGATCTATATCTTTCCTGACCGTAATTCTTTTTTAAAATCCACCAGTCAGCCAAATTGGTCAGAAGGAATGGCGGATTATACGAATAAAGAAATCGTAAGTTATGTCTGGGGTAAGGGTTTTGTGGAATCACTTCTTCCGCATGAGATGGCGCATTTGATTTTTAGGGATTTTGTAGGCTTTAAAGGAGATGTGCCGCTTTGGCTGGATGAAGGAGTGGCACAGTGGGAAGAGGAAGCTAAAAGAAAAGATATGAAGAGCATGATTCAACGTAATTTTCAACTGGATAACTTATTATTAGTCAGCGACATTATGAAATTAAATATTGAAAGTTTAAAAGATAAGCAAGGGGTGTTGATTAGGTCCACACGGACAAAAGATGATAAAGACGGGGTAATTTTTTTAAGTGCTAATAATTTGATCGAGCTGTTTTATCTTGAATCCGTCTCTTTAGTGGGTTATCTTATTGAAAAATTTGGTTCTGAATCTTTTTCCGGCTTTTGCCGCGAACTGCGCGACGGTAAAGGCGTAGAGGAGGCTTTAAAAATAGCCTATCCTCTACATATACGTAGTTTACGGGAGTTTGAAGACGGGTGGAGAGAATATTTGAAGTCAGGCGGTTAATCTGATTATGCGGAGGTAAAGATGAATAAACTAAAGAATAAGAAGAATAAAATACGAAATTTTAAGGGGTTTACCCTTATTGAGTTAATGCTAGTAGTAGTAATTATCGGGGCGTTAGTGGCGATGGTTATGCCCAGGCTTACCGGCAGAGGCGAGCAGGCTCGCGTAGTGGCTGCCGGAGCGGATATTAATGCTAATATTGCTACCGGCTTAAAGCTTTATGAGTTAGATAACGGAAATTTCCCCAGCACAGCAGAGGGTTTGGGAGCTTTATTAGCCAAACCTTCTTCGGCTAAGAATTGGAACGGGCCATATCTGGAAAGAAAACCCCTAGACCCTTGGGGCAGAGAGTATGAGTATAAATCTCCCGGTGAACATCGTAAAACTGATTATGATCTGTATTCCTTGGGTAAGGATGGAATAGAAAGCGCTGATGATGTTACTAATTGGGAATAAGGGTTTTTTGCGCTCAAAGATCTTGAATTGTAGAAAGGCCAAGTCAAGATTTTTAAAGGGATTTACCCTCCTGGAAGTAATGATTACTACGGCAGTCCTGGCGTTAGGGGCGGCATTAATTTACCAGTCTTTTTTTATTGCCGTAGAATCCTTTAATTATTACTCTACACTCCTAAAAGTAACCCCTTGGATGGATGAAAAAATTTGGCAGGCTCAAAATGAGCTTAAACTTTTGGGGTCGGGTGCTGCTATATCCTCAGGCGGCCAGGTGAATATTAATAATAAAGATATTAGTTGGGGTTTAACCTATAATGGCCTAGATCAATCGGGTACCTTTTATAATGTTGATCTGGTGGCTTCTTGGCCGCAGGGCATTCGGCAAGCCAAATTATCAAGATCAGTGTATGCGATTTATACTAAAAAATAAATTAGGGTTTAGCCTAGTTGAGATGTTAGTGGTTACGGCTATGTTAGGAGTTATTTCTTTAGCCATATTTTCGACTTTCAACAATGGTTTTAAGATATGGCAAAAGATTAATAAGCCTTTGTTGGAAGAGGATTTGGGTATTTTCTTTGATAAGCTTAGTCAGGATTTGAGTAATTGCCTGAAGTCCAGTAGCCTTCCGTTTTCCGGTGATCAAAACAATTTGGGAGTTCCTGTCTTGGTCAATAGTCCGCGGCTAAAGGTAAGATCATTGGGCTTGGTAACTTATTCGTACGATCATCAATCCGGGATATTATACAGGCAGCAAAAAGATTACAGTCAGCTCTATAATCGGCAGGAGGATACCCCAGTTCCTCTTTTAAAAAATTTACAATTTTTTAAATTTGAGTATTATTATTACGATAAAAATAAAAAAGAGAACCTTTGGAGAGAAGAATGGCCGGGAGCGGGTATCCCTCTGGCAGTAAGGGTGGGCTTAAGTTTAAATGATTCCTCGGGAACCGATAAAATTATCCGGACAATCAGTATTCCTATCGGTGGCTAAGCGCCAGGGGAGTATTTTGATTGTTGCTTTGTGGTCGCTTTGCCTTTTGTCGGCATTTGCGGTTATTTTAAACTCTCAGGTAAGGCAGAAGTTGGTTTTAGCCAATCGCCTTGATCAAAGAGATAAACTGCGGTTGATTGCCGAAGCAGGAGTGGATAAAGCAATTATGGAATTAAAAAGTAATCCGGAAAAAACTTACTTTGCATTAAGTGATTCCTGGAGTAATAATCCGGGCGCATTTAAAGACGTTAGCGTGGGAAGCGGTGAATTTAGTTTAAATAATAGCCATTCGGATTTAAAATCCGGTTTTTTAGTGGCAGGCTATGGCTGTGTTGATGAAGAGAGTAAAATTAATATTAATAAGGCAGACGCTAAGGTTTTAGAGCGTCTTTTTAGGATTATTTTGGCTTACGATGAACCGCAAGCCCAAGAATTAGCAGCTTGTATCGTGGATTGGAGGGACGTTGATAGTGAACTTTCCATTCCCGGCAGCGCGGAAGATTTTTATTATACTAGCCAACCTTTTCCTTATGCTGCGAAGAATTTCGAATTTGAAACGTTGGATGAGTTGCTTTTAGTTAAAGGTTTTAATGATAATGTTTTTGAAAAAATAAAAGACTATGTTACTATTTATGGGGAAGGAAGGGTTAATGTTAATACTGCTTCAGAGGTGGTACTGGTTGCTTTAGGATTGGATCAGGATATCGCGCACAAACTTATTTTGTATCGTGCGGGTAGAGATGGGGTGGAAGGCACTTTAGACGATAATGTTTTTATTTCTGCTGCGGATATACTATCTAGTTTAAGCCAGGCTTATCCGTTGAGTGCTTCTCAGGTAGAACAGCTCAACCGGGTTACGGCCTTGTTTCTAGCTACTAGTTCTAATAATTTTTTGATTAGAGCCACGGCTAGATTAAGCGCAAGGTATTCCTTAACCGTATCTAGCGTAGTTAAACGCGATGGCAAGATTCTCTACTGGCGGGAAGATTAAATAAATGTTTAAGTTAAATATGGGTAATTTAAAATTTTTCTCCGGATTAACTAATCAGGAAGTCGTGGGGGTTAATTTTAACGGGAATAACCTAAAGATTTCCCATATTAAAATTTCTCCGAACAAGAAAGAAGTAGTTAATCTTTTGAATTTGGACATTACCGCGCTTAGCGATATGGATATTGCTAAAAATATCCAGATTGCAATCGGTGCCCTTAAAGGAAAAAAAGTTGAGATTATCGACGTGGTCCCGACGCAGTTAGTGATTACGAAAAATATCGAAATTCCTTCTATCGATAAGAAAGAAATAAAAGAGATTCTTAACCTGCAGGCAGGCCGGCACACCCCGTATTCACGGGAGGAAATAATTGTTGATTATGTAGAGATCGGCACTTATAAGCATAGCTATACGAAAGTACTTTTAGTAATTGTTGCCCGCAGCGTAGTCAAACGGCATTATGAAATATTAGAC
>Ga0182027_10014865_pt1 | contig 10745 bp, 4 predicted proteins | sample 712E1DmetaG_FD_121300 | JGI IMG/M metagenome (GOLD analysis project Ga0182027, IMG submission 121300) | Permafrost microbial communities from Stordalen Mire, Sweden - 712E1D metaG (Illumina Assembly) | ecosystem: Environmental > Terrestrial > Soil > Wetlands > Permafrost | place: Sweden...
GTCATTTCCGCTAACGTTCAAATACAAACCGCCTGCTTGCACAAAGGCGGATGCATCTCCCAGCATAAAGTCGGAGAGATTGCTTCCACTCTGCCCGCCGCCAAAGCTGTAGTTGCCATCGGATTGATATGAATTTCCCATGGGAAGGTTGAAGTGTTCCCATTCGCCACCAATCTGGAGTTCGTGCGGTCCTTTGATCAAGGTGACGATTTCACGATCGGATATGTCGCTGTGATTCCAGGTTCCCGGGGCAGGCTGTTCTCCTATGGTAAACACCCCGGGAACATCGACGTTCAGCGTCGCTGGAAAATTAGTGGGCTGAGGAATGTTCGCGCCCGCCGTGGCGATACTGAAGGGTGCTGGCGATTCCGTCAGTCCGGACTTCCTTGTCAGTCCAAAATAGCTATTGAGAAGAACATTGGCCGAAATCGTGTAGATGTCGACGACGCTGACGTTCTTCAGCCCCTGTTTTTGTGGATCTTCTGTGTTGCCTTCAAGGATGTTGCTGGCGGGCGGGATGATGATCGGAATGTTGAACTGTAGTTGGAAATAGTGCGCGCTGAGATGATGCTTGCCAATGTTGTAGTCAATCTTGGCCAGGTACTCGTCGGTATCCTGGACTAATGGAGCGCCGTTGTACTTCAAATAGTTGGGACCGTCTCCCGGGTCGTTGGGAAGAGGAATATGGTTCAGCAGATAAAGCGCAGTGGGGTCGAAGGCTAATGGATTGATCATATTGTTGCTGTCGAACTGATAGGGAGACAGCGGGTCGGGGTTCGTCAATACCGTCCCGAAAAGTGAGAAATCGCCATTGCGCTCATCCTGGGTTGGCACCTGGGCAATCTGGCCATTCATGGCGGTGTTTTGGCGCGTGCCTTGATAGGACCCGAAATAGAACAGTTTTCCCTTCAGAATCGGGCCGCCAATTGTGAAGCCAAACTGATTTTGCTTCAATGGATCCGGCGAAGTGGCAAAGTAGTTTTTGGCATCCATCGCATAGTTGCGAATGTACTCAAAAACATCGCCATGAATCTTGTCGGTTCCGGACTTGGTCAGGACGTTCGCTACTCCGCCGGTAGCGTTCCCGTAGGCGGCGCTCATGTTATCGGTTTGCACGTTGAATTCCTGCAGCGCGTCAGGGCTTGGGAAGGGTAGATTGGTGTTGATATACATATCGTTGTAATCTACGCCATCCAACAAGTAATAGACGCCGTTCGATCCGCCGCCGTTGACCTTCGCATACTGCTCGCCGGGCAGAATGCCGCCTTCGCAATTAGCAGCACAGTTCTGCGATGTGACATCGATGGCGCCGGGGACAAGAAAGACCAATTGCTGCGCCTCGCGGAAACTCATCGGCATGCTTTCCATGTTCTTTTGGTCAATAACATGCGTGATCGCCGCATCGTCGGTGGTTACTTGGTTTACATCCCCCTCCACCGTGACCTGCTGGGTTACCGCGCCCACTGCCAAGGTAACTCTCTGGCTGGCGGCCTGTCCGACTTCCAAAACAATGCCTTTTTGCACATAGGTGCTGAAGCCGGCCATTTCAACCGTCAACTGATAACTGCCGACGGGGAGGCTGGGAAACAGGTATTCGCCGTCGGCCCCTGATTTGATGGTTTGTATATAGCTGGTTCCGGCCTGCTCAACCATTACAGTCGCCCCTGGGACCGCCGCACCAGTGTTGTCCTGCACGGTACCGCTCAGCCGAGCGGTCGTGTACTGGGCAAGCGCCGTCGTTGCCCACATGGTGACCACTAGCAATGATGAGAAAAAAAAGGCTAATTTACATTGTGAATGGTTGAAGATTCGGCTTCTCATATTCATGCTCTTTTCAGTTGGCCTCACTTGCGCTGCCCTCCACTCCATTGAAGTGTTCCGATTCCAGTGAGTAACTACGACTGCATGCCATTCCTTTTGAAATGCTTGCCGAGGTGGCTTCGAGTTCGATCAAAATATGATGTTTTAATCATGTCTGAAGCTTTTACGATATTTCTGCTAGCTTGTCAAGCCCCAAAGCCCTAATTGTCGTTAGCAGATGATATGTCCGGCGTCAGTTCGAACGCAGGCTCATTCATGGGCGTCGCCGGCATTGGTTATGCCTGCGATCGGAGAGGCACGCGCAAGCGGCGCTGGCTGGGTACCGCTAAGATAGCGGCAAACTGAAAAGCCACGCTGCCAGGCGTGGCTCCTTGGTTCGCTCATGCACGCGCGAATCATCGCACAGGATGTGTGTGTATGCCACCGAAACTTCACTCTATTCGAGCTTTTGAGACAAGGTTGCGAAGCAGGGCCCGTGTTTGCATTGCGAGTTTATTTCTTGAAGCGGTTTGCCAGCACAGGTCCGGCATCGCCATCTTCGATCACCGGGACAGTGCTGAATTCCAGTAAATCCGCCCACTTTGCGGCACCCGCGTATAGCGCCACCGGATCGTTGCTCTCCACCAGCTCGAAACCTCCGCTGAAGTCCGCGTTGTGCCAGCGTCCGAGCAGCTTCACGCCCTCAGGGGGTACTGCCTCGCCGGCGAGGAATCGCGCGGCGGCTTCAGGGATGTTTTCAGTCGGAAAGGACCAGGTTGTCATGAATTTCATTGCAATCTTCCTCCAGTTTAATTTTCACGGGGGGATCTTTCTGGGGACTCCCGTGCGCGGCAATCATACACTGCCTCGCACCGTTGCCGTTTTTATCTCCAGATGTAGTGGAATACCGACTCTCAAGCACGCAAGAGACTCAATCGATTTCGAAAACCAACCGTGCCCATTTTGGGTTCTGTCCGTGTGGTCGGCAACTCGTAAGTTATCTTTGGGTCAACTGTTTCACGGCAGCTAAGATCAGACAACTCAGGTGAATTCCGGATCTTGCCCTAAAAATCGATGGCTGCTCAGAAGTTCTTCGTCTTGCCCAATCAATCCGATTTTCCAGGCAAAGCCCCCGCCTGCCTCCGGATCGAGTTTTTCCGATCGCTGGGGCGAGTGGAACAGCGGGAACGGAGACGGTTTGTTTAGGCAAAAGCGGCAATTTGGCCCCCGCTTACGCGGGGATGGCAAGTTGGCAAGTTGGCGGCCGCATTGCCGGAGGTAGCTTCATTCCTCCGTGGGCTGGCGACGCGGGTTAAAGACTAAAGTGCTTTAGCGGAAGCGGCGGGTGGCTTTGATGACCATGGAAAAGACGCCGGACTCGTCGCGGGCGACGAGCAGGGAGACGTGGCGATTGATGGCGACATCCGCCTGGATCAACTGCTGGCCGGTGGTGTTGACGTTGGTGGCGTAGGTGAGGGTGAGGTTGCGGCCCAACTGCTCCTCGACGATGATGCGGGAGGTGGAGTTGCCCAGGGCGCCGAGATAGTTGGGGTCCACTTTTACCGATCCAGCGCCGAAGAGTTTTTGCACGCGGCTGCTGACGGTGGCGTTGAGTGCGCCGCCGAGCAGGGCGTCGGTGGTGGGATTGGAGAGCGACTGCACCTGCTGCTGGGTATAGAGGCGCTGCTGGCTCTCAGTGCGGCCGAGAGCGAGGAGGGCGACGACATCGGCTTCAGGGAGGGGGGGGTCGCTGTGGTAGGTGACGGCCAGCTTTTCGGGGGTTCCGCGCAGGCGCAGAGTGATGTCGTAGTCCTCAACATGGGCGGTGGCGTTGAGGTCGATGGTGGGTTCGATGCGGACCGGGTTGGTGAAGTAGACATCGCCATGCTGAAGCTCGTAACGGGTTCCGGCGATGGTGGCGGAGCCCTCAGTGATGGAGACGCGGCCCAGCACCGAGGGCGAGGCCAGGGTTCCGCGCAGGCGCAGGTCCACATTGCCGGCCAGCTTGGCGTAGGCGTTCTGGAAGTTCAACTGGGGCGAGGAGACCAGGTGCACGTCGAGGCGGATGTGGTTGGACGGCGCGTCAGGGGGCGCGATGGTCTCGACGGCGTTGGCCTGCGCAACCAGGGCCGCAATGTCTAGGTCGGGGCTGACCGAGAAGCGGGTGATGAGGACGTCGCCTGAGAGGAGCATGTTGTTCTGCGTGCCTTGCAGGTGGAAGGTGGCGTCGGCCAGGGAACTGACTCCCTGCGGATAGCGAATGCGAATTTCCTTGCCGGAGATGGAGAGATCGGCGTAGATGCCGCGCTGGTAAGTGAGGTAACCGGCGACGCTCAACAGACCGCCGCCGCTCATGGCGGTTAGCGATTTCACTTCGAGGCGGTTCTGGTTGAATTCGAGGGTGCCGTGCAACTGGCTGAGGCCGTTGGGGATGTCTTCAAGAGAGAGGGAGGCGTTCTGGAAGTCGATGCGTCCGCGCAGGCCGGGGTTGGCGAGGGTGCCGTGCGCCTCAACCTGGAAGGTGGTGGTTCCGCTGGCGGTGAGGTCGGGATCGAGGGTCTCAGCCAGCTTGAGGTTAACCGAGCCGCCGGCGGCAAAGTCCAGTTGCTGCTTGCCCTGGAGCGAGAGGCTTCCCTGGGCGTTTATGTCGGTCAGTTCGCCGGTGACGTGAAGGGGGTCAAGCTGGATGCGGCCATTGGCCAGAGTGGCGTGGACGCCGCCCTGGCTCTGAAGAGGGACGCCGGCAACAGTGAGGGCGAGCTGCTGCAGGCGGGCTTCGCCACGGAGAAGCTCGGGGCGGGCCAGAGGTCCTTCGAGAGTGACCGTGCCGGCCAGCGCGGACTCGCCGGTGAGGCCTGGTACGTGGGCCATTTCGAGCAGGGCGCCAATGTTAAAGCGGGAAAATTCGACTTTGGCCTGGGTGGCATAATCGCCGCTGAGCGCGGTTTGGCCGTTCAGGTCAACCTCCGCGCCAGCCAGCCGGGAGGTTGCGTTGTAGGTGAGGGCGCGGTTGGCGGTGTGGGCCACAACATCCAGGGAGCCGAGCGATTGCGCGCCCAGCGCCAGCGAAGTCAGTGCGGCGCGCGCGTTGAGGTGGGGGTCGTCCGGCGTGCCCGCGCCGGTGAGGGAAAAGTTCATCTTGCCGGTGACTGACAGATCCTTGCGGCGGAGAGCCGCGATCTTGGCCAGTTCGATGCCCGAGCCGTGGGCGTCCACCTGGAAGCGGCGGGAGTTGAGGTCGTAACTGCCGGTGGCGGCGATTGTGCCGGCGTCGCCATTAAGGGTGACCGAGGGCAGCCTGACGACCTGGTTGGCCATGGCGCCCTGGGCACGGATGCGCGCCACCGGTTCGCCGTAGACGCTGCCGCCGTCCAGCTCGACCCACCCGGAACCGCCCAGGGCATGGATGGGTCCGTCAACCTGGAGTTGCGCGTCGAGCGAGCCGGTGAGCGGCAGGTTCTGGCCGGTGAGCGGCAGGAGATCGTCAAGGCCGACTTTGGCGGCGCGCAGGTGGAGATGGAGCTGGGAGTTGGCGTCGAACGCCGGAGCCGCAACGAGTGAGCCGTCGAGAGAGATCTCGGCCTTGCCGCGGCGCAGCAGGCCGCGCGAGAGGATGATGCGCTCAGCCGCGTAACTGCCCGTGAGGTCGACCGTATCCCAGCGGACGAATCTTGGCTGAACGATTTGGGGCTTGAGTGGTTTGTCCTTTTGCACGGGCTGGATAGGGAGCAGCTCGATGGACAGTTGCGTGGCCCTGAGGTTGCCCGCGATACGTGGATTGGCGAGCGAGCCGGTCCATACCCCATGGAGAAAATCCATCTGTCCGGCCAGGGATACCGGCAAGGCGGCGGCTCCGGTTTTTCCGTAGCGGTTAAGGCCCAGGTCGCGGAGCACGGCGTCGAACTCATTGAGATTGCTGGAATGAAAGTCGACGGAAAATGCCGAGGGGCTGGTGAGCGGGTAAGCGCCCAGATGGCCGTGGGCCTGCAACTGGCTGGCGGGAGTATTCAACTCGAGCTTGCGCAGATCGACGGCGCCGTCGCGCTGGGTATAGGTTGCATCGACGAAGCCGCTGGCGGGAACTTCGTTTGCCACGGCCTGCGCGGAGGGGTTCAGGCTTAGAGACGCGCTGACTACGACGGTTTGTGAAACGCCGTTGGACCAGGTTGCATTGGCTGGGCCGTTCAGGAGGGCATCCAGGCCCAGGCGCTGAAAGGGCGGCTCTCCCACCATACCGAGAAGCGTGTCGAGGGAGACGTTTTTAAACCAGGCCGTTACCTTGCCGTTCATGGGGATGATGGAGGGCGGGGGGCGGAAGGGGGCGCGGTTTCGGTCGGCGGTGGCCCGGACCTCATCGGTACTGGGCATGGGGGGCAGCCAGGGAGCCAGATCGACTTCGCCCTCGATTTGCCCGCCCTGGCGGAGGCGCGCAACGACCGAAGTGATCAGCAACCGCCTGGAGTCGGCATGGACATGCGCATCCAGTTGGATTCCGGTGGCGACGACGCCGGTTCCGATGTAACTGCCTCCGTCGATATGCATGCCGCCGTCGGTGCGGAATTCCCCGGCGTTGCCGGAGCTGTCGAGGTCAAGATGGGCGATGCCTTCCGGCGCAAAAGGATAGCCGAAGACCGGATCGAGCAGCTTCATATCGAGTTCGCCCCGGATCGTGGCCTGCCAGCGGGGGTGGGCGAAACTATCGAGCGAGCCGGATATATCAATGGTGTGGCCTTTGGCCCCGAAGCCGAGCTTCTTGAGGAAGGACGCATGGGGGTCTTTAGGGGAACTGGAGGTGATGCGCAGGGAACGGAGGTAGACGGCAGTGCGCGTGAGGTCGAGCGTGGCCTGCATATAGCCATGCACGGGCTGGGGCAGGCTCCGCGGGCCGCCCCGCGACAGGTTCAGATCGGTGGCTCCGGCCTCGATGCGGTAAGATTCGCTGCCACCGGAGGAGGTGGCGGGAAGATAGCTCAAGAGCAGGGAAAGATCGCTGGCATCAAAGTCGAGCGGGATATGGCGGTCCTGAAAGTCGAAAGAAGCGGCGCGGTTTTCGTAGTGGAGGATACCCTGCTGGACTGAAACGTAGCTGGCCCGGAGATTGAAGAAGGTATCGAGCGCGGATTTGCCGGGTTTTCGGGGTTTGCGGGGATGAGGCTGGTTGGTGGTGCCGTCGGGATAGACGATGAAGTGGAATCCGGGGCGGTCGAGCTCGAGATCGCGCAACAGAATGCGGGGGCTCCAGAAGCCCAGCAGGCTGAGGCGGACGCGCAGGCGCTCGGCCTGGGCGTAGGGGGCATCGCCGGGAGATTCGAGGCCGTGAATCACCAAGCCATCGGCTTCGGCCTCAAGATGGAACGGTTGCCAGTGGAAGGAGGCAATCTCAACCCGCCCGCCAGTGGCAGCTTCAAGACTGGTAATCAGGTGCCTGCGAACGATTCCCTCGAATGTGGCAGAACTGATGAAAAGATAAACTCCCGCGATGGCCGCAAGCGTCGGGATGGTCAGGCAGGCTCCGATGAGGAGGAAAAGGCGCAGGCGCGGCCTCCGGGCGGGACGCTCAGGGGGAGGCGTGGAGGCGGGAAGCGTGGATTCGGGCTCGGTCATAGGCTTCCTCTCCCCTGGCCGCTGTGCAGCAACGGCGATGAAATGGGCGCCCTCTGGGCATCGCCGGGGACCGCAGTTCCGGGCTCAGGAGTTTCGAGGGCAGGGTCCAGCACTTCGACGTCGCCCTGCTTGCGCAGGTTGCCGAGCCAACCGTCGAAGAGGACATTCACCTGCTGCTGTAGCAGGATCTCTTCAATGCGCTTGGTTACCTGGTCCAGCGGCGGAATGGATTCGCCGGGGGAGTACTGGGGCAGCAGCGTGCCGCGGTAATAGGCCTCGATCTGCTCCGGGGAGATGCGAATGCCCTGCTGGAAGCGCTGTTCGATAAAGCGCAGGATCTGAAGGCGGTAGCGCAGATAGACCTCGACGCGTTCCTGGGCGAGGTCATGCGCGGCCAGAAATGCCTTCCATCCGGCCTCCGTGGCGCAGTTTTGGCGGACACAGATGGGGAGTTCCCTGCGTAGCTCCGCCAGGCGGGCATCGACATCAGCTTTTGGGGGGTCGGCGGCCTGCGCGTCTTCCTCCCGGATCTGCTGCTGGATGAGCGCGCGGCTGATCAGCTGTTCAAGGGCGCGCTTGCGGGTAAGAACTCCGAGGCCGACATCGGCTGGATCCAGCACGGAGAGCCGGATCTCATCGTCGAGATCGCTGGCCAGAATGGCCTGGTTATTGACCACGGCGACGACGCGGTCGAGGACTACCGGGGCGGGTTGGGGGGGCTGAGCCAAGACCGGTATTGGCACGGCTAAGCACATGGTCAGAGTCCACAGGACGACGGGTTTGGAGGCGATCTTACACTGCCGCAAAGAGCAACCGCAGGTCCTTCGACTTCGTTGTGCGCCAAACCACCCCAGCGACGAAGACCTGTCGCTGGGAGCCCCGGTCACGCGCCCAACTCCGCTCAGGATGACAGCGAGGATGGATTGCGCGTGGATTGCTTGCTTGGGGGCAGTCTTGAGCCGGCTTTGGGGACGGTTGCTCATCAGAAGGTTTGTCCCAGGCTGAAGAAGAAGTTGAAATGGTTGGCCTCGCCGACCTGGGGCGCAGAGCCGGGGTGGGTCAGCGAGTAGTTATAGTTTACCGGGTAAATGGGCGGATTCAGGTTATAGCTGAAATCCAGACGGATTGGTCCAACTGGCGTATGGTAGCGCAGACCCAACCCCGGCGCGTGGGAGAAGTAGTTGAAGCTGCAGTTTCCTTGCTGACCGGTAGAAGTTTTGGGGCCGTCTGGAAGGTAACTCGTGGGGTCATTGACCGTGGCCAAGTCCTTGCACGTTTCGCGGTCTGGCTGGCGAGTGCGCAAGATGCTGGCCCAGGCATCGGAGGCATTGGTGAAGACGTTGCCCATATCGTGGAAGAGGACGAAGCTGACCGTATTGCCGAGCCAGGGCAGGGTGGGCGGCGGCAGGCGTAGCTCGGTGCTGTTGATGAGCGCGCCTGCGCCGCCGATGGGGTAGCCGGTCTCAGGATCGCGGGGGCCCGCGGCATTTTGCGAAAAACCTCGCAGCGAGGTAGCGCCGCCGGCGTAAAGCCGTTCGGGAAGGGGAATCAGCTCCTCCTGGGGAGTGCCGAAAGCGCGCTCCTGGCCGTAGCGTGTGTTGCGGGCCAGCACGAAGCGTTTCTTGCCGAATGCGTAATAGCTTGAATTGGAGACGTCGATGCGGTTGAAGTCGACCTGCGCGCCGAAGGCCTGATGGGAGAGGAACTCCTGGAAGCTGGTGTAAGTGCCGCGGCGGGCGTCGAGGGGCGAGTCGCGGGTATCGCGAATCCAGGTGAGAGCCGGCCCACCCACGCGCACCGCCGTGGACAACGGCGCAATTTCGCCGGGGGCGACCTGTAGGCTGTTTGCATCAACCTTGACACGACGGAAGTCGAATTCGTAGATCAGTGTATTGGCTTTGGAGATGCGCGACCCAGGCGTATTGAAGTGCTCGGTCCAACGCATGCCGCCCTGTAGTCTTGAGGCCACGTAGGTGGTTACATCCAGGCTGTTGGCGTAGCCAGCGGTGAAATCGAGCCCGAAATTCCGATCGCCTTCGAAGTGCGGTATCTGATAGATCAGATCGATTTTCTGCTCCAGCAAGCCGTAGGTGCCGCGCACTGAGGCAGACTGCTCCCGGCCGAAGAGGTTGTTGCGGGTGAGGTCGGAAATGACGCGGGGGCTGACGCCGGTTTTGCCGTTGGGATTGCAAATGGCGCCGCTGACGATGATTCCGCCGCAGTTGTACTGAGGAGTTCCGGTCTGGGCCTCAAAGCCGAAGCCATAGGTGAGGGTCCAGCGCCGCGCCTCCACAGCTTGCAGCAGAACGGTCTTGTTGGTTTCGCCGCCGGTGGGATTCTCGACCGCCGTATCGACCTCGTTGAAGAGAGCGAGGTCGTAAAGATTGCTCTGTGTTTGGAGGAGGGCGGTCTGGTTGAGCGGGTCGCCGGCATGGAGCGTGATGGCTCGCGCAACGGTGGACGGACGCGTGTAATGCAGCCCGCTGAGGAGCACGTTGCGCACAAAAATCTGCGGTCCCGTGGTGATGTGGAAGGCCACGTCCACCTTGCTCTGGTCAGCCGGCTCAACCTGCTGTGCGACCTCAACCTGCACCTGGAGGAAGCCGCGGCTCATATAGTCGGTCAACAGGGCATCGCGGTCCCCGGCCAGGTTGCGGGGCGAAAGCAACTGGCCCGCCGTGGTGTTGAGCAGGGGAGTGAGCTTTGCGGCATCCAGGAGTCCGGTCGCTTCCAGGCGCACCGAGCCTACCCGCAACTGCTGGCCCTCTTCGATGCGGTAGACGACGGCCAGAGGAGCGGTTTTACGTCCCGCGGACAAATCCGCCGCGACCCCATGGGCGCCCGCTTTTCCGGCTCCCGCAGTGGCCACAGGGGCGCCGGCATCGGCCGCGCCGGTCTCAGGAGTGCTGGTTTCGGGCGTGATCTTCACCTTGGAAAAGCCGTTGTTCTGGTAGACGGCCTGCAGCGCGCTCACATCGGCGGAGACAAGAGCCTGGCTGTAGGCGCCATGGCGATCAAGGCTATCGGCGGCATGAACGTTCAACAATGCCTTGAGGGTTGCGGAATCGAAGTAGTGGTTTCCCGCGACTGAGACCCGTTCCACGCGGCGGCGCGGTCCCAGGCGCACCTTGTAGAGAATTACCACCATTTCGGCACTGGTGGACTGCCGTTGGTGATCCACTTTTACGTCGAAGTAACCCTGGCGCTGGTAGTAGTCCCGCAGGCGGCGATTGCCTTCGTTGAGCAGGTCTTCGTCGACGGTGCCTTCCTCGAAGATGGGAATCACGTGCTTGATGCGCTCCGGGCCTATCTTTGCGCCCTCGACCAGCACTTTGACCTGA
>Ga0182027_10014867_pt1 | contig 10745 bp, 8 predicted proteins | sample 712E1DmetaG_FD_121300 | JGI IMG/M metagenome (GOLD analysis project Ga0182027, IMG submission 121300) | Permafrost microbial communities from Stordalen Mire, Sweden - 712E1D metaG (Illumina Assembly) | ecosystem: Environmental > Terrestrial > Soil > Wetlands > Permafrost | place: Sweden...
GCCGACTCTGGAAAAGGTTGCCGAAGACAAACGCACCCGTTGGAAGCGTTTGACCGTACAAGAGTGGTATGGCGAGAAGAAACGCAAAATTGAAATCACTTCTGGAACGGCCGTCTGGTCTCACAGTGGGAAGCCCACCGTACCCATTCGCTGGGTCATCGTACGCGATCCCAAACACATCTTCAAAACACAAGCATTGCTCTGTACTGATCTCAACCTTTCCGCTGAGCAAATCGCTCAATGGTTTCCAAGGCGCTGGCAGGTGGAAGTCAAGTTTCATGAAGTCCGAACTCACCTCGGTGTCGAAACCCAACGATAATGGGCGGACTTGTCCATCCTGCGGATTACTCCAGCCTTGCTGAGTTTGTTTTCGATCGTCACCCTGCTGGCCAATGTCCATGCCCGCAAAGATCAGTTGCCCATCCAACAAACTGCTTGGTATGTCAAGAAGTTGCCGACCTTTTCAGATGCCTTAAGCACTGTGAAGCAAAACCTTTACTCCTATCTCTATTTTCAAACATCACCTGTTCGTCGTGAAGTTCGAAAACCACCGCCGATCCACTCGACTTACCGCTATTCTCGCTCTACTCGTGCCTTTTTCCAAATATCAAATGGATAAAGTCCAGCTAAGATGGTCATGCTGGTCTTCGTCCCCAACCGCCGCCCATGCTGGTGATCTTCTCCGGCTCGATGGTGATGATCACGCGCACTTGCTCGCGCCCTCCGTACCACGAATACGGCTTGCCGGTGTATTTCTGGGAAATCTTCTCGATGTGCTCAGCCCCGCCTTCCGTGGTCATCTTGATGACTCGTCCGCGTATCTGGAAGTAGCGCGTGGGATTATCCGGCGCGGAGATGACCACCGCCACGCGCGGGTCGCGCTCGATATTCTTGAGCTTCACGTAGCCCTGCACGCTGTTGATGATGACGTGCTCGCCGTCGGTGTCCACCCAAGTCTGCGTAACTTGGGGCGAACCGTCCTTCATCAAAGTGGCGATATAGCAGGTGCTTGGCTGGCGCAGCAACGCCAGCAGTTCTTCAGTGAGTTTTACCATGACTACCTTATCTTTCTGTTGTTTACTTGGTTGAGATTATCACGCTCGGCGTTGCCGGGGAAGGTGGATTGGTTATTGCCATTGCAGGGTGCACACTCTGACAATGTCTCTGAATTCGATTCAGAGTCGTCTATAACTTATTCGGCGGTCAATCCCCGAGACAACTCCAGAAATTTATGGATTTCCTGCTTCGCAGTGGATTCAAGTAAATACTCAAGTTGAATATCGCCAGACAGTTGGATACATAATGACAGCAAGCCATTCTCCCTCTCGCTGAGTGATAAAGCAACAACATTGCGCAACGGGAGGTATTCTTGGATGCCGCCGTACCAATAATCTTCCCGGATCATAATGATCTCCCGGTCGGTCAGAATGCCCGCATGGGTTAAGGATGCTGTTCGGTAGAACGTAATGCCCAGCAGTGTAAATACAGGCAGACGAATTCCTGGCTGAAGAAAGGCTTGAAGGACCGTTTCGCCTCCCAGCAAGCTGTGCCTCGCTAACATCATAAACTTGTAGTTCAACTGGGACCAATTGTCGAACTTCTCCAGTTCCGAACTTGACGCATCCAGACTCTCTCCTCCAGCCTGCCGCATCCTAGCCAGTAGAGGCTCAAAGAGATAATCAGTGACTGCATTGAATCTTAAGGTCGAAGATCCGGGCTTCCCATCTGTCGTCATTCCACAGATTTTGAAATCAGCGTCCAGTAAGACAGCTCGAAATCGGACGTAGCTGATTTTCTCCAAGGGATAGCGCTGCACATCATAGCCGCCGCCTTTTCTTTCCAGGACATAGATGCTATGCACCAAATCACAAATGAGCTTCTCGGTTGTGGGATGTAGGAATCCTTCGAAAGAAGGCGTGCGAACCGTGTACGGAAAATCGAGGTCAGCCTCTTGGAAGGGTTCGAAGAAATCTTTGAAAACCTCAGGGACATCGGCGTAGGATTCAACCCGATTGGCCCAGGATAATCTGGTCTGTTGGGCGGCGTCCAGCTTCGGTCTCTTGGGTACAAATACATCATAAATTTGATCCCAAGTGAGCTGTATGCTATTTTGCAGCCTGTTTAGCATCGGTACTCCTGTTTGCGGAGAGTAATTGTATCATAGCAGAATCAGTATTGATGGATAACAATCTCCGATGTCCACAGACATCGGAGATTCAGATGGTCTTATTGATTTTCTGCTTTAAGCTCATTACCTTTTGCTTGTTTGTTGCAGTCCCCACAAAATTTGTTCCTGATCTACGGGCAAGCTGTCCACGCGCACACCGACCGCGTTATAGATGGCATTCGTGATGGCGGGCGTAGTCGGGATGCTGACGATTTCGCCCACACCTTTCGCGCCGTAAGGTCCATCGTTGGTGGGATGTTCGACCATGATCGGAATGATGTTCGGCGTGATGGCGATTCCTGGAATTCGATAACGCGCTAGGCGATCCGTCACCACGCGTCCTTCTTCGACGATGAAGTGTTCAGTCAGCGCATTGCCGAGTCCCATCACCACGCCGCCTTCCACTTGTCCCTCCAGCCCAAGCGGGTTGATGATTCGTCCGACATCGTTGGCGGCAATCACATTCAGCACGCGCACTTCGCCGGTATTGGTATTGACTTCCACCTCCGCGGCTTGCGCGGCAAATGAGAAAGCCACATGCATATCTCCGCCTTCGCCGAGCGGCTTGGTTTCCGGCGCCCAATATTCATAAAGCGCGCGCGGTTCCTGTCCATTGGATTTCATTTCAACGTAAACATCGCTCAACGGAATAGAATGTCCATCCACTTGCGCCAAGCCTTCGATGTAATGGATTCGTTCCGGCGGCTGATCATATTTTTCTGCCAATACCGAAGTCAGCGCGGCGCGTAAGGTTTTCGCCGCCATGCGCGCGGCGTTGCCCGTAACATACGTTTGACGCGAGGCGGTCGTCGGTCCGCCATCGGGAGTCAGATCGGTGTCCATGACCAGGACGCGAACTTTCTCCGGTTGCATGGATAATTCTTCAGCGACGATCATGCGAAGCACGGTGACCAATCCTTGTCCGAGTTCTGCGGCGGACGTACGGACTTCGACGCAACCGTCTTTGTACAATTCAACTTCCACACCTGATTTATCGGGCGAGCCTCCGCCGAGACCGGTGTTTTTATAGGCAACCGCGAAACCCCAGGAACGAATCAAATGAAGCGCGTCCGCTACGGGTCGAGGCTTGAACGGTTCATTCGTTCCCGATAAACGAATCATCTCGGCTTGGACTTTATTGATGCACTCAGTCAAGCCAACGCTGTCGCGCAAAACTTGTCCGGTGTTGGTAATACTTCCAACATGCAACGCATTCATTCGGCGCAGTTCGACGCGATCCATGTTGAGTTTTTCGGCGAGCATGTCCATCATGCTTTCGACCGCGAATGCGGATTGCGTCACGCCGAAGCCGCGGAACGCGCCGGCAGGCGGATTGTTGGTATACATGGCATAACAATCGGCGCGCACGTGCGGCACTTCATAAGGTCCGGCAGAATGCGTGGTGGCGCGCGTCATCACTTTTTCGCCGAGCGACGCGTACGCGCCGGTGTCTCCATAGAGTTCGGTTTCAACCGCAGTGAGATGACCATCTTTCTTCGCACCGATCTTGACGCGAATCTGTGTGGCGTGTCGCTTTGGATGAACCAATAAACTTTCATGGCGATCAAAGAGCAACTTCACAGGACGGTGCGTGACGTTCGCCAACAACGCGGCGTGAACTTGACCGGCGATATCTTCCTTGCCGCCGAATCCACCGCCCATCAATTGCCCAACGACGCGCACGCGGTCTTCTTTCCAGCTGAGAATGCGTGCAACTTGTTCGCGGTCTTGATAAGGAATTTGCGAGCCAACATAAATTTCCATGCGGCCATTTTTCAGCGGCACGGCAATACTGCATTCCGGTTCCAAAAATGCGTGGTCAGTAATGGCGGTATGGAATGTATGCTCCATGATGACATTGGCATCCGCAAAGCCTTGTTCCATATTTCCTTTGCGGACTTTGATGTGTTTGAGCAAGTTGCCGGATTGATGCAGATTGGGAACATCGGCTTGACGCGCTTGGACAGCGTTGGTGATAACTGGCTGTTCATCATATTCCGCTTCGATCAAACTGACAGCGTGTTCAGCAATCTCTTGAGTTTGCGCGGCGACGATGGCAACCGAATCGCCGACATAACGCACGCGTTCATTGATGCCGACCATCGCGGGCCAATCATAGATGACCAATCCATGATTATGTTCGCCGGGAATATCTTCGGCTGTCAAAACTGCTTCAACGCCGGGCAATGCTTTCGCTTTGCTGATATCTAATCTTCGCAAGAAGCCATGTGGTATTCCAGCGCGTTTTACTGCCGCATATAGCATTCCATCGAATTTGAGATCGTCAGAGAACTTTGCTTTGCCTGTGACCTTATCTTCCGCGTCGGGACGTATTACTGACTGACCAATCACTTGATATTTTTCTGCGGAGAGTTGAATCTTCGGCGGCGCGATAGGTTCGCTGGTTTGCATGGACTGTGCGGCGGCGAGAATAGCGTTCTCAATCGTCGGATAACCCGCGCAACGACATAACGTATCTTTGAGCGCATGTCGAATATCCTCGCGGCTTGGATTCGGATTCCGTTTAAGAAGCGCATACGAGGTCATAAGTTGACCGGGAATACAGAATCCGCATTGCACCGCGCCGTGTTGGACAAAGGCTTCTTGTAATGGATGGAGTTTTCCATTTTGTGCTAAGCCTTCAACCGTGACAATCTCTTTTCCATTTGCGCGCTCGGCAGGATAGACGCAAGATAACATCGGTTCACCGTTGATCAAAACCGTACACGCTCCGCATTCGGCTTCTTCGCAACCGATCTTTGTTCCTGTGAGATTCAAGCGTTCGCGTAATAGTCCAGATAGCATCTCACCGGGTTTGGATGGGAGTGCATATTCCCTACCATTGACCGTTAAGTTGATCTCATTCATTTTTACCTCTAATCTAAAGCGCGCTTCCACGCGGTATCAAATGTATCTTTAAATAAAGTCTTTGCCAATTCACGGCGATAGTCGGATGTGGCACGATGCGGACTCGTTCGGAATTGGACGTCGCGTAAAAGAATCTCAAGAGCATGGTTAATGGATTCATCGTTCATCGCTTTGCCTCGCAAATAGGCTTCGCTTTCCAATGCGCGCCAGGGCTTGGGTCCGCCCGGTCCAACTGCGATGCGAATATCCGCGATACGATCTTGATCGCACATCAGCCAGATTGCCATGTTGATGATTGGCAATGCCACGCCTTGCGGTCTCATCACGCGTTTAAAGCACGAGGAAACCCTAAAGGTCTCAGAGACCTTTAGGGTCTGAATGTAAAAGCCGACGAGCAATTCATTTTGTTTCAATGCGCTTTTGCCCGGACCAAGGAACATTTCGTTGATCGGAACGCGGCGATTCCCTTTTGCGTTGGCAACTTCGACTTGCGCGTTCAACGCCATTAACGCAATCGTACCGTCAGCGGCGGGAAGCGCGTGGGCGACGTTGCCGCCCAAAGTCGCGATGTTGCGGACTTGCGGTCCGCCGATCAAGCCGCAGGCTTCGATCAAAGCTTGGGCGTTATCAGCAACAAGTTCTGATTCGATGATGTGCGTGTGGGATACGGACGCACCGATGAATAATTTATCGGCACGAATTTCGATTGGGAGCATTTCCTGAACCGAGGTTAAATCCACCAGGGTGTGGATCGGTGGATGACGGCCCTGATCGAGATCTAAAATCAAATCGGTGCCGCCCGCAATCGGCAGGGCGGGACCCGGCGCGTTGGCTAACGCAGAAGTTGCTTCTGATAAAGTTTTAGGTTGGAGGTATTCTTGCCAAAGAGTCATAAGATCGGTGCCGGTGATGAGATGGGTTTAGGTTCAAGCACAAATGTGGCGCTTTTCGACAGGCCGTTCGCCTGACGCCGTGACGCGTACCGCGCCACGACCACCGAACCGATTATGCGATTGATGACTTTATTGTATCCCCGATGGCTGGGATTGGGGAGAGTTGTCGAGCAGAGGGTGCCGATTGTCTGCGATACAACGGATTAAAATCATGTTGAGTGAAGAGATCGATTGCGCGGGCAGGGATCGGTAAAGATGAGAGGCCTACTCAATAGTCACTATGAAACCTTTCCCTTCCAGTGATCTAATTCTTGCCAATGAAAAGTGAAGGTAATTTTACCGCCGCTTCCCAATTCTCTTGATGGCACATCAGCTGTATAGAGATATTCGGCGTGTACCCAAACATAAAACTCTTAAAAGTTGGTCGAATGTCATTAGGTTGTTTTCTGGGCTGGGGATGGATTATGCCAACCTCCATTTTTTGCGATCAGCCTGTCCGCCGCTTTCGGCCCCCAACTGCCGCGTGGATAAGGTAATGCTTTTGGATGATTCTTCAGCACCGGATCAACCACTGCCCAGGCCGCCTCCACCGCGTCTTCGCGTGTGTAGAGCGCTCCCTGTCCCGACATGGCATCACCAAGCAGCCGTTCATAGGGTGTTTCCTCCCCGGGTTGCTCTTCGATCAGATATAGTTCCTCCTGATCGCCAACAAATTCTTCTCCGGCGCGCTTGACCCGTGCCGCGAGCGCGATGACAGAATCGGGAGAGATACGAAAGCGCAAATAGTTGGCGCGGCCATCAGCCGGTCGCGAATCATCAAACAGTCTTTGCGGAGGCGGTCTGAGCTCTACCAGAACCTCATTGGATGTCTGCGGCATATATTTGCCGGAGCGCAGATACCATGGCACTCCTTCCCATCGCCAGGAGTCGATGAAGAGGCGCACGGCGCAGAAAGTCTCGACGTCGGAATCTTTTGCCACATCCGGTTCATCCCGATAGCCTTCGTATTGTCCGCGCACCATATCGCCGGGACGAAGCGGTCGCATGGCTTGAAACACCTTGGCTTTTTCGGCCTGCACTGCTCCAAAGCCTTGATACGCGGGCGGTTCCATGGCGAGCAATGCTGTGATTTGAAAGAGATGGTTTTCAATGACATCACGGAGACAACCCGCCGTCTCATAAAACGCACCGCGTTTTTCTACGCCAAAATCTTCCGATAGCGTGATCTGCACGCTTGAGACGTAGTTGCGATTCCAAATCGGCTCGAGGAATGAATTGGCAAAGCGAAAATACAGGATGTTCATGATCGCTTCCTTTCCCAGGAAGTGATCAATACGGAAAATCGAGTCTTCCGGGAACACGGAGTGTGCGACGCGGTTAAGTTTCTGCGCGGATACCAGATCGCGTCCGAACGGTTTCTCGACAATGACGCGCGCATCTTTGGCCAGCCCGGCCGCCCCCAGTCCCTGAATTACTTTTTCAAAAAGCGCGGGCGGAATGGCGAGATAATATGCAGGGCGCTGCGCCTTACCCAGCGCCTTTTTTATGGCTGTGAATATTGCTGGATCGTTATAGTCGCCGCTGACATAGCTGAACAAAGAAAGAAGTTTGTCATAAGCCTTCTGATCATCCATACCGCCAGATTGTTGAAGGCTGTCTTTCACTCGCGCCTGTAATTGCTCCAGATCCCATTTTGGAAATGCCACACCAATCACTGGAACAGTCAACACGCCTCGTTTTACCATTGCATACAGTGCAGGGAAAATCAACTTATGCGCAAGGTCGCCAGTTGCGCCAAATAACACGAGCGCGTCGGATTTGACAGAGTGAGTATGATTCCCGGCCATCGTGCTACCCTTTCTTCTCTTCATGTCCGCCGAACTGTTTTCTCATTGCAGAGAGTAATCGGTCAGTATAATCGGCTTCGCCGCGTGAGGCAAAACGTCCATACAGCGCCGCACTGATCACTGGGACTGGCACTGCCTCATCAATTGCCGCGGCAATCGTCCACCGTCCTTCACCGGAATCTGACACCCGGCCTTCAAAATCCTTGAGGTCGGGATCGTTAAGCAGCGCGATGGCGGTGAGGTCCAACAACCATGAGCCGATCACACTGCCCCTGCGCCAGACTTCAGCGATTTCAGTTAAATCCAATTTATATTGGTAATACTCCGGGTCACGCATTGGCGTGGTCTCGGCATCCGCGGCATTTGCCTGTTTACCAACATCGGCATTGTATAGGATATTCAATCCCTCCGCATACGCTGCCATGATCCCGTATTCGATTCCGTTATGGACCATCTTTACAAAGTGGCCTGCTCCTTGCGGCCCACAATGCAGGAAGCCTTGCTCAGCGGTTCCCTTATTTTCAGCCCGACCGGGCGTATGAGGCGCGGCGTCGGCGCCGGGAGCAAGGCTGGCGAAGATTGGATTAAGATGATTCACGATGTCTTTTTCGCCGCCGATCATCAGACAGTACCCACGCTCGAGTCCCGCGACTCCGCCGCTGGTTCCAACATCCAGATAGTGGATGCTTCGCTGATTCAACTCCGCGCCTCGACGAATGTCGTCGCGATAAAAAGAGTTCCCTCCGTCAATGACGATATCGCCCGCCTCCAGCAGCGGCGTCAGCGCCGCCAATTCCTGATCGACAACCGCGGCTGGAACCATCAACCAGATCGCGCGCGGTTTGTTCAATCGCGAAACGAAATCTCCAAGCGAATTTGCACCTTTTGCTCCCTGTGCCGCGAGCGTTGCAACGGCGTTCTGATTCATGTCAAATACCACGCATTCGTGGCCGTCTTTCATCAGCCGTTGCACCATATTTGCTCCCATACGACCTAAACCAATCATACCGATTTGCATATCAATTTTCCTTTCATGGCACGATGTACTAAAATCATCTCATTATGTGCAAGAATTTCTTCTCTGCTTGCTGGATTGTTTATGAAATATTAATTTGACAAACTAAGCCCCAATGCTTCCAATGACTTCTTCGTCGCTTCGTAACTGGCATGCGTAATGCCGGTGATTCCCAATCCGCGCGCCACCTCGACGAACATTTCTCTATCATCAATGTAGATGACTTGTTCCGGCTTCGCCTGTGAGATATCCAAAGCAACACGATACATATCTTCATCCGGTTTGCGGTAATGGACAAAACACGATGATACAAAAAAATCCACGAAGGATCCCAAATTGAACTGTTGAACGCGGTAGGTTGTGAGTTCCCTTCCTTCGTTGCTTACCGCGGCGACCTGAAGGTTGTATCAAGTCTTCAATCCGCGGATTAATTCAATCATCTCGGGAAACGCCTTCGATTGATCATACATGAACTTCTTGAAATCTTCCCGCGAGAAAGAACGTTTCTGATAAAAAACTATCCGGTTAAGATATTCATCGAGACTGAGTTTGCCGGCTTCGTACGTATCAAAAGTTAAGTGATGACGTTCATTCATCTCGTGGTCATTGAGACCAAACTTTTCGGCAGCATGCAACCGAATATTGTGGTCCCATCCATTCGTAAGCAAAACGCCACCGATATCGAGAAATAAAGTTGTGGCCTGAAAATCCATGGCTCATGCTCCTCACTCTAAAGGAATTCTACAGTCGTTGTTCAATATCAGTAAGGCTTCGCATCTCAAAAGGCATCGTTGCAGGATAATTTATTGAGAAGCCCGATTCTTGCACTCTTATAAACAAAGCTACTTTACCACGAAAGAGGCGACTTGATTAAGAGTCTTTGCCAAGAATTTCGATTGAAGTCATTCCTTGAATAGGGGTTTTGGTAAAGCCATGTTTTCCCCCTTTATTAATGGAAAGTGGAGCCAAAACTTTACGGCTCCACTTTATTGCTCGCAGTAAGCTTTTCTGCCCTCATTTTCTCATGCAATTAACTTCCCAGTTCCACGGCCAGCACATCGTAGTAACTTCCGGCGCCAAAGCCGTCGAACAGAACATGATCGCCGGGGTTGATCTGCGGAAGCTGTCTGAGAAAAGCAATCATGTTCGACGCGGCGCTCACGTTGCCGAAATCTTTCAGGAGCCACGGCATTGGAAAGCTGATGCCTTCCTTTAGCAATTGTTTTTCCTTCAGTTTGTTGATCTTGTAGTTGGCGTGGTGGACGATGGCGACCGCCAGTTTCTTTTCAGGCGTTCCAACTTTCTCCATCAATTTCTGGTAAGAGCTGAAAACATCGGTAACCGCTTGAACGCCGTTCCGCACGAAGAGCTTTACCATGCCCATCAATCCAGCCATGGAAATATTTGAGCCGTCCTCCGGTTCGTGCATCAAGCCTGCGACTCGAATGTAGGACGCTCCTTCTTGAACAACATCCACCAACTTTCCAATTGCCTTCACCGAATGAGGATAAACCATGCGTACCTTAAGCAGGCCTTCGTCGTCAAAAACTTCCATGCTTTTGCCGACGAGAAACTTGATGGTCTTTCCGGGAATGAGGCCGATCATGCCGAAACCGTTTCCAAAAAGCTGCAGGGCATTTTTATCCTGTGACATGCCGATAAAGCGGCTCAAGCCTTCGATGCCGCCGACCAGAACTTTTTTGCCTCGCAATTCTTCTGCGACGTTAAGTTGTCCCGGTTGAGAGAGTTCCGGGTTGAGAGCCAAATTCAATGCCCCGACTGATCCGTCACATGCTTTATGCACGCTGACTTTAAGAGCGCTATCCGGAATTCCGGCGCGCTGTGCAATTTCCGATAGATAATCATTGCTGATCGGCCCGCTCATTCCAACGAGTAACCCCTCGACTTCGGACGGCTCCCAGCCATTGCTTTGGGCGGCCTCTTTGATTAACCGC
>Ga0182027_10014868_pt1 | contig 10745 bp, 10 predicted proteins | sample 712E1DmetaG_FD_121300 | JGI IMG/M metagenome (GOLD analysis project Ga0182027, IMG submission 121300) | Permafrost microbial communities from Stordalen Mire, Sweden - 712E1D metaG (Illumina Assembly) | ecosystem: Environmental > Terrestrial > Soil > Wetlands > Permafrost | place: Sweden...
CTGCCCCCTAACCCCTAACCCCTAACCTCTATCGGTCCCGCTCCCCAGCCATTTACAATGACGTCTATGCAATAGGGGCTGATTCGCCGCCCCCTGCGCGTCCTGATCCTATGACTCTAAGAATCCTTCGCACTTCCGCGGCGTTCGTCTTTGGCACCGCGCTGCTCGCAGCTTACGCACTGGCGCAAACGCATCCCGCCGCGCCCGAAAGCCCCTATGGCGGCACCACGGTCGCAGACATTGTTGCCCGCATCAACGACCAGGTCATTACGCGCTCGGATTACGACCGCGCGATGAAGGAACTGGATGCCGAGGCGCGCCAGCACGGCGCCTCGATGCAGGAGATCTCCGCTGCCCACAAGGACCTGCTGCGCAACCTCATCGACCAGCAGCTCTGGCTCTCCAAGGGCAAGGAACTGAGCATCAACGGCGAAACCCAGCTAGTGAAGCGGCTGGACGAGATTCGCAAGCAATACAATCTGGAGACCCTGGAGGACCTGGAGAAGGCGGCCAGGGACCAGGGCGTATCGTACGAGGATTTCAAGGCCAATATCCGCAACGGCATCATCACCCAGGAGGTGATGCGTCAGGAGGTGGGCAAGAGGATTCAGTTCACCCCCGGAGAGGCCGAGCGCTACTTCGATCAGCACAAGCAGGAGTACGCACAGCAGGAGAGCGTTCACCTGAGCGAAATTCTGGTCTCCGTCGGCGCGCCCGCTCCCTCGGCAATCGAACAGGGCGGGGTGCAGCCTGAAGATCCCGAAAAGCTGGCCGCGGCCAAGGCCAAGGCCGACGACATCGAGGCTAAGCTCCGCGCCGGCGGCGACTTCAGCCAGTTGGCAAAATCCTTCAGCGACGGCACAACAGCCGCCGAGGGCGGCGAACTGGGCCAGTACAAGCGAGGCAGCCTGGCCAAGGTGCTCGAGGATCAGACCTTCTCGCTCAAATCCGGCGAATTCACCGATCCCATTCGCACCAAGCAGGGGTACGTCATACTCAAGGTCGTGCAGCACGTCCCCGGCGGCGTTCCGGCATACAAGGATGTCCAGGAGGAAGTGGAGCAAAACTTCTATATGGCCCGGATGGAGCCGGCCATGCGCGACTATCTGACCAAGATGCGCGAGGATGCCTACCTCGACATCAAGCCCGGCTTTACGGATACCGGCGCAAGCTCCAAACAGACCAAGCCGGTTTATAGCGCCTATACACCGCCCGCGCCCAAGAAGAAAAAGAAGGTTGAGCGTACCCGCTTCCGCGAGACGACGCGCACCTTCCGACAGAAATCGTCTCATGCCGCCGCAGCTCCGGCCCCTGAACCGGCAGCCGCGCCGGCGCCGGCCAAGCAAAAAGGCAAGAAGAACTCGAGCGCCAACACTACGGCCACGATGAAGCCCGGCAAGAAGGAAAAAATCCGCTTCGGCCAGGCGCCAACCAAAACACTGCCCAGTGCGCCCGAAACTAAAGTTGAGAACGCGGGTGCGCTGCCGCCTGAGACCGCGAGCGCCGCGCAGGAGCCGGTGAATCCGCTGGAAGCCACTGCCGCACCGGAGAAGAAGACCCGCTACAGCGCTCGCGCCAAGCAACTCAAGCAGCCCAAGGCCAAGGGACCGCAGCCGGACGCACTGGCTCCCCCGGCGCCAGATGCAGCCGAGGTTGCCGATCGTCAGACGCAGGCTGGCCCGCTCGGCCTGGCCGGCAATACAGCCGCCAAGAAGAAAAAGAAGGGTACCACCACCGGAGACAAGACCCGCCTGGCTAATAAGACCAAGAAGGCCGAGACTCCACAAGGCGATGTGCCTCTGGCGCCCGCTCCGCAAACGCCGGCCCCGGCTCCGCAACCGCAATAGGTATGCGGCCGATCCGCCAAACCCGCGGGCCTGGGACTCCATTCCAGACCCGGTTTGTTTTTTGCAAGGCTAGCCAGTAGCGTTCATCTTCTAAGCAACGCCATATTTCATATGGGAAAATCGTGAGATCAAAGCACAAGCCGGAAGGAATTCAATGGCGTCTTCTTGGTTGCGTTGTGCTGATTGCGCTGGCGGCTTCAATCAGTGCATGTCACATGGCGGATCGGGTACCGCTTACACTTTCAGCGGCAGCCAGCCTGAAGGATGCGATCGCGGAGGCCGAGGCCGCCTATCGGCAAAGCCACGCGCATGTGGATTTCAGCAATAACTTCGGCTCTTCGGGAACCCTAGCCGCGCAGATCGAACAAGGCGCTCCGGCCGATATATTTCTATCGGCGGCCGCTAGGCCCATGGACGATCTGGAACGGAAGGGTCTGATCGCCGCCGGCACGCGCCGCAACTTACTGCGCAACTCGCTGGTTCTGATTGCCCCGCGCGATTCGAAGCTCCGGGATTTTCAGGGGCTGACTGGAGGCTCAGTCCGGCTGATCGCGCTGGGCGATCCAGCGAGCGTTCCGGCAGGCGAGTACGGGCGGCAGGTGCTCTCGTCCCTTCATCTGTGGGAGAAGCTCAACGCGAAGCTGGTGCTGGCGAGGGATGTCCGCCAGGTGCTGACGTATGTGGAAACCGGCAATGCGGATGCGGGGCTGGTGTATGCCACCGACGCACTGACATCCGGTAGAGTTCGCATCGTAGCTTCAGCGCCGGAATCGACACACGACCCGATCGTCTATCCCGTGGCGGCGGTCAAGGGCAGCCACAACGAAGAGGCCGCGCGCAATTTTATCGATTATCTTGCCAGCCCCGCCGCACAAGCACTCTTCATAAAGCATGGATTTACAATAGCGACACCGTGACGCAGCCCATCGACCCATCGCCGCTGTTGATTTCGCTGGCCACGACCTGCGCGGCAACGGCAGCCACCTTCTTTCTGGGCCTGCTGGCGGCCAGGACGATGTATGGCGTGCGCGGCAGTTGGCGCGCATGGATCGATGGCCTTCTCACGCTGCCTCTGGTGCTTCCGCCTACCGTGGTCGGCTTCTTTCTCCTGCTGCTTTTGGGAAGGCGCAGCTTCATCGGCCATGCATTGGAACAGATCGGCATCGTCATTGTCTTCTCATGGCCGGCGACGGTGATCGCCGCAACCGTAATCGCTTTTCCACTGATGTATCGCACCACGCTGGGCGCATTCATGCAGGTGAATCCCAATCTTCTGGATGCGGCGCGCACGCTGGGCGCATCGGAGGGAACGGTCTTCCGCAGAGTACTGCTGCCCATGGCCGCGCCGGGGGTGCTGGCCGGAACGGTTCTGGCCTTTGCGCGCGCAATGGGCGAATTCGGCGCGACACTGATGCTGGCCGGGAACATTCCAGGCCGCACCCAGACCATGCCGATCGCCATCTTCTCCGCCGCCGAGGGCGGCGACATGCGCGTGGCGTTTCTGTGGGTGGGTCTCATCGTAGTTCTATCGCTGGCCATCATTCGCCTGCTGAACCGTGAGAGCAAGACCAAAAAGCCGGCTCCGAATCCGATCACTTCTTCCCTTGCTCCCGCTCCTGTCGCGCAGCCGTATTTACCAAGTTACGTGGATGAGAGCGCGCCTTCCGCATCGCTTGAGATCAGCGTTGAAAAGGCGCTGGAAACCTTCGATTTGCAGGTGGAGTTCTGTGCGGCCAGAGGCGCGATTGGATTGCTGGGAGCCTCCGGCGCTGGCAAAACCATGACGCTGCGCATGATTGCAGGCATTGTCGAGCCGGATCGCGGGCGCATCGTTCTGAATGGGCGCGTTCTTTACGACAGCGCAACGAATCGCAACGTCCCCGCCGCGCGCCGGAAGATCGGCGTCGTCTTTCAGGACTACGCCTTGTTTCCGCGGATGACAGTGGCTGATAACATCGGCTTCGGGTTGAGTTCGCTGGCGGAGCGGGAACGGCGAGCGCGCGTCCACAAACAGCTCGAACGGATGCACATTGCCGAACTGGCCGATCGCTTTCCGGAAGAGATTTCAGGAGGGCAGCGGCAGCGCGTAGCTATCGCGCGGTGCATGGCCATCGAGCCCGAGGCGCTGCTCTTCGATGAGCCATTTGCATCGCTCGATCCGCATCTGCGGCGGCAGATGGAAGAGCAGCTCAGGGAGACGCTGGCCGATTACAACGGCGCGGTGATTTTTGTAACACACGACATGGAAGAAGCATTCCGCTTCTGCAGCGAGTTGCTGGTGCTGGACAGCGGTAAAGTCATCGCCAGCGGCCCCAAGCATCAGCTCTTCGAGCGCCCGCGAACCGTCGCGGCTGCGCGGCTGACGGGCTGCAAAAATATCGTCCCCGCCCGCCGCACGGCCGCCGATCGAATCGCCGTGGATGCGTGGGATTGCGAGCTGCAAACGGCATGCGAGGTCCCCGATTCGTTGACCCACGTTGGCCTGCGCTCGCATCAGATCGCGTTCCATCCAGCGGAAGGAGACAACATATTTTCCTGCTGGCTGGCGGGAAGCAGTGAAGCGCCGCATGAGATGACGCTTTATCTGCGCTTGCATGCCGCGCCAAAGGCGGGCGAATTGCCCCATCTTCAGGCCGATGTCCCAAAAGACGTTTGGCGCGCGCTCAGCCGCGAGCCACAGCCGTGGCGGATCAAGCTCGATCCGGCACGGCTGTTGCTGCTGGAAAGTTAGCGCGTTGGCGGCCGTGGTATCCTTGACCCGCATGGCGGCGGCTTTCCTAGCGCATGTTTCAATAATGGCTTGACGGATGCTGGTTGCTATCCCTCCGGGGCTAAAGCCCTTATTGATTCTGTTGGCTTTATGCGGGGGTTAAAACCCCCCTCCCTCCGGATCGAGGCTTTCCGCAAACTATGAAGTCGTGCCCTGACACAAGGCTGGTTTTGAAACGCGCTACGGCAGCTTTTGCCGCATTAAGGTCATCGATATGAAAGACATCTACATCGCCGATCTGGCTAACTTCGACGAAGGCACATCCTTCGACGGCTTCTTCCTCGTTCTGGCCAAGCAGCAGCGCACCACCAAAAACAACAAGCCCTACCTGAACCTGATTCTGGGCGACAAGACGGGCCAGTTGGAGGGCCGCGTCTGGGAACTCTCCGATCCGCGCATCGCCAAGGACTTCGACAAGGGCGATATCGTGAAGGCCCGCGGCAGCGCCTCCCGCTTCGATGACCGGCTGCAGATGAAGATCGACCAGTTGCGCAAGGCTGCGGCGGGCGAGGTGGACAAGAGCGATATGCTGCCCGCGACCACCTACGACGTAGCCGACCTGTGGCGTCAGCTACTCGGCTTCGTCGAGAACATCACCAATCCCGACCTGAAGCTGCTTTTATCCACGATGCTGGCCGATCCGGCCATCGCAGAGGCCTACCGCGAAGCTCCCGCCGCCAGGCAGTTGCATCACGCCTGGCTCGGGGGTCTCTTGGAGCACGTGGTCAGCCTGCTGACCCTGGCCGACCGCGTCGCCACGCATTACCCGATGCTCGACCGCGACCTGCTGATTACCGGCGTGATCTTGCACGACATCGGCAAGGTGACGGAACTCCGCTGGGAGACCGGCTTCGAGTACACCCTCGAAGGAACGTTGCTGGGCCACATCCAGATGGGCGTGGCGCTGACGGAGAAGACCATCGACAGCCTGCCCGGCTTCCCGCCGAAACTCAAAACGCTGGTGCTGCACATGATCTTGTCGCACCACGGCAAGCTGGAGTTCGGCTCGCCCAAGCTGCCCATGATTCCCGAGGCACTGGTGCTCAACTTCCTCGACGACCTGGACGCCAAGATGCAAGCCATGGCCGGCGAATTCGATAAGTCGATCCGCGAAGGCAAAGGGCCGGAGGAGCTAACCGGGAAGGTCTGGGCGCTCGATCAGCGACAGTTACTGAACACGAAGCGGTGGCTGGGGGAGACAGGGAGCAGGGAATAAGGAATACCGCTCAGCGGAAAGTTGCGCATTCCCAGGTCTCAAAATCGAGACCTGGGGCACCCGGCACTACGAACCCCGGCTGTCACATGTAATTGCTTGGCAGCATCTGTTGGTGCAGTACCCGCACGACCAGCACCCCACCTGGCTCGGGAAGATAGAAGACAACATGCCTGCCGATCTCGAACCTTCGCAAACCGGCGCGGATAGATTCACAGGAACGGCCAATGGAGGGGTTCTGGGCTAAGAGATCGAAGCCGTCTTCCAGCTTGGCGAGGTATTGGTTCGTCTGCCGCCATCCCCACGTACTGGTTGTATAGTCGGCGATCCGATCAATATCCGCTTCGGCCTCGACGGAGATGCGGAGTTGCAGCACAATCAAGCCTTCCTTTGCGGCAGGCCATGCTTCTTGCGAATACGGGAGAAGACTCCAGGCTTGGCGATTCCGCTGGCAAACCCTGCGTCGATAGCGGCCCGCAGAGCAGCCATCTTTGCCTCGTTCTCCCGTTCGTCTCTCTCAAGCAGGCGCAAGGCGGTGCGCATCACTTCGCTGGCATTGGCGTAAAGCCCGCCTTCGACCTTGGTGGCGATGAAGCTGTCCAGTTCCGGCGTCAGATTGACGTTGCGGGTTGGCATGGGGCACCTCAGCCAGAGTATACGAGAATTGGCCAACTTTGCCAAAAACTGACAGCCGGTGCGCTATGTCTTGACCCTGCAATGACCAACCCCGCTGAAAAATCAATTGCCGTTCATCGGTACGACTCGTCGCGGTGGATGACGAAATCGGGGTAGGCTCCGCCGCCCAGCTCGTGCAGGTCCATGCCGATGCGCTCGCCGTCGGGGTCCACGCGGAAGGGAACAACGCGGTTGAGCAGCCAGAAGAGCAGGTAAACCAACGGCAACACCAGGCCCAACAGCGTGGCGATGCCGACGAGTTGGGCCACCAGTTGGCCCGGCAGCGGCGCGAAGAGGCCCGCGGCCAGCAATCCCCACAGGCCGCCCACGGCGTGAACCGTGACGGCGCCGGAAGGATCGTCGATGGAGAGAGCCAATTCGAGCACTTCGACCATGAACGGCGTGACGATGCCGGCAACGATGCCGACGAAGAGCGCCTGGCCCGACGTGACGAGGCCCGCGCAGGCGGTGGAGGCGACGAGGCCGGTGAGCCATCCATTGGCGCAGAGGCTGGCGTCGGGCTTGCCGAAGCGGATGCGGGTGACGGCGAAGGTGGCGGCGATGGCTCCCGAGGCGGAGAGCAGCGTGTTAACCGCAGTGACCGGGAGCGCGGCCAGGGGCGCATGGAGAAAGAGCACCGCGCCTGCTACGTTCCAGGCCAGCCAGCCGACCAGAGCCAGCAGGCAGCCGAAGAGCACATAAACGGCGTTGTGGCCGGGCAGGGCGGTGGAGAGGCCTTCCCTGGGGAATTTGCCTCGGCGGGGTCCGGCGATCCAGACCACGGCCAGCGCGCTGAGGCCGCCGAGCAGGTGGACCGTGGCCGCGCCGCCGCCGTCGACGAAGCCCGCGCCCAGGCCGAATTGGTCGCCAAGTTGCGCCAGCCATCCGCCGCCCCAGATCCAATGCACAGCTAGAGGAAAGACAATAGCGGCGAGAACCGCGGCCGTTGCGCATCCGGCGGTGAGGCGGAGGCGGTCCGCTCCCGAGCCCCAGGGAATAATAGCGGCCAGGGCTACGGCCAGGAACTCAAAGAGCAGCGCAAGCTGGGTTTGCGGCTGAGCCGAGCCCAGGCCGCCCAAAAACAGCGGTCCCGCGCCGAGCCAGTTCCAGGACTTGCCGGCGAGTTGAAAGCTGTGGCCCGCGGCACCGGGCGCGCCGGCAAAAGTAGCGCCGGCGAGCGCAAAGACGATGGCCGCTACGGCCAGAATGGCGAGGTTGCCCAGCAGCGATTGCGCTGCCGAACGGGAGCGCCCCAGGCCGGTGTTGATGAGGGCCACGCCGGCAATGGCCAGCGGTGCCAGAAAGAGAAGCGCGAGTGTGAGCGCGAAGAAGGCCTCGGTGAGGACGGGAGCGGCGGGCAAGGGCGGGGTCATGGGCGGCTGCCTCCGCGCGCTTCCATGTGCCCGCGCACCGCAACGGCCAGCCCGAGGCCCTCAACGGCCAGGCCGCAGAGGACGAAAGCTGCACGCGGGGCAGGGGCGGAAAATAAGAGGATTGCGGCGATGGTGAGAAAGAACCCGGCTGGCATAACCAGCAACCCGGCGTATTTCATGCTCTCTTCCCTTTCAATTGCACCCCACGGAGATAAGCCCGACCGTGGGGACCCCGTGTTACACCCCACGGACATGGACCCGTCCGTGGGGACCCCGTGGCGCCGGTATGCCTTCGTGTACGCCCACGCTCCGGGCTTGAGTCCGCAATGCGGGATGATTTGTGACTGAGGGCAACCGGCTTTGATGCCTTTATGAATTCTAAAGCATCCAGTTATTACGATCGGTCCATGTGCGCCCGGATACGGCCCCTTCCGGCCCGGTTGCGCATTCGGTAGCTGCTCCTTTGCGGTTATCGGAGTTTTTCCCCGTTTCTCCGGAGGTCTCGTTCATGGAAACCCTTGACCGGCTGGTCTCGAACCCGCTGGGCGCCTTTGCCGTCCTTGCCCTGGCCGCATTCCTTGAAGTCTTCGGGGACTCGTTCTTTCAGGTTGGCTTATATCGCACGTCGGGCCTGGGACGGGTAGTGCCGTTTATAACCGGCGCGGCGGTACTGGCCGCCTATGGCTTGCTGGTCAACGTGCCGCGCTGGGACTTTGGCAAGCTGCTGGGCGTCTACGTGGTGCTGTTCTTCCTGATGGCGCAACTGCTGGCAAAGTTGCGTTTCGGCCAGTCACCCACGCCGCCGATTTATGCCGGAGGCGCGCTGATCGTGGCCGGTGGGCTGGTCATGGTTCTCTGGAAGGGATGAGCTGGTTTTTGCAGCGCGGCGGTGAGAGGAATCCAGATGAGATTGTGGTGCGGATATCCGAGTCTTTGGTACACGGCCAGCCGAAGGCGCGAAGCCGTATCCCCCCGACCCTTAGGCTGATCGCAACAGATTTGTTTTCAATGGGTTACAAAAACGTTGCGAAACAACCTTTTTCAAATTCAGGAGTTTCAACCTATGAGAGGGTGGTCTCTGGCTGCTATATTGATTTTTCGGGCTTTCCCGCCTCTCAGTTGGTTTGTGCCCATAAATGAAAAATGTACACAACTTATGTGACCGCCGGCACAATGGGCGCATCCAAAAAGAAAACTGAGCAGGGAAAGTACTCATGGCGCAAATTTTCGACCGCAGCTCCAATGGCCTGGCTCGCATGAGCCTGGTTCTGACAGGGCTGGTCGTCGTCGCCCTGGGGGTCACGCTGGACCTGCTCCAGCGCTCGCCATGGGTGACGCGGCAGGGCCAGCGCCCTGACCAACCGGCGCCCTTCAGCCATAAGCACCATGTGCAGGGGCTGGGTATCCAGTGCCAGTACTGTCACGGGACGGTGGAGAAGTCGAGCTACGCCGGAATTCCGCCCACCAAGGTCTGCATGAACTGTCATGCACAACTGTGGACCAACGCGCAAATGCTGGAGCCGGTGCGGGCGAGCTGGGCCAGCGGGCAGTCGCTGGCCTGGACGAGGGTTCACGACCTGCCCGATTTTGTCTACTACAGCCATGAGATTCACGTGAACAAAGGGTTGGGCTGCGCGACCTGTCACGGGCGCGTGGACAAGATGCCGCTGATGTATGCCGAGAACACGTTGCAGATGGAGTGGTGCCTGGACTGCCATCGCAACCCGGCCAAAAATCTGCGGCCGACCAGCGAGATCTACAACATGGCCTGGGAGAAGCCGAGCGAGGAGAGGCCGGTGTGGTGCGCGGCGGGCAATCCGCAGGATGGCGTGCCGACCGCCCAGTCCGTTCAATGCTGGACCAAAGAGCCTGGCAACGGCGTCGAGCTAGCCTCGCTGAATTTGCAGGCTGGGAGTGTATCCCAATACCACAAATTCACCAGCCAGGATCAGCTGGGCCAATTTCTGGTTCATCAATACAAGATTCGCACCCCAAAAGAGTTGACCAGTTGCGAGGTCTGCCACCGATGAGCGGAAAAAAGTGCGGGAAGAGCGAGAACCCGATGACGCTGGCCCAGGTGCGCGCAGAGTTGAAGGGCGCGAAGGGCAAACGTTATTGGCGCTCGATGGACGAACTGGCCAATACGCCGGAGTTCCAGGCGGCAGTTGAGCGCGAGTTTCCCCATGCGATCGAGGATATAAAGGACCCGGTCACCCGGCGCGGCTTCATGAAGCTGATGGGCGCGTCGATGGCGCTGGCGGGCCTGGCCGGATGCACCAGGCAGCCCGACGAGCCGGTTTATCCCTACGTGAAGGCGCCGGAAGATTTGATTCTGGGCAAGCCGAATTATTTTGCGACGGCGTTTCCGTTTGTGACCGGGGCGGTGCCGCTATTGGTCAAGAGCGACCAGTACAGGCCCATCAAGATCGACGGCAACCCGGAGCACCCGTACAACCAGGGCTCTTCGGACCCGTTTACGCAAGCGACGCTGCTTGAGCTTTACGATCCGGACCGGTCGAAACACGTGACCTATCGCGGCGAGGACCGCGAGTGGGCGGAGTTTGCCCAGGAGTTGCGGCTCAAGGTAGCCGAGACCAAAGATGGGACGGGAATTTATTTCCTGAGCTCGACCATTACCTCGCCGACGCTGGCGCGGCAGTGGTCGGAAGTGCAGAAGGCGTACCCGAAGGCGAAATTGGTGCAGTATGACCCGGCGATTGCGGGAACCGCGCTCGCCAGTGGGTTGAATGTTCAATACGATTTAGCTGATGCAGACGTGATTGTTTCGCTTGACGCGGACTTCTTGTCTGGTGCGGCGTTTCCGGGATTTCATAAATTAGTTCGTCAGTATGCTGAGCGGCGCAAGA
>Ga0182027_10014869_pt1 | contig 10744 bp, 8 predicted proteins | sample 712E1DmetaG_FD_121300 | JGI IMG/M metagenome (GOLD analysis project Ga0182027, IMG submission 121300) | Permafrost microbial communities from Stordalen Mire, Sweden - 712E1D metaG (Illumina Assembly) | ecosystem: Environmental > Terrestrial > Soil > Wetlands > Permafrost | place: Sweden...
AGAGTGCCGACCAATAGTGTTTCGCGCCGTCATTGCAAATCCTCGCCGAGCCATAGTTCCCGATCGTCGGCCCTACTTGCGCCCGCTGCAACCAGCATCCTTCATACCCATGGCGCGGAAGATCGACATGGCAGGGCACCAATTTGTAAATGCCGATTGCAGCAGGTTCAGTCCGACGAAGGCCGTCAGCCAGAGCCAGTAGATTGATACGTAATGAGCAAGAGCTACGGATACCAGCACGACAACACCTGCCATCAAACGTACCGCGCGTTCAACTGTCACAGTGAATCTCCTTCTTCGGTTTCAGGTTGAGGTGCAGCTCCGGCCTGGTGCCGCGAATGGACCATGTAGTAGAGCACCGGAATGGTCGGCCACGAGAGGAACGTTGACGCCACAGCTCCTGCAATCAGCGATAAGGCAAGGCCCTGGAAGATGGGGTCGGTAAGAATCGCGCTCGCGCCGACAACTACCGCCGCCGCAGTCAGGAGCATGGGGCGGAAGCGGGTTGCTCCCGCATCGATCACCGCATCGGCCAGTGGAATTCCCTGGCGTATGCGAAGCTCGATAAAGTCGACGAGAATAATCGAGTTGCGCACAATGATGCCGGCGCCGGCGATGAAGCCGATCATGGATGTCGCGGTAAAGAATGCGCCCATCATAGCGTGAGCCGGCATGATGCCCACCAGCGTGAGTGGAATTGGAGCCATGATGATCAGCGGCACGATGAAGGAGCGGAACCAGCCCACCACAAGCACGTAGATGAGTACCAGCACCGCTGCGAACGCCAGTCCCATGTCACGGAAGACCTCGATCGTGATGTGCCATTCGCCGTCCCACTTCATCGAATAGTGATCGGTGGACTCAGGCATCGATGAGTTGTAGCGAGTGAGTGTGTACCCGGCCGGGAGCTTGAGATTGTCGAGATCCTTGTTCATCTTGAGAATGGCGTAGACCGGGCTTTCAATGGCTCCGGCAACGTCGCCGGTGACATAAATCACTCGGCGCAGATTCTTGTGATAGATGCTGCGCTCGATGGTTTTGTGTTCAACGATGACCAACTCGCGCAACGACACCATGGAGCCATCCGCGCCGGGCAGACGAATATTGTTCAGGCCCTGCTCGGAGGAGCGATCCGTGCGGTCGAGTTCGACAATTGCCGGGACGGGTTCCCGCGCGGCCTGATCGTGCATGAGGCCAACTTGGGTTCCGGAAACGGCCAGCGCCAGGGCATGGGCCACATCAGAGACGGCAATTCCATGCTGCGCCGCCTTCACCTCATCTACACGGATCTGCAACCGCGGCTGCGGGTCTTCGACATACCAGTCCGTGTCCACAACGCCCGCGGTGTGCTGGAAGATGGACTTGATCTGTTGTGCCACTTCGGTCTGGCCGGCGAGATCCGGACCGTAGACCTCTGCGACAAGAGTCTGGATCACCGGCGGCCCTGGCGGCACTTCGTTTACTTGAACGCGAGCGCCGTATTGGTTGCCAATGGCGTCGAGGAGCGGACGAAGCTGCTTTGCGATGCCATGGCTCTGCACGCTGCGTTCCTTGGCAGGCAGCAGGTTGACCTGGATGTCGGCCTGGTTGGACTGGCCGCGCATGTAGTAGTGCCGCACCAGGCCGTTGAAGTTATACGGACCCGAAGTTCCCGTGTAGGTCTGATAGTTCAGCACGTCCGGCTGCCGCGCAAGTTCATCGCCGAGTGCCTGGGCCACGCGTGCTGTCTGCTCCGTCGGCGTCCCATCAGGCATGTTGATTACAACCTGCAGTTCGCTCTTGTTGTCGAACGGCAGCATTTTTACACGCACCAGTCCCATGGGTACGAGCGCCATTGAGGCGATAAGCAATATGACAACGCCGATAAAGAAGACAGTCCGATTGAAGGGGGAGCGGATGAGCGGCGTCATGATCTTCCGATAGAGACGGGTCCTCCAGTTCTCGGCTTCGGGTTCCAGGAGTTTTGCGTCTTCAAGATGCTTGCCTAATAGCCGCAATGCCGCCCACGGCGAAACCACAAACGCAACCATCAGCGAAAAGAGCATTGCCGCCGAAGCACCAACCGGGATGGGCCGCATGTAAGGGCCCATGAGTCCGCGCACAAAGGCCATTGGCAGTACCGCGGCGATCACGGCAAAGGTGGCAAGGATGGTTGGGTTGCCCACCTCTGCAACAGCCTCCACCGCAACAGCGCTCATGGAGCGGCCGTGATTTTCGGGCAGTCTGAAGTGGCGCACCATATTTTCGACTACAACAATGGCGTCATCCACTAGGATGCCGATGGAGAAGATCAAGGCGAAGAGCGTGACCCGGTTTATCGTATAGCCCAGGAAGTAAAACACTGACATGGTGAGCGCCAAAGTGACCGGGATTGCCAGTAGGACTACACCCGACTCGCGCCACCCCAGGAAGAGGGCTACCAGAAGAGTTACCGACAATGTGGCCAACAGCAGATGCTCAAGCAGCTCGTCCGACTTGGCCTTTGCCGTCTCCCCATAGTTTCGCGTGATGGTTACGTTCACATCATTGGGTATGGCCACGCCCTGCATCTCATGCACGCGCTTGAGGACGGCGTTTGAGATGTCGGTTGCGTTGGTTCCCTTGCGCTTGGCCACTGTGATCGTCACTGCTGGATGCTGGCCCACACTCTGATGCGCAGCAGCGCCCGCATTCGTGGTTCCGTAGACCACATAGTTCGTCGGCTCCGCGGGGCCGTCGACGATCTTGTCGGCCACATCGCGCAGGTAGACGGGACTGCCGCGAACCACGCCAACGACGACAGACTCCAGATCTGAGCGCTGGGTGAAGATGTTGCCGGCGTCGACGCGCACTTCCTTGTTGTTTTCCGAGAAGCTGCCGGCCTGCACGCTTGCATTTGCTGCCTGCAGATGTCCGACGATTGCCATCGGCGACAGGCCGTATGCGTTCAACTTTTCAGTGCTCAGCACCACGCGCATGGTGCGGGGCAGACCGCCTATGATCGAAGTTTCCGATACGTCGCCAATCTGCTCGATGCTGTGCTGCATTTCGTCGGCGATGGCGCGAAGCTGATACCCGTTGTAGCGCTCGCCCCAAAGGGTCATCGCCAGAATCGGCACATCGTCAATAGAGCGGGCCTTGATGAGAGGCTGCGAGACTCCAGGCGGCATGCGATCGAAGTTGGAATAGAGCTTGCTGTAGACCTTGATCAGCGCGTCTTCCTGCGGAGTTCCAACGAGGAAGCGAACGATCACCAGGCTCTGCCCCGGCGCCGAAGTCGAGTACACATATTCGACGCCGGAGATCTGATGAACCAGGTTCTCGATCGGCAGCGTGACGCGCTCTTCCACCTCAGCTGGCGAGGCGCCCGGCATGGCGGTGGTGATGTCGAGCATCGGAACAAGAATCTGCGGCTCTTCTTCGCGGGGGATGATGGCGACCGCGAAGACTCCGAGGGCCAGCGACGCGGCAATAAAGAGCGGCGTCAGCTTGGAGTTGAGGAATGATTTTGCCAGGCGCCCGGCGATTCCAAGATCTTGCGTCATGGCCGGACCCCTGCACTCGCCTCAATGCGCTTGCCGGCGATGTCACGGTCGGAAGGTGCATCAACAAGCTTTTCGCCCGTAGAGACACCGGAGAGAACTTCCACGAGATCGCCTTGCGTTGCGCCCAACGTAAGGTAGCGAAGCTGCGCGATCCCCTGGCTATCGAGAACATAAGCGCAGGAGAGCGAGCCGCGCGCGACAACTGCTGAACGCGGAATGAGTATCGCCTGCTTGGTGCCATTGGAGAACATCGCCGTTCCATACATGCCCGCACGCATCTGTGCAGAGGAAGGGAGATCGATCTTGACGAGGAAGCTGTGACTGGATGGATCGACGGCAGGAACGATCTCGGCGACCGTCCCGGTCAGGTTAGAGGACGATGCGCTTTCGATGGTCACCGGCACCTTCATCCCCTTGTGAATGGCGCCGATGGCGGACTCATCCACTGAGGCGTCAAGTTGCAGCGATCCAGCCTGATCGATCTTGAGCAAGGGCACGCCCGGTGCGGCCATGGTTCCGGGATCGGCCATTCGCGTCGTTACTACGCCTGCGAACGGCGCAGTCAGCCGCGTATAACTCAGCATTGTGCGTGCCCCACTCTCCTGGGCGCGCACCGCGTCGGTCTGCGCTCGTACTGCCTCAAAGTTGGCGGCCGCGGCCTCGGAGCGCCGAGAGACTTCATCCAGTTCCTGAGGACTTACGCTCTTCTGCGCATCGAGCTGCTTGTACCGGGCCAGTGTGCTTGCCGCCAGTGCCGCGTTTGTTTGCGCGGCAGCCTGAGCACTTTGCGCCGCATTCACGCCGGCCTGCGCCTGCTCCACGGAAGAGTGGATCAACGCGTCGTCGAGAACTACGAGAGTCTGCCCGGCACGAACACTGTCTCCCTCTCGCACCAGTACCTGCTGAATGCGGGCCATTACCTGTGCGGAGATGACCGCGGATTGCTTGGCTTGAACAGTTCCAGTGGAACCCAGGTTCAGCGGCACTGTCTGCTGCCGGCTTTCGACAACCTGCGCTTGAACGATTTGTGGGGTCGATGGCGTCGCCGGTGATTCACCGCCATGGCAACCGGCAATCAGTGCCGCGGAAGCGGCAAGCAAACTAGACCATAAGACATTCTTCATTGCAATTCCTCCGCGGCATCGGGAGTCAGTGTCCCGGTTGCGTATAAAAGTTCGCTATAGGCCATCGCATTGCCATAAACGGCATGCCAGTAATTCGATTGGCTCTCCCGCTCGGCGTCCTCGGCCCGCAGAAGATCGGTGATGGTGGCAAGACCGGCGCTGTAGCGATTCTTCAGAATGCGAAGACTCTCCGCCGATTCGTCCATCGCGGCCTGCGCCGTCTCCAACGAAAGCTCTGCCGTCTTGCGATGAATGTGCGCCTGGCTTACCTGGAACCGCAGATGCTGCTGCGTGCCTGTCACTTGCGCATCGATCTTCTGTTTCGCAGCGCTTTCGCGGGCCAGTTGGGCGCGCTTGCCCATTGGCAGAATGTCTACACTGATCTGCATGCCGGCAACCCAGTTGTTTCCGCCGGTGCCGACAAAGGATGTGCGGTCTTCTTCCCAGTTTCCGTATGCGCTTACGCGGGGGCCGAAGTCGGACTTCGCCGCGCTTACGGCCGATGCCTGTGCCGATTGCGCCTGACCTAGTGCCATCAGATCCGGGCGCGTCTTCACGGCGGTGGTGATCTCGTCTTCCAGCGCGCCTTGGGGAAAAGTGTGCGGCTCAATCGGCTTAAGCTCGCTTTCCTTCAACTCCGGTGCCCCCATCGCTTCGCGCAACGATGCCCATGCAAGTTCCAGTGCGCCCTGGGCCGCAATCAACTCTTGCTTGCGCGCAGCCACATTCACCTGCGCCGACATCCGATCCGATTCAACGGCCAAGCCCGCCCTTACATGATCGTCCACGGAGCGGAGCAATGCCGCCGCAGTCTCCTGCTCATGTTGGGCGACATCTACCGTTCGCTGCGCGTAAAGCACTTGCTGATACGCCCCGACAACGCGGAACACGATCTGCTGATCTACAGCCTTGGCGGATGAGGAGGCGCTTTGCCTGAAAAGATCGGCTCGGTGGATCTCTTTCTGTGTCTTGAAGGAGTCGAATGCCATCCACGAGCCTGAGAAGCGCGTGGAGAAGTTTCCGATCGGCTGAGGACGATTCAAAGCGTTCAACGCGAAATCCCCCTGCGAGAATTGGCTCTGCCGTAGCCGCATTCCAAACGCATAAACCGGATCGTTGCCGCGCGAGATGTCTTCAGTAAAGGTAAGTTGGGGCAGCAGCGCGGTACGCGCCATGCTGGCAGCCGAGCGCGCGTCAACGCTATCAGCTCGTGCGACGGCGGCATCGGGGCTCTGGCCCAAAGCCAGATTAATGGCTTGCCGGAGGGTCAGTGGCTCCTGTCCGTTTGCGGCCGCGCTCCCTATTGAGAACAGGAGAAGGAGGCACAAAGATCGATATAAGCGATTACGCATCGGGTGAGGTGTCCTTGGATGTTGCTTTCATTTGAATAAAGTCACGGAATGGCGAATCCGTTACAAAAAGCGTCGGATTTATTTTGGCGGCGGGTGTTGCGCCAGTTTTGATACCGCTTCCCATACCGGGAATTTGAAGAGACTCAAGACACGGCAAGCCGGCTATTTGCTTTGCAATGCGCAGGGGGCAGGATGAGTTGGAGCGGGAAGGCAGGACGTGTGGCCGCGATGGCAAGGTCTCACGGCTTGGCTGGCCGTGTGAAGAGATCTTGGCGGAATGGTTCCACCGGAAATCCGAGCCTCTTCCACTCGCCATAGCCGCCGCGCAAAGGCCGCACGCGCTCGATGCCCAGCTTGTGTAGGGTCATGGCAGTTCTGGCGGCGGTGGCCTCGCTGGGACAGGTGCAGTAGAGCACAACGTCGCGGTCGCGGGGAATCTCGTGGCTGCGAGCTGCCAGGGCCTCTGGAGAAAAGTGGACGGCGCCGGGAAGGGTATTGGGATCAGGCAAAGGGGCCGTCAGTTATGCCTGCCGGGCTTTTCTTGCAACCGGTTTGCGTGGGGACTTTCGTGCCTCACGAACAAAACGGGTCATGGACTTTGAAAGATGCTCGAGCACGGCGGCCCATTCCTCAAGATGCCGCTCTCCTTCCTTTGTAAGCGTGTAGACGCGGCGCGCCGGGCCACCCTGGCCTTCCTCCCAGGCGGATTTGACGTTGCCGTTCGCTTCCAACTGCCGCAAGGTCCTGTAAAGGGCGGCTTTGTCGATCTCAGCATCGGTGAGTGCGTACTCCTGCAGCTCCGAGCAAAGATCGTAGCCGCAAGACCGCCCCTTGTCGCGCAGAAGAAGAAGCACAACCGGCTCCACAAAGCGATAGAGATTGCCCATGCCGCAGGAGCATGGATATTCCTTGCCATGGCGCACACATATCTTTCGTGGCATTGCTGCGCTCCGACCATTTCCGCCTAGAAAGTCCTGGCGGCTTTTAACTATTACTATACATCACCTAGATGTGAGGTACATCTAAGTGGAATTGTGACCATTGTTACATGCCGACCGGGCTGCAGGTGTGGTATAGATGTTAATTACATCTAATGAATGGCGCGGAGGCATCCTGGGAATGGACTCCCGTGCCAAATTGGGCAGGATTCCTGGCTCACTGCCAGAACGGGCCCGTTGAAGAGAAAAGGAGAGCACAAATGAGAATAGCCATTCCGATATCCGGTGATTGTCTGGAACAGCACTTTGGGCACTGTGAGAAGTTTGCGATGGTTGACGTGGCACCCGGAACAAAGGAAGTGAGCACAGTGACGGAGATTGCTACGCCGGAACACCAGCCGGGTCTATTGCCTCCGTGGCTGAAGGAGCACGGTGTGACCCTCGTCATAGCGGGTGGTATGGGATCTCGTGCACTCTCACTGTTGCAGGAGGCTTCGATTGAAGTGATTACTGGCGCGCCTTCGGAGGATGCGACGACGCTAGTCCGCCGCTATCTGGATGGGGCGCTGACGTCAATTGAGCGCACCTGCGATCACGTTTGCAGTCACTGAGTGCGTTGTGTGGAACGCGCGAATGAGCTTCGGGTGAAAGGCAATGCCGCAAGAGAAAGATGAAGTCACAAAAGAGAGACGGACCAGTGTTCTTTCGGCATCGTCCTGCTTTGTTTGCGGACCGGATAATCCACGCGGATTGCATCTGGCGTTTCAGACAAACGAAGACGGGGAGATGATTGCCGAGTGGATTCCGGAGCCGGAGATGGAAGGCTACCAAGGCATTGTTCATGGAGGGATCGTCAGCACGGTTCTAGATGAAGCCATGGCCAAGGTCGTGGATGCAACTGGAGCGGATGCCCTCACGGTCGAACTGCGTGTCCGCTTCCGTCGGCAAGTATCCTCTGGGAGTCCGGTGCACGTGCGGGGATGGATTGAAGGCCGGAACAAGCGGATGATCAACACCGAGGCAGTGTTGACCGGTGCCGATGGCGTTGAACTTGCTCATGCCTGGGCGGTATTCCTCGCGTTGAAACAGGAGAGAAGCCCGATTGCCGAGGAGGTGCTTTGATCATGGTTTCGGTTCCCGTTGCTGTTCCTCCGCCCGTTTGTGAGCCTGCAATGAACCCACTTACGGAGGCCGCGCTGCATGGAATTACGAGAGCGTTGGCTTCAGTGGGCAGAGCCTTTGTTTGCCTCGACCCCTCGTTTTGCATCCTTCATGCCTCCACCCTACTTGACAGGATTCTTGGTCAGGGGGCTTCTGCGGCTCTGCGTGGCCGTTCGGTGGAGGATCTGTTGGGAGAAGACCTGTTTGGCCTGCGTGGACCGCTTCGTCAGGCGTTGCTCGATGGGCAGGTACGTGAAGGTTGGCGCGCGACGCTCAAGTTCGACGATTCCAGTGCATGTCCAGTTTCGATCACGATTGCGCCGATGCTTTCAGATCACTCCGCGATTTGCGACCCGCTGGTGCGGTACCTGATCCTGCTGCGGCCAGCAGAAGAGAACGAGATCTGCCCTGACGGCCCTGTCTTCTGTTCTGGCGCAGTGGCCTGTTCGCCGGCGATGCAGCGGATTTTCCGGTTGGTGGAAGCATTGCAGCACAGTGAGGCAACTGTGTTGATCACGGGTGAAAGCGGCACAGGCAAAGAAGTGGTCGCCCGTGCCATCCACCAGAACTCGGCACGCAGCGGAGGATCATTTGTGGCCGTGAACTGCGGTGCACTTCCCGCAGATCTTCTGGAGTCTGAACTCTTCGGGCATGTGCGCGGTGCGTTTACCGGCGCGGTTCGCGACCGAGTGGGGCGTTTTGAGCTGGCATCAAACGGAACGCTCTTCCTGGATGAGATCGCCGATCTTCCCCAGCAACTTCAGGTCAAGCTGCTGCGTGTCCTGCAGGAGCACCAATACGAGCGAGTGGGCGAGAGCGAGCCCCGGGTTGCTTCGGCGCGCATTATTGCAGCCACCAACGTAGACCTTCACGAAGCGTTGCGCCATGGCCGCCTCCGCGAGGATCTCTATTACAGATTGTGCGTTGTGCCGATCGAAGTGCCTCCGCTGTGCGAGCGGCGTGAGGATATTCCTCCGCTGGCCCTTCATCTCATGAGTTGCATTACATCGCAGCGAGGATTGGTGCGCAGATTCTCGCCTCAAGCCATGCGGTTGCTGCTCGACTACGGATGGCCAGGCAATGTCCGCGAACTGGCAAATGTGATCGAATACGCGGTGGTGGTGGCAAGAAGGGAAACCATCCTGCCCGAGGACCTGCCGCTTGAGATCCGCGAGCCGTCTCATTCGGTTTCATCGAATGCTGGAACCGTGACGCCATGTCCGAATTGCGCCCCTTCCGCCGCGGAGTTGGTTGGAGACCCAGAGGCTGAACAACTGCTTGCCGTCCTGGAGAAGCACCGCTGGAAGAGAGTGGATGCCGCCAGGGAACTGGGGATGAGTCGCTCTACGCTGTGGCGGCGAATGCGAGAGCTTCGCCTGGAGTAGCTCCGGAGTCAGTTGAGACGAACCGTCTCAATTTGAAACAAAGCGCTGCAACCTTTCGTGTCATGCACCTTTCAGGCGTCGCCAAGTTACTGATTACAAGAGAAAAGTACTTTGGTGCCGAACGTGCTATTCCCCTGCGTCGAGATTCCGTTTCCATCGCATTAAAATGCCGCGGCGAACTCAGGACGGCCTCGCGGGGACAAAAATGAACAGATCTCAAATGGGATGGGCAGGTTCAGTTTCGAGCCTCCTGCTGACACTCTTGCTTTTGCTGTTTTGGCCAGTCAATCTTGCCGCAACCGATGGACATTTTCTGCACGGCGCCGGTCCCGTGAACGAAGCTATGGGCGGGGCCGACACCGGTATCTGCCTCGATGCCACCGGCTCCATCGCCTGGAACCCGGCCTGCTCCACCGAATTCAAAGGCCGCCGCTTCGAAATTCATGGGACCCTCTTCGATCCCTGGCGGTCGCTTTCGAGCACAGTGAACGCGAATGCGTTCGGTCCGGGTATGCCCGGTGCCACACTTTCTGGAACCTCCGTCAGCCATCGCGACATGTCGGTGATGCCTGGCATGGCCTTTATCTATCATCCCAAGGGCAGCGCCAACGCCTATCACGCCGCCATGTTGGCGGTAAGTGGATTCGGTGTCGACTACCCTGGAAACACCAACTTCTCCAATCCGATACTTACGCCGCAGGCGCCGAATGGCTTTGGGTTCGGACGGATCCGCTCGAACTATATGCTGGTCACCGTTCCCGTGGGCCTTTCGCGGCAGATTGGCGATCGCCTCACGGCCGGCTTCTCGCTGGTGCCCGCGTTGTCTATGCTTCAGGTGATCCCGGCCCCGTTTTCTGCTCCCGTGACCGCCGGCAGTACGATGCCCTACTACCTCTCGGCCGGAAACCAGGCGCCAGCCTTCGGCTTTGGCTTCAATGGTGGAGTGCATTACCAGGCCAGCAAAGTAGTTAGCATTGGTGCGGCTTACCATTCTCCGATCTGGTTTCGGAATTTCAACTGGAATCGCGCAGACTTGACCGGCGTCAAGCATGTGATGAGCTTCAAGATGAACCTGCCGCAACTGTTGACGGTCGGTGTTGGGCTCACGCCGTCCAAGGGAACAAAAATCGGCGTAGACGCGCGCTGGTTCGACTACGCCAATACCGCCGGCTTCAGCAAGGTTGGCTATAACGCTGACGGCTCGGTTGCCGGCTTTGGATGGCAGAACATCTGGGCCGTGGGCGGAGGTGTTCAGCAGCA
>Ga0182027_10014871_pt1 | contig 10744 bp, 12 predicted proteins | sample 712E1DmetaG_FD_121300 | JGI IMG/M metagenome (GOLD analysis project Ga0182027, IMG submission 121300) | Permafrost microbial communities from Stordalen Mire, Sweden - 712E1D metaG (Illumina Assembly) | ecosystem: Environmental > Terrestrial > Soil > Wetlands > Permafrost | place: Sweden...
CGCGTCCGCCGCAAACGCCAGCGGCTCACTTCAAACGACCCTATCGAAACTGCCCCGCTCGGGAAAGTTATCGCAAATCTCGCCTCAGTCACCGGGGCAGTTCCGATAGGAACCTAACGTTTGTCATTACCGATCTGTGAACTTGGTCAGGACAGCACCATTTATGTAAGAGATTTGCGCAGGACGGGGCTTCGGGCTGTCTCGCACAGCGTTTACCGGGCTGCGACGCCTTTCCGTTCCCGTCTCTCGAGCAGGTCGTCCCAAGGAAAGGCGAGCCCTGCCTTCTGGTTCAGGCCGTCGGTTTTGAACTCAGCCGCCAGGGATTCGCAATGGAATTGGCGCAGTATCATTCGCGCTTTCTGAGCTTGGATTCTGGATTTGCTGATGATGAGTTCCACGGTTTGACCTCGGTTGGCGTGCTCCGGAGCCCCAGTCATGGTAGGGGGTCCTTTCTCTGCCGGGTCGCCGTCAGAGGGAGTGCGTGGGTGGGACTATAACAGAGCGCGAAGCCCCCTGTCGGTTCGCTTTTGACCGGAGCCCCAAGTCCTCTGAGGTAGGTGAGAGAGGAAGCTGGGTTGTCGATTGTCTGCTCGTCGATCATGGGACCATTGTGCGCTAAAGGGGCGAAATGAGCGGCAAACTTGGCGGAGATCAGAGATCAGGGGTCAGAGATCAGAAAAGGAACGTGTTAGGGGCGAGGCGGACGGCTTTCGGGACGGCTGGGGGGCTTGACAAGAAAAGAAAGAGGTCAGGGGCAGTGGGGAACATCCCGTCTGTCCCCAGGTTCTCAGGTTCTGTCCCCAGGTTCCCAACTGGTCATTTACGTATATGCCGTCGATGCCCTTGTCGTACCTGCCATCGCAGATGCATTCGCCCACCTCCATCTCATCAAGGCGGTAATAGTTCTCTAGGAACCACGCTAACAGGGCACGGGATTCAGTACGCTCCTTCACCATATGCGCACCGAATAGTCGCAAGATTGCAGGGTAGGACAGCTGGAGTCTTGGCACGTTTGCCTCCGCCTTCACGTATCATATCGTGCGCTGGCACGAAGACTGCTATTCGCTTTTTGAGGTTGATCCGGTTTCTTTGAGGACTCGACAAGGAGAGCGCGGGCCGGTGGGGATCCTGCCCAGCCCGCGGAGCGGGCGGCATAGGGTAGCCCCAGTCGTGAGACTGGGGAAGAAGGCACGGTTCGGCGCCTGAGCCCGCCTCGGCGGGCGTAAGTAAGACTTATTGCCACATTCTTACGCCCCTCCGGGGCTGTGGATTCAGGTCTCAACCTTGTACCCCAGGCTTGCGCCATGGGGCTACCGCCTTTTGCCCGCTAAGCGGGCGGGTTGGTTCCGGTGGCTGAGCCCGCCTTGGCGGGCGTAAGACCTATTGCCAAAGGTAGCGCTCGTCAAATTCCACGCGGTGGTTCTTCAGCAGGGCGACGAGCTCGTCCTGGAACGAGATGCGCCGATGGTGCTGCGCCTGATCGCGAATGTAACGGATGACGGCTGCCCGTCTGGATTCGCTGACGCTGAATGCTCCATACCCGCCTTGCCAGGCGAACTTTCGCTGTTGTGGCCATCGCTCCTTCGCCCATCGCGAAGAGTTGGTTTTCACGACCCGCAGGCAATCGGCCAAGGCAAGGTTGGCTGGCAGGCGAATCAGCAGATGAGCATGATCGGCTGTTCCGCCAATTGCGATGGGGACGGCATCGAGTTCCCGAAGGATTCCGCCGAGATAGGCATGAACATCGATACGTATTGCGTCGGTAAGAAGAGCCGTGCGACCGGACGTGGAAAATACGACGTGGATGAGGAGGCTGGTATAGGTATGCGCCATTCTTACGCCCCTCCGGGGCTGTGGATTTAGACCTCAACCCTTATACCCCAGGCTCGCGCCTGGGGCTACCGCCTTTTGCCCGCTACGCGGGCTGGGAGGCTGCATTGCGCCCTTGTCCCCAGGCTCGCGCCTGGCGCTACCGTCTTGTGCCCGCTACGCGGGCTGGGAGGCTGCATTGCGCCCTTGTCCCCAGGCTTGCGCCATGGGGCTACCGTCTTTTGCCCGCTACGCGGGCTTTGTGACGAGAGGGCATAGCGAAAACGCGGAAAGGATGGGGCGACGGGCAGGCCTCTTACTCCGGTGGGGCAGCGGCCTTCGGCGGCAGAAGCCAGAGCACCGCAACGATCCCGATCAGCGCCAGAGAGGCTGCAGGCCGGACGTAGGCCACGGGAATGGCTGCGAGATAAAGCGAAACGGACGCGATCTGCTTGCCCCAACTTGCGTGCGCGGGCGCAGCACTCTGCCGCCGGATCTGATTCCAGAGCGCCATATAGCCGAGCCCCGGAAAAATGCTGACTGCGGCGTAGAGCGCGGTGGTGAACGACGACAGCCCTTTTATACCGATCCAGTCGGTAGCGAACGGAAACAGCGAGAGGCAGAAGAGAAACACCAGGTTGGCCCACAAAATACCGTGGGTGACCGTCTCCACCTCGTCGACGAGATAGTGATGGTTGGCCCAGTAAATCCCGATCTGCACGAAGGTGAGCAGATAAAGAAAAATGGTAGGCAGCACCGCGCGCAGACCGGCTACGCCGTCCGGGCCCGGCACCTTGAGTTCCAGCACCATGATGGTGATGATGACGGCGATGACGCCGTCGGAGAACGCCTCGAGACGAGCCGGACTCAGGCCTTTTCTGCTCACGCTGCTACCACCGTAGCACGGGCGTGGGTTGAGGGCGGAGAGTTGAAGGCTGCCTTTTTGAGGGTTGGCATCCGGGTCTGAAGGCCACGATGTGTTGCGCGGAATTTCAGGGGCCTGAACAGGCTGCGTAAAAAGGGCGAATTCCTGACAAAGTTCAGGAAAGACTTCCCTCAGGGGCTAAAGCCCACATTCATTCTGCTGCGTTTTCGGCACGAGTAAACTCGTGCCCTGATACAAAGCTCCTTGGCAATCGGGTTTTTCCGCAAGCTGTGAAGGCCCCTGCTCCCTCCGGCTTCCCAAAAAGAGCAACCGCAGGTCCCCGTTCGACTTCGCTCAGGGCAGGCTTTCGGCTCCGTCCGCCGCGGCGGACGGAGCTCAGGATGACAGGGTGGTTGGGATGGGGTTGGCTGTCCCATCCCTGGCCTCCGCCGCGGGCGGATTTTCGGTCAAGGACGGGACAGCACAAGTGAATCTCGTTTGCGGATAGACCACCCAGCATCGGTTCAGCGGCTAGCAGCCGCACGAAAAAGCCAGGAGCTGGAAGCTAGAAGCTAAAGGCTGCTTTTCCACGACCAAGCCAGCAGCAAGAAGCCAGGAGCTAAAAGCTGCTTCTCTACGCCGTGCGCAGATGCAACAGCGCGCGCCATCGCTCGCCCGGGCTGGGCGCCTCAGGGCACGCAAAGTAAATCTGCCGGTTGATTCCCATCAGCAACTGCACCGCTTCCACTTGCGCATTGTGCGCGGTCAACAACCCTCCTGAGTGCACGAACTCGTCGCTCAGGTACTCGATCGCGTGTCCCAGCATTTCCAAAGCGCGGCCTGCCTCGGGCGAGATCCGCCGCCGGTGCGAGCGGCCGTGCTTCCCAAGCGTTGTGGGAAGCGGAGCTGAATTCGGGATACTACTCAACGTCGCACAGGAGCCCATGCAGTCTATCCTCACCCGCTTCTTCGGCGCCGCACACGGAATCGGACAGAGTACGAGAGTGCTGTCCCAAATTCGCGCACTGCTAGTTATGACGGATCATTACGGGAAAACCAGTGACGAAGCACACGCCAGCTTGGGAATCGATCACTTTGGTAACCTGGCACGCCGGCCAACTCCCCCATACTCAACTCAGCCATCCTCATCCCAGCCAGGCACTTCGCCGCCGTTCACCCTGCCTCGCCTTGACTGGAGGGGCGCGAAAACCTAATCTCAAGCTAGGTTTTCATTCCTCCGGAGCTGCCTTTTTCTCCGGCGAATCGGGCGCAGTACCATCCAATTCCTTCAGGCTGGGCGATGAATCCAACCCCTTATGACTGGCAGTATCTCCCCCTGCTGATGCAGATTCTCGCCGCCTTTCTCCTTGGGTTGGCCATGGTGGTGGCCTCGTGGTTTGTCGGCCGCCATCGCAATACCAAGGTCAAGCTGGAAGCGTACGAGTGCGGCATTCAAGCCGTTGGCGATGCGCAGGGCCGCTTCAGCGTGCGCTTCTATCTGGTCGCCGTTCTCTTCATTCTGTTCGATGTGGAAATGGTGTTCATGATGCCATGGGCTGTCATCTATCGCCAGCTTCCCCTCATCACCGGCTCCCGCCTCTTCGGCTTTTGGGAGATGCTCGTCTACCTCGGCTTTGTGGCCGTCGGCCTCTACTACATCGTGCGCAAAGGGATCTTGAACTGGAGCCACGATAAAGCGGACCTGTAATGCAGTGAACAGTGGACAGCGATCAGTGGTCGGATCTTTCCGCGATTCACAAGGTCATTGCGCAACTGGAAGCAATTCTTGAGGAGTTAAGGCGGAATTCACGGATGACGAGTCAACCACCCACGCTCGCCGGCAAGGAAGCTGTCCTCGAAGGACTGCCGGATCATCCCGCCATCAAGGCCCTCCAGGCTTGGAATGCAGAGGCATTTACTGACGCCCGCTTCGACTTCGGCGAGCTCACCGTCAGCATCGCTGCCACCGAAATTCGCTCTGCCTGCTTCGCCGTGCAGGCTGCCGGCTACAACTTCTTTGAGGACATGACCGCGGTTGACTGGTTCCCTTCCTCGCCCCGCTTCCAGTTGAGTTACCACATTCTTTCGCACGCTTTCAAAGAGCGCATCCGCCTGCGCGTGATGCTCGACGAATCCGATCTCACCGTCGACTCCATCACGCCCGTTTGGCCCGGCGCCAACTTCTACGAGCGCGAAGTCTTCGACTTATTCGGGATTCATTTCGCCGGCCACCCCGATCTCCGCCGCATCCTGATGCCCGACGATTGGCAGGGCCATCCCCTGCGCAAGGACTACCCGGTGGAGGGCTACCGCTGATGAGCGAGAATCCCGGCGCGCCCGTCCTCGAGCTTCCCGCTGCCGCAATCACCGGCGAGCGCCGCATGGTCCTCAACATGGGCCCGCAACATCCGGCCACGCACGGCGTGTTGCGCCTGATCGTTGAGCTTGATGGCGAAGTCATCGTCAGCGTCCAGCCGGAGATCGGTTACCTGCACACCGGCATTGAAAAAACCTGCGAGGCCAAGTTCTACCAGCAGGTCGTCCCGCTCACCGATCGCGTCAATTACCTCGATCCGCTCTCCAACAATCTCTGCTACTGCCTGGCCGTCGAAAAACTTCTCGGCCTGGAGATTCCGGACCGCGCCCAGTGGATTCGCGTCCTGCTCACCGAGCTCAGCCGGCTCAACTCGCACCTCATCTGGCTGGGGACGCATGCCATGGACATTGGCGCCCTCACCGTTTTTCTCTATACCTTCCGCGAGCGCGAAGAAATTCTCCGCCTCTTCGAAGCCGTCGCCGGCCAGCGCATGATGACCAGCTACTTTCGCATCGGCGGCCTCTCCATGGAGCCGCCGCTTGACTGGCTCGACCGCGTGCAGCATTTCATCACCACGTTCCCCGAGAAAATCGACGAATACTCCAACCTCCTCACGGGCAATCCAATCTTCATGAACCGCTTGAAGGGTGTCGGCTATCTCTCCGCAGCCGATGCGATTGCGCTCGGCGTCACTGGCCCGCCCCTGCGCGCTTCGGGCGTCGATATCGACCTGCGCCGCGACATGCCCTACTCGAGCTACGAAAAATTCCAGTTCAAGGTCCCAATCTCCACGGTCGGCGACACCTGGGCGCGGTACGAAGTCCGCCTCATCGAGATGCGCGAGAGCACAAAGATCGTTCAGCAGGCGCTCGACGGCATGCCCGGCGGCCCGGTCAAAGCCAATGCACCCAAAATCGTTCTTCCCGACCGCGAAAAGATGAAGACGGAGATGGAAGCCCTCATCCATCACTTCAAAATCGTGACCGAGGGCTTCAACGTTCCCGCCGGAGAGGTCTACCAAGGCATGGAGTGCGGCCACGGGCAGATGGGTTACTACGTGGTCTCCGACGGCACTGCAAAGCCATACCGCGTACACATGCGCTATCCGTCGTTTGCCACGCTGCAGGCCGTCGAAACCATGTGCAAAGGCGGCCTGATCGCCGACCTCGTCGCAGTCGTCGGCTCTATCGACATTGTCTTAGGAGAAATAGATCGGTAAGTGAGGGGACCCTGTGATCGATTACGGCGCGTTAGCGGATAAGCTGAAAGTTTCCGGAGATGCCGTCAAGCAAGCCAATAAAGGACGGGCGAGACATGGAATTGCCCCGGCCGCCTTTTATGAAAGCGTGAAGACGCAAATCGAAGTGGAAGTTGAAAAGGCAAATGAGGAACTTCGCAAGCGGGGTTTACCAATCATCGAGCGAATTTTCATGCCTGGCTTCCTCGGAAAGCTCTCTCTGACCTTTGGAACCGCATTGCTTTGCAGCGTGGAACTGCAGGAATCAAAAGGACGAGTCAGGGCCGTGATTTTCGGTCCGCCAAATCGCGACGAGATCGCCAGAAAGGACTTTCCCTTGAATCCGGAGGTTGTGGACTTGAAAGGCCCCCCGATGGGCGAAGTTGAGACGGCGACTGTGGGATATAGCCCTCAAATGATTGCAGCCGAGATTGTCTCCGCGCTCCTGATGGGAGATTTCGCTTGACGCCGGAGGCTCCCGTCAATTTCGAAGCCTCGGACGCGGGTTCCCTGGCTGCGTTCCATCCACGGTTACTTGCGGAACTCTGGATTTCCCTCGCTTCCCTGCTCCGCAGCTACACCGCGGCGCACGGCCTCCACGCCAACCGCGAGGCCGTTGTTGACCTGACCGAGGAAACAATCACCGTCCGCCACAATGAAAAATGGCTGCGCCTCGACCGAAGCAACTCAACCGTAACCTGGACGCGAGAAAATGGAAACATGGGATCGTTGCAACTGACCGAATCCGGAACCTTGCGCAACGCAGACAACGAGGAAGCGATGGATTTGGCAGCAGAACAATGGGCGCGGGAGCTGATGAGATGAGCCCAAAAAAGATCAAACCCGAACCCGTGTCCGTCTTCTCGCCCGCGCTTGCCGCGCGCTTTGATGCGCTCGTCGAGAAATATCCTGTCAAGCGCTCCGCCCTGATTCCCATGCTGCTTTACGCGCAGGACGAAGTTGGCTATCTCTCCGATGCAGTCGTCGCCGAGATCGCCCTCCGCATCGGCATCACCGAGCTTGAAGTGCGCAATGTCGCCACCTACTACTCCATGCTCCGCTTCAAGCCGGCCGGCGAGTTCAACATCCAGGTCTGCACCAACATCAGCTGCATGTTGCGCGGAGCCTACGAGGTCCTCGATCGTTTCCGCGAGGAGCTCGGCATCGGCCCTGACGGCGTCACCGCAGACGGCCTCTTCTCTCTCGAGGAAGTCGAGTGCATCGGCGCCTGCTGCTGGGCACCGGCCATCCAGGTCAACTACGAATTCCACGACGAGCTCAAGCCCGACCTCGTGCCCGGCATTCTCGGCCGTTACCGAAAGCAAGTCCAAGACAAGGGAAAAAATGCCTAGGCTCGTCTCCCATCCCGATGAAGTCAAAATCGTCTCGCGACGCTTCGGCTTGGGAGCCACGAACATTGACCGATACATCGAGCTCGGCGGCTATGAAGCGGTGAAGAAATGCCTTGCGCAAGGCCCCGAGTGGATCGTCGAGGAAATGACGGCCAGCGGCCTGCGGGGCCGCGGCGGCGCGGGCTTCTCCGCGGGCATGAAGTGGTCCTTCGTTCCCAAGCAGTCCGCCAAGCCCAAGTACATCCTCGTCAACGGCGACGAGAGCGAGCCCGGAACCTGCAAAGATCACCTCATCTTTTTGCACGACCCCCACGCTGTCATCGAAGGCACGATCATCGCCGGCCTCGCCGTCGGCTCCAAGATGGGCTTCATTTATCTGCGCGGCGAGTACCGTTATCTCCTCGAGATCACGGAGCGCGCCGTTGCCGACGCCTACGATCGCGGCTTTCTCGGCAAGAACATCCTCGGCACCGATCAGGAATTCCAGATCATCACGCAGACCGGCGCGGGCGCATACGAAGTCGGCGAAGAATCCGCGCTCATGGAGTCGCTCGAAGGCAAGCGCGGCGTTCCGCGCATCAAGCCGCCCTTCCCTGCCGTCGTCGGCCTCTACGGAGGTCCCACGGTCATCAACAACGCCGAGACCATCGCCACGGTGCCACACGTCATCGCCATGGGTGCGGCGGCCTACGCAGCGGTCGGCACCCCGCGCAACGGCGGCACGCGTCTGTTCTCGATCAGCGGCCATGTCGAGCGCCCCGGCGTCTACGAGCTGCCCATGGGATACAACCTCAAGAAAATGATCTACGACGTTGCCGGCGGTATTCGCGGCGGCCGCAAGCTCAAGGCCGTCGTCCCTGGCGGTTCATCAACACCCGTCCTGCTCCCCGAAGAGATCGACATCGGCATGGACTTCGACCAGGTGGGCAAGGCCGGCTCCATGCTCGGCTCCGGCGGCGTCGTCGTCATTGACGACCAGACCTGCATCGTCGAATTCGCCCTGCGCTCCATCAGTTTCTACGCACACGAGAGCTGCGGCTGGTGCATTCCCTGCCGCGAAGGCACCGACTGGCTCAAGAAATCCCTTACTCGCTTTCACGCCGGCTTCGGAAGCAAGAGCGATATCGACAACATTCAATACCTTGCCGAGAATATGCTGGGCCGCACCTTCTGCCCGCTCGGCGACGCTGCAGCCATGCCCACCATCGCGTTCGTGAAAAAGTTTCGCAAGGAGTTTGAAGATCACCTGAACGGCAGGCCTTGCCCCTTCGCAAGGGAGGGCGTGCCGCAGCTGACGGTTGTATAGGGACCACGGAGAAGCCGTTGAAGGCGCGAGAGATCATCCGTATCATCGAACAAGATGGTTGGAAATTGGCTCGGCAAACGGGCGGCCACATGCATTTCCGCCATCCATCGAAACCGGGCCTGGTGACGGTTCCGTTTCATGGCAACAAAGATTTGGCGAAGCGAGTAATTGCCAGCATTCTCAAACAGGCGGGATTGAAATGACAAAGAACTATCTCGTGGTCTTCGCAAAGTGCAAGGGGAGCAATTTCTCGGGCTACGCGCCCGATGTGGCGGGTTGCGTATCTGCCGGCGACACACTCGAGGAGATGGAAGCCATGATGCGCGAAGCTTTGGAGTCCCATCTGCAACTGCTTGCAGAAGACGGCGATCCCGTCCCAGAACCATCCTGCTCGCGCGTGGATTTTCTTCCAGAAGACTTCGAGGACACCGAATACTTTGTTGTCGAGAAGTTAGCGATCAAGTTTCCAGCTGCAAGCAACGCCGTAACCGCGACACACGCGGCGTAGGACCTGAATGCCCGACGTAACCTTCACTGTCGACGGAAAGAAGCTGACCGCGCCCGCGGGAACGCTGCTCATTGACGCCTGCCGCAAGGCGGGAATCGAGATTCCGGCTTTCTGCTACTATCCCGGCCTCTCTCTTCAGGCCGCCTGCCGCATGTGTGTCGTGCGCCAGGAGAAAGTCCCCAAGCTCCAGACCGCTTGCACTACCCAAGTCGCCGAAGGCCAGGTCTTCATCACCGAGTCGCCCGAAATTGCGCAGGCGCGCAAGGCCACCATTGAATTGCTGCTGGGCAACCACCCGCTCGACTGCCCCGTTTGCGATGCCGGCGGCGAGTGCGAATTGCAGGACATGACCTTCAAGTACGGCGCCGGCGAAAGCCAATACGTCGAGGTCAAGCACCATCGAGACGAGCAGCAGTGGTCGCCCGCCGTCTTCTACGACCGCCCGCGCTGCATCCTCTGCTACCGCTGCACCCGCATGTGCGGCGAAGGCATGTGCGTGTGGGCTCTCGGTATACCAAATCGCGCTGCCGACTCCGTCATCGCCCCCAACCGACTCGGGACGAACGGAGGGGGCAACCAGCTCGACTGCGAGCAGTGCGGCATGTGCATCGACGTTTGCCCCGTGGGCGCGCTCACTAGCGGCAGCTACCGCTACAAAACGCGGCCCTGGGAGATGAACCATGTCTCCACCGTCTGCACGCATTGCGCCGACGGCTGCAAAGTCACCCTCGGCGTGCGCCAGGCCAACGACGGCGCCGCGATCGTCCGCGCCGATAATCGCGACAAGAGCGGCATCAATGGCGACTTCCTCTGCGCCAAGGGCCGTTTCGGCTTCGACTTTGTCGAGAGTCCCGACCGCCTCACGCAGCCACTGGTCCGCAACGCGCAAGGCAAACTCGAGCCCGCCACATGGGAGCACGCCATCCGCGTTGCTGCCGGCAAATTGAAGGAGATTCACGACACGCGCGGCGGTTCGGCCATCGGCGTCATCGGCTCCAACCGCACCACCAACGAAGAGAACTACCTGCTGCAGAAGTTTGCGCGCACGGTTCTCCAAACCAACAATATCGACCACGAGCGCACCACGGACTACCCATCCTTCGCACGCGCCCTTGCCGGCCGCGCAGGCAAGACCGCCAGCCTGCGCGACATCTCGACCGCTTGCGCCATTCTCCTCGTCGGCGGCAACCCCACCGAGGAGCATCCGCTTCTCGCATGGCTGCTCCGCACCAATGTGCGCCTCAACCGCGCCCGTCTTTACGTCGCAAATTCGAAGACCATCAAGCTCGCACGTCAAGCCAAGGCCACGCTCGACCTCCGCCGCGGCGGCTATGACAAGCTCGCCGCCAC
>Ga0182027_10014872_pt1 | contig 10744 bp, 7 predicted proteins | sample 712E1DmetaG_FD_121300 | JGI IMG/M metagenome (GOLD analysis project Ga0182027, IMG submission 121300) | Permafrost microbial communities from Stordalen Mire, Sweden - 712E1D metaG (Illumina Assembly) | ecosystem: Environmental > Terrestrial > Soil > Wetlands > Permafrost | place: Sweden...
GCATGTCAAGCATGCGCTCTAACCAACTGAGCTAACCGCCCGGGTGCGCGCCGCATCATAGCGCATCAACTGAGGGCCGGGCCCGGGCTCCGCCCGCGGAGCCGTAAGGGGCGGCGCTGGAGCGGTCAATCCAGCCAGACCTGGCCATCCGCGCGGCTGAATGGCACAGCCGAGTCGGTCTGCTTCGACCAGCTCGAACCGGTTCGAACATAGGTGATCTCATGGATGTCCGTCACGACGCCACTGGCGTCCTCCGTGCCGGACAGCATGGCCAGGCTCGAGCCGTCGAGGCTGAGCGCCAGGTCCCATACCACCTGTGACGGATCCAGCGACACCGCCCTGGACGGCTCCTGGTCCGCCAGCCAGTCGTCCACCGGCGCGACGTACACTGCCGACTCGGTGGCCGCTGCCAGCGTCCGTCGATCCGGCGACACAGCGAACGTGCGCACGCCGCCCAGCCCGCTCAGCAGCGCCAGCTTGTGTTTCGCGGTGTCGACGACGGCTAGACACGGTATCTGCCGGGCGTCGTCCGAGATCACGGCCACACGCTCAGAGTCGAGCCATGCGACCGACGGTCCAAACGGCGAATCCGGCGCCGGCAGGAGGTCGCCGGTCGACCCGTCCGCCGCCACCACACCGAATGCCAGGCCGCCCGCCTGTGAGACTGCGATCGCGGTGGAGCCCGCGTCGGACCGATCCACGCCCACGATAGCCCCGCTGAGCGGCTTGTTGCCCCACTGCGGAGATATGCCCGCCCCGGGGGTTTGAGGGCTGGTTTCAGCTCGCAACTCCAGCGATGCACCGATCCCGAGGATCAGAGTTTGCTCATCTCTCGCGAGGACGGTGGCACCCGGGACCGGCCACTTCGCGGTCCAGATCCCGCCTGAGTATGTCCATAGCCCAACCCCACCCTGGACGCCATCGGCCAGGACGAGGAGCTGAGGCGCGGACACGCCCGAACCACTGCCCGCGGGCGTGACTGAAGCCCCGGCTGCGTCGGTCGGGCCGACTGGAACGGCGTTGGTCGCCGGAGGCGCGACGGCCCCGCCAGCTGTGGCGTCGGGCGTGCCGACGCCCGACGCGCAGCCCGTTCCCGCCACGGAGAGGCAGAACACGATTGGAAGCAGCTGTCGCCTCCGCCTGGCGACCAGGCTCTCGAACCGCGGCCACGAACCCCGGATCATGCAATCCCCTTTCTGAAGCGGCCCGCGCCCGCCCAACCGGACGGCCGCGGGCCGCTGAATGGCGGGGCCGCCATGACTGGCCTGGCCCCACGGCTTCACTCCACGAAATCTCCGCCGATGACCGTGCCGTCTCCGGCGTCGACGAAGAGGCTCATCAGCCAAACGTCGTTGGCTGCGTCGCCCGATGGCTTCACCTCGGTGACCCAGGCGAGCCGGTACGGGGCCTCGACGCCGTTGATCCTGGCCGGATCGAAGGCCGCGTTGGGCCCGACCCACTCCAGGTCCACCTTCTGGATGGTGTATCCGGAGTTCCGGCCGGCAAACCAGCGGTCGAGGTTCGCGCCGGCGATCTGGCGGGCCGTGGCCGAGCCAATCCGGCTCGCCGGCGCAGCAGCGAGGTCATGTTCCGAACGGGCAACGCTTTGGATGCGCCCATCGGGCCAGACCTGGACGCGCGTCTCGTCTCCACGCACGCGCACACCGTCTTGCGTACGAGTCCAATGGACCGTCCACCCGCCCGTCGCCTGATCGGCCTCGGTCGAGGTGGGGGTTCCGACGGCCAGGCCCGCAGCCACGACCGACCGCTGCGCCGACTTCACGGCGCCATCCTGCGCGACGCGGAGGCCCGTCACGGGAGCGGCGTCCACACGGACGGCGCCGAGAAGACGGCCCTTCGAGTCAAACTGAGTGACCGACTCGACGTTGCCTGCCGAGTCGAGTTCCGTGACTTCGTCGTACTCGGCGTTCTCGAAGCCATCGACCACGTGATGTCCGGCGCGCTTGACGCCGACCGGGAAGCCCAACGCGTCTCGAGTCTCGCCCTCGCGTGTTATGAGCGCCGCGTCCGCACTCGCGTCCAGTGCCACTTCGACGCGAGTCACAGATTCAGCGGCGCTGCCGGGGTCAGAGGGCCGCCGAGCCGCTGCGATGTGGCCGGCCGAGACGGCCAGGCACATCAAGGCCACGATGCCCAGGCCCGCGGCCGACTTGACATTCCTGCTGCTGATTGAAGCTTGCATCTTGGTCATCTCGCCACCGGCCGGAGAGGCGTTCCGCTGTAATAGGGATCGCCCCACCAGTTGGCCTGGAAGGGCTCACTTGAGCTGACGGCCTCGTAGCCGCCAATCCCCGAGGCGTAGGCGAAAGCCGCCGCCAGGGTTCGAGAGCCGGGCGTCCCGCCGTTGACGTAGCTCCAGAACGCCTTCTCGAACCGGAGGCTCGAGCTGTCCCAGGTGTGATAGACGTAGCCCAGGTAGAACTCGTAGTCGGTGGCCTTCTTCGTCTTCTCGATCTGGAACGCGGCCGGCATCGTGCTGGAGTTCGAGCCCAGCATGCAGGTCGACATGATCACGATGTTGTAGAACGACCCCTGAGTGGCGGCTTTGATGGAGCTCGCCCTGACGATGTCCTTGGACGAGTTGCACTTCCCCGAGCCGGGATCCTGGAGGAACCCCGAGTCGATGTTGGGCGCGCCGCTCGCCGCCCAGTAGTTGTCACCGTGGCTGTGCACATACACAGCCCAATCGCTCAGAACGTTGCCCAGGACGGCAGCGCGAGTGAACCCAGATCCCAGAGCTCCTGACACGGGGCCGAAGCCCAGCTTGCCAAGCTGCGTGACGGTCAAGCTGTAGAGCTGCTGTGGATAGGTGTCGTTGACACCCAAGCACGCGACCTTGAACGCGTCCGAGTTGGACCACACGTGAGCGTCGTAGGCTGCGGCGGCCTGACCTGGCGCCGCGACCGTCGTAGCCGCGACGGCCATCGAAACGAGCCACATGAATGCTCGTTTCATGAATTCCTCCCATTCCGGCGGGCGGATCCATTGCCTGCGGCGGGGTCGAGCGTGGCGGGCAGGTGAGCGAATAGGTACAGGCCTGCAAGCACCTCCTTCGAGCTCAGGCGAGTCACCGTCCATGGGGCGACGATCTGGCCCTGGCGCCGTTGGGGCCGCCCCCTCGGGCGGGCACTCGGGCGGTCCCAACGTGCGATGCCGGGACTCTATGCCCCGCCGCTTATCTGCGACTTATCCGGCGATTACCCGCGCCATGGACCGCCGCCGCCTGTTCGGGGTCAGCGTTCCTCTGGAGCGCCCGCCGAGTAGTCCCAGCCCGCGCCTCCGGCCCCGTCGTGCGCCATCTTCTCGTACCGCACCGGGCCGCCTCGCAGGGCGAGGTTCAGCAGCGCCCGTGGCACGACCGCCAGCCAGAATCCGTTGAACAGCGAGACCCGCAATGCGCGGCGTGCTCGCTCGGCGCCACCCAATGCTCCACCGTCGGCCGCTCTCTCCCAGCGCAACGCGTCCCAGCCCAGGCCGCCGCTGACCCCCAGGTAGCCGGCCAAGAGCGCGACCACCGACCGCTTGCGGCCAGTCACCACTGCCGCAGCCGCCGCGCCGGCCACTACCGCCGGAACGGCCAGCTGACCGACGTACGCAACGAAATCCAGCCGCGCGCTGGCCGACAGCCGGGTGCTGGAGATCACGGCCGGTCCGTGCTCGAGAGCGCGCCTGAAGCCCCCCTCGGCCCAACGTAGGCGCTGCCGCCACAGCCCGGAGAGACTCCGCACCGGTTCCTCCCACACTTCCGCGTCGATTGCCCACGCAACCCGCTCGCCGGTGAGCGCCGCTACCCGGCTCGAGAGATCGATGTCCTCGGTCAGCGCGGCCGCCCTCCAGCCTCCCGCCGCGGCCAGCAACTCCCGCCTGATCATGATCCCGTTGCCTCGGAACTCGGAGCAGCCGCCCATCGCCCAGCGACCTCGGTTGAGCTCGCCGTCCAGGGTCTGCTCATCGGCCTGAGCCCCGGCCAGCCAGCCGCTATCGGCGTCGAGTATTCGGCGCCTGGCAGTCACCGCGTTCGCACCTGCTGCGAAATAGCCCGCAGCACGGCGCAGGAAGCAGGGCTCGATCCGCGCGTCGGCATCGAGGACCAGGATCACGTCTCCGCGGCAGACATCGGGCTGTGCGGCGGCCAGGGCCGCGCCCTTTCCGTCCGGGAGGCCGTCGCCTTCTCGCCGGATCACGCGTGTGACCCTCTCGATCCCGAAATCCCGAGCTGCCGCCGCCACGACCTCTCCGCTGCCGTCGAGCGAGCGGTCATCCACGACGATCAGCTCGAAGAGAGGCTCCCCGTCCGGCGATCGGTGGTCCTGGCGGGCCACGTCGCGCACCAGCCGCGGCAGCACGTCGGCTTCGTCACGCGCTCCGACCAGCACCGTGAACGTGGGCGGCGTCGCCAGGGCCTCGAGGGCCGCCGCCGCCGACTCCGGCGAGATGGGCGGCCGGCGCGTCGCGATTGCCATCGGCACCGCGCACCCAATGGCGACCCCGGCAGTGCCGAGCGCGACGAGTCTCCCAAACCCTGGCCGGCTCATCGCAAGTCCCACCGAGACTCCCCCTGCGAGGATCCCCGCCGCGGCCACCCGCCAGGCGAGCGGCGTGGCCGTTACGTCCTTGGGTGTCGGTGCAGATGCCCTCACGCCGTCCGTCCCGCGGCGCGGCCCGTCATCGTGGGACCCGGGTCCCGTCTCGACCAGGCTCCGGAGCGATCAAATTCGTGCCGCCGGCCATCTCGGCCGGCACGATCGCCACGCTCATCGGGTCGACGGGTGCGCCGGTTGGCGGAGTGCTGGCCCGCGCCTCCGCCTCGGACGGCAGCAGCGCGCCGCGCCTGACGACGCTCGCGATCCCCCACAGGCAGACGATGATGGCAACGACCAGGATCACGCCCTCCGTGCCGACGAAGTCGGCCACGGGGGCCACGATGATGATGGGCGCAAGGCTGGCTATCGATACCAGCATGTTCAACACGCCGAACACCCGGCCCCGGACGTCCTCAGGCAGCTCTTCCTGAAGCTGGGTTTGCGAAGCTATCGAGACGATGGCGAACGCAAAGCCAACCAGGAAGGCGATGACGACAACCAGGGAAAGCACGGAAACGACACGGCTGGACTCCGCTATCTGAGCCGCGACGTTGTCCTCCAGGAAGCGCGAGATTGGGCCGGCAAACGAGAGAATCGCCAGCAGGATGCCCATGGTGATCATCCCCGCCTCGATGGTGCGTCGCCGCGGCAGCCGGTGCCCGTACGCGTTGAGAGCGACGATTCCGGCCACGACCCCGAGCCCGAGAGGCAGGACCACGACCACGAAATCCTTGGTTCCGAGGTCCAGCGTGGTCGTCGCGAACTTGGGCCCGAGGACCCCCAGGATGCCGATGAGCGCACCCGTGATCCCAAGGTAGGACAGCGACCACCCCACCGAACGATGGTCGCGGATGTATGCCAGTCCCTCGGTCAGCTGTCCGAACATCGTCTCGACGGCGCGCTCGGCGTCTGCGACGGCCTGCCCCTTGGTGGCCCTGTCGCCGCCCACGGGAGGCGACGACGGCAGTGTCCAGCAGAAGCCCGCGGCCACGAAGTACAGGACGGCGACGATCACGATCAGCGCTTGCGGGCTGGCGACGGCTACGAGGAAAGGCCCGACCAGGGCGAAGCCAAGGGCGAAGGCGGCGTTCATCGTGAGGGTGAAGAGGCCGTTGGCCGCGAGGAGCTGGCGTCGGGGCACCAGGAAGGGGATCATCGACGCCTCGGCCGGGCCGAAGAAGGTCGTGACCGTCGCCACGAAGATCATCAGCAGGTACAGCAGCGCCAGGTTGCTGTGGACGAGGACGATCGCCAGGAACGCCAGGCCGCGAAGCACGTTGGTGACGAGAAGCATGTGGCGCTTGTCCACGCGATCGACGAAGACGCCGGCGATCGCCGAGAAGACGATCGCCGGGACGAGGAAGCTCAGCAGGAGGGCGCCCACGGCCGTTGAGGAGGCGGTCTGAGTTGTGATCAGGATCGTCAGGCCGTAGATGACCATGTTGCCGCCGACCTGGGTCGAGAGCTGGGCCAGCCACAGCAGCAGGAACGGCCGATTCCGCAGGACTGCCAGGGCGCTCGATTCCTGAACCGGCTCCACCTCAGTGGCGCGTCTGGCGTCAGCCCTGGAGCGCGGCGCGCTCACGACGCCTGCCTGTCGCGCGGCGCGGCCTGGGATGTTCATCGCCCGCTCTCGCCGGCTGCAGGCGAGTCGTGGGCATCGCGAGCGGTAGGGGCAACGGCCCGACTCAATGCCAGGTCGCCCCGGGCCACGAACCCGGTTGACCGCCGCTCGACCGTCCGGCGATCGAGCAGGACGTGGCGGCCGCAGCCCTGGCAGCGCAGGCCGATATCGGCCCCGAGGCGGTCCACGAGCCACTCGTGCCCGCCGCACGGGTGCGACCGACGCAATCGGACGACGTCCCCGAGCCTGAACTCGACGACAGCCTGATCAGTGGACGCCACTGTTCTCGACCTGTGCTGAGCGGAAGGGCGCGCGCTCCATAATGGCCGCTCAGCCTATCAGAGCCGAGCCAGGCCGTGGCGGCCGATCAAGCCAAGTTCGGTGGCCTCGGGCGTGGCGACGTCCGGATTGGCGCCTCGCAGCGTCTTCAAGGCGCCCCTCGCGACGAACGGCGGCGCGACACCGCCACTCCGACCAGGACGAGCGCCACGGCGACCACTGCCGCGCCGATTACGTAGACGATCGCCGGGGCCCCCTTCTGCGACTGACCGGTGCCTCCCGTGTTTGGGCTCGCACTCGCACCCAGCGGCGCGGTTGATGCCGGGACCTGCGTCGGAGGCGAGGTCGACCCGGCCGCTCCCGAACTCGTCCAGTCCGAGGGGACCGGGCCGGTCGGTTCCGGCTGAGGACCGAAAGACGCCAGGGCCGTGCCTCCGTTGGCCTTCGGCCAGGCCTTGTCGAACGCATCCGTGGAGATGCCGATCGCGGTCTTGAAAGCATCATCGTCGGACGCTCCCGTGCCGTACGCCTTGACCAGCTTGTCCAGATCGGCCTGGCCGTAGGTGCGCACGAAGTAGTCCACCGCCGACACCGACTCGGCGTACGCCAGGTAGAACCCTTGCTGGCTCGTCGGGAACTCGCCGCTCAAGGCCGCCAGCGGCATGAGCGTGCCGTCTGAGACTGCCTGCGCGACCAGTTGCTTGTCCGAGCTGTCGAACCCCTGAGAGACGTAGACGGCGATCCCCTCGTTCAGCCAGCGCGGAGGGTCGTGATAGGGATTCTGGGTGATGTCGCCGAACACCACGTGTGTCAGCTCGTGGGGCACCACGGTCGAGGCGTACGAGAGGTCGCCGGGCGCTATCAGCGCGAATAGCGTCCTCGTGTCCGGGTTGGCCTCGCCGCCCACGTTGTCACGCGTGCCGGGGCCGAGCGCGTCGTAGAAGGCCGTCTGATCGGCGTAGACGAAGAAGTCGATCGGGGCGGTCTCGTTGAAGCCCAGGAAAGCGGACGCTTTGGCGATCCCATCCTCCCCCATCTGGAGCGCCTGCTTGGCAAACGTGTCGTCGCCCTCGTACCAGTGCAGCCGGACGATCCCCCCGACCATCGTCTGCCATTGGAACCTGTCGTCGGCGTACGTGACCCGTATGTCGGGCCCGGTCGCCACCGTGCCGTCCGCCAGGACAACCTCGAAATGGGCCATGAGTTGGGTGTTGGGCTGCATCTCTCCGGACGAGGTATCCAGCAGATAGTCGAAGCTGCTCGCCCCCGGGTTCTCCAGCTGGATCACGGACGGTCCGTAACCGCCCGGATAGGTGATTACGATGTCGACCTCGCTGAAAGTGCCGCCACCTGTGTACGGCTGGGTGAAGTCGATCCCCTTGCCGAACGTAGAGGTGGCCGTCGGCGTCCCGAACGTGATCGACGCGCCGAGAACCGCCGCCGCGCTCGACCCGATCGCAGCCCAGGCGGCCACCGCCGCCACCAGCGCGACGCGGACCATCCTGTGGCGCACCGACAGCATCACGAGCCGCTCCCCCATGCCAGGCTGGCGTACCGCATCAGGCCCTGCCCGTTCGTGACCGCCCCCAGAAGGTTCGATTTCGCCAGCGAGTAGCCCCCGTCGTAGTCGACTGGGATCACCGGCGCCTGGTCGAGAACGACCGCCTGGGCCCCATCCAGCGCTTGCTGCATGGACGCCTGGTCGCCCGCCGCCAGCGCCTGGTCAATGTCGTTGTCGAAGTCGCTCGAACTCCACCGCCCGAAGTTGTTCGTCTTTCCGGTCCCGAGCAGAAGCCCAAGGAAGTCGTTGGCCCCGGGATAGTCGGCCACCCAGTCCATCTCCCAGAAGGCCGGCGGGGTAGTCAGCAGTTCCTCGTTATACGAGGCAAAATCGCGCGTCTCGTAGCCGATGTCGATCCCGAGATTGTCGTGGAGCTGGCGCACGATGGCCTCGTCGAGCGGGGCGCCAGCGGTGACCAGCGTGATCTTGGGAAACCCGACGCCATTCGGATAGCCGGCCGCCGCAAGCTCCGCCCTGGCCTGGGTGAGGTTGAAGACCGGCCCGAAATCGGTGGCGCTGTGCCCCGGCACGTCCGGCGGAACCATCCCTGTGGCGGGCTGCATCAGCGGGTCGGCCTGCAGGGCGATGATCCCTCGCCAGTCGATCCCCATCTGGAAGGCGCGTCGAACGTGAACGTCCGAGAACGGCGGCCGCGACGTGTCGAAGCCGTAGAACTCCACCGAAGGCGATTGGTCCACGTGCAGCAACGGCCCGAGCGTCTTGTCGTACGCGATCCACGACGCGTCGTCATAGGAGATCGGCGTGTAGTCGAGCGTGCCGCTCTCGAAGTCGGAGACCGGGCTGTCGCCGCCGATGGAGAAGAGCTGGTGCACGGTCGCGATCGAGGGCGTTCCGGCCCAGTAATGGCGGTTGGCGGTCAATGTGACCTCGGTGTCGGTCAGACCGCTCAGGATGTACGCACCGCTGCCGACGAACCCGTTCGGCGTGAGGGCGTTCGGGTTGGAATCGATCGTCGGTGGGACGACGGCCAGGGTAGGGCTCGCCGCGATGGCAGGGAATTCCGGCGACGGGCTCGTGAAATCAACCTCGATCTGGTCGTCGCCGATCGAAGACAACCCGACCGCCGACTTTGCCCCGCTGCCTTCACGGTACGCCTGAGCCCCGACGACGTCGTCCAGGAGCGAGGCAAGCTGGCTCGGCTGAGCAGGATCCAGGACGCGCATCCAGCTCGAGATCACGTCGGCTGCAACGAGGGGCGAGCCGTCTGAAAAGACCAGGCCGGATCTGAGGTGGAAGACCAGTCTCTCCCCGCCGTTCGAGCTCTGCCAGCTGTCCGCGAGGGCCGGCTGCACATTCCCGGCCGTATCGATCGCGGTCAAAGACTCGAAGAGCTGGGCCACGACCTGGGCGCTGTCCATGTCGGACTGAACCGCGGGGTCGAGCGAGGACGGCTCGCCACCGAAAATGGTAACCGAGCCGGTGGAGGATCCGGAAGGCCCCGAACTGCGTCCGGGACCCGTCTGCCCGGAACCGGTCTGCCCGGAACCGGTCAGGTAGGTCCCTCCGGCGATGGCCACAACGAGCGCGAGAGCGATGCCGGCCGCGACGATCGAAGGCCGGCGCCGGCCGGAACCAGGAGGAGGCGCGGGCCAGACATACATCAGCGAACGAGCCACCAGGCGAGGAAAGTGCCGTTCCGGCCGTCCACCTGGAACGGCCTCTCAATCGGCACGGGCCGCGGAGGGGGGGCCACGCGCCAGACGTATCCCTGCCCGGAGAACCGACCGATCAGGGCTGCGATGCAAAGAAGGCGGCGCACCCCGGGAGTATAGGCGGCAGAGGACTTGTTGCCTGCCCGAGCCAGGGCTCCCCAGGGCGACGCCAGTGATCCCTCCGGCGCCCGGGCCCCGGCTTCGCTATCCGGCCGCCGGCGCCGCAGGGACGAGACGCTGGACGGCGGCTCCGGCCAGCGCTGCCAGGTGGTCGAGCATCCGGAGCCGCTCGGGGGAGACCACGGCTGCGGCAGGAAGTGCCACTCCGATGAGGCCAGAGACGTGGCCGTCGACCGGTATGGGGAGGCCCAGCAGTACCCCCTTTCCGTTCTCGTCCTCCGTGAGCACACTGGCGCTAGACCACAACCGGCCCCAGAAGCCCTCGTCGCGACGGATCGGCGGCCCGGTCCCCTCGAACCTGCCCATTCCCGCCAGCTGGCGCATCAGCGTCGACTCGGCGCCGGCGGACGAGTCGCGCACCTCCTCTGCGAGGGCGACCAGCCCATCGCGCGCGCCGACGATGGCGGCCGCGTGGCGGAGGGTCACCCGCGCAACCTCATCCGCGCTGGAGGCCATCAGAAGGTCCCTCGCGGCGTCCAGAATCGCTCCCGGAACTGCCTCCGGCGCGGCCTCTGCCGCGCTCCTGCCGCGCGCTGCCCGGTGCCGCTTTGCCTGGTACAGGGCCGCATCCGCGGCGCTGACGAGATCCGCCTTGCCCGGCCCGTCGGCGGGCCAATGGGCCGCCCCTACGGACGCGCCGAAAGGCAGACCCGCGCCTCCGACGGGCGAAACCCGCACGGCCTCTCGCACGGCCACGCGCACGCGACCGGCTACCTCCTCGGCGTGGTTGCTGCTAGCGCCGAGCAGTAGGAGGGCGAACTCATCGCCGCCATATCGGTAGGCCCGGTCGTTCTGGCGAATGGCGCCCACGATCGCCTTAGCC
>Ga0182027_10014873_pt1 | contig 10743 bp, 10 predicted proteins | sample 712E1DmetaG_FD_121300 | JGI IMG/M metagenome (GOLD analysis project Ga0182027, IMG submission 121300) | Permafrost microbial communities from Stordalen Mire, Sweden - 712E1D metaG (Illumina Assembly) | ecosystem: Environmental > Terrestrial > Soil > Wetlands > Permafrost | place: Sweden...
CCGAAGTGGATGCAGGTCATCGAGGCGGAGCAACGGATGCGTGAGCACCCGGAGCGCTTCCCCGAAGACTGCGCCTCCTCAAGAATGGGACCAGCGACCGCCCGACGAGTGGAATTGAAACCGGTCGCTGGCGGCGCCGCAAGCGCTGGTGCGTCCTGATTACGTGCCAACCGCGGTGTCAATGGCCGTCCCGCTGTCCTCTTTGCCTTGCCGTGAATTTTCGGCGTGCCACCCACCATCATGCAGTGGCGTTCGGCCCTCGATACACCACCCGCCGCTGGTTTGCGACCTGGCGATCGCGACGACCACGTAAGCTTTCCACTATCCGTTTTTTGCGCGAGAGCTGGCGAATGCGAATTCTGGATCGCGCCCACAGTAAGCCCGCGACTCGGAATTCCCTCAAGTCGAGTCTAGGGCACGGTAGCGCTGGCCTCGTTCGACAATACGCTCTCATAGCCGCCGGTGTCATAGGCCGTCACCGCGAAGTAGTAGGTGCCAGGGGTCAGGCTGGGCACGTCGTAGCTGCACCTGCCCGTACTGCAGGTAGCCACCCCGAGATCCTGGCTCGCCCCGTATCCGCCGCTGACGGTGCCTTGGTACAAGCGATAGCCTGCGAGATCAGTCAACGCCGAACCGTCGTTGTTGTTGGTCGGCGCCTGCCAGGTCAGGGTGACGCCGTGACCGCCGTTGCCGGTATTGCTGCTCGTGATCACGCCTTCGCTGCAAGCCGTGACCAGAAGAATCGCCGACGCAAACGATTTCCAGAGATCACTCATGACAGGGATCCTTTCTCCACGGCCTGCACACGATCCGACGACGCTCAGGGCAGAGCCACCGGCCCAGCCTCACCGGAAAAAAGGCTCGGGTATCCTCCTCGATTGTAGGCGACGGTGACAAAGTAGTACGTGCCGGCAAACAAACCCGAATAGTCGAACGTGACTGAGCACGCCTGCCCACCGGGTTGTCCGTTCGTCGTACCGTGGTCGGTGCAGCCGCCCAAACCGGCGTTGGTCTCGTTGAAGCCGCTCTGCTCGCCCCCGGAGCTCTGCGACCAGATGACGTCAAAATGATCGAGGTCGGTCAACGCCGAGGTGTCGCTATTTGCGGTGGGCGCCGTCCACGCGAGGTGCACGTAGTGCTCTGCTCCGGCGCAGGCTGTACCGCCCGGCGCACATGTTTGGCCACTGGGGCATGGGGCTAAGCCGGTCGCCGCGTAGCAGCCGTCGCTGCTATTGAGCGAGCAGGTGCCGATCTGTCCTGAGCCGGCCGGATCGCAAAAGGGTCCAGCCGTGCAAGCCGAAAAGAGGCACTGACACGAGGTGCCGGCGCAGAGCTGGTCCACCTGGCAAGACGGTATGCAACTCGATGGCGTCGTGCAATCCGTCGCGCCGACATTGCACGTGCCTCCGCCCGCGCAAGCGCTCAATCCTTTCACGCTGTGGCATCCGTCCACGGCGTTGACACTGCACACACCGATCTGACCCGATCCTTTGGGGTCACAAACGGCCCCGGTCACCGAGCATTCGTCGTTGCACACGCATTGCCCGTTTCTGCAGGATTGGTCTGACTGACAAGTCAGCGGGCACAGGTTGCCGGTCTGGACTATCCCGGAAGCGCACGCCCCGAGTGCAGCGACCCACAAACTCCTCAGAATCCGCACGTGTCTTGTCATGCGCCTACCACAAACGACGGCGCGGAGTTTTTACACCGGCATCGCGAAATCGGCGCCCCCGCTGCTACTGCGGCCGGTGCCGCCTTGCGTCATCGCGGCGCGGTTGCTCAACGGACGCTGCATTGCAGATTGGTCGGTGGCATTGGTTTTGGCGGCGTAGCGCCGACGACGATGCTGAAGGTCTGCGTGGCGTTTGGCAACACGCCGTTGCTCGCCACCACCGTGACGCTCGGCGACCCGATCGCGCTCGGCGTCCATTTGATGAGCCCACTGTTGGCATCGATAGTCATGCCGGAGGGGGGGGCGCTCAGGCTGTAGGTGGGGGCAGGCACGCCCCACGCATAGGCGTCGTACACGTAGGGAATGCCGACCGTGCCCCTGAGCAGGGGCGTGGAGGTGATGGTCGGTGCCGTGCTCGTCTGACCAGCCCACACCGGACCTTCGAGCGTGATATTTATCGCCTGGACGATGGTGGTCAGGCCACTCAGTGCGATCGCGCTGCACGTCGTGGCATAGCCGAACGAGCCACTGCTCTGCCCTGAGGAGATCAGGGCCTTGTTCAGCACAATCTGCGCGCAGCCGAGCGTTGGATGACTGAGCGTGAGGGTAAAGGTGCCAGTGTCCTCGACACTGGTGATGGCGAGATCCTGCCCCGTCGCATCGCGCACTTGGGCGACGTGGAGGAAGTATTGCGTACCGGTGCCGGTTGTTTCCACCTCGATGCGGAAGGGGATGGGCAGCCTCGCACTTCTCTCGTCATACGTCCTGTAGGTCGGCGACGCGGGAGCCACGGTGGTCAAACGTAAGACCTGGTCGACATTGGTCACGGAGTACGAATTGGTGCCGCTCGGTTGGAACGCGGCCTCCGCGTGCACGATGAAGCCTTTGCGCGTATCGGAACCGATGGACTGCATGCGATCCAGAATGACGAGGGTCGAGAGCGGCCGGACGAAGATGAATTCGCGCTCCTCGTGCCCGGCGGCGGGGTTTCCGTAGCGGGTATCACTCCCAGGCGAGTGATACGCCGGCGTGAGGTCTGCGGCCGCATAGAAGTAGTTGGGATTGGTCTCAACGCGCTCGAGCACGGCCAGGCCCGTGCCGGTCGAGGCCAGACCTGCGCCAGCGAACATCAGGACGTTATGACCGAGGGCGGTCTGAACATCAACGTCGTTGGGATCGCCGCCGTACCCGGGCACCATGAAGCCGCTGTCCGCGCGTCCGGGAGCCTCTAGCGCCAGCCAGCGGCCCTTGCGCCAGATCTGCCAGTTGCCGGTGTCGGCGTGCTCGTGACCGACGAGCGGCGGAGAGACGAGCTGCATGTGGACCGCGGTGTCGTTGGGGCCCCAGCCCGTGCGGGCGTAGGCTTGCGCGATGGCCGAACCGGCGGCATAGAAATCGAGCGGCAGGCTCGAGAACGCCTTTTCATCGTTGCTGGAAGGGTCGAGCGCAGCCACGGTGTTGCGGACGTAGAGAATAGGCGCCCCGACCTCCGTAACGCTGATCCAGTGGCGCGCGTAGCGAGCCAGATCGTGGCCGTCGTAGCGTGTGGCCATCACCGTCATGAACTCCGCCACGTCGTCCCGTTGCGCCGGCCCGAAAAATGTCCCCGGGGAGTCGTTGACGAAGTCCTGTGAGTCCGCATACGGGAACACCGAAAAATAGGGCGTTGGCGACGAAGGGGTCGAGTAGGTGAGAGCCTGGGTCGTGTTGTAGATGAAGGCGAACACCGCCCCACTATAGTACTGAGTCTCGTTCATCATGTCGCGGCCAAGAAGGTCGGCTGTAATGACCGGAACTTTGAAGTAGTCGAGCATATAGTGGCCGTAGTCGGTGCCCTCGGCCGGCACGCCGTGCGGGCTCTCGTTAGCGAAGTGCGGCTTCGCCACGCCGTCCCAACGCAGGTCCATCGCGTTGACGATGAACTCCTCGGAATGGTCGGTGTATCCCGTGGGAGGGGTTTCTCCATAGGCGGCGATGCCCCAGAGAAGATTATTCTCCAAATAGCCCCAAAAGAAGTTGCTCTCGGCAAACTCGGGTTGTGCGCTGCCCCAGTCGTCGGCATTCCAGTATGAGAGCATGTCGGTCAGAAGGTAGAAGTGCTGCTTCTCCGCAGCGGTCAGAGTGTCGTAGCACCAGTCATAGACAATGATGGTCGCTGCGCCATACCACCGACATTCGTTGCAGCCCGTGCTTCCTGTGAGGGGAATCGCGTCTAGGGCTGCCGAGGCATAGGCTTTGGCGAGGTTGCAGTAGCTGGTGTCTTTCGTCAACAGGTACTTGAAGGCGTTGTCGACCGGATTTGCTTCCGCGGCTTCGGGGTCCGTTCTTGTACTGGGCGTAAAGGGATGCGTGCTGAACCAGGTCTGTGCCTGAGCAAGACGAGCTGGGTTCCAGTAGATTCGCGGGTGACCCGGCGGGATACCGTCCGGAAAGTGGGGCTCTACCAGGTTCTGGCCGAGAGCCGGCACGGAGAAGCACAAGGCCAATGCAACTACGAGAAGATGACGTCTTTCTTTCTGCATGCGCCCACCACAAACGACGGCGCGGAGTTTTTACACCGGCATCGCGAAATCATTGCGCCCGCCGCTACTGCGGTCGCAGAATCGGCAACCTACCCGGCCCACCTTCCTGCCAAACCGACGTGAAATCCCACGAGCTCAGCGGTGGATTGTTGGCAGAGAAGAAGACGCTGGTCGCGCCAGCCACATGGCCATAGGCGTTGGCGCAGCCGTTGCAGGCGGCCGTCGCATCGTACCAGTTGTTCTGGGTGTCGGGTACAGTGTTACCGCCGATGGGACCTCCCGAAGAATGCGAGGAGATGACGTCCGCCGAGGTGAATGAATCCATGGCGCAGTCGCTTCCAGTCTCGTCGCCCACGAGGCCGCCAACGTCGTCAGTACCCGACACGGAGCCAGAAAAATATGAATTGGCGACCAACGCGCCCTGCGTCACGATCGCACCCACCAGGCCACCCGTCCCCGAAACCGTGCCGGCCACGGAGCCCGTGGCGAAGCAGTCGAGGATGCGACCGCCGTCCAAGCGTGCAACCAACGCACCTTGATACTGGTTTCCCGAGAGACCGACCTGGGTGACTCCGAGACGCTTGATGAGCCCTTCAGCCATGCCAAATAGGCCGTCGTCTGCCACATTCGACAGTCTGAGATTCGCTACAGTGTGACCGGCGCCGTCGAAGAGCCCGACGAAAGGGTTGAGGCTCGTCCCCACGGGAATGCCGGCCGGTGCCGAACCGGCGAGATCGATGTCCTGTCGCAGCTCGTAGGCCAGGACGTTGCCTAGATACCCTGCATTCGTGCTGATGGCGCCCAGCTGTGCTCCGGTGCAAATCAGGTACGGCGCCTCCGGGGTTCCCCAGCCCCCGGCAAACGGGGCATCGCCTGAGTGCTCCGCACACATGCCCCAACCTAACCGGTCGAATGCCGCGGAGCTCAAGATGGGAACGCTGGTGCTCGCCATCCAGACGTGCGTGAAATCCCAGGCCGACAGGGGGGAGTTTGCCCGGTCATAGAGATTCGACAATTGCCCGACCTGTGTCTCTCCCGTCGCGGGGCCGTGGCAGACAACACCGGCCGGAGCAGAATTGCACGTCGCGCCGCCAAAAGATGCATCGTCCGCCAGAAATCCGTAGGCGCTATCGCCAACCAGCAGCCCCGCCGTTGCCGAATCGGACCCCACGACGTTCCCGCTGGAAAGACAATGCAGGATGGGTCCTTGGAACCTGCCCGTGAGGCCGCCAACGGAATGACCCACCCCGCTGACGTTTCCTGTTGCGAACGAGCTTGTCATGGAGCCGTAGATGCCAGCGCCCAGAAGCCCCCCCACATAGCTGCCAGCGGAGGAAACGCTCCCGCTCGCCGATGAATTGATGATGAATCCGAAACCCATGGAGCCGACCAGGCCCCCCGCGCCTCCGGAGCCAGCCTGCACGACTGCCGTCGAGCTGCAAGCGCTAACGATGGCCGCACCCAGCTCTCCGACATCGCCGCCAGCGGTGCCGATGACGCCACCGACGTTGTTGGCGCCCGCAATGCTGCCACTCGACCGGCATTGCAGAATACTGGCACCCATGGCCAGGGACCCTGCCACCGCTCCCGCCGAGGAGCCCGCTTGGATTGTCGCATCGAGCACCTGGACATTGCGCACCACTGCGCTCGACCCCGAGACTCGGCCAAACAAACCGACGTCATCCTGGGTGACGTTGTTGTAAGCCAAATTGCGGATTGCGCGGCCTTGTCCATCGAACACGCCCGTGAATGGGATTGTGGCATTGCCGACGGGGGCGACGGCTGGGATCGAGCTCTGATCGTACCCGGTCAGATCGATGTCCGCGCCCAGGACGAAATGCTGGCTCCAGCCAGACGCGCTCGCGGGGCCCATGAGGTCGAGCAGCTGCGCGGCCGAGCACAATACGTGTGGCTGGGCGGCGGAACCGTCGCCCAGATCGCCATAGTGCGTGAACGACCCCGCCAGGCATTGCTTGCTTGAAAAGTCCGCGAGGCTCATGACGCTCACGGCAGCCACGCCGCTCGCGGCCGCATACACGGCGCTGGTCGCAACCACGTGGAATGTCCCCGCGACCCGCGGCGCAGTGTAGACGCCATCGGTGTCGATCGTGCCCCCGGCAGGACCCTCCTGGACCGACCAGATCACCTCTGTGGCCGAGCCGGCCGTTACGTGAGCCGAAAATGAAACGGATTCTCCATACCGCGCCGTCGCCGTCGCCGGCGTGACGCCAATCACGATCCCAAGCGGCTCGTGACGGAAGATGAAATCACTGCGACTGCATCCTGCCGCCCAGGCCACCCCGAGGAGGGCGTAGAATCCGGGCCCACTCCATATTACCCGCTCGTTCTTCTTGCGGCATTGCCAACGACGATCTCGGCTGTCCATGGCCCAACCACCATTCAGGGAGAAGCATTTTTACACCCGCGGTGCTCAAAGCATATCCTTGTTCGTATGAAAAGGAAGCGGTAAGCAGGGCCAGTATGCAAGCCCTCGTCATGACGCTGTTTCTGTCGTTCCAGATCGCCGGGACGGCCGCGAGCAATGCGCCCATGACGGTCGCGTTCGATCTGAAGCAGCTGTCGGCGGAGACGTTCGCTGAGCTGGACGGCGTTGTGCTCGAGCGGGCAGTCATGATGCGGCTCGTGCAGGACGGTTTCGCGGTGGTGCTACCGCAGCAGACTCCGACAGTCCTCATTCAGGTGGATCAGGAAGACCGTGCCTTGCGCCTCGTTGCGCGCGGCCCCGTGGGCATAGCGATTGCGTCGCTTCGCCTCCGCGCGCAGGCTGTGGCGGAAACGCAGCTCGAAATCGCACAAAAAGCAGCAGATCTGGCGCGGGTCACGACCACCGAGCTGCCTCCCGTTGTCGAGGCTCCGGCAGCGCCACCGGCATCTCGCGCAGTCGAGATCGGGCTGCACCTTGGCGCGTGGTGGCGTGCCCACAACCTCGATGCCGCCATGGGGGTTGTCGCTCAGATTGGTGTGCACGAGCGCTGGCTGGTGCAATGCGCAGCCGAAGTGGCGCGGTCGACAGGGATCGGCATCAACGTCGTCGAGGCACAGCTAGGCTGCGGTCCCGGGTATAGACTCGTGGACGTTGGGCCATTTTCCGTGCGCACCACCATCTTGCCGGGCGTTTTTTTTCACAGCTTTTCCCTAGACGACCGATCCCTCTCTGCTCGCACGGGCGTGCAGACGGACTACGCGATCGATCTTGCCGCCGAAGCTCAATATCGAATCGTAGACCGGCTGGTAGCCGCCGTGAGGATTGAGCCGGGGATGACCGGGCACAGTTATGCGCACGATGCTTTGGGACAGCAGATCTGGCGCCGCAGCATGTGGCGACTCATAGTCGGCGCCGGAATCGGGTACCAATGGTAGGTGTGAAAACTGAGCCCCGTCGCGAGTGGTATTCGAGAGGACGGGTGGAAAATGGCGCGGAGGATACGACGGGGTCCGAGGAAACACCTGCAGCATTCGAGGTCTACTACGCACGCCACCGCGCGGCAGTCTATCGCTGGAGTCTTCAGTTTTGTGGAGGCCGCGTGGATTTTGCACAAGACGTGACGCAGGATGTCTTCGTCAGGCTCTTTGAGCACTTCGAGCATTTGACGGACCTCGATGACCTCGGGGCATGGCTCTATCGGGTCACTGCAAATCTTTGTAAGACTCGCCTCAAGAGAGAACAATCCTGGACGTGGCGGATTGGCCGTCTTTTCTACATGCACCAGGTGAAGCACGACGAGTGCATCGTTGGGTCGCAAGATGCGGTGCAGGCCGTGTGGGACGCGATGAACGAGCTAAAGCCGCGCGAGCGCGTAGCCTTCTGCATGACCGTTTTCGATGGGAAGAGCCAGCGCGAGGTGGCTCACCACTTTGGTGTGTCGGATGCCTTGGTCAGCCGCTGGCTGAGCCGAGCCTGGCGACACATTCGCGACGCCGGCTGGGAGGTCGAAAATGAGTAAGGGCAGCTTTCGCCAGGCCGTCGAGATGGTCTCGGCCAGCGTTCCGCACGACGATGTCTCCCCCGAGGTGGAGGCAATTCTCAGTGCCGGGATCCGCACCAAGCTCGCCCGCCGCCGGCTCCGGCGGCGAGTCCTCCCCATCGGCGTTGGGCTCGCGCTCGCCAGCGCCACCGCAACTCTGGTTTGGGGCACGGGCCTATTCGTATCGCCGACACCAGCGCCCAGGTGGATTGGCGGATTCGTGTTGGCTGCTCGAACGCGCGACACGGAAATTGGCACGACGGCAGATAACGCGGTGTTTGTTCAACGCGGCGAATGTACCCTCGCTGACCAGACCGCGAAGGCCACGCTGCACCTCATTGCCGGCAGTCGCGTGCGCCAGGAGCTGCTCGGGATTCGTGTCGAGAAGGGGCGAGTGCAATTTGACGTGGAGCACCATCCGCAGGAGTCGCCGACGGTCCGCGTGCTCGTGTCCGGGGGCGTCATCGAAGTACTGGGGACCGCGTTCGAGGTTACCCAAGACGACGGTGGAGGCTCGGTTGTTGTCACCCGAGGGACGGTGCGATTCACTGCGGTGCAGGGAGGCTCCGTCGTTCTGAGAGAGGGCCAGAGGCACGCGTGGATCGGCGACAGGCCACCGCCCATGCCGCCCCCGGCCAATCCGACGGCCGCAAAAAAGGGCGGCAGGGCGGGCGTCCGACACGTCGACGTCAAAACCGTGCTCGACCGCGTAGCGGTCCTGCGAAGCCGCGGCCTCTACGAAGAGGCCGTGGGCGAGCTTTACGGAGCTCTCGGAGGAGATTTCGCGGAGGCAACCCGCGAAAAGCTGAGCTTCGAATGCGGCGCAATACTGACATTTACCTTGCGGGATCATGGCCGCGGCTGTGCTCATTGGGCAATGCACCAACAGCAGTTTCCGGACGGGGAGTACGGTAGCGAGGTCGCCCGCGCAAAAAGAGCATTGAGCTGCAAAGAAGACGCCCGCGAGTGACATGCGAGGCGACGAAGGTGAGTGGTGAGCCTGAGTCCCACTTCGGCGCACGATCGACGCATCTTCCACAATTGACATGTCCAAGTGAGAGCGCCATCATGTACATATGAAGAGCGCCACAATTGCTGATTTGCGCAATCATTTGAGCTCCTATCTCAAGGTTGTCGAACGCGGTGAAAAGATACTTGTGCGGCGGCGCGGCGAAGTGATTGCAGAGATTCGCCCACCGCCGCCCGCCACGGAGCGCGAAGACGCCGACGAGGACCTCGATGCCAGGCTGGTGGAGCTCGAGAATCAGGGGCTCATCCGGCGCGGCAGTGGACGGCTGCCTGGCTGGTGTCTTCAACCACTGGCAGGGCCGCGGGCGAATCTTTTGAAGGCGCTCTTGGAAGAACGGGAAGCAGGGCGATGAGGTTCTGGGACGCGTCAGCGATTGTGCCGCTGCTGTGTGCTCAGTCTGAGTCGGCAAGAGCTCAAACAGGGCTCAGCGCTGATCCGGTGATCGCTCCCCTCGGGCGCCGGTCGGATTCGCGCGATGAACCTGCGCGCCGTGACCGAGGACCGCAACGTGTCCGAGCTCGTGCAGGAGGCGTTCGACCGCTACCTCGAAGCCTCCCCCCAGTAGTGTTGGTCGTTTGCTGCCTCGCCCGATAGAGACAACCGACCAGCCATAGCGAACAACAGGCTACGGCCAGCCAGAGAATGGCGGACGAGGGCGAAAGCGCCAACAGCAGTGGGAGCAATACGCCCAATGGTGTGCGCCAGTCTCCGCGAGCTTCCAATTTGGTTTGGTGTTTCATTTATGCTCCTTGCTCCTGGTCGTTGGGGAAGGAATTGCGAAATAGCAAGCCCTTTCACCTGCATGAGTGGTTGAGCCGGGCCTCCGGAAAGGTCAAGGAGGCGTGGGGCGAAAAGTCGCTCGGTGTGCGATGTTTCGCCCGGTCCCCGTGCGCGTTGAATGGCAGCGCCGACGGGGCCTAGTTTTCAAGCACCACGCTTGTGGCCGCCGTCGTGTGGCAGTAGGCTGCGCCGACTGAGAGGGGAGAAACAAATGACGGCGAAAATTCTCTGTGCGAGTGTTGCGGTTGTCCTTTTCGTGCCCGCGTGCCGGTTGTTCATGCCCGACAAGTATGAGGCCCTCGACAGATGCGCAACAGTCCTACCCGTGCTGCGCGAGTATCCGACACGTCCCTACAGTATTGTGGGGGGCAAGACGGTGAAGATCCACGAGGAGCAAGCATTACGCTATGAGACGTGTGAGGCCGGAGCCGACGCCGTTGTTATTTCGCCAGAAGACGCCAGGCAAAAGGGGAGGAGTGGAAAGCCTGTTCTGGTTGGCGTCTTTATTCGGTACACGGACGCGGAGCAGCCGGCACAGTGAGCAGCGTTTCGATGCAAATGGCCATGTAGTGCGTCCACGGTAGCGCAACCGAGCGGACACGCCGTGCGATTTCACTGGACGCCAGGCAGCACTGTCTGACCAGCCAGACACCTCTGACATCGCAGGGCCGCGTTGAAGCCGTAGCGTTCGGCAGAGGTCTGCAATTCGCCGCGGGCGGCGTCCGGTTGTGGGCGACGGCGCTGATGCGACGG
>Ga0182027_10014875_pt1 | contig 10741 bp, 3 predicted proteins | sample 712E1DmetaG_FD_121300 | JGI IMG/M metagenome (GOLD analysis project Ga0182027, IMG submission 121300) | Permafrost microbial communities from Stordalen Mire, Sweden - 712E1D metaG (Illumina Assembly) | ecosystem: Environmental > Terrestrial > Soil > Wetlands > Permafrost | place: Sweden...
CTGACCACAAGACCACAGACCACAAGGCAACCAGTCCGTTGTCCCGTGGTCCGCGGTCCCGTTGTCCGTGGTCCGTTTTCCGTTGTCCCGTGGTCCGTGGTCCTGTTGTCCGTGGTCCCGTGGTCCGTGGTCCTGTGGTCCGTGGTCCCGTGGTCCGTGGTCCTGTGGTCCGTGGTCCTGTTGTCCGTGGTCCCGCACTGTCCGCATCACGGTGTGCAGTCCGGCAACACCGGCGACGATCACGGCTGCCAGCGGGAGGTACATCCGGTGTTCAACGATCATCTGGGTCCGGCCGGGCATGATGCTCGTCGGTGCGAGGATCGCGAAAAACCAGGCGCCCAGAAAACCCAGCTTCGGACGGCGCCACAGCGCGACCAGCACCGCCACCGCCAGCCCCAGGACAACCAGCGCATCCAGGACCACCTCAGTTGAGAGCCTCGCCCAGAATGTGCCGTAATCAAACACGAGCGGATGGGGCCACACCGACAGCCAGAGATAGCGGGCAACCGCCTCAAACTGGGTCAGCCAGTACGCCCACGGAGTGATGCCAACGTCAAAGCCGGACATGCCGTTGCGATTCCAACCGGCGCCCGCCACCAGGCCGGCCAGCGGCAGCCATGTCGCCGCCAGCGCCACGTGCAGTCCCCAGCGCCGGCGCCAGGCTTCCCGAAACGAGCCCGCCACAAAGGTGCGGTCGTAAAGCAACACAATCAGCGGCGCGGAGACCATCACTTCCTTGGTGCCCATGCCAAGGAGGCAGGCGACGGTCGAGAGTGTGAACCAAACCCATGAGGCGCGGCCCGCACGCGGGCCGCTTGCATCTGCGCGCTCCGCGTCGATGCCGCGGATGAAGCAATACAGGGTCAGCAGGTAGAACAGCCCCATCAGCGACTCCGCGCGCTGGACGATGTAGGTCACCGATTCGGTCTGCAGGGGATGCAGGGTCCAAAGAAGTGCGGCGCCGAAGCCGATGAGAGATGCCTCCGCGCCTGTACGACGCGCGAGCGCCTGCCCTGAGCGAAGTCGAAGGGCCTGCCCTGAGCGAAGTCGAAGGGCCTGCCCTGAGCGAAGTCGAAGGGCCTGCCGCACGATTCCGAATAGGGTCAACCCGGCAAGAACATGGATCGCCAGGTTCAAGGCATGATAACTCCACACCGCCGTCCCACTGATGGCATAGTTGACCGCAAGGGAAAGATTCAGGATAGGCCGGCCGGTCGCTGTCGTATAGCCCGGAGGCCAAAACGCGGTGCTCCAGTGCCGGATCGTCGGGTTATGGACAATGGCGTAAATGTCGTCGAAAAGCAGAGGAGCGGAAAAGGTCCCGCTGTAGGCCGCGATAGCCCCGGCCGCGAGAATGGCGCCGCACGCCAGCAACAGCCAGTCCGGGCGCCATGCCTCCACGCGCTTCATGGAAGAGGCTGCTGCCGGGATACGTTGTTCTGGCATGTTGGGCCGAATGGCCGCTGTCTACGTGAACCCGGAATTCGAGGCAAGCCCTGAGCCAGGAACGTGCAGCCAGCCGGGCCGGCCACGCTCCAAGGCGTGTTGAGGTCGATCGGTCTACGGCCGGGCGGTCCGAATCTCCGCCAGGAGCTGCCGGGCCGGCCCGTTTCCCGGCTGAAGGCGCAAGATCGCTTCAAGGTGCGCGACTGCTTCATCGGCCCTGCCAGGAATCTTGAGCAAGACGACGGCAAGATTCAATTGAGCCGCAACATAATCCGGCTTCAGCCGCAGCGCAGCCTCATACTGGCCGATTGCCTCCCGTCGGCGACCCGCGGCATTGAGGGCGTTCCCAAGATTGACATGCGCCTGGGCGAGATCCGGTTTCAAACGCAGCGCCGTCTCATATTGGCCGATCGCCTCCCGGGTCCGGCCCACGGCGTACAAGGCGTTTCCAAGATTGTTATGTGCCTCGGCAAAATCCGGATTCAGGCGCAGCGCCTCTTCGTGTTCGGCGATCGCCTCCCCCGTCCTGCCCTCCGCATTCAGGATGTTCCCGAGGCCGGTGTGCGCTTCGGGGAGATCGGGCTTCAAGCGCAGCGCCTCCTTGTATTCAGCGATCGCCTCAGGCACCCGGCCCGATTTATGGAGGGCGATGCCGAGGCCGCAATGCGCTTCCGCGTAGTCCGGTTTCAGCCGCAGCGCACTCTCGTAGAACGGAATCGCTTCAGAAGCCCGGCCCGACCTGTCGAGCGAAGCCCCCAGAACGTAGCGTTGGGCGGCATAACGATCGAGACTGGCCAGCACGTTGAACAACACCGAAAACGCCAGCAGAAGACCCCAGCCCAAGCGGACGGCGAGCCGCCAGCGCGGTCGGCCGCTCAGCGCGCGATCGACACCAAAGATTCCTGCGACCGCCAGCAGGACCAGCGTTGGCAGAAACTCCACTTCATAACGGCTGCAGGTGCCGTAGAACAGGCCAAGAACCGACACGCTGGCTGCGAAAAGAACGATGACCGCGGCCAGGAATCCGCGCAGGACGGCGCGAGCCTCCTCGGTGCGGTCGCGCAGGACAAGAGGCAGCGCCAGCGCCAGCCACACGACCGGGACGTTGGTCAGCACCCCAAAGGGATCTTCGATCTTGGCATGCCCGGCCGGCACCGCCAGCGGGGCGATGCCTCCAACGAACGGGAATTTCCAGCTCCACCGGACCGGCTCCAGGAAATAGACACGAAAATTGAAGCATAGAAAACCCGGGCTGAAATGCCCCGCGGCATCCTGGCGGTCGCCGGCGAGCTGGTAGTGCTGGCCAAACTCAAACGGACTTCCGAAGCGCAGGTCGTTGTAGAGCATGAGCCCGAGACCGCAAAGCACCAGCGGCAGAAATGCGGCGACCAGCAGGTTCCACGGAGGCGGCCGCAGCCCCGATGACAACCGCTGCCGCCACGCCTGCGCCAGCGGCACCAGAAGGATCGTCGCTCCGGGCAGCAAGATTGGCCGAGCCCCCACAGCCATGCCCAGGGCCAGACTTGCCGCGGCGAGCCACCAGCCCTGCCGCAACGGGTTGTGAAGCGCCAACCACACCGCCCCCAGCGCGAGCATGCCCAGGGCATATCCGCAGCTGATGGGCACCTCCCAGAATTCAGCCCGTTGCTGCAGGATCGGCACGCCAGAGGCCAGACCCAGAGCAAGCACGCCAGCGACCAGCACCGCGCCGCCGACCTCCGGGAAATACCGCCGCTGCAGCGCGCGCAACAGGGCAGCCCCGGCGAGAAAACCCACCCCACAGAAGACCGCCACGGCATGGCGGTGGGCAAGATAATGTCCGGTGAGCGCCACCCACGGCCAAAAGAGCAGCAACGCCGGCGTGATTCCGAAATAGAGGTACAATTTGCCCTTGTAGTAGCTCATGTCGTGCAGCCCGTAGGACGGCACGTAGAACTGCCGGAATCGGGCGTTCGCAGCCGGATCATAGGGATCCGCCAGCTGACCGAGCTCCGGTGGCGCGGTCTTGTTCAAGCTCAGCTGACCGTGCTGAAAACCCTCCACGAGCAGATTGTAGTGACTGGTCTCCGGAGAATGGAGACTCCACTCCGTCAGGCACACCGTTCCCATCCAGGCGTAACACCCGACGACCAACGCGCACGCCGCGACGAGGGCCGCGGTTGCGGCAAACGACGATGCGCACTTCGGCGAACCCGGGGCCCGCATCGCGCGCTGAATGCCGATGCCCATTGTCAATGGTCCCCGGCCTGCTGGAGCACCGCGGCCAGCGCCTGCCGGGCCAGGGGATCGTCGGGCAACAGGCGCACTTCTTCCCGGAATGCCGCGGCCGCCGCACGCAGATCTCCCGATTGAAACCGGCTCACTCCGAGATCGTGCCAACCTTGCGCATAATCCGGCTTCAGGCGCACCGCCTCTTCGAACTGGGCAATCGCATCCTTCAGCCACCCGGGCATCTGGGACAGGGCAAGTCCCAGATTGTTGTGCGCCTCGGCGGAATCCGGCTGCAGGCGCAGCGCCTCCCGATATTCGGCAACGGCGTCATTCAAGCGTCCCGGCATCTGCAGCCAGGCATTTCCCAAGTCGATGTGCGATTCCGCGCGGTCCGGCTTCAGGAGCACCGCCTCCTTGAACTGGGCAATCGCGTCATTCAGCCGCCCGGGCACCTGAGCGAATGCGACGCCCAGATTGGTGCGGGCCTCGGCATAATCCGGCTTCAAGCGCAGCGCCGTTTCATAGTGGGCAATCGCCTCATCCAAACGGCCCGGGATCTTCGCCAGGGCGCCGCCCAGATTGTTGTGGGCCTCGGCATAATCCGGCTTCAAGCGCAGCGCCTCCTTGTACTGCGCGATCGCCTCATCCAAACGGCCCGGAATCTTCGCCAAGGCGCCGCCCAGATTGTTGTGGGCACCGGCATAATCCGGCTGCAGGCGCAGCGCCGCTTCAAATTGGGCGATCGCGTCGTTCAGGTGTCCGGGAATCTCCGACCAGGCCACGCCCAGGTTGAAGTGTGCCTCTGCATAGTTCGGCTGCAGGTGCAGCGCGGCGTTGTACTGGGTGATGGCGTCATTCAGGCGCCCGGGAATCTCCGCGCAAATGACGCCGAGGTTGAAATGCGCACGCTCGTTGTCGGGCTGCTTGGCCACGGTGTCGCTCCAGATGGCAAGTTCGCTGCGGTAGTCCTCATTGCGGCGTGCAGTGAGCAGACCCAGTGCAAGTGCCAGAAGGAGGACCATAAGGACCACGGGACTACGGACCACAGGACCACAAGACCCCAAGGCAACTAGTCCATAGTCCTGTTGTCCGTGGTCCCGTTGTCCGTGGTCCCGTTGTCCGTGGTCCCGTTGTCCGTAGTCCCGCAGTGTCCGCAGCAGGTTGTGCAGGCCGGCGACACCAGCGACGATCACCGCCGCGAGCGGCAGGTACATGCGGTGTTCCGCGATCGTCTGGGTCGCCAGCGGCACCACGCTGGAACTTGGCGCGAGGATTGCGAAGAACCACGCTCCGGCGAAACCCAACGCCGGCCTGCGCCACAAGCTGTGGATCGTGCCTGCGACCAGCGCAACCAGCAACAGCGCCTGCGGCCACACATCAAGGGCCGACCGAACCACCGCCGTCCCGTAGTCGACGACCAGCGGATGCGGCCAGACGGACAACCTGAGATAGAGCACAATTGCCCGGCACTGGGTCAGCGCATAATCCCAGGACGAAACACCGAGTCCGAAGCCGACCGTTCCGCCGCGTTTCTGCGAGCCCACCATCAGCGCCGCGAGCAGGAGCCACGTGCAGCCCAGCCCGACATAGAACGCGCGGCGCCGCTGCCAGGCCTCCCGAAACGATCCGGCAACGAATGTCCGGTCGTAAAGCAGCACCATCAGGGGCGCGGAAACCATCACCTCCTTCGTGGCCATTCCGAGCAGGCATGTGGCGATGGAGAGTGTAAACCAAACCCGCGAGACACATCGGCCGGTTGCAGGGGAGGCAGCGTGGGAAGCCCTCGCTGTGTTCGGCAAGCCTCCAGAATCACCGAAAGACTGGAGATGTCCCTGATTCCACCATGACCGAGGATAGCACTCATTCGGGGCGCGGCCCGCGAGCGGGCCGCTTACATCCGCGCCAACGGCGCGGATGAAGCAATACAGGGTGAACAAATAGAACAGGCCCACCAGCGACTCGGTGCGTTGGATGATGCAGGTCACCGATTCCGTCTGCAGGGGATGCAGGGTCCAAAGAAGCGCCGCGCCGAAGCCAATGAGAGAAGCCTCCGCGCCCGCACGACGCGCGAGCGCCTGCCCTGAGCGAGGTCGAAGGGCCTGCCGTACGATTCCGAACAGGGCCAGTCCGGCCAGAACATGGATCGCAAGATTCAGGGCATGATAACTCCACGCAGCCGTCCCGCTGATCGCGTAGTTGATCGCCAGGGAAAGATTCAGGATGGGCCGGCCGCTCGCCCCGGTGTTGTTCGGCGGCCAGAACGCGGTGCTCCAATGCCGGATCGTCGGGTTGTTGACGATGGCATCAATGTCGTCGAACAGCATCGGAACGGAAAAGGTCCTGCTGTAGACGGCAACCGCCGCGGCCGCGAGAATGGCTCCGCCCAACAGCGGCAGCCGCTCGGGGCGCCATGCCGCCACGTGCATCGTTGGAGAGGCTGCTGCGGGGATACGTCGATCTGGCATGTTGGGCCGAATGGCGCTGTTTATGTGAACCCGAAATTCGAGGCAAGCCCTGAGCCAGGACCATGCAGCCAGACGTGCCTGTCCCACTCCCAGGCGCATCGACGTCGATCGGTTCACGGTCGGGCGTTCCGGATGCGCGCGAGCAGCCGCGCGGCGCGCTCATTGCCGGGCTGGAGGCGCACGATCGCCTCAAGTTGCGCGATCGCCTCATCAGCTCCGCCAGGGGTCTTGAGCAGCACGACGGCAAGGTTGAATCGGGCCGCGAGATGATCCGGGTTCAGGCGCAGGGCCTCTTCATACTGGCCAATTGCCTCCCGTGTCCGGCCCCTGGCGCTCAGGGCATTCCCCAGATTATAGTGCACAGCGACATCATTCGGCTCCAGGCGCAGTGCCGCCTCGTACTGGGTGATTGCGTCATCCAACCGCCCGGGCGTCTTTTCGAGGTCATAGCCGAGATTGGAGTGCGCCTGGGCGATGTCAGGATCCAGCCGCAGCGCCGCCTCGTACTGCTCAATCGCCTCTCGTGCGCGATCCTCGGTATTCAGGACATTCCCAAGGTTGACATGCGCCTGCGCAAGGTCCGGTTGCAGGCGCAGCGCCGCTTCATACTGGCCGATTGCCTCCCGTCTGCGGCCACCGGCGTACAGGGCATTTCCAAGATTGTTATGCGCTTCGGCCAAATCGGGATCCAGGCGCAACGCCTCTTCGTGTTCGGCGATTGCCTCCCCGGTCCGGCCCTCGGCGGTCAGGATGTTCCCGAGACCGGTGTGCGCCGCGGCGGAATCGGGCTTCAGGCGCAATGCCTCCCTGTATTCGGCAATCGCCTCAGGCACCCGGCCCAGTTTTCGCAATGCAATCCCGAGGCCGCAATGCGCTTCCACATCGTCCGGTTTGAACCGCAGCGCACTCTCAAAAGAAACAACGGCTTCGGGCGTCCGGCCCGACCGGTCGAGCGAAGCCCCCAGAACGCAGCGTTGGACGGCATAACGATCGAGGCTGGCCAGCACGTTGAACAACACCGAAAACGAAAGCAGAAGGCCCCAGCCCACACGGGCGGCGAACCGCCAGCGCGGCCGGCCGGCAAGGGCGCGTTCCACGCCAAGAATACCGGCGGCCGCCAGCAGGATCAGTTCGGGCAGGAACTCCAATTCATAACGGCTGCACGTCCCGTAAAACAGGCACAGGATCGAGGCGCTGGTTCCGAAGAGAATGGCGGCTGCGGCGAAGAACCCGCGCAACATCGAACGCGCCTCCTCCGTGCGGTTGCGCCAGGCCAGCGGCATTGCCAGCGCCAGCCACACCAGAGGAATGTTGGTCAGCACGCCGAAGGGATCTTCTGGTTTGGCATGCCCCAGTGGCGCCGCCGGCGACACGCTGTCGCCGACAAACGGAAGGCTCCGGGTCCACCGCACCGCCTCCAGGAAATAGACTCGAAAATTATACCAGAGATAACTCGGACTGAAATGCCGTGCAGTGTCCTGACGGTCGCCGGCGAGCTGATAATGCTGGCCGAATTCGAACGGATTGTCGAAGCGCAGGCCGTTATAGAGCATCAGCCCAAGGCCGCAAAGCACCAGCGGAAGGAACGCGGCCGCCAGCAGGCCCCACGGAATCTGTCGCGCGCCCGACGGTGACGGCAGCCGCCACGCCTGGGCAAGAGGCACCAGCAGGATCGCCGCCCCGAAAAGCAAGGACGGCCGCGCACCAACAGCCAGCCCCAGCGCCAGACTCGCCGCGGCCAGCCACCAGCCCCGCCTCGACGGGTTGTGCAGCGCAAGCCACACCGCCGCCAGCGCCAGCATGCTCAAGGCATAGCCGCAGCTGATGGGCACCTCCCAGACTTCAGCCCGTTGCTGCACGATCAGCACGCCAGAAGCCAGCCCCAGAGCCAGCACCCCCGCAGCCACCACCGCACCGCCAACTTCGGGAAAATAGCGCCGCCACAGCGCCCGGAGCAGGGCCGCCCCTGCGAGAAAACCCACGGCACAGAAGACCGCCACGGCGTGGCGCTGCGCAAGATAGTGGCCGGTGAGCGCAGCCCACGGCCAAAAGAGCAGCAACGCCGGCGTGACCCCGAAGTAGAGATACAATTTGCCCTTGTAGTAACTCATGTCGTGCAGCCCGTAGGACGGCACGGAGAACAGGCGGTATTGCGCGTTGGCAACCGGATCGTAGGGATCGGCCAGCTGCGCGAGCTCCGGTGGCGGCGTTTTGTTCAGGCTCAGCTGACCATGCTGGAAACCCTCGACGAGCAGATTGTAATGACTGGCCTCCGGCGAATTCGGGCTCCACACGGTCACGCACACCGCGCCCATCCACGCGTAACACCCGACGACCAGCGCGAACGCCCCGACCAGGAAGGTGGTTGCGGCAACCGGGGATCTGCGCTTCGGCAACCCCGGGCCTCGAATTGCCTGCTGAATGCCAATGCCCATCGTCAATGGTCCCCGGCCTGCTGGAGCACCATGGCCAGCGCCTGCCGGGCCTCGGGATCATTGGGTGACAAGCGCACTTCCTCTTGAAACGCCTCGGACGCCGCCGTCAGATTCCCAAAACGCACCCAGCTCAACCCGAGATTGTGCCATCCCTTGGAAAACTCCGGGTTCGCGCGAACCGCCGCCTCAAACTCGGCGATCGCATCCCGCAGCCGCCCCGGCGTCCGCATCCAGACGATGCCGAGATTATTGTGCGCCTCGGCATAATCGGGCTTCAGCCGCACCGCATTCTCAAACTGCGCGGCCGCGTCAGCCAGCCGCCCCGGCATCTTCGACAAGACAAGGCCAAGATCGTCACAGGTCTCGGCTGAATCCGGACTCAGGCGCAGCGCCGCCTCATACTGGACAACGGCGTCCGCCAGCCGCCCCGGCATCTGTGCCAGGGCGAAGCCCAGATTGCTGTGAACCTCGGCCACGTCCGGTTCCAGGCGCAGCGCCGCCTCATAGTGGGCAACCGCCTCATCCAGCCGCCCGGGCATCTCCGACAGGGCGTTGCCAAGGTTGATGTGCGCCCCGGGCGATTTCGGATTCAGGCGCAGTGCCGCTTCGAACTGGGCGACCGCATCCGGCAGCCGCCCCGGCATCTGCGCAAGGGCGAAGCCCAGATTGTTGTGCGCCTCGGCGTAGTCGGGATCGAGGCGCAGCGCCTCTCGATATTCGACGGCTGCATCGGCAAGCCGTCCCGGCATTTTCGACAAGGCACTGCCCAGATTGAAATGCGCCAGCATGCTGGCCGGCCGCCTGGCAATGGTCTCGTTCCAGATGCCCAGTTCACTGCGGTAAACCTCGTTGCGCGCCGCGGTGAGCGCGCCCAAACCCAGCGCGAGCGCGAGAAAAAGGACCATGGGGACTACGGGACTACGGACCACAGGACCACAGGACCACAGACCACAAGGCAACCAGTCCGCCGTCCTGTGGTCGGGTCGTCTTGAGGTCCGTTGTCTGCGATCGTCGGTCCCGTTGTCCGTTGTCCGTTGTCCGTGGTCCCGTGGTCCGTGGTCCCGTGGTCCGTAGTCCTGTTGTCCGTGGTCCCGTGGTCCCCGGTCCCGTGATCCGTAGTCCCGTAGTCCGTAGTCCCGCACTATCTGCATCACGGTGTGCAAGCCGACGACACCGGCGACAACCACCGCCGCGAGCGGAAGGTACATCCGATGTTCGACGATCATCTGGACCCGGCCCGGCACGATGCTGGTCGGCGCAAGAATCGCAAAGAACCACGCGCCGAGAAATCCCAGCGCCGGCCTTCGCCACAAGGCGACCAGCGCCGCCGCCGCCAGCCCCGCGACCAGCAGCGCATGCGGCGCCACCGCTGCCGAGAATTTCGTCCAGAATGTGCCGTATTCGAACACCAGTGGATGGGGCCACACCGAAAGCCACAGGTAGCGCGTGACCGCTTCAAACTGCGTCAGCCAGTACTGCCACGGCGCGCCTCCCACCGCGCCCTCCGAGCCGTTGCGATTCCATCCCGTGCCGGCCACAAGGCAGGCCAGGGGAAGCCAGGTCGCCCCGAGGCCCAGGTACAACCCGCGCCGCCGGTCCCAGGCCTTGCGAAACGATCCCGCCACAAACGTCCGGTCGTAGAGCAACACCATCAGCGGCGCGGAAACCATCACTTCCTTCGTGCCCACGCCGAGGAGACAAAACCCGACGCTAAGGGAATACCAAACCCACGAAGCACATCGGCCGGTTGCAGGTGGGGCAGCGTGGGTAGACCTCGCTGCGTTCGGCAAGCCTCCAGAATCACCGAAAGACTGGAGATGTCCCTGATTCCGCCATGACCGAGGATAGCACTCATTCGGGGCGCGGCCCGCGAGCGGGCCGCTTACATCCGCGCCAACGGCGCGGATGAAGCAATACAGCGTGAGCAGGTAGAACAGCCCCATCAGCGACTCCGCGCGCTGGACGATGTAGGTCACCGCTTCGGTCTGCAGGGGATGCAGGGTCCAAAGCAGCGCCGCGGAAAACCCGACCAGAACGGCGTCGCCGTCCCCGCTGCCCTCGAGGGCCTGCCCTGAGCGAAGTCGAAGGGCCTGCCCTGAGCGAAGTCGAAGGGCCTGCCCTGAGCGAAGTCGAAGGGTCCGCCGCACGATTCCAAACAGGGTCATCCCGGCAAGGATGTGGATC
>Ga0182027_10014877_pt1 | contig 10741 bp, 10 predicted proteins | sample 712E1DmetaG_FD_121300 | JGI IMG/M metagenome (GOLD analysis project Ga0182027, IMG submission 121300) | Permafrost microbial communities from Stordalen Mire, Sweden - 712E1D metaG (Illumina Assembly) | ecosystem: Environmental > Terrestrial > Soil > Wetlands > Permafrost | place: Sweden...
CATAATTAGTAGTTTCCTATTTCTTTATATTATATCTGGACTTATTGTGAATAAACGTAAGGGTATTGTCAACCTTATTGTACTAAGGCAGTACAACGGATATCCACATGTTAAAAGATAGCGGCAGCAATTACTGTTAGTGTTTCGGCGTAATCGGCTGCTGCCGGTGTGACAGTAGAAGGCTTGGCTTGGAGCTGAATGGCGGCTCTTCCACCAACAAGAGGGTTGCTAGAGGTAAGTATTTCACTTACAGAAGTTCCCAAAATCCCAACGTTGTTAGCAGAGCCGTCGTAGGGCGAGACTTTACTAAATGGCCCTCCGCTAGTTTGGTTTACGCTTATTATCTGGGCACCAAAACCCGAGCTGGTCGAGCTTAAATCGGCCGTAGCCGAATTAATGGTGGTACCAGTATGAGTGCTTTTTAGTCCACCGTTGGCCGAATATATATACACCTTGCCGCCAGAGTTAGCGTTTGTGGCAAAATCAACACCCATGTTTGTCGGGCTGTTGGAAATATTACCAGCCGTTAAGCCGCCAAAGGCCATGGTGTTATTGCCGTCACAGTCGGAGCTATAGTTGCCATAAAGGCAAAAGCTGAACTGCTGGCCAGAAGTAGCCGCGCTGGAAGACGGGCCATAGCTACTTTCTGTATATCTACCACCAACAGGACTATTGAACAAATGTTGAGCTGCCTTTGCATGCACGTAATAACTTGTGTTGGAAGTTAAGCCAATAATGTTAATGCCGCTGCTGCTGCCCCACGCTGCATAATTTTGATAGTCCGCCTGAGCCAAAGTAGCCCCAAGGGTATGGTCGCTCTTTACATACATAGTTGTACCGCTGCACGCAAGAGTTACCGGAGTGAAATCAACGCCAACGCAGACTTGCAGAGCATACAGGGCATCGATTGGGTTGTTTGGGTTGTTGGGTAGTGTATTTTCGATCACTACTTTTAGCTTATCGTAATAATTACTGGGGTTGGTTAGCGTAACTTTTGGTACATTGGCCTGCTGGGTTGCAATAAAACCGGGCTTTGTTTGATAGGCCGAGGTTGCGGCAGACTGCCCGCCAAGTTCGCCAGAAATACCTTCTAGTGAGTAGGTACTAGTACTGGAACCAGCCGTGCCGCCGCTGCCAAAACCATAGCTTTGGAGTTGGTAGGTACTGGTGTTAGGCATGACAGCATATGCAATTGGGCTAAAAAATCCCAGCAAAATTACCGCAATCAACCCTAGCCTTTTCATCTGGTTCAAGTATAACATTACTTCCAGAGGAAGCTGTTCAGAATCGTAGCAAAATCACTGCTTAAATCTTTACTGCCGGGCACTGTTAAGCTAACCGACGCCAGCAAGTCGCCGTGGGTCATGAAGGCGGTCTTTTCGTTCCCGTTGTCGGTTTTAGTAAATATTATTGTGCCGGATGAACCAGGCTGCTCTTTGTATAGTTCGGTGTGCGCTCTACGATAACTTATGCCAGAGTCATTGGCTATAGCCCCGTGCACAACAGCGACTGCGAGATGTTCGTTGTTGTGGTCTGTATTGTTGCTATATAGATTAACTACGTCTAGATAGCCAGTGCCCTTTTGTGAGGGGATAACTTCAAGATTTCCGGGATAAGTAAAGCTGATGTATTTGTCGAAGTAATTGCCTGGTTTGTTGGGGGCCACTGTAGTACTAGAAGGTTGAGTCGCAGTTGGTATAACTGTGCCAACGGCCGGTGAGTTAAGGATTTTAATTATTCCTATTATGCCGCCAACAATAACGACAATAATTATCATTATTGTCGCAAATATTTTACGTCGACGATTCCACCTCAATCTTAAATGGGACAACTTCATGGTTATTATTATGATACAACGCTTGGTTGGGCTAGACCATTATTAAGATATTAATGTGCAAAGTCTGGCTAAAAATTACGCCATAACTACCAAACCTACGTAAAATCCACAATAACCCTTCAAAAAACATAACTTTCAAGCTATATTAAATTTAAGATATGGCAACACCTGAAACAAACAGGCAAGGTTTAAGTGGGTCAGACGATACTTATGTTAAGCATTTATACGTTAGAGAGGGGTCAGCGCTTTACATATTACCCGAGGATCACCCCCTTGCCCAAAGTGGTGACTCAATAGCCCCAGGAGATTTTCATGCGGACTTACGCAAAAAAACCAGGGAGAGTGTGCGCCTTGCTGCAACGAAGGACCTTGGCGGTCCGGCTCTTGGCATGAGAGCAGAAATGTCCGCAGGCATTGCTCAAGAGCTCGAAGGATAAATTTAGTCTTCCCTGTTAATTAATGTTAAATAGCCCTGTTGGGAGAATCATAGGGTTCTATTACACACAACCGCGCTATTTACCTTTTTCTCCTCATCCGTTAGACTAAAGCTATGCCTATGTTTAGTTGTCAGGTTTGCGGCAAAAGTGCTTATGTAAAACCTAGCCACGCCAAAAAGGGTTGGGGTAAATACTGTTCTAATAAATGTAATGCCGAGGCGCAGAAAACAGGCGAGTATATTGCTTGCCACGTTTGCAAAAAACAAGTCTATAAAAGTCTAAAAGACCAATCTAGATCAAAGAGCGGTAAATACTTTTGCGGTAAATCTTGCCAGGCTTTATGGAGAAATTCTACTTACGTGGGTAAGAATCACTCAAATTGGAAAGGAGGAACCAGTTCTTACCGCGATATATTGCGTCGAGCTCAGGTCCCAGCGGTCTGTAAAAGATGTAATAACACCGATACAAGGGTCTTATCAGCCCATCATAAAGATAGAAACCGACAGAACAATTCAATTTCTAACTTGATTTGGTTGTGCTATAACTGTCATTATTTAGTACATCACCATAAAGGTGAGTCCAAGAAATTCTTGGTGCCTGTAGCTTAGTGGTTAAAGCGCTGCTCTGTGGCAGCAGATACGAGAGTTCGATTCTCTTCAGGCACCCCATGCAAAAGACCCCACACGAAGTGGGGTTTTTTGTTGGTCAGCTAATTGATTTATCGGGCTAGATTCAGGGCCAGTAACACAGCAACAGGTATAACAATATTGTCTGTTCCGTAAATTGCCACGTTTTCCAAAACCATAAGTCCGGGCGGTAAGAAAATCATCAATAGTGCGTAATGCTCAAAATCAATAGCATTGCCGACAAGCAGGATACCTGCACCCAATACACACATAGAAGTGAGCCAAAAAGCCATGGAGCCAATAACGGTTTTAGGTTGACCAAAAACTTTGTATCCCCAGTTTTTGCCTAATGTACAACCGGCAATTGCAGCAAAACCGTCGGCCAGAGCCATTGTTAAAATCGCCACCGCAAAGAAAGCCTTCTGAGTTGTTATAAGAGCGCAGGCTGTTATGGCTATTGCGTAATAACAATGACTATAAAATCTAGCTCTTAGCCCATTTATAGCATGAATAATTTTTAGCTGGTTGTTGACTAATACACCCGCTAGCATTGCAACTCCGAAAAATTGGATGGCGTGCCAGCTAATCAACCACGGCCAAGAAGCAACAAAGATGCCGGCCAATATATGCACTAGCTTGCGGGCGTATTCGCCTTTTAAGGTTTTTTTGCGCCACAGAATCTCGGCTAGGATTAATATCGCCGCTATACCAACAAGACATGCTGTTTCTTTTAGTAGCATCGGGACTATTGTAGCTCACTTTGCTAGAATAAAACCAGATGTAATCGGGGTGTGGCGCAGCTGGTAGCGCGCATCGTTCGGGACGATGAGGTCGCCGGTTCAAGTCCGGCCACCCCGACCATCCTTCGTTAAAACTACGGAATGGTCTTACCATGTTTTATGTATACGTCTTATATAGTCTAAAGTCTCAAAATTTCTATGTTGGCTATAGCCAAAACCCAAAAGCTAGATTAACATCACACAACCAAGGTAGGGTTACCGCAACCAAGCCATATGTTCCGTGGAGATGTGTATTCTACGCCGGATTTGAAACCAGGAAAGTCGCAAAGGATTTTGAGAACTATTTAAAGACTGGGTCAGGAAGAGCATTCTTATATAAACATCTTGTGAATTCCGTAATTTTAAAGAAAGATAAGGAAAGGTATTCCGAAGCTTTAGCGTAGGATACCCCGACCACGTCGCAACAAACTATAGAGCTCGTGATTGGCGGATGTAGCGAGTCGTCGGTACAATGTATTAGTATGCAAGAAATCGTCGGTACCATTCTTGGCAAGTCTGTTAAAAAAGTAGCTCAGCTGCGCAGAGGCTCGGGGCAAGCTCTGCCCGGTCTAGTTATAGAAAAATTATTCCCTGCCTATTTTGTTAAGATGCTTCGCCAGCTTCCGGACGGAATCGTTATCATTGCTGGCACCAATGGCAAAACAACCACTACAAAAATAGTTACCGAATTACTGCAAGCTAACGGCAAACGCGTGTTAACTAATCCAACTGGCAGTAACTTGACCCGCGGAATTAATTCCACGCTTATTCATCAAGCCAAGCTCAGCGGCAAACTGCCCTTTGATATTGCCATTTTGGAACTTGATGAGGCCTATGCTAAGCAATTTGCAAAATTAGTGAAGCCCCGCTGGGTACTAACCTTAAATGTTACACGCGACCAGCTGGATCGCTTTGGAGAGGTTGATACGGCGGCAACGATGCTTGCAGAAACAATGGCCCAAGCTACCGAGGGAGTTGTTACAAATGCGAATGACCCACGCTTATCGGTTACTGTAAATAACTTAGACGTTCCCAGAGTTGTACTTTTTGGTGTAGACGATAGTTTGCGAAAATACTACCCAAGCGAAAATGAACTTGTGGCAGTTGGCGGAGTAGCCGCTGGTTCCATTGCAAATAAAGACGTAGCGGTCGTGTTAACCAGCTTCTCAAAAAACCACGCTACATATAAAATCGGCGATAAAGAATTGTCCACCACACTGCAATTAAGCGGTCAGCATAATTACCAGAACGTTGCAGCAGCGATTGCTCTTACTCAAGTTTTGCTGCCCGAAATTCCAGCTGAGACACTAATAACACAGCTAGCAAAAATCAAATCGGCTTTTGGCAGGGGCGAATTATTTCAACTTAAAAACGATTCGTCACTCCAATTAATTCTTGTAAAAAATCCAGCTGGTTTTCGCCAGGCTCTGGCTTCATATTTGCCTAGCAAGGCCCCGATTATGGTTGCCATAAACGACAATATTGCCGATAGCCGCGATGTTTCGTGGCTTTGGGATGTAGATTTTTCCCCGCTAAAAAATCACAGAATTGCACTTACCAGCGGAAAACGCGCCGCCGATATGGCGCTCCGTCTTCAGTACGAAGACATTGCAGTAGAAAAGGTTGAACCCAATTTGTCCGACGCGCTAAAAGAATATTGCCAATTGCCTGGCGATAAACTTTTGTTTACTACTTACACGGCCATGCTGTGGTTTTACAAAACGCTCAAAAATGAGGCGGGCAAAAAACTATGAAGCAAATTAATATTGTTCATTTGTATCCGAACGAGATGAATACATACGGAGACCGCGGCAACATTATTACTCTGATACGCCGCGCGGAGTGGCACGGTTACGAACCGGTTTTGCATCATCACCATCCCGGCAAGCCGTTCCCAGAAGAGGTCGATTTGATATTTGGCGGAGGGGGCCAGGATTCAGCGCAGTCTAATATTCAAAATGACGTGCTTGTTATTGGTGATGCTCTGCGTCAGCTGGCAGAAGATGGCGTACCTATGTTGATGATTTGCGGCATGTACCAGCTATTTGGTCACAGATTTATTACTCACGAAAAACAAGAAATTAAGGGCATAGGAATTTTGGATTTAGAAACTCACGCCACTAAAAAACGACTTATCGGCAACTTGGCTATCAAGACCAAGGATTTTGGCATTTTATACGGTTTTGAAAACCATAGCGGGCAAACATATCTTGGCAAAGACCAACCCGCGCTTGGCAAAGTTATCCGCGGCAGTGGCAATAACGCCCACGATAAACATGAGGGCGCTATCAGAAATAATGTTATTGGCTGTTATCTGCACGGTCCGCTACTGCCAATGAATCCGCTACTTGCCGACTTTCTAATTGGCACGGCTGTGCGCAATTTGTACGGCGATTTTGTCCCCAAAATTATCGACGACAAGTTTGTTCAACTCGCCCGCTCTGCCGCCAAGAACAGAAGCTATTAGTTTTTTATGCAGCAACTCCTAAGTTTATTAACTATAGGAATTCTGGTATAAACCTATCATGAGTCCAATGCAAAAAATGGTTCTTTCCGCGCATGAGACCAGAACCAACGCTTCGCTAGCCGTAAAAGAAGGGCTCAATATTCTACTTAAAGACCCGACAATTTTGTCTTATGCAATCTTTGCTTCCGTTTTTGTTTTTTTGACTTTCACGCTCGTGAACGACCTTGTTATGGCAGTTTGGCACAATTTTTTCCCGCATGAGATGTTAAGGGTCAGCCAAAGCGTGCCAAGCAAATTGCGAGTTTTGCTGGGTATTGTTACTTTTTATTATTTTTATACCGCTGTGATTACCTCGTTTTTTACCTGTGCAACTTCGGCGGCCGTATGGGCCAAGCTCGAAGGGCACCCCACCACGTTCTTGCATGGCCTGGGTGTGGTAACTAGACACTTTTTGCGAGTTGTTCACTTCGCGGTTCTTTCCATTTTCTATATACCGCTTGGCTTTGTTGCCCAGCGTAAAAAACTTTTCCATAAACCTGTTGACGTCATTGGCAGTTCGTTTACTTTGCACACGGCCAACATGGCACCGGCTATTATCAGCGAAAGGGCTGGTGTTGGAGCCACCATCCGCACTTCTATCGACACACTAGGCAAGGCTTGGAAAGAAGGCGCTTTGATCAAAGCCGGTATTTGGACAATGCTACTGGTTCTTATAGCAATCAGTTTTGTGCCAAAACTCATTCAGCATTACTGGTATAACAATGGCACAAGTCACTGGCTCAGCTGGTCAATAACCGGTGTGTTGTTGGCGTTTTCTTTTGTAATCACCAAGGTGCTGGGGGCTGTTTTTATGACCGTGCTTTATCACAAAGCCCAAACCCAAAAATAGTTTTTCTATCTGTTATCTGCTATAATTCGCTCTGGTTATCGGGGTGTGGCGCAGTTGGCTAGCGCGCCGCGTTTGGGACGCGGAGGTCGAAGGTTCAAGTCCTTTCACCCCGACCAATGAAATTGAAGATCCTTGCTTTGACGAGGGTTTTTAATTTCATCTTGTTGTGGTGGACTTGAACCGATAGGCGAAAACAGCCAGTGGCTGTTTGAGTTTTCCTCGCTTAGCCGCCTTGCGCATTGTCCTGAAAGAAAATGTTTGCGCAGGCGCATGATGACTCAAGTCCTTTCACCCCGACTAAAATACTTGACTAATCAAGTATTTTTTATTTAACTTTTTCTTTGATAATTTCTAGTAGCTCTGGAAACTCTTTATATTTTGGACTAGTCTCTAGATTAAAGTGCCCCTGCCCAGGAATGACAATTAACTTACCCTTAGTCTTTGAGGCGAGATATTTGGAATGTTCAACTGGCACATAAGGATCGTTGTCCGACTGAATGAAGGTTATTGAATCTGTATGATCTTTGATTTTTGCAAAATTGAATGGTACATCAAATAAACGGTTGTTCGCTTCCCAGCTGAGAAAATCATTATCTTTAAAAGCTGATATGCAAAATGCGGCTTTGACTTTATTCGTAGTTCTTTGCAGAATCGTTAAAACTAAGATGCCTCCGGATGAGTGGCCGATTAGAATTGTTTCTTCGTCAATATCAAATGGACAATTCTCAAAAACAAAATCAGTCCACTCTTTTAGACTTGGCCTGTCTGCGTTGGGTAGTTTTGGCAACCACACCTCTACGCCCGTTTTTGTCAGCTCTTTTTCCAGCCAGCGGAACCAGTTGCCCTCAGGGCTACCTTGAGTTCCGTGGAAAATAATTGCCTTGGTCATGTATCGCGTTCCCCGTCACTCTTATCGATGTGCTTAGTAGCTACACGGTCAGACAGCTTAAGAACATTGGCCTTCACGACTCCAAGCAGAGAACTATTTGCTAGTTTCTTAGCCATGTAAGCACTATTTAAATAGATTTCCGCCACCAGGCTATCTGCAAACCATGCGTCTTTTATACTTCCACCAGTGTGGTAATTGTCGGGACCGTAAGTACGATCGGCAAAGCTATGTAGTAATTTTATGTTGATATACAGATAATTTATAGAGTCCTGAAGATCGGCGTGCTCCATTCTGTCATCTTCATCCAGATTAAAAATCGGGCTGGGTTGTGGAACATAACCCTCGTCAACAAGCTGGTCTATTTTATCCAAGGTAAAATCACGATCTTCAAAGGCTAGTTTCTGTGCAAATGTAATCCAGTCAGGTATGGAGCCATCGGAAAAAGCACGAGTACCTTGTCCGTAAATGCCCATACGAGCCATTAATGCTCTTTTTATGTTGCGGCCAAGATCGTTAGTAAGAGCGGTGGTACACCACAAAACATCGCCAAGCTCGTCGACTATTCTGGTTTGCTGTTCTGGTGTTGGAGCCTCACGCAGGTCGATTTCCCGACCCAGCTCTTCGGCTTCTTCAATGAGTTTGTCGCTTAGTCTTTTTTCCGACCTGGTTGTCCCTTGCGGCTCTTTCCAGTCTATGGCGCACCATTCTTGGTAATCATCAACAGCCAATCCGGAGGCATTGGGATTGCGTGCAAAATCAAGCATTAATAGTCTGATTTCTTCGCCGTTTCTACTGTGCGGTGGCTGAAATAATTCATTTATTCTGCGTTGTTCAAGTTCATCATTGGGTGTATAAGCCCCTAGACCAAATTCTGGACCATGGGGTATATGACCCCCTCTGTCGTTTATGGAATCTGCTGGTGACCTCATGGTTAGCTCTCGGATTTATTTGGCGTATTCGATAGCGCGAGTTTCGCGGATAACATTTACCTTGATTGTTCCAGGATACTGCAGTGTTGATTCAATCTTGTTGGCAATATCGCGGGCCAGTTTAATGGCCTGCAGGTCATCAATTTGCTTTGGCACTACAAAAACGCGTACTTCGCGACCCGCACTGATGGCATAGGCCTTTTCAATTCCTTCAAAGGCTAATGCAGTGTTTTCCAAATCTTTCATGCGCTCGGCAAAGTTTTCTGCGCTGATATTTCTAGCGCCTGGTCGAGCTGCGCTAATAGCATCTACAACGCGGATAATAGCGCCCTCAATTGAGGTTGGGTCCATGTCGTCGTGGTGAGTTTCGGCTGCGCTAGCAATTTCTTCTGGCACACCATATTTTCGCAGCATCTCGCCACTAATGTGATGGTGCTTACCTTCTACCTTATGGCTTAAGGCCTTGCCGATATCGTGGACCAAGGCGGCATATTTGGTGATCTTTACATCGGCACCAAGTTCGTCGGCCAATACGCCAGCCAGTTGTGCCATTTCGGTGCTGTGTTTTAGCACGTTTTGGCCATAGCTAGTACGGAATCTTAGCTCACCCAGCAACTGCAAGATTTCTTTTGGTACGCCAATTACGCCAATTTCGCGTGCGGCGTCTTCGGCCGCATGGATAACATCTTTTTGAACTTGTTTTTGGGCTTTTTCAACCACTTCTTCAATGCGGCCAGGGTGCACACGACCGTCTTTTAACAGCATCTCCATAGCCTGGCGGGCAACTTCACGGCGCACTGGGTCAAAGCTAGACAAAACCACCATACCTGGAGTTTCGTCTACCAAAATATCCACGCCAGTTGCGCGTTGCAGGGCTTGAATGTTGCGGCCTTCTTTACCGATAATGCGGCCTTTCATTTCTTCGTCTTCCAGCTTGATAGCCGTAACGGTCCGTTCGGCAGTAACTTCACTAGCCATACGTTCCATAGTGGCAGTTAAAATCATGGCGGATTGTTCTTCTGCGTCTTCTTTGGCGTTGTTTTTTAGTTTGTTAATCAAACCTACCAAATCATTTTTAATATCCTTTTCGGTCATTTGCATCAACTTTTCAGCAGCATCGGCCTTAGTTAGTTTTGCGATTTTTTCCAATTTGTCTTGCTGTTTTACGCGGATATCACGAATCTCGTTTTTAAGAGCTTCAACTTCGTCTTCGCCCTTGCGTAAACCTTCATGGCGCTTGTCTAAGTCGTCCATTTTCTTATCTAGCGCTTCTTGGCGGGATAGTAAACGTTGTTCTAATTCTTTTATCTCGCTACGGCGTTTTTGCTCGTCTTTGCGGGCTTCGTCAACCCTACGGTTGGCTTCTTCTTGAGCCTTTTGTATCGTTGCCTCGGCCTCCTTTTTAGCCTTGGCCAGTTGTTTTTTGCCCTCTTCAGCACGCGTAGCAATCCTGCGTTGGTTATAAACAGTGGCTCCACCGCCACCAACAACTAAGCCGGCTATTGCCAGCACAATAGTAACTACTATCATATTTTCCCCTTTCTAGGAGTACCAGATTACCCTGGAACCAAGGGCATCACTATCACTTCTTTAGCTCAAGGTTTTATGAGTGGGTAATTTCGGTGTTTCAAAATTTGATTAAATCTGCACTTCGGACTCTCCCAAAACAGAAAATCCTACTAATTAATATACTTCCAAAATTGATTTTTGACAATGCAGACAAGGATCTTAAGCCCTTGTGTTTAAGATGGTGTTATATAGTAATATTAAAATTATGCCTAGAAATAATGAGATTGGTCCACTTGCGGAAACTCTCACCCCTGAAGAGATTACAGCTCGTGTAAGAGAATTAAGACCCCATATTGTGTATCACGGCTTGGAATGTCCA
>Ga0182027_10014880_pt1 | contig 10740 bp, 12 predicted proteins | sample 712E1DmetaG_FD_121300 | JGI IMG/M metagenome (GOLD analysis project Ga0182027, IMG submission 121300) | Permafrost microbial communities from Stordalen Mire, Sweden - 712E1D metaG (Illumina Assembly) | ecosystem: Environmental > Terrestrial > Soil > Wetlands > Permafrost | place: Sweden...
ACCTTCAAGGAGCTGACCTTATAGAGGTTAATTTTGAAGGAGCTAGTCTTCAAGGTACTAATCTGAAATGGATTTATTTTATAGGGGCTAACTTTAAAGAGACTAAACTTGAAGGAGCTATATTGAAGGAGCTGACCTGGAAGGAGCACAGAACTTATCACTCTACCAACTTTCAAAAGTGAAAACACTTCATGCTGCAAAATTGGACGAAGAGCTACGCATACCATTAAAAGCAGAGTATCCTGCTCTTTTTGGAGAAACTAAATAATTCTTTCTAAGACATACAATTATGAATGTCTCACTTTCGTGAATACATAGAATTTACCATAAAAACTAGGTATCAATTAGGATCATAAAAATAAACGCATGTAAATCAAGCATTTCGTTATTTATCTAATTAAAAATTGTATGTATGAAATCCATATATACAGTACTATTGATTCTGTTTTTTTGGTTTGTAAACTTTCCTTAGGTTCTATTTTGTTTCTTTAGAAATAGCACAATTTTTGATTGAGAAAATTTAAAGTATTGTTGGACTTTTTTTGTGCCTTATCTTCGCAAGAATTTTTTAGGTTGTCGAAGACCCATTATTTTTTCCTTGTGGATGACATTTTAAGACTTAAGGTTGGATATATGAAAGCCTTAAAAGATTTGTACTTGATGGATTTGTATTTTAGAAAATGACCTCTATTACAAACTGCATATACGTTTCTATGATTCGATGTCATTTATCACTATCAGTGCAGTTTTATTTTTTTGCTTTTTTCTATGTTATTGTATCGTCCGTAATAAGATCGGGATATAAGTCCTATTAAGCTGCTGATCCCATAAGAAATAAAACGCTCCAAAAACACGAAAGTGCCTGCAGGATTGATTTTAACGTTAGACTATTTGTTTGGGATAAGAATCTAATCTTTAAAGAAGGAAATGAATATAGAACATAAATTAATAAAAGTGCAATAGGGATTGCTTCGACCAGTCTTTCGAAGAGGATTGTTTAAAAGCGTAAGCATAGCTTATCCCAAAGCGTTTGTTGGCTAATAATATCCTAACTGGCTCTCCTCCTGTCGGATCTGCAGGAGTGATGTTACTGATGAGTATCGCTCCGAAATAAATGGGAACGAGGCTTGTAGCTTTTAGATCATACCCAATACAGAATAAAACCTGTCGCCAGCTGACTGCAAATAAGTACACACTTAGTAGGTAGACTGAAATAGCCAGAATAACATAACTTATTCGGGTTTCTCGGAGTGTTTTCAAGATTTCTTCCAAAATTGGTACGATATCTATCCAGTAGGTACGGAAAAGAAACAGTCCTGATATAAGCAGTAAAAGAAGGACCAAGATTACTTTTCCTAAGGTTCCCCTGTTCAAATATATTCCTCACAAGAATAACATAACGAAATTTTCAATTAAATATAAACTGGATTTCTAAAGCCGTCTGTACTTCTGGAATCTATGAATTCACAACATGGTATTATTGATTTTTCGGATAGAGTCTATAACATGCAGGCCAAAATCCATCGATTTCCTTACTAACAAATCCAGCAATATCCGCATCAAGGTTTTGAAAACCGCATTTTTCAGCCAAACACATTCTCAGAGAAGGGTATTCGGGGCATTTATTGGAAAGGCACTGTCCTGTTTCCAAGTTGAAGATCCACGCCACCCCAACCAAAGCTATGATCAGCGCGATTATCCGTCCCAAGACATTTCCAGCTGTCGAATTGATGAACCGGCCCATGATGTCCTTCCTGTCTTTTAGTTTCAACTTTTCCATTTGAAATTGTGTATATATGTAACTTTTTGGGATTTCGAAGGGTTCATAAAAAATTTCCTGCTCATCTACTTACAGCGGTTTATTCTACTATCCAATGCGATATAATATTTTAAAAAAAATGGAAGTATAAAATTTTTGTGCTTGGCGATAAATCCTTTTTCTAAATATTATAGGTATTAATTTTTACTGCGTGTACTACAATTGGTAATATTGGTAATCGAGAATTTTGATAAACCTCAATTTTGGGATGGTTGCAGAGGTTGTCAGCAAAATTCCAGCTATGAGTTTATCGTATGGCTGTTTACCTTGTACTAATTTTCCGTCATCATATTCCTTTTTTTGCTTCAATGCAACCAGACTTTACTGCCCCTTGCAGTATCTTATAATCGCTTTCGGTTTGTTCGGCGTAGGCAATAGCAAAGTCAGTGATTGCCTCACAAAAAGCGTCATCTTCGCCGATATATCCCTATTTACAGGCTTCATTCCCTGTCCTGGCACGAGCTCGAGCAAGACATAAGCTGTATACCTGGAGATATGTCTCCAATCCAGCTTTGTCCAGGGAATCCAAGTCGAAGGATCCTTTCATGTCTTTAAACTGTCGCCAATAGTACTGTATTCCAGTCATCAGATCCTGAATTCCTGCTAGAAAGAGATCGCTGGCTGTCTGCATCAGCTTCTGTCCAACCACCACACGTTGAGCTTGGTTGGCATAATCTTTCTTTGAGACATAGGGTTCCAGGACTGACGACCCAGCTTCTTTCAGTTGCAATATCAATGCATCATCTTTTGTAACTCCCTCGAAAAGAAGGATCAGACAACGCGTTCCAACGCTGCAGATGCCTACAATCCTCAAAGCTCCGTTCGCGATTCGAAAGTGTGACATGTGCTGGCGCTTTTCTTCTGGAAGGCTGGCAATATATTCTTTGAACAGCCTTTCAGCGTCTAGTTCTGTAATCCATGCTTCTTGTTCCTCTGGCACTCTCTCACTTAAACGGATCAGAAGTAGGGATCATTGCGGATCTGTCGCCTTCCATCTACAAACTCGGTGAGCTTTTCCATTGTATGTTCTTGTGTACTATAGAGTGCCTTTTCAACCACTTTTTGGGTGCGTTTTTTGTCTTTCTTAGATGATCTCTTAAAGGCCTCAAGGACTTCATCCACATCTACTTCGTAATACCACACATCAAAAAAGGGAGCAAGGGCAAAATTTACTATGGCTTCCTGATAAAATCTGTTAACAACCATAGCCAGTTTCCGGTTTACTTCGTTGTCAAATCTTTTTTCCCTTCCTGTGAGCACCGCACTAGTAGCTAGGCGTTTGAGGTCCCATTCTCAGGGACCAGGATAGGTCTCATCGAAATCGTTAATGTCGAAAATCAGTTTGCGCTCTGGAATGGCAATAAACGCCGAAGTTTATCAAATGTGTATCACTGCACAGCTGTGTTTGCAGACCTTTAACTGGTGTTGTAGCCATGTCAGCAACCATTACTATAGCTGCACCTCGCATGAAAGCAAAGGGTGATTCCAACATATGGCCGTATTTGATTGGCAAAATATTTTTTAGATGGTTTATGTCATGTTCCTGAAGCAAGCTGATTGGGTCGGGTCTCGAAGCTACAGGTTTCCATATTCCATGGCTGCCGCAGGGTACCTGTTCTTTCAGGGCACTGCCCCTGTCCTTATGTTCCTGGATAGAACTAATCTTTTCATTGCCTAACCCTTATGCCATCTACTCAATTATTTAGCTACCATTTTTCGAATTTAAGAAAGCCATCGATCACTATACACATTTCAGATTTGCGAATGAATTTTTAACTTTGACTGTTCAAAGTCTCATTTAATTTTTTTGTTTCCTAATATTTTAATTATAATATTTGCGGTGTTGTTCTCTATATTTGAAAGATTTTTCTCTAACGTCATAATAGAAATAGTTTTGAAGTGATAGTTTCCCAGAGCACCAATTGGTGTAAGCGAATTCTTATATGAAGTTGCAGGTTTGATTAAACCGGCAATGTGTCAATTTTTTTGTAAAACCACAAATTTCAATAAATTGTTGAGTAGAAAAATCCACATCAGAGGAACTAAATTTCAGACAATATTCAAAAATTTGATTCCAAATTTACAGCAAATTCAAGACAATGCTCTATATTTAGTTCGGAGATTTTGGATTTGAGTCGTTTCTACTAACTTTTCTGAAATAGGTTTTCTCAGAAAGTTTAACACCAGATAGAAGAAAAACGTTCTCTCACATCACCAAGTTTTGAAACCAAGTAATTAGAAAACGAATTCCATCTTCCTGATCGAAAAAATAATCTTTTATGAGTGAGAAGATATTAATCATTGACTAGGCACCCTTTTTGTGGTGAAAGAAAAAGTGATACATAGTCAATAAGATTTTACAGAACTCTGTTACACTGCCAAAAAGATCTTCTAAGCTGCAGGACAGAGACACCAACAACCTTTGAGACTATCTGTCGAAGAGCTCCTTGACAATTTTTCACTTTCTATTAAAAAACTTTTTAATTTACTACTTTTCTTTCTTGCTACTACCTGAGCAAACTGCCCATTATTTTATCAAACCACTCCATTTCAAGCCAGATATTTGAATTCCTCCTATAATACTTTCTTAATCGAATTCATGTTTTCAGGTTCTCATTTTTATTCCCCCGATCACTGCTCCAACTCCACCAACAATAAAGAAAAATCCGAATACCCATGGCAAAACCAGGACTCCTAATAGGGAATTAGTTAGCAGGAGTAAGCTCAAGACTATAGTAAGCAAACCAAGAATTCCCATACCCCATCCTCCTCCTTTAAGCGCCGAAGTAAATCTCACAGCACCATTGATTAAAACTAAAACTCCTATGAAGAGAATGAGAAACTTAAGAACTATGAAAGAACTGATGATGGGATACATAAGTAGAACAACTCCTGCAATAATGATCAAGATACCTAAAACCAGCTTTCCTTCCCAGTTTTTCGTAAAAATAAGTGCATCTATAACAGAAACAATTCCTTGCACTAACCAGAAAAGGGCTAAGATTTGCATTAGCAAAATGATGGTTTCTATAGGCTCGTATAAGAGTAGTATACCTATAATAATAGCAATAATTCCTTCCAGAAGAACCGACCACCAAGGTGACTGCACTACTTCTAACTTTATTTTTAACTCCGTACTGATTGGTTGTTCCATATAATCCATTCCCATAATTTTTTTTGGTTAGTTATGCAAACATTGCCCCACCCAAGATACAATAAAAGGATACAGGTAAAGGACTTTACCCAGCCTTAACTACGAGACGTTTCCTATCTATTTACCTGAAATAATACTTTATTTCATTTCCCAATATGGTTGAACTCCAAAGTGTGCATATACCTTGGCTAGTTCATCACGGGTTAAAGACCATTCTTCTTTATCAAAACCTTCTGCTTTTTCTAGGACAGATTTGTCAATCCTAAGAATATAATCGCCCCTACTCGACTCAAGAACTTCCCAAGGGATGGCAAATAATTTATTATCTATACGAAGAAAACCACCAAAAGAAAGTACTACATATGCTATTTTTCCTTTTTCTGGATCAATCATCACCTCTTCAAGCATTCCAAGGTGTTCTTCATTGACATTGATAACTTTAGGCCCCTTGATTGTAGTTGTTGGCAAAAAAGCTTCATTTTCCATAACCTGCGTTCCTTCCACTATTCCCATATTCCACAAATCCTTAATTATTCACCCGTACAAAATGCTGCTTTAGGTTCTTCTTCATCTTTTCTGGTAAAAGATGTTCTTTGCTCTTATTATCAATTTTTAAAAAAAATAAAATATTTTACTAAAGAGTTTACTCCCTAGTAAAGCCTAATTTTGTTTTGGTCTAACTTCATTCTTCAGCAAAAGTTGCACGCAGCTTATCTTCTTCTTCCTTTGAGAGGTTAGAGGCAATGAGTTCGAACTTTGTTTGCTTCATAGCTTCTACTACCTTATCTTCAACGGCGTCGCTAGTCATTAGAAACAAAGCTGAAGTGCCTTCAGTTACTTTGCTACGAATAGATTTTATGAAATCTTCATCAATTCCAATATGGGTCATGGAACCAGAAAGTGCACCTATTACAGTCCCAGCTACCAAGCCTAATAAAGGAATGAAAAATATCAAGCCAAATAACATACCCCAAAAAGCACCACTCTGTGCACCTATACCTGCTAAATCAGTCAAATGTTTTGTTTTTGGTTTCTTTTTTCCCACAGGCCAGGTGACTATAGCTGCATCTTGTAGTTCAATCAGTTGTTTCTTACTTAAATTTTCAATTATTTCGAGTTCATTTTCAGCACCTTTAGCGGTGTCAAACTTAAGAACTGTTAAAGTTGTCATTACACAATTTCCTTTTCAGCTTCACATTTATTTCTAGGTTGGTTTACCGTACCATCTGGTGGTATAAATTTTCGTAGTAGATACTATGTATATTTATTCATAAAAAAAATAATTTCTAAACAAAAAATAATCTCACATAAGATTTTTCACAATTCTCTTTAATTAATAGACAAATTTCTAGAAAATTTATTTCCTCCAAATTTTTAATTTTTATATTTCCTTCTCAATTTATAACTCTTTATCAATTCTTTTCAATCTTTTCGGTTCATTTCCATTTTGCAATATGCATTTAGAGGAGGGCTTTTGTATTACAGTATACATTTCTCTGATAAAATAACATGTCCTCAAATGCGTGTTTTATTCGTGGCATTATTTTATGGGCATTTAACTTTTTTATATTGTTTTTACTGATATCGGCAAATTTGCAACAAAGCTAGCATCTTGTATACCCTTCCTGACAGATCGTACTACAGCCGGTTTCACTCCTGCTCTTCTGGCAATATCGTCATCACTTAAGCCGCTCTTCCTGATGCCAACGAGGATGTCATCCAACTTTAGATAAGATAATCCAATTAACTTTTCGTTGGGCATGCTGTCCCCAAAAAGGTCAGCAGAAGATGTCTTGTTCACTATGTGATCCGGTACCCCAATGTGTTTTGCCAGTTGTTTTATCTGCGTTTTGTATAGATGCGACATGATAGAAATATCACAGGCACCATCGCCATACCGGTCGTACACACCCATAGTTAACTCGGAATTGTCATCTGTGCCCACAAGCAGGTAATTCTTGAGAGTGGCATAGAAATACAATACTGTCATCCTTGTGTGTAATTTTGCTCCCCCCACAGCCATAAAATCCCTGAGAAATGCGGATGATGCACCGACGGTTGCTGTTGGGCTGAAGTTCTCGGTGGAAGGCAACTCCATATCATTAATTATTGTAAAGCTTTCCCCGGACTTCTCTATGGCCTTTCTGTCATATGCCCTTTCGTGGGAAATGATGTCATATGCCCCCAGCTCTTTTAGAAACGGCGAAATAACGATCTTCTGGTGAGGTATTCCAAGGCTCTTAGCCAAGTTCATGCCATCATCTGTGTTCTGTGGCTTAGTGTCACGATCGGGCAGTACAAGACCATAGACCTTATCCTTGCCTAGTGCTTCAACACACATATATGCAACCGTCGACGAATCCAGCCCGCCAGAAAGGCCAACCACTACACCGTCTTTCTTAAAACTTTTTACCTGATTCCTAACAAATTCAACGACTTCCTTTCTGGTCTTTTCTGCATCAAATTTCAGATATTCCGGGAAGCCTAATTTTTCTGTTTCTGTCATAAAACCATCTCCCTATAGTTTCAATTTTCTCATACACTGTATCTACAGCAGGACTTACGCACTTAGATATATAATCAACAGCATTAGGCCAATAACTTTCTAATCCTGCTATAGATAAAAATAATAAACAAAGATTATTTAAATCTGTTGTTACCATTGTGGTAACACATATCTCAAAATAAATCTCCAATTAATTCGTAATCTTGAAAAAACTCGGGCTAACTGAAAATGAAGCAAAAACAGATGTAGGATTGTGAGTTTGAGAGAAGCTACAGCTCGTGAAATTATAAACGGAATTAGGAAAGAATTGATTATCTTTTTACTAGTCCCGATTTTTTGCAGGAGTTTGAGCCCAAAATAAAAAGATAGGATGGTATAGGAGAGGAGTAACCTTAAAAAGTAACTAATAGAATTCTGGTGAAAAAAACAGAACTTGGTCGATATTTTCAATATAAATTTTTCAGTGCAATAGTTATCTTTACTTATTTAAACTGAGTAAGTCCCAAATAGCTAGAGATAGCTCTCTATGACTAATAGATATAACCTCCATAATTTGGTTGGTTTGTGGCTGCATAATCTCTGTTAGGGTTCCCAGCATAATTTGGGGTATTATAAATACCGCCGGGACCATAACCGCTACTATACCCAACACCATATCCACCTCCATAATCGTTGGCATATCTAACGCCACCGGCACCGCCGCGTGCTTCAACTGCTACTGCTGTCAACGATACTACGAAAAGTACTATCAGTGAAATCTAACCCACAAATAAGGCAACGAATAGATAGGTTGCTACACCTATTGCCAGAAATAGGTTGTATGCAGCACTCACCCAAGCGAGGCTTACAGGGTAAGATTCATCTATATTAGTTATGTGAATTAATTGGCTCGAGGATGGTGTATAAGCTTTTATTTCAGCATTTATTCCGCGCCCTTTGATGAAGCTTTAATGGCAGTGCTCATAGATTTCAAAGGCCATGTATTCAATCAAACTTAGCGCAATAGTTTGATTGAATGTCACATACCAATCTTAGGAGTTTGAGTCATATGGTTAAAGATTTAATTATGTTTGCAGACATCAATGAAAATTCGCAGATTGTGTGGTTCAAAATTATTTATTCGAAAGAGCCCGGGTCTTTTATCCATAATAATTGATTATCTTGAAAAAGCGAATGTTTTCATTATGCTTGGTCACCAGGATAATATTTCACAAAAAACTGGAGAATATTCGGTATTTTCTAAACTTACTAGAAATATTGATCCTGAGCATCTCGCTCGAAAGATAAGAGGTCCGGAAGTCGTAAGTGATGTAGAGTACGGGATTTCAAAATATGGGATGATTCATTCCGTGGACTTTCCTCTTACTTTAGCAGGATTCAGAGGGGTCATTACAAGAGCTCTCACAATTGTTGATGTCATTAAAAATCTCGTCGAAAATGTGCCGGATGCAGAGGGGCTTCTCACCATTTCAGGGCTTAAGGAAGGGGTTGATGTATCAAAATACTTAAAGAGCATTATGCCTATTAATGAAAACAATTATGTCGGCGTGGGAAAGAAACTCTAATGAAATTGAGGTCGTATATGCCAGGAAAACTATGATCACAGCCAAATATAATGAAACATTGTTGAATATGATATGCGTCTATTAGTTTGATTATGAGTTTGGTTATGTTTACTATGACTGATAGTGCTAATGCAACTATAAGTTCCTACAACAAAAACGAGTATAGATAGAACTATTAGCCAGGCATTTCGCCGGGCCACTGGTACAGGTGGCTGGATTTCCATTGTGCTGTCCATAATTTTCTCCTTATGCAATCCATTTATCTTACTCGGTCAGTTGAATTTCTAATGATCTGTTTGGCATATCGTGGGAAATTATCTACATACTTTTAGGGATTGACCTACTCCTGGTAGGTATAATATTCTGGGTAATTCGATTAATTTAGCGCTATGTTTTCTTAGATTCTGGATGTCTGCTGCAGACATAGTTTGTATCAACTGTTACATGTATAGACATTTACTGTCAGGTTGGCGAGCAACCAGACAATGACTAACTAGCCCCCTAAATGTCCTGTCAATATGTTATGTTTGTGAATTGCAATAAGAACATCATGTAGAGTTTAGCTTCAAACAGCCGATCAATTGATCTCTCAACAAGTTATTTGATTAATACTGATCCTCTAGCATTTTGATTTCGCTACGTCGATAATTTTGTAATAACCAGAGACCATAAATGAAAAGCACCAGAGAGAAAGGAAGCAATGCCAGCTCCCAAATAGAATTTGTCAGAAATGACAGGCAATCCCACAACCAATGAATTATGATTACCGGAATAATTGTATTTAGACGGATTCGCAAAGCTGCAGTCCAGATGCCAAATGTACCTGCAAAAAAAGCCTGAAGTATGCTCGCTCTAAAATCTCCGGTGATTAAGCTATTTAATATATGAACTGAACCAAAAATGATCGCTGTTATCCATACTGCACGCCAGATCCCGAATGATGATAAAGCCCCATAAAACAATATGCCACGAAACATCAACTCCTCGTTGATTCCTACCATCAAGGTATTGATGATTACAATCATAAGAATCCTTATTGATGGTGGATTTGTATATAATACAATCATTAGCATGAATAGAATCGATAGAGCTGGTGGCCACAACAAACTTAAATCTCGCAAATTATTTGGGCTTTTCCACCCAACTTGAGGCCACCATCTCAAATAAGTAATAACTCCAGTCAAAAAGACAATTTCAACTAGCTCCCCAAACATGATCTGTTTTTCAACTAATCTTTCAAGTTGAATGTGTTGCCCTTTAATTTGTAGAAGTCCTCCTACCACTATGAAACTTAGCCAAACTGTAAATATTGCCAGTGAAATAGGCCAAGATTTTCGTGATGCATTCATTTTTTTCTCCAATCTGATCGTACCACATTCATTTTTAAAAAGCGTTGTACTTCCGTTCAGGATTCCAAATTGTGATAACACAGAAAACTATCACATTAATCTTATTATCAATTTTGAAAAATCTAAAATGGTTACAGAAAGTTTACTCTCTGTATAAACTGATTTTTTTGGTGGACTTTATTCTTCTGCAAAGTTTGCACGCATCTTTTCTTCTTCTTCCTTGGACAGGTTGGTAGCAATGATTTCAAACTTGGATTGTTTCATAGCCTCTACTACCCTATCTTCAACGGCATCGCTAGTCATAAGAAAGAGAGCTGAAGTTCCTTCAGTCACTTTGCTACGGATAG
>Ga0182027_10014882_pt1 | contig 10740 bp, 12 predicted proteins | sample 712E1DmetaG_FD_121300 | JGI IMG/M metagenome (GOLD analysis project Ga0182027, IMG submission 121300) | Permafrost microbial communities from Stordalen Mire, Sweden - 712E1D metaG (Illumina Assembly) | ecosystem: Environmental > Terrestrial > Soil > Wetlands > Permafrost | place: Sweden...
GGCGACGCCCAAGACCCAGACCAGCAGCGCAGCGAACGGCTGGACTATCAACGGTTCGGTCGATGACGCCACCGCGACCCTCGTCAAGGCCGGTCAGGGCATCGCCTCGGCGACGGTCTGGCTCATCATCGTCGGCGTGCCGGCCGGCCTCGCGCTCCTGGTCCTGTTCCTGGTCTATCGCCTGGTGCGGAGGATTCGGCGCCGGCTGATCGGGCCGCCGAAGACCGCCTGATTCCTCGTCGGCGCCCTCACTGGCGACCGTGTCAGGCTAGCTGTCACTACCTGCGTGGCAGACTCCTCGCATGACCACCGAAGTGCGCGCTACCTGACGACCGCTCCCGATCGTGCCCCGATGTCCGGGGCTGAACAGGAGCACCAGATGCCGATGCATCTCACCTACGACGCCACGACGGACGTCGCCTATCTTCAGCTGCGCGCGACCGGACCCCAGGACGTCATCGGGCCCGCGCTCATCCTGGAGGCCGACAGGGCCTTCTTCGGCACGGTCATCGCGGACTTCCTCCTGGTCGACGGATGCCTCGTCGGCTTCGAATTCCTGTCCGCCAGCGCCTGCCTTCCTGCCGAACTGCTCGCCTCGGCCGAACGCATCGATGGCCAGCACCTGGAGCGTCGATTCGGCGAATGCCTCGGGCGCCTGATGGCGAATGGGATGCCGCCGGAGAAGACTCGCCGAGCCCGTCGGCACTGAACGGGTGAGGAAAGCCGAATGGCGAACCTCGTCTTCGTCGAGTGCTACGCTCTCCCTGAGGAGAGAGCGCCGTGAGCCCATTCATCGAGGAGCACCGAGCGGATCTGGCGGACCTGTGTCGCCGGTACAGGGTGCTGAGCTTGTCGTTGTTCGGCTCGGCATCGCGCGATGACTTCGACCCGCAGCGGAGCGACTACGACTTCCTGGTCGATTTCGGGGCACTGACTTCGGGCCAGTACGCCGACGCATACTTCGGCCTGCTCGAATCTCTCGAGCTCCTCCTCGGAAGGCCCGTCGACCTGGTGGTCGCGTCGGCTATCAAGAACCCCTACTTCCGCGAGTCGGTCGAGCAGACGAAGGCGTTGTTGTATGCGGCTTGAGGCCAAGAAGTACGTTTACGACATGCGGCAGGCTGCCGCGCTGCTCTCGCAATTCACGGCCGGCAAAGGCTTCGCCGACTACGACCGCGACGCCATGCTCCGGGCCGCCGTCGAGCGAGAGTTCGAGATCATCGGTGAGGCGCTGGGGCAGCTGTCCAAGCTCGACGAAGAGCTCGCCGCGAGGATCAGCGAACGCCGCGCCATCGTTGCCTTTCGTAACATCCTCATCCACGGTTACGCCGAGGTTGATGACCGGCTCGTCTGGGACGTGGTCGAGACCAAACTACCGACCCTCATTCGTGAGATCGAGGCGCTCCTGGGCACCGATTGACGGCATTTGCGCAAGATCGCTCATCTGAACCTCAGATCCAGCTCCGGCGGCGTGATGACCACCAGCTCCGTCGTCGCCCGGGTAAGGCCCATGTAAAGCAGCTCGTTGAGCCGCTCTCCGCCGGTCGGCAGCTCCACCAGCACCGCGACCTCGCGTTCCATGCCCTTGAAACGGCGGATCGTCTCGAAGAGGACCTCGTCCGGGTCGTCGGGGACGTCCTCGGGCGCGAGGCCGCGCGAAGTTCCGTCGTCGTGGAGTGCGGCGTTCTCCAGGCAGGCGTTGCCGAAGCGCCGGCGGCGCCAGACCTCGCTCGCGGTCGCCGGGACTCCCGAGAGCACGGCGATCCGGAAGGGCGCGACCTTCTCCTCCTCGATGAGGCGGTGGAGGGTCTTGCGCAGTGCCTCAATCGTGGCCGCGCCCGGTTCGGCCTGTACGACCGTGTACCGGCGCTCGGTGTCTCGAGATGCGAACGGCTCCTCGCCGCCGCGGTAGAAGCGGGCGGCGAGTTCGGCGATCGATCCGGGGTTGCGGTGGTTCTCGAAGAGTTCGAGCCGCTCGAGCCCGAGATCGCCGGCGACGTCCTGCCGCATGAGGGCCTGGCCCGGGTCGTGGAAGACCCAGAACACGTCTTCAGGGTCGACAAGGAGGCGAGACAGCAACTCGAACCAGGCGGTTTCGAAGTCCTGGCCTTCGTCGACCACGATGGCGTGGTAGCGGACCTCCGGGAGCGCCTCGATGGCCGCATCCAGGGCCGCCGGCAGCGTCTCGTCCCACCATGCCTGCGGGGATCGGAGAGGGGCGGGCCGGCAGGACTCCGGCCCCGGCGCCGAGGCGCTCGCAAAGCCGGTGGAAGGTGGTCACGTCGAGCCCGGTCGGGCCGAGCGCGGCCGGCGCCGGAGCGTGCACGTCGTCGAGCTCGCGGAATAGGCGCTGGTGGCTGGCCCTCGCGCGGGCGACTTTGCTGATCGGCGAGTAGGCCTGGGCGGGTCGTCGTCCGGATGCGCTCAACTGGCGGCTCGCATCTGGGACTGAGCGATATCGAGCCCGAGTCCCGTCCGGGCGGTCCAGACCAACACTCGACCAGAACTGACGCGGCCGCGCCTGCCGTCGCCCGAATGCCAGTCCAGGACGAGGCACTTCGCCGGCATCCCGCGCTCGACCGCGGCCAGAACCGCCGGCCATGCCTCCCGAGTTGACTCGAATTGGCCCAGGATCTTGTTGGAGGGGATCAGGCGGAGGGAGTACCCAACGGCTCCGTCGATCACGATGCTGAAGCCTTCCGGCGAGATCGGACGGTTCACGAGCCTGGCGCTGCTGAAGTCGAATTCGACTCGTTCGAGATCAGCGTCGTCGTTCGTATTCATGTCGTTCGCGCTTCGTGGCGCGCCATGCGGAGATGATCCTCGGCGACTGTGCGTCGCGGTAGGACGTTACCACGACGAGGCAACGGTTCCGGAACGAGACGCCGATAGTCAAGGTCCTCGGCTCGTCCTGCGAATGGCGCTCGTCCGGAATCTCGATGCGCCATGGGTCGAGTGCGGATCCCACGAGTAGGCGACCACGCCCCGGACGGTAGCGGGCGGCTATTCACTGCCGATCATCGGAGCATTTCGGCCGCCTCGGTGAAGTCCGGCGCGCCCGCGCACCACGACCCGCTGGTGGGTGGCAACCAAGGTCATACGAGGCCGGCCGACGGCTCCCGGTGGGGCATCGCCGGCATGCCACTGAGTGGAACTACTCACCATGTTGAGTAATCGGTCGGCCCCCATCCTTGTTCGCCAGCCCGGCAAGCGAATTGGAGGCGCGGCTGAAGCAGCTACGGCGCTTCATCCAGGTTGTGGCCGGGCCGCGGCAAGTCGGCAAGCTACTGGTTGGCGATGACGGCATAGCTTTGGAGGAGCTCCTGTCCACGCCGGCGACTCATTGGGTCGGGTAGCCGCGCAATCAAAGGCCGAGTAGTACCCGCAGTCGCGCCGGGTCCATCGTGCCCTGGTTCGCCTGGCGCGGGCCGGCCCTCCGATCGCCCCACTCCATGTCTTTGAGCAGGGCGTCCAGCTCGCGTCGCGCCATTTTGTCCGCGGCGGCTTGGCGCGGGGTCAGGCCGCCAAGAGCGGGAATCGACTCCTCGAGCCATTGATTCTCGAAGCCGCGCATCGCCTCCGCCATCGCCGCCGCGACTTCCGGACTGTGGGCGAGGAACGCCTCGTCCGCACCGGGTTTGGCGGGCCGTGGTTTGGAGCGAGTCTCCGCCATCAGTTCGTCGATGCCGCTCTCCTCGCGCTTGATGAACCTGGCGCCCGGAGCGGCACGCAGCAGGGTTCGCTCCAGTCTGGCGGCCCGCTTGACTGAATTGGTGTCCAGAGTGGCGATGTCGCCAGCGATCGCGATGGAGCCGCGGATCCATTCTCGGCCGTGGCCTTCGTACCACTCCACGAAGCGGCCTTCGCCCTCGTCGCGGAGTTTCCGCGCCAGCGCAATGGAGGCGCTTTCTGCATCTGGTAGCCGATAGGTTGCCTTGATCAGCGCCAGTGGCTCGCCCTCGGTGTTCTGGAGGACAGGCGGAGGGACGGGCGTAGCGATCCACCGGGCAAGCGCCACACCGTTGCCGGCCCGGATCAGGTCCAGGGCTGCGGAGCCCCGGTTACGAGGAATGCCGACCGCGTCCGACGAGTAGACCAAGCCGTGCCCATCCGGCATCAACCGAACGCACATCAGGTCAAGCGGCTCCACCCCCCTGGAAAGTGAGACGTCGGACAACTCGATGAGCCTGTCGTCGGGTTCGAGCATGTCGCGAATCGTCAGGCCCTTGCCCTGTCTCACCGACTCGACCTCGGCGAGGGTGCGTGTGGTCCAAAGCCAGCTTTCGGCGAGGGCTGCCTCCGCGGCCGGCAGATGTGGTCCTTCAACCGCGATGAACCTGGCGAGTTCACCGCGCTCGTACAGGGCGATATCGGGGAGCAGCACCGGGGCCAGTGCCTCGACCAACTCAGGGTCCGGGCTCTCGTCCGTGAGTGTGCCCTTTGCGCGCTTGCGTCCGATCGGCCTGATGATGTCCATGTAGATGCGGCTGATGGTCCGCGCCGTGTCCGGTCGGCTCATCCATATGTCGAGCTTGTGACGCAGGGCGTGTTGCGGCTCGACGGCCATGGCGTCGCCTGAGCGGCCGAGATGACAGTGCTTGTACTTTCGGCCGGACCCGCAAGGGCACGGCTCGTTTCGGCCGGTCGCGGGAAATGCGGGCCGGACGATTGCCTCCAGCCATGCTCGGTCGACATCGTCCGTGGGCACTCTCGCGGTGCGCAGGTGATCGAGCGCGTCCGCGTACCGGCCACGAATCGTCTCGCGGCGCGCCAGTTCCAGGAGCGCCAGTTCGAATGTGGGGTCGGCAGCGAGGGCGGATCGGAGCAGGCGCTCGGCGGCCGCCATGTCGCCGCGTGCTTCGGCGGATACGGCCAGCACCGACCTGGCTCGCGCCGCATCAGCCGATGTGGCAGCTTTCGCGATCCGCTCCAGGAAGGCTTCCATGTCGGGCACGTACCAGACATGACGAGCGAGGGTGCGAGCAATGGCATCGACCCCGACGAGACCAGCCAGGCCGGCATACGTGGCCGTGTCCTCGAGATCGCCCTGCCGCCGGTCAAGTTCGAAGCAGCCCAGGATGACCTCTAACGCCTTTTCCTCCTGGGCCGACAGGTTGTAGTGGTCGGCCATTCGACGGGACATTTCCTCGTCCGACGGAAGTTGCCAGCCAGACTCGCCGTCCGATCCGTCGAGGTCGTCGTCCAGGTCGTCTGCGCTATCGAAGTCGTCCCAGAATTCGTCCGACTCTTCGATCTCGAACATCTCGTCCAGCGAGGCCCAGTCCGTGCCGGCCGGCCCCACGTGCCCGCGATGGACTTCCAGCCCGGCGTCGGCGAAGGCCTCGCCAAGAGGCGGAAGCGGCCGCGCCAGAAGTCCCGGGTCGCCGGCGAGCAGAAACAAGAGCAGGGCCTCGATTGACAACGCCGAGGGGACCCCAAGAGCCGCGCAGTCTGCGGCCGTGGCGTCGAGACGAGTCCTCGCCTGCGCCGCGATGCCCCGGGCGGCAAGCTTTGAGGCTGCATCCGGCTCGTCGCCTGGGGAAATTGCCAGCCGTCTGGCGTCGACTCGAACGTGGACGAGCATCCCGGGTTCGAAGGCCAGCCAGCCTTCCGGGCCCTCGAGAGCCCCGTCGGTGTCAAGACCGGTGAGTTCCCGCGCCACTGTTCCGGGTCGACGCTCGATCGGGCGTCCATCTGGAGTCGAGGGCGCTTCTGGTAGGGCCCGCAGCAGGCTGAGATCGGGGCCAAAGGCCAGCAGCCCACTCTGGGTTTCTGAAGCCGCGAGACGGTGAGTGAGAACCGCACCCTCGAGGAGGACGCCTGGCATCGCCCAGCGGTCGTCCAGCAACCGGCGGAAGTGCGGGTCGTCCTCGATGGCGCGCGTGACGGCGCGCTCGGGACGAGCGGCACGCGTAATCTCGCTCTCTGCGACCAGCCTGCCGAGGTCCTCTATGGAGAGGGCCCGCCGTGCGGTCAGAAGCTCAGCGGCTGCAGCGGCGATAGTCGGACGGGGCACACGCTCCTCCACGCTGTCGAATGGTTCGTCGCAGCCCAGATCGCGGACGGCTACGGCAGGGGCAGAGTACCGCGTTCGTTCCGGCCGCGGCACGCAGCTCCGGCGGTGGGCGACGGCCCGCCTGGAGAGGTACGTCGTCAAGGGCTTCACGATGGACGACGTTCGGCTCAAGAACCCGCCCGGACCCGGCGTGCCGGACTACTTCGACGAGCTTCTCGCGCGCATCCGCGACATCCGGTCGTCGGAGGCTGGCTTTCTGGCGCAAGGTGCTCGAGATGTACGCCGAACTATGCGACGGGGCTGACGTGGGGATCTCTCCCACTTGGCGCGGCAAAGTGACACCGAAAGACGCGGCAAAGTACCACTTGTACACGCGGCAAAGTGCTAGTCTGGGCGTGTGACCGAGTATCGCAGACGCATGGTCGATGACCTTATCGAGCGTTTACTGCCGGAATTGCCGGCTTTGTTCCTCGTCGGTCCTCGTGCCACCGGCAAGACTACGACGGCCGCGCGCTACGCCAGGACGATCGTTCGCCTCGATCGTGAGGCCGAGGCAGTCGCTTTCAGGGCGGACCCGGATGCCGCGATGCGTGGGCTCCAGGAGCCAGTCCTGTTCGACGAGTGGCAGCTCGTCCCGGGGGTTCTCGCCGCCATCAAGCGCGCTGTTGACGCGCAACCATCGCCCGGTCGTTTTCTGGTCACAGGCTCCGTTCGCGGCGACCTTGAGGGCGAGCTTTGGCCTGGCACCGGCAGGCTGACCAGGGTCCCCATCTTTGGGATGTCGATGCGGGAGCAACTCGGTACTCTCGGAGGCTCATCGTTCCTCGATAGAGTCGCCAGGGGAGAGGAACTCCTGCCGGCCGCCAACACCCCGGACCTGCGCGGCTACGTCGAGGCACTGCTCCGCAGCGGTTTTCCCGAGCCAGCCCTGCGGCTTTCCACTGACGCGCGAGAGCTATGGCTGGAAAGCTACGTCGAGCACCTCATTACCCGTGACGCAGAGCAGATTGCAGGCGGTCGTGATCCTGCCAGGCTACGTCGGTTCGTCGAGGCGCTGGCGCTCAACACGGCGGGTATCGTCGAGGACAAGACGATCTTCGAGGCGGCTGGCATCAACCGCGGCACGGCCCTCGCCTATGAGCGTCTCCTGACAAACCTCCTCGTGGTCGAGTCGACGCCTGCTTGGACCACGAACAGGCTCAAGCGGCTGATGCTGTCGCCAAAGCGGTACTTCCTCGATCCCGCTCTCGCTGCGGCCGTGCTGCGGCTTGACGCGAACGCCGTCCTGCGCAACGGCGACCTGCTCGGCCGCTTGATCGACACCTTCGTGGCCTCACAGATCAGAGCCGAGCTGGCGGTGACTTCGGCCCGACCGCGCGTCTACCACGTCCGTCAGCAGCAGGGGCGCCTTGAGGTCGACCAGCTGGCGGAGCTGGGGGGCGGCGGCATAGTCGGCATAGAAGTCAAAGCCAGCTCCGCTCCCAAGCCGGATGACGCAAGGCACCTGGCTACGCTGCGCGACCGCATGGGCGGGTCATTCATCGCCGGCGTGGTGTTTCATACCGGGCCTCGCACCTACCGCCTGGGCGAGGGCATCGTCGCCGCACCAATCAGTTCCCTGTGGTCATGAGGGGCACTCATGTCGGCACGAAACCCTCGTGGCGTGCTGACTGATCTACTCAAATGTGTTGCGGGCCAGGAGCCAGGTGAGTCCGGGAAGAGTCGCCGAGTCGACCGTCGAGACGCCGCGCTCGCCTGATTCGCCAACTTGACTACTCGGTCGCTCACGGTCCCGACCTCGCGTTCGGCCAGCCGGGCGCTCCGACCCGATATACCGCGACGTCACTTGCCAACGGATCTTCTCGGCCAGGCGGAGGAGCCTGCCACCTCAGCACGCGGCGGTCTGAATGGAGATTCGTCGGCGACTGCGCGGACTATCGACCCGACGGCCGCCGGGAACCCGAGGCAGGCGATCCTGGTTGGGGCGAGGCGGTAGCGCTCGCAAGTGGGCGCCGGAGCCCGCGATCTGCCTTCTGGTCCGGCCGTTTGCCAGGGACAGGTATGCGTGGCCGGGCCGGAATACCTGCGGCCGACTCCGCCATGTCGACCAGCCCCGCTCCGCTGCTGATGACGTATCGGGCATGGCCGGCGGCGTCATCCGGGGCGTTGCAGACGAGGCTGAGCCCGAGCGGGTCCACCCCCCCGGTGGACTTCGGCGAGAATGGCCAGCAGGGGCGCCTCGCTGGTTGGGGACTCGTCGCAGATGCGGCGGCCGTCTTCGCCTTCCAGCCAGTACGCGATCGCGTCGTCGATCTCGACGATCGAGGATTGGCTGAGCAACTCGTTGAAGGCGCGAATGCGCTCTTCCTCAGAACGAGCCGGTTTCGTACGCATGTCGTTCGCGCTTCGTGGCGCGCCGTGCGGAGATGATGCGAATAGTACCTGGAGGCCCCTCGGCGGTCACTACCGCAAGGAGTCGGCCACGGTAGCTGTAGCCAACGACCAGGAGGCGTTGTGCAAACGTCTGATCCCGTCGGCGTAACCGGGCACCCTTGGACCGAGACCGAGATCGAGGCAACCGTTGCGGCGTACTTCGAGATGCTCGCCATGCAATTCGCCGGCGAGCACTTTACAAAGGTCGACTTTGTGCGCCGACTTCAGGCGCTGATGCCTGCCAGAAACGCCCGCGCGATCGAGTCCAAGTTCCAGAACATCAGCGCCATCCTCACCGAGATCGGCCTCGACTGGATGGAGGGGTACAGGCCGCTCCCGCACTACCAGCGTGCCCTCAGAGATGCCGTCCTGGCCGCGGTCGCCGGACCCTATCGCGTCCGCGAGGCGATGGAGACCTACGAGAGCTCGAGCCTGGTGGCACCCAGCACTCGGCGCCATGCGACCGAAGACGTTCTGGTGCCCACCCCGGCCGGTGGGTCGCCCGGCCGTCGGAGGTCGTCAGTCGCTCTCACCGGGAGCACCGTGTCCGCGCTCCGCGACTTTCGCGCACACCAACTCGGCTCGGCGGGTGAGCGCTGGGTCGTGGAGTTGGAGAGGGAAAGCCTGCGGCGGGCCGGGCGACCGGATCTGGCTGGGCGAGTTCAGTGGGTGGCGCACGACGTTGGTGATGGGCTTGGCTTCGATATGGCCAGCTTTCGCGCCGACGGGGCCGATCGACTGATCGAGGTCAAGACCACCAACCTCGGTCGGCTGACGCCGTTCTACATCACCCGTTGGGAGATCGATGTCTCGCGGGATAGGGCCGATGTCTATTCGCTCTACCGAGTCCATGGATTCGCCCGAGATCCGCGGATCTACGTGCTCGGCGGCACGGAGAGGAGCAGGCGCGGCTCGACCCGTGTGTATTCCTGGGCATACCGATCGCCTCGTAGTGATGACTCCGCCCACACCGCTGCCCGCCTGGATCGATTACTGGCCCTTCCCGCCGCCGACCTCGCCGCCGCCGTCAACCCGGATAGGCGGCGGTAGAGCCTCCGCATCTACTCGAGTTCGAAGCCTTCCGTGGCGAAGTCCGCGTCCATGGCCCAGGCCCGACGGATGCCGCGCTGACGCATGAATTCGAAGCTGGTCCGGTCAACCAGCGACACGGCCGAGCCGGTGGCGGCGCGGAAGGCTGCGAGGGCTCGGGAGCGCAGCGAGGCGTCGACGTCGATGACCTCAATGGCCGGCAGGACTTCATCGATCAGTCGGGCGGCAGCGTCGGCGCCGAGGCGGCGACGGACCAGCGAGACGAGTTCCACGACAACGTAGCTGTGTGTCACCAGCTCCTCGCCGAGCAGGCGCGCGGTGGTGCCGAGCGCACGCTCGTGGTTCGAGTCGCCGGCGTCGAGGAGCGCATAGACCGCACTGGTGTCGACGAAAACGATCACCAGCTGGTCTCTTCGCCCAGGATCTGGTCATGGCGCTCCGAGGTGTCGGACAGCCCGGATGAGAATGCGCCCGCCAGTCCGAAAGCACGTCGCTGACGGGTCAATCGATCGGAGTCTTCCGTCACCGTAGCGTCGACGGCGTCGCGGATGATGGCCGCAATGGAGGTATGCCGCCGCCGGGCCTCGCGTCGAAGGCGGTCCATCTGCGCCTCGGTCAGCGATATCTGGGTTCGTATCACGGTTGACATGATATCAGTCCATGTCTGGGCGATGTAAGACCACGCTCTCGTGGGCGAACGAATGATGCCCGAGCTGCCTTCGCTGGCACTTATCCCGACGCGACGTCTCCAATCCCTCGGCAAGCTCGGCTTGGTGCTTCGCCGCCCATTCCATCACCAGGCCCAGCGCCCGAGTTGCGAACCTCGACGTCTCGTAACGCCTTGACGGCGTGGCTCGCTACCGCGACTCTGCAGCCAATGACTCCGCCCACTCCGCCCACCGGCCCCAATCCGTTGCTTGCCCTTTCCGCCGCCGACCTCGCGGCCGCCGTCAACTCCGGCGAGGTCTCGGCCGTGGAGGTGGTGTCGGCCGCCCTCGCCCGCATCGAGGCCCACCGCGACGGTCACGCCTTCGTCACCGTGTGCGGCGCCGAAGCGATGGACCGGGCCCGCACGAACCCGAAGGGGCCGCTCGCGGGCGTGCCGCTGGGGGTCAAGGACCTTTTCGACACGACCGGCATCCGGACGACGGCCGGCTCCGCGATCGTCGTGGGCAAGGCGAACATGCACGAGTTCGCCTGGGGCACGACCAGCCGGAACCCGCACTTCGGCACCGTGGCGA
>Ga0182027_10014883_pt1 | contig 10739 bp, 10 predicted proteins | sample 712E1DmetaG_FD_121300 | JGI IMG/M metagenome (GOLD analysis project Ga0182027, IMG submission 121300) | Permafrost microbial communities from Stordalen Mire, Sweden - 712E1D metaG (Illumina Assembly) | ecosystem: Environmental > Terrestrial > Soil > Wetlands > Permafrost | place: Sweden...
CGCTGGTTATGGTACGCCTGAACGCATTCAACAGTTTCATCTAGTGAGCCATCATCGATAACTAGTATTTCGAAATCAGTGAAAGTTTGTGCAAGCACACTTGCGAGTGTACGCTGGATGGTTTTAGCAGCATTAAAAGCCGGAATAATGACAGTAACCCTCATAATAAGGGCCGCCTGTTCAATTTGGAGCCTACTCCAAGAATGATTTTTTTGAACAAAAATGGCAGAAAAGCCGGCTCGCGCTGTCTACCAAGCTGGATATATGAAAATCCTTTGCTTACAGATCTATCTTTAATCGCTTGTATGACCATTTCTGCAGTTTCACGCAGTGCCAATTGCTGAAGAAAGGGATCAACCTGCGGCGGGTTAGAAGCTTGTTTTTGCCATTTCTCAACCAGCCAAAGATTTTCCGTACACATCCGATAGACATTGAATGGCCTGCGTCCCAGAGAAAGCGAACCTTCATGTACTGTGTATTCGTATATGGGATGGTCGATAAATCCTGGTTTAAAATTTGCCAGGCCAAAACGAATTAATAAATCACGATCCCCGGCAATTTTGAAGCGGGTATCAAATTCTCCCAACTCTCCAAAAACCACCCGGTGAAAGAACCAAGCATTGAAAATAGGAATACCCAAAATGAGTGTCTCCCACCAATGCTCCGGCTGCACAGAAAGAATTTTCTGGCGCGACGTATCCTTGCCAGATATCATGGTTGCCCGGCCGATAACCGCATCAGCATTTTTACGCTCAAATTGCGCAATTACCTGTATAAAAGATCCCGGCAGGAAACGATCATCTGCGTTCAGGAAACAAATGATTTCTCCACTGGCATGGTGGATGCCCCGGTTCAGGGCATCATACATGCCGTTATCTTTTTCAACAATAAGGTTGAGGTGGCCATATTTATTTAATAATTCCAGCGTTCCGTCTGTAGAACCGCCATCCACAATGATGTGTTCGAAATTAGGGTAGTGTTGGACCAACACACTTTCGATGGCAACAGAAATCATGCTTGCGCGGTTTAAGCATGGTGTAATGACGGATATTTTTGGAAAATTCATTGGAAAGCTGATTTGGAATGTTTGATCTGAAATATTGCCAAAGACCAAACACTCAGAAAAGTATACCATGAATAAAAAATGCTGAGGAAAACGCCGGTAAATCCACCTCGCCAGCCTTGTTTTAAGATCATGCTCCTATAAAAGGCTCGTGCCGTTTCTCTAAATAAAAGAAACGGGCTGAACCGCTCGCCAATATTATAGCGTGCTTTGCCTTCAAGCTTAATGTAGCGCCAATGCTTTTCCCATAACTGCTGATAAGAATCTATCCAGTAATGTTGTATGGCATTCGTGCCATTATATGGAATTTCTTTTGTTACAAACCCATCTTTAGATTTTGTGCCGCGATGAATCTGCCCGGTTGGATTAACTCTCTCGCGATTAAAGACCCTCGCGATATACTTGATTCCGCCCCAAGTAGATGTTTCAAGAGGAGTACCGCAAAAAAAATATTGATGAGGAAGTCTAAACGTTCCACAGCGCTCGTCACAGCCATCAATGGCTGCAAGAATTTCAGAGCCAAGTGACTCGGGAATAATCTCATCCGGGTCAAGGCGGATGATCCAATCATTTTCCGCTATTGGAACAATTTGGGGCCATAACTCTTCCACGGCTGGAACCCAAGAATGATGCAAAACCTTGATTCCACATTTTTCGACGATTTCAACAGAGTGGTCAGTGGAACCGATATCCATGACAATTATCTGTGAACAGAATTTCAGGCTTTTCAAACATGCTTCCAGCCTGCGTTCTTCGTTATAAGTTACAACAATGGCCGTAATCTTCATTGATTAATCATTTCTTATTTGACATGGATAAACTAATCTCTCACACCATCATATATCTGGTTTTTCGCGGTCTCCCCCTTATTGAATAATCTCGCAGAGATGAGCAGACGAATTTCCTTAGGCGGTCTTTTTAGAATCCGTTGCATTCTTAACAGGAAGTTGCTTTTTCTATTATCAATTGAATGGACAGGAAAATATTGAGGACCCGGTATGGAAATGTGTTGTATGAAATGATCAATATCTTCTTGCAAAAGTCTTCGACGGTGCTGCCAGACCTTTTGACCATGCACCTGCCGAGGAGAATCCCAACCCGCGTAGATCATTGTATCTAGCAGGATGGGATTCGGAATGTATTTATAAATCAATAATGAGAGGATTGCCTGATCATGTCGCCCCAAAGGTATCGTACTCTTAATATTTTCCTCCACCGAGGCTATTTCCAAGGCTTCTTGAATAATATCGCCGAGAAGTCCTTCCTTTCTGAAACCCACAACGCCACCATTAAAGGTCATTTTGGAATTTCGGAACGCAGGATCGACCTTGCAGCCATTACATGCAGCGTCTGTTGCTGTGTCACTTAAGAAATAATACGTGGGGTTGAGAAAATAACCCAATCGGCCAATCGCATCGAAAACATCCTCAAGCGGAGATAAAACTACTACACCAGCATCCAGCCACAAAATGTTCCGGGCCGGAGCATCGTTCCAACACCAGACTTTCCAAGTGAAATGTTTGCGCCAGTGAGGTACAAATGGTGGGATTTTTCGAACCGTTATTAGATTATCCCGCAAAATGGTAAGGGTTTCTTCATCCATTCCCAAGTCATAGACCAAAACGGGTGGGTGTTCAGGCCAATTCAAGGTTAGAGAGCCTAATAATGCCAATAGACACGGACCAAATGATGCTGATGCGCCCGTGATAATCAACTTATCTATTTCTTCTGAAATATGGTTTTCTTGCATACTCAGATTTGGGTTCATATTCAGAGAAACCTCCATTGAAATTTCAACACCAACGCATCGAAAAGCGCTGTGATCATTTGTACAACCATCTTAATAACCTTTTCAGATATTTCTTGAGTGGAGTCAGCAAGGATCGAAGGAATTTCGTGAAGGGTTGCCATTTTATCCGTTTCTCGAGCAAGGTTCCATAATGCTGTAATTTTTCTTTTTCCACTCCATCAACACGATCCACCCAATTGTATACAATTTGTAGTTCCTCCTCCCAAAACACGAGAGGATAGTTGACGGATTTTTGTTCCGGATGTTTTCGAAAATAAGTCAGGGCATCCTTAAGTAAAATTGGATGATACCCATGATAGGCCAGCCGCCCATACAGTTCGTGATCCATCACATACTTAAGCGATTCGTCGATTCCACCTGCCTCGATTACTATGCTTCGCTTCCAGAAAGAGGATGGCTGGGGTAAGGCAATCCCTGAACATTTTGTACAGACAAAATCTATCCATCCTGATTGCTTATAATGGCTATCACGTCTGGAGGTTGTATACAAGCTTGGCACGAAGCGCCGGGTTTCGATCAATTCCGAATTGGTATAGATCGTCGTTCCGACAATCCATGTGATGGATTCATTCTTATTCGAAGCGGAATTTGCAACTTTAAAAAAAGCCCCCGGCAAATAAACATCATCAGCATTCAACCAGGCCACCCAATCCCCTGTTGCCAGAGCCAAACCTTTGTTGATCGCATGGGACTGACCTCTATCTGGCTCGCTGACCCAGCAACTGACCCATTTTTCATATCGGCGAATAATTGGAATGGTATCATCGGTGCTTCCTCCATCAATAATGATATATTCCAAGTTGGGATAGTTCTGAAGGATAACCGAACGAATTGTTTCTTCGATGTAATGTCCTTGATTAAAGCTTGGAGTAATGATGCTTATTTTTGGCCAATCCAGCCTCGGCACGAGGCCATCACCCTTCTCCGGACTTTCCAATGGCCATCTCTTTTTTTCGACGGTAGGCAAGGGAAATCCGCTAAGTGAATTCATTAAAATATCCTTCTTAAGATCTTGCGTCGTTGGGCAACTCATTCTTGGATATTGATCAGGTAGAACAGGTGCGCCATTCGGTTTTTTCCGGGCAATATTAACTTAAAAAGGAAATGACATACACCCATTGGTTAAGCTTGGGATCAAACTTGGTTTTATCACACCTGGTTCCAAACCAATTAACATCAGGATTCAACCGCTTAAGAGGATATAGAAGGATCCTCAATAGTAAACGAGGAAGCCATATTGGCCGAGGCATTCTTTTGAAAATATCCTCTGCTTCCTGAATATAATTATCCATAACGCTGGCTTTTTGTTCCTCATGATAGCGAAATATTCCCAGAGGAGTATTCGTTGTTACCGGGGTGGTATATTCAAAAAAGCGCATCCAGAGCTCAAGATCGCCGGCAAAATGCAACCGGCCATCCAATCTACCCCCGGCCTTTTCCCAGAGGCTCCGCCTCCAAAAAGTGGATTCTTGTGGAATGACGCCATTCGTTTTATGCAGGTTTCGGTTCTCCTGGAACCATCGCCGGCTATAATTTTTCTCATTCCAGAATAAAATGGCATTGGCATCTGATGAAGTCGCGGCCATATTTGAGGTTGTCAGCCATTCAATAGGGGAAAAATGGGCAAAGATGTTCCCGGTCGTTTTCATCGTCCATGGAAAATACATGTCATCCGAATTCAACCAGGCCATGATCTCCCCATGGGAACAATCGAAACCTTTTTGCACCGCGGTATACTGACCGCCATCCGGTCCAGACTCCCAATGCGTTAGCCAGGGTTCATATTTTCGAATTATCGCAAGACTGCCATCCCTGGAACCGCCATCCATGATGATATATTCCAGGTTCGGATACCCCTGGAGAAGGATCGAGCGGATGGTAGCTTCCAGATACCCGCCTTGATTGTAGGATGGGGTCACAATGGAAATCGGCGGCCATGGGGTACCGTCTTCCATCCGGTCAGGTAAACGTGCACCTTCTGCGGTCCAGGGCCAGCCAGTACATCCAGCCGGAGCAGCAGGAAGTTCGAAAAGAGATGGGCAACGCATAAAATATACTCTTCTACTCAAGAAAAGATGATAAGTCGCAATTAACGTCTCATACTGGTGAATGTTGCTTTGGTCTGTTGCAAGATACAGCACATAGATATTTGCAAAGGCTGCATCTCGACAATGCAGAAAGTAAAGAATGCAATACAGCATCCGCTAGTATTGCACGGTTCTTGCTGAAAAGGATTGAAGTAACCACAGAAATCCACGCTCCTTTACGGCCAGGCTATTCCGGACCGAGCGTATTCCAAGTCAGAAGCGGACGAACCACGCCAATGAATTCTTCCTTTAGGCCCCCACTGGCGGTATCGTCCTGACGGCTTTCAACCACCTGGAAAGTGACGACGTCTCTTTCATATACATGCTCGACGGTTGGGGATAAGGTGTTTAACGAAACCAACACCGAAATATTGCCATCGGCTAGAAAATTCCCAGGAATCCTGACCGTGCTGATATAGTGGCCCTTCGGTTTCGGGACTGAACGCCACTTTGAGTGTACGTCCATGGTGGTTAGAATAACTGTCCCATCCTGATTTGTCAGGCGATACGCTGGCAGCAAATGAAGGCCTGATTTGATTACATCATATACAACTTCAAGAAAAATGGGATGGCGAGTATCAACCACCTCAATCACTTTGCCGTCTTCGTCCTTAACCGCCACGGAGCGCAACCGGACGACCTCGTCGCCTGGCGCATTATCCGGGTTGACCCACTCCTGTTTTGCAGAAGTACTTAGGACCGACTTGAGATAGGCGGAAACAACGTTCGATGACGAGCCATCCTGGATCAATTTTCCCCCATCGAGCACGATGGTTCGCTGGCAAAGCCTGATAATCGATGGCATGACATGGGAGATGAACAAAACTGTCCGCCCATCTTTTCCCACATCGCTCATTTTGTCAAGACATTTCCTCTGGAAGGCAGCATCTCCCACTGCCAACACTTCATCCACCACCAGGATATCCGGTTCCAGGTGGGCAGCCACCGCGAATGCCAGGCGCACATACATACCACTGGAATATCTTTTTACAGGGGTATCGATAAATTTTTCGATCCCGGAAAAATCAATTATTTCATCGAGCTTGCGCGTAATCTCTCCCCTTGTCATGCCCATGATCGCACCATTCATGAAGATGTTTTCCCGCCCGGTGAGATCAGGATGAAAACCAGTCCCGACCTCCAGCAGGGCGGCGATATTCCCTTTTATTTTGACCTCTCCCAGGGTAGGAGCCGTTACCTGTGATAGGATCTTAAACAAAGTGCTCTTTCCGGCTCCATTATGGCCAATAATACCAACCGCTTCGCCTTCCCGGATTTCGAAACTGATATCCTTCAGCGCCCAAATAGTCTCATTAATTAAATGGCTTTTTTCTTGTTCCCCAATCTTAAGATACGGGTCCGGTATGCCACGTACTGACGCCCACCAACGTTTGACATCCATATCGAATGAGCCAGTGCCGATAACCCCCAGACGATAACTCTTGGATAGATTCTCTACAGAAATGACAGTTCTGGACATATCAAATCGTATCCATAAAGGTCGTTTCAACATGATTAAAGAGCAGTACACCCCCAAAAAAAACTACCAGCATGAAGATCAGGCTATAGAGCAAATAAAATGGGCTGAAAGTGCCCGCGCCCAGAAAGGCCAGTCGAAAGGTTTCCACAAGAGGGGTTAGGGGATTAAGCAGTACCACCCAACGTAAAAGGCCTTTGACAGTTGAAAGGGGGTATATGACTGGCGTGGCAAACATGAGCAACTGTACGCCAAAGCTCACTAATTGCTGCAAATCACGATACTTTATTGTCAGAGAGGATATGATGATTCCAGATCCCAATCCCAGACCGCCCATAATAAGCAGCAGGATCGGCAGCAGCAGGATCATCCAATTTGGATGAATCGAAGCTCCTGTAACCATGAAATAAATCATGAACCCCACCAGCAAAATCAATCGTATCCCAAAGGAAATCAGGGAGGAAATCGTTATGGCGACCGGGATGACCAGGCGGGGAAAATATACTTTTCCGAAAATATAGGCATTGCTCGCAAATGTAAGCGAAGTGTTCGTAAGACACATTGAAAAGTACGTCCAGATCGTGTTGCCAGCCAGGTAGAAAAGGAAGGAAGGCAATCCGTCCGTGGCCAGGTGTGCAATGCCTCCAAAAACAAAAGTGAACACCACTGTCGTTAAGATCGGTTGAATAAAATACCATAATGGGCCCAGGATTGTCTGCTTGTATATCGAGACAAAATCCCGCCAGACAAATAACCAGATCAGGTCCCTATAACGCCAAAGTGCGCCCAGGCGCAGGTCCCACCAACTGCGTTTCGGGCGGAGTATCAGATCCCAGTCGTCATGCGAGCTTATCGTATTTTGAGAAATCATAAAAGTTGATTAATACTTTCATATTGTGTATAGACATGGAAAGAATTCGTTTCAAAAGTTGAATAATGCCATAATGGTCTGGACAAGTCATCGGACATGCATTTTTGCCCATCTGCGCGCATTGATCAACGGAGCAACTATTTTCCGGAGGCTGTATTTGGCCGGCAAAATCCCGAACCACGTTCCGCCATCCCGGAAGTGCACCTTCAGCATTTCATTCCAGCAGCGCTCATCCGCAATGATGGTTTTGCCCTGGCTGTGCAGGCGGAAATTTGCCCATACACGCGGCGTATAAAGCACAGGCGCCAGGGCTGCCAGGCGCACCCACAGATCGTAATCCATCGCAAAATAGAAAGATGGGTCGAGCGGGCCGACTTTGCGCCATAGCTCCGCCCGCCAGAAGGAGGCCTGCTGGGGAATATGCACATAGCCCTGCCGCAGCCGGCGGTAATCGGTCTGGGCGGCCGGGAAACGCCCGATAACGCGCCCATTCTCATCTATAAAATTAGCATCGCCATAAACCAACCCCAGTTCGGGCCGGTTTAGCAAAAACCCGACTGCCTCCGAGATGGCTTGCGGCTGGTAGGTATCATCCGAATTAAGCCAGGCCAATATTGCGCCTTTGGCACGCGCAAGCCCCTTGTTGATCGCATCCGTCTGGCCGCGATCTTTTTCCGAAACCCACCAGGCCAGCCGGTCGGAATACCTGCGGATAATCTCCGCGCTGCCATCATTCGAGCCTCCATCCACAATGATGTATTCGAAGTTGGGGTAATCCTGATCCAACACCGAATGGATGGTGCTTTCGAGATAGCGCGCCTGGTTATAGGATGGCGTGATAATTGAAACAAGCGGCGTGGTCAGATTGGTCATGTCTCAGGGCTTGAGATTGTAGATCAGGTAACCATCACCTTTGGCCATGACCGGGTAATGGGCAGCCAGGTAGTCACGCAGTTGCGGCTGCCGGTTCAGTTCGGCGGATGATGTGATCACGAACTCGTCCATGCCGGCAGTTGACTGGGCGAACTCGGTTGCAAAGACCGGAGCTTTCTGACCGGCCATGGTACGCAAATCGGTATCCATGGTGCTCGGCCAGTAGGCCCCATATACCCAGCCCCAGTACGCCAGCCTGTAGCCGTAATCGCCGGATACCTGGATTATTTTTTTATCATGCCCTATCAGATTGCCCAGGTTTTGATAATAAGCGATATCGGCTCGATAATTCGCCGCTGCCATGGTGTTGCGCGATACCCACATTTGCATACCCACGCCGAACAGCACGATTGCAACAAAGGCGGCCTTCCATATCCAGCCATTTTTCTCCGTTACGGATCGCACCAGGAAATCCGCCACAGGGATCATGCCGAAGGCAACCACCAAGATGATCGGTAGGTGGTAATAGTCATGCGTTATGAAGTTGTAGGGGAATGTGAAACCGTAGGCGATGTACCCAACCCATAGCCCAATGGCGATGAATCGCTCCCGGTTGGTGGGATAGAGAAGGATGCCAACCAGTGCAGCAAACATGGCAGCAAACCCTGCAAATCCGGCTGCCATGAAGAGCCAGCGCCCATAAAAGGTTGGATCTTTCCAGTAGGATGGAAAGAAACGCAAGTCAAACTGGCTGCCCAGATTTGCATATCGGATTCCATAGATATAATAGATCACGGTCGGCACGATTGTGATGCCGGCGACTACCCAGGTCTGTTTATCAGCAAAAATGCGTTTCCAGGAGGCCCGGCTGATCACCAGGCCCGCCGCCGCGCCCAGCATGGGGAATACCGCCACCGATTTGACAAAGATCGTCAGCCCGGTCAAGACCCCGGCCAGAATGGCCAGTTTCCAGGTACGCTGCTTCTCCCAGCGATAGAGCGCCCACAACGACCAGGCGATCATTGCCACCATTAAAGGGTCGGGCAGGAAGGACCGGCTGACAGTTACAGCAAATGGAACGAATAGAAAATAAGCCAGTGCAATGATGCCGCCATAGCGCATCGACATCTCTTCCGCCAGCAACCAGATGGCAAACCCGCCGATCAGCCAGAATAGGGAGGCATACAACCGGCCCATCCAGACCTGCACGCCGGTCAGGTTGTAGGTTAAGGCCACCAGGCTTTCCATAATGGGGGGCTCGATCAAGCCTTCCCCCTTCCACTCCGCCACTGCCATGGCACGCTGCCATGCCGGGACAGTGGTCAGATGGGCATAGTACATCCCACGCGCAATCACCAGGGAATGATACTGGCGCACCATGTAGAAGTCATTCGGCAGATCGGTCAGGTCATACAGCCGTATGCAAAGGCCGGCAACAAAAAGCACCACCAGCAGGGCGGTCGTCAGCCAGGGTTTGAACAAAAGTTTAGGTTGATTAGCGCTTTCCATTCTTGTCAATTTCCTTATGGTTGGCTCTGCAAAGGATGCTGGAGGTCAAAGATTACGTAATACTTCCCCTGGGCGTAGATGGGATAATCCTTATAGAGCAAATCCTTGACGGTAGGTTCATTGTCCAACTCCCCGAACATGGTAACCAGGAAATATTTCTTCCCGGCTGTATCATTCTTAAAGTTTTGCAGGATATTCACATTCTGCCCGGCCAGGTTACGCAGGCCGATATCGGCGCTGGTGAACCAGTTATCCCCGCCCTGCCAACCCCAATAGTTAAGGCGGTAGCCGTAATCCTCGGTCAAGCCGATTACATCTTTACCATCGGTATGCCCAAGTTTATCCCCGACGCTAGCCCAAAAGGCGGGCTGATCATAATAGTTGGGGTTAACAACCTGGTCACGGGCATACCAGGCCGGGATGGCAATCCCGATCAACACGATCACGGTCAGGATCAGGCGCGGGAAGATACCCGGAGCGTGTTCAAAGAAACGTTCAAAGAACACTCGCAAGCCAGGGGCCATAGAGATGGCTACTACCGGAATGAACGACAATTGATAATAATCATGCGTAAAGAAGTAGTACGAGAAGGCCATTCCAAAGAGCAGGTATCCAACCCACATTCCAATCAGTAACGGACGCTCACGCTTGGGATCGGCCAGGAAAATGCTCAGGGCAGCCAGCAGAACTGCCGCCCAACCGATATTGAAATTAACCGTATACGCCCAGCGAAAATAGAAGGACGGGTCGATCCACATCTTGGGGAAAAAGCGCAAGGCAAATTGACTTGCCATGTTCAGTTTCAAAATTCCATAGAGCGAGTAAATGGCTACCGGCAGAACCAGCAGCACGCCCATTACCCAGACCTGCAAGTCACGGATGGACCGTTTCAGGCCTCGCGCGCCCAGAATAACCCCGGCAAACCCACCCACAATAATAAAACTGGACAGGTTCTTAACGAAAAGCGCCGCTCCAGCAAAGACACCGAACAAGATAGCCCATTTCCAGCTGGAGGTATTCTGCCACCTGAAAAGCGCCCACAACGTGAA
>Ga0182027_10014884_pt1 | contig 10739 bp, 9 predicted proteins | sample 712E1DmetaG_FD_121300 | JGI IMG/M metagenome (GOLD analysis project Ga0182027, IMG submission 121300) | Permafrost microbial communities from Stordalen Mire, Sweden - 712E1D metaG (Illumina Assembly) | ecosystem: Environmental > Terrestrial > Soil > Wetlands > Permafrost | place: Sweden...
CGTAATGGTTCAATAGCTTGGCATCACCTAATGATTTAGGATGGTCGATATGCCATACACAACAAACAAACATATGCCTCGCATCAGAAAAGAGGCGGCGCAGCTCTTAGTAAGGAAAAGGTGGTCAACCAGAAAAGTCGCACGTCACTTCGGGTTCAATCAGAGTACGATCGTCAGGTGGTTCAAGAAATCAATCGCGTATGGATACCATCCGATACCGACGCTCTCCTCGAGGCCCAAGCATCATCCGAGGGAACTCTCCAATGAGCTGGTCTGGAAGATATTCCAACAAAGGATCAAGACAAGAAGATGCGCTGAAATAGTGCATCAGGAGCTTCTAAATCAAGGGATCAAGGTCTCACTCTCTTCAGTGAAGCGCACCCTTGATCGCACCGGGCTTCTGAAGAAGCGGAGCCCGTACAAGAGGTTCCATCCCCATCAAGACCGCCCACAGGCCTTGAAACCAGGCGATTTAGTGGAGATCGACACCATACACCTCATGGTGGATGAAAAGAAGCGAATATACATTTACGTCCTCATTGATACATATTCAAGATGGGTATATGCAAAAGCGTATGAAAAGATCGGCGGCAGAAACAGTTTGAAATTCGTCAAAGAAGCAGAGGCTCACGCACCGTTCGTTTTCGGCATGCTTCAAAGCGATCATGGACCGGAGTTCGGAGATTGGTTCGTCGAACAAGTGAAGAAGTCGCATCGATATACCAGGATCGGCAAACCGAATGACAATTCTCATATCGAACGGTTCAACCGAACGCTGCAGGAGGAATGCGTCGACAAACTTTCGAGGAAAGTGCCGGTGCTTAACCGTGCAATGAAGACATATCTGATCTACTACAACAACGAACGTCTCCACATGGGAATTTCACTTCGCGCGCCGGTACAATTACTAGCAAAGTGATGCGAAGCTATTGACTAGGAAACGTGCTCTAGGGTTGCAGCTTGAAACGAGGTAGGAACCAATATTACGAGAAATATCTGGACATTTTCTCGACTGTAATATTGATTAGCTAATTAATTTAGCAAATATCTTCTCGTAAATAGCAAGTAATTGCTCACTGTAGTCAGTATCGTAATAAAAATTGTTTTCCATGTCTGGTGACGCGTTATACTCAATAAATACAATCTGATCCTCACGGTCTATTGATTCGACATCACCTAAAATAAACAGATCAATCCCAACAAGACGTAGTGCAGAAACATTTGCAATCTTTTTTGAGACTTTCTCAACTGTCGAACTAAGCCGGTTAGGAATAAATTCATATTCCCCACCCCGCGATAGATTACGCCCGTAAGATATATTGAGCCGTTCATCCTTAGGTAATATCGAATCTAGATCATATTTATGTCGTTTAAGAATTACCGTTAACTGGCTATCAATTAAATCAATACGAGTATTTCGCTTCCTATCCTGAAAGTACTTGTTTCTTTTTTCAATCAATCCTTTTATCGTAGTCACTCCATCGCCGATAATATGTGAATAATCTCTCTTATAGGCTTGAATAATCTCACCATCTAGTAATACAACTCTGATTTCAGCTGGAGCATCAATATATTCCTGAACAATCACGTCATCAGCATCAAAATCATTATCATCAAAAATCAGATCTAATTCATCAATCGAGTCTACTCTAAAGACATTCTTGCCTTGCGCACCATGTACAGGCTTTATAATCGCCGGTATCCCGACAGTTTTCACAGCAATGCGAATATCGTCTTTTAGATTATTTGAATTGTTAACTGTTTCCTCTTTCGGAACCCTGATACCTGCAACTGAAACGATTTCTGAAGACAGGATCTTGCTACCCGCAAATTCAGTAGCCGCATTATTGTTCAGATCAAGAGTGCCATAAGAAAAATAGTGCCTAATCCCGTCAAGACCTACTATATATCCGGCATCCGGATCGTGATCCATTATACAAAATTCACAATCATGCAGATCGGCCAATTGTCGTAAAATGGGAGTAATTTTTGACTTATGTTTATTCATGGTCGGCTGATATTGGGTTCAGATCTAACTCATGCGTATTATAATATGTTTCTTGACGAACAAGATAATCCGAGGGACATTTTGTAAGAAAAGCTACAGCCTTTTCCAGACGAGTCAGGTGTCCACCTTTTAAAAGAATCAAATCTCCTTCTTTCTGGATATTCTCGATATAGTGTGCCGCGTTTAAAGAATTTTTAAAATGTTTGTTTAGAAGGTGAATGTCTGTATTAAATTCTTGCCACACTTTCGATACATTTCCCACAGTTATAAGAATATCCACTTTGGGAATAACCTCAATGGCAGTCTCTCTATGGATGTTCTCTGTCTCTTTCCCTAAATTTAGCATATCCCCTAGGACTGCAATTCGTCTTTGATCATCTGATTTCTTCAAGGATATTAACGAATTGACTGAATTTTCGACTGCATATGGTGATGCGTTAAATGTATCATCCAATACGATTATACTTGCATTCTGCTCAGGAATTATTCTAAGACGGCCACATTGGGGTCTATACTTCTGTAATCCCAATTGAATCTTATCGGCAGTACAATTTAGATGTTTGGCCACCAAAATAGCCATATCAATAGCCTTCATATTTTGAATACCCAAAAATCCTACAAACGAGATGCTCCTCTTATTAGAGTTTTCTAGGCAAACCTCGATACGGAAACCATCCGGTAAAGTAAAATTATTTTCACGCCTATACGTGATTTCATAATTACTCTCTCTGATAAACTTATCTCCATTGCAAAAGATTATTTTCCCTGGAAAATCCTTATAAAAATGCTCGGCATTAGCTTCATCTTTATCGATTATAAGTACACCATCCTTATCCATCGCACTGATAAGAAATTTCTTTTCTTTAATCAGCATCTCTTTTGAGCCAAAAACCCCAAGATGGGATGGAATATGAGGAAGATTAGTTACCACGACTATGTTCGGCTTAAGCCATTTTGCAATCCTTTCAATTTCTCCGACTTTACCTGCACCAACTTCTATTATCAAAACTTCAGGAAATCTTGCTCCAAAATATAACTGCCACAAGCCATAAGCAAGTATGGTGCACAATGCTAAAAAGCCTTCCTCGGATTCAAACCCGCCGATCACAGATATTGGCACACCAAAATCGTTATTATAATTACGCGATGTTTTTCGTGTTCTAAATGACGTCGATAGTGTGCAAGCTATCGCTTCTTTGGTTGATGTTTTACCTACACTTCCGGTAATACATATAATCATAGGATTATATTTTCTGATCAATGCCGTGGCAGTTTTTTCAAGAAGATTTAACATGGCATTAATTTATAAAACTCTGGAATATCTGTCAAAAATATCTTTTCCTGAAGTAGTGCCATAAATATCAATGGGTATTTCATCCTATCCATAGCCTTGAACGTCGAAGTGATGATCCATCCCTTATACTTTTCTTCAATGTTTTCGCCGTCTTCATACATATTCTGTCCTTTTTCAAGAAGTTCGCTGAAATAAGATGTATTCAGACTATTTACACCATAAATTCTTTGTTCTTCATCATCAAGTATGATATTGAGTCCGAATGAAGATAGCTTGTTTACCCACTTTTCATCACAAAAGATTTGATTGCAGTTTATCTCCTTATTCTGATACATTATCTCTCTAGCCCAAACATTCTTACTTTCCATCGCATGAAATGGTAAAACAAGATTTTCAAAATTATTAAGCATTAAAACTTTTGGAGCCAGTAAATAATCTGTCGGATTACTTATGTGACTGTCGATAGGTAAAAGCCTTTCACCGCTCGCCTTTGATATCGCATAGAATGGAAAATCATCCTGACTTTTTCTTCCTTCATACGAAAGAGCATTCTTATACGTTTCGCGCAGTGATTCATCATTATTGAAAATATCCAGAAGCCGTCTCGTCTTACCCTGAATCTCCAAATCAGACATTCTTTGGATAACGATATTATCATCTAACTCAAACTTACCGACTATTCTTTGTAACAGTAAGACATAATAATCTGAAATCGTGATGCCGACTTGAGTAAATTCTTCATTCAGAAGCCATTCGATAAAATCAATCGCACTGTCACTTTGCTCCGGAAATCTTTTCAACATCGAAATGATATTATATTTCGCCTGTCTAACAGATTGAATAAAGCTATCGTCAATAACAGAGAAAGCGAAGGCTCTATTAGGTCCAATAAGAGAAAAAGAACCGAGACTATTAGTGACATCCTTAATCCAATGCTCGACAGTATCCTCATATTTGAAGTGTTGTTTTATCGTAGCTATACCGACCTTTGAATCGAGTTCCTTTAGAGCTGGGTATGATAGATTCGCCAATAGATGCTTGGGCATGACGAAAGATAACGGTCTTACATTTGTTCTTTCAGTCTTACTCATAAAAAATCTCTCACCATAGTGATATGTCAAATCCGAATTACTCTTATCAATACCAATATTATCAATGTCGTCTATAACTATTTTTAACTTGAGTCCCGTCTTGGCAAGGCAAATTAAATATAGCAGGTTAAAATCAAAAGGACTGTGGTACAAGGAGGTAACCGTGTCCCCTTTGCCGAGTTTAATTGTTACCGGTTTAAATTTCATGAGTTTTTAAGCAATAAATCATCTTTTTAGTATTGCTGTCATGACCAAATAAATAATCAGACCAAATGTCTTCTATCTCAAAACCTAATTTCTCTAAAATCTCGTGTATCTTTTTATTGGGATTTATTTTCATTAATGCGTCAAATTCCTGCACTTTATCTGTTTCGCCTTTAACGGTTTCTGTGTACCTAAATATTTTATGAACAACCGAGGTCATCTTATCGACACCAACAGTCTTTTGGTCGCGTCGTAAAATATCTCCAGAAGGTAATATAGTTGAATAATCCTGCTTCCATTGTTCAAGATCAAAAGAAAGATTATCGCCATTCATTAAGTCCAGAATAAAATGGCTTTTGTCATGCATGTGATTTCTAATATTTTTCAGACACGTCGCCTGATCTTCTTCAGTGAGTAAATGCTGAAAAGTATTAAAGGGTAAATAGATAAGATCGATTGTCGTCTGCAAATCAAAATCCACAAAACTTAAGTTGTATAATTTATAGTTATGATTTTCAGCACACACTTTTCGGCACCTATCCAACATCGTCTCTGATATATCAATTCCCACGCCGGATTTAACCAACGGAAGAAGTTTGGATAATACTCTGCCCGTGCCTACGCCAAGTTCGAGTATTGTTTTTGGTCTGAATTTTTCAACTAGTTTCACATAAAATGCCACCTCATCCTTGAGAAATGGTCTCGGGTCAGAATCATATAAAATTGGATCATATTCCATCGACATATTTTTGTTCAATTACGCTTCATCCTGTAGCCTGTCTCTAACATATGAGTAACAACCAGCTAAAAAGCTGTATGCCTTGGAAACATCAGTCAGCTTACTGTTGATCGCCCACGGGTGAATATATAACCCACTGCTGATAAGTAAATCATATTGAGTAAAACAATTAGCTTCTTCTATATCGTAAAACATGGTCGTTTTAAAAGCTTCAAATTTATTTCTGATGCAAGTATGAATCTCATCTTTTATTGTATTTTTCTCATGAATTAATTGCTTAGCATCGAAATCCCGAGTTTCATTTTTCATCAAAGTTCTAATCGATTCATCGGCTGAATTATGTTTTAAGTATGCACGAACCAATTCATCTAACGCATCCCTATATTTCACCTCAATGATAAATCTCATGCTTATGACTGGAATAATGTGACAATGAATCGTCTCTGGAAGATTCAAACCTGAAGTCTTTCTCACATAATCATAGTTCTCATTCAGTTCCGTTTGATAACCATCAATATATTTATACATGTCTGGACCTGACAAAAGATAGACATCCTTAACCTTAGCTTTTGCGGCATCAATTGTTCCATGGAAAAGGACGCTTACGGGATTCGGTATGAGCCAACCACTTTTCAAATTTGTCAGACCGAAAACGCCCAACTTTAATACATCGTTCCAATTATTGACTTGGGACTTGGAAGTTTTTCCTTCTTCATTAACGATCCTACTCCACAAGTTTGGATGGAGTTCAGTAATTTTTTCTAAAATTTGAAGGACTTGATCTTTGTTCTCCTGAATATACTCCGTATATGTAAAACATAGTGACTTTGGCAATGCCTGCTTTAATGCTGACATGTGGAAATCCACTAAACTTGTCCCAATCTGTGTTTTTCGCGATATAGAACTTGGAAGCTGCGTGATTTTTGAATGCGTAGTCAATATACTCGGATCCGCTATTTCTTCTGCTTTTCCGCCTACAATTAGACTGTCCGGATGAAAATTATTGTCCTTCGTACCAAGAGTACGATCATAAAAAAGCATCGGTATGCCCAAAGAAGCTATTGCTAGATTATTTGGATAGATATTACCAATATGCGGTGTTTTTAATACCACACCATTTTCATTATGAATTTTAATCAGATCAGCTATGGATATATCCTCATGAATAGAAATCTTGAAAGACATACATTTTAGTAAGACTTCGCAAATATAACTCTCCTTGCGGATGGCTTACCAGTTTTTATACATCTGCCAGCTTCATCTTTCTGATCAAAAGGAAGGCATCGGATAGTCGCACCAGTCTCATCTTTGATTTGAGCTTCAACTTCTTTTTCACCAGACCAATGAGCAAGAACAAAATTTCCTTCTTCGATTGCTTTTACGAATTCGTCCCAAGTATCTACAGTTTTAGTTTTCGTCTTACGATACTCAACCGCCCGATTAAATAAGTTCTGTTGTATCTCATTTAACATTGATGTAACAGTCTCAACTAATGACTTAAGAGATACCTTTGATTTTTCCCCTGTATCACGTCTAACAAGCATGGCGGATTCATCGGCAATATCTTTTGGTCCAAGTTCAATCCGTATCGGAACACCTTTCTTTTCCCACTCATAATATTTCTTTCCTGGTCGCATGTCCCTTACATCAACATGGGATCTAACTCCGCCAGCATTCAATAGATCGTCAAGTTCTTTAGCTTTGTTGTTTACCTCATCTTTATCATTTTCTGAAGGAATAATGGTTGTGATAACCGCTTGAATCGAGGCAATCCTTGGGGGAAGCACGAGTCCTTTATCGTCACTATGTGTCATGATAAGACCCCCTATTGTGCGCGTACTCAAGCCCCAACTAGTTTGCCACCCATACTGCTCAGTACTATTTCGATCAAGAAACTTTACATCAAACGCTTTCGCAAAATTCTGACCCAAGTTATGAGATGTCGCAAATTGCAGAGCTTTTCCATCTTGCATCATTGCTTCAAGAGAATATGTTCTTAATGCACCGGCAAATTTCTCAGATTCAGATTTGGTACCGGTAATGACAGGAATGGCCATTATATTTTCAGCAAAATCTTTATATATAGCTAACATCATTCGAGCACGATCATCAGCTTCTTGTTCAGTTTCGTGAACGGTATGACCTTCCTGCCATAGAAATTCTACAGTGCGTAAAAAGAGACGGGGCCTCATTTCCCACCTGACCACATTTGCCCACTGATTAATCAGTAAAGGTAGATCTCGATATGAGTGTATCCAACGTGAAAAACTCTCGTACATTATCGTTTCAGAAGTCGGGCGAACAACCAATGGTTCATCGAGCTTCTTTCCTCCAGCATGTGTCACAACCGCAACCTCTGGCGCAAAACCTTCTATATGTTCCTTTTCCTTATTAAGATATTTTTCTGGAATAAAAAGTGGAAAATACGCATTTTGCACACCAGTCTCTTTGAATTTTTCGTTAAGGATTTGCTGTGTTCTTTCCCAAAGCGCATAACCATAAGGCTTGATGACCATACATCCCTTTACAGGACCATATTCAGCAAGATCGGCGGCCGAGATGACATCGAGATACCACTGGGAATAATCTGCTTTTCGACTCGTAATCTCCTTGTCTATCGTCTTGATTTTTAATTCGCTTGACATACAGGTATAATAGTATAAATATCAAAATATCTCAATGTTAGATTCAGTAGCAAAAACACAAATGCAACCAAATCCTTATACCATTGTCACTCTGTCCAGAAGTGCATACATAAATAATCTACGAGAATTTCAGAAACTGTCACCGGCTATTGCACCTGTACTAAAAAGTAATGCATACGGGCACGGATTAACTGAGGTAGTCAGTATGCTAAAAGATGAAAAAACTTCTTTTATTGTCGTAGATTCCTATGATGAGGCCTCAACCGTCAGGAAAAACAGAGTACCGAATCCGATTCTTATAATTGGATACATTCAAGCAGAGACGATCAATTGTTCAGAATTGAGTGATATATCATTCGCAATAACCAGTATTGAAATGCTTCTGGAACTGCGCAGTAAAGTGCATAAAAAAACCAATGTACATCTAAAAATCGATACGGGGATGCATCGTCAGGGAATTTCTTTATCGCAAGTATCTGAAGCAATTCAAATTATAAAACAACAGACGTTACTTATTCCAGAAGGAATCTATTCTCACTTCTCTGACGCAAATAATACTGATTCAGCATATACCCATACTCAGATTGAGTCATGGAATAGTGTTGTTAAAATTTTCAAGACCAATTTTCCCGAGATGTCTTATTTTCACATAAGCAATTCGGCTGGCCATGGGTACACAGAAAGAATCGACGCGAATGTGACTCGACCAGGAATGGGTTTATATGGTTTCAGTGGCAACGGAAAAGTTGACTCACTTGTAAAGCTGAAACCGGTCCTTGAATTAACAACTGTGATTTCAGGCATTAAAGATATTGAACCGGGATCCAAGGTTGGATACAACGGAACATTCATTTCAGATACGACAAGAAGAATAGCGACAGTACCCGTTGGTTATGATACCGGATTAGATCGCCGACTATCTAACAAGGGTGTCGTAAAGGTAGGCAATAAATTTGCAAAAATTATCGGTATCATAAGCATGAATACAACGATAATTGACATAACAGAAATTGAGAATATTCAGCTTAATACTCCCGTTATTGTTATCAGTCGAAATTCTTCTGATCAGAATTCAATGATGAATATCGCGAAGGAATGTAATACGATTGTTGATGATATAGCTACTGGTATCAATCCATTTATCAAAAGAATAATTCTTGATTAAAAATATTCAATAAACTTCTTGTAGGCCGTGTAATACTCAAAAATATATGTCTAACTTGACCATCTCAAAAGCTACAGACTACATCGGCAAAATCATCACAATCACCATCGATCGACCTTTACATTCAAAGCATCCAAAACATGACTTTGTCTATGAATTGAACTACGGTTTCGTCCCCGGTTCTCTGTCTCCAGACGGAGAAGAATTGGACGCCTATGTTATTGGTCCAAATATTCCCCTCAAAACATTCAAAGGTATCTGCATCGCTGTAATTCATAGAACAAACGATGATGACGATAAACTCGTAGTCATTCCAGAAAATGTTAAAGTCACCGACGACAAAATACGTTCTGCAACTCACTTTCAGGAGCAGTTCTTCAAGTCGGAGATAATCAGGGCAAGCTGAATGCTCTTTCAATAGTGAGATGCGTGCCTTTACAACAGCCTCAACCTCAATGCCATCCAATCACTCCAATCCCCTTTTTCGCATTTATCCCAGTCATATTTCTGCTTGTCATTGATCAACCAAGAATCACTGCGCTCAATGACGACACCGCCGAATAACTTCTTGTTGCCCAGCTTCTTAATATATTTCTGCAAAGCTTCTGCTTTAGCTTTTGTGTAGCTCAGGCCATCACGGTCATTTGCTTCCTTAACTTCCAAAATCGCAATCCGACCATCCTTGAATCTGACGAGATAATCAGGATAGAAAGTGTATATAGTATTCTGATACTCGTACTTAACGCCAAAATAATCTAGCTTATTTTCGCCATTCTTCCACCACCAGTCTACCTTAGATGAATTATCGTCCAAGAACTCCTCGAATTTCTTTTCCGGAGCCGAACGATCAATATTGAGATAACACGGCTCGTAGGCGTATTTCTTCATTCTGATTTTTTCGTCGGCATATTCGTTATAGAAAAGCTCCGGACGAAGCTCAAACGGATACCTTTGTTCGCTTTCCTCGATACGCTCGCGAATCTCCTGCTCTTTGACTGAAACATATGTGTCGATCGCCGAAGACAATATCTTTTCAAAATGGCCTCGGTTCTTTTCATTCATGAAAACTTTCTGCGACATGAGCATATTTTCCTCGCCCCAGCCCTTTGAGCCGAGCACTTCCTGGAACCAGATGTAAATTGCTGACTTTACCGATGGTACCGAGCGTTTGACGTTCTTGAATGGTCCGAGATTATTCTTGATCGTCTGTTCAAAGAACAGCATAAGTTCATCGGCGGCCACTTGGAGCCTAGCGAAAGCATCGCTATCGAGCTTCCCCTCAAGCTCGTCAAAGTCTTTGACATCGACATGCGTGTCGGCGATGATTTCCTGCTGGTACTTCCTAATATTCAGATCAACACCTTTCGATTCAACCGCTTTGACGTTCTCCGCTGGCTTACGCTTGCGCGATGTGCCGAAGTAGCTATCTGCGGCTTTTTCGAAAACGTGGTGGAAGCTTGAGGTCACATCGCCATAGTCCGCACGCGCTTTGTAGTATGACTCAAGCTTGATCGGCTTGTATCCTTTGAGACGCTCGGCTCTGAGATGCTTGATGATATTTGGGTTGTACTCCTCTTTTTTGACCGCGATCGA
>Ga0182027_10014885_pt1 | contig 10739 bp, 9 predicted proteins | sample 712E1DmetaG_FD_121300 | JGI IMG/M metagenome (GOLD analysis project Ga0182027, IMG submission 121300) | Permafrost microbial communities from Stordalen Mire, Sweden - 712E1D metaG (Illumina Assembly) | ecosystem: Environmental > Terrestrial > Soil > Wetlands > Permafrost | place: Sweden...
GGTTCGCGCGGGCGCAGTCGGGACACTCCATATCTTCAAACTCGACCATGGCCACGCGTGCGCCGGCTGGCGGGCGGAGAGCCGCAGGATCGAGGACCCTGGTTGTTGCCGGGGCGCCAAACTGGGCATGCGCGGTGGCTGAAAGCAGCAGGGTTGCGGCGGTGAAGGCCAGAAACAGGCCGGTGCGGTTGCTGCGATTCCGGACGGAAGGGGCAAAGGCAAAGAAACGTAGCATAGTAGTTGGACGACTCCCTATCTTGATTGTAACGGGATAGATGCGAGAGAGTTGCGGTTATTGGCGGTCACGGCGGTGTGCAGCCATCCATTGGCGCCATTTGTAGTCGGCAAAGACGGATGCGGCCACCAGAACGACCACGACGACAATGACAATGATCTTCATTACGGCTCAAGGATCGGACGAGTGAGGTGCGCTGACTCCAGTTTAAAGCCATGATTTGGAGTTTCTCCAAGGTTGACCCACCAGATGCTGCTGCAATCGCCGAAGTTCGGTGGAGACAGGGCGCGTGCATTACCCTAATCGCTGCAGGCTCTTCACACTTTGGGGGATTCTACTTGCGTATCGTCCTTTCGAATATCGGCACCCTTGGCGACATCAATCCGTTGATTGCGATTGCGCTGGAGCTGAAGCGTCGCGGGCATGTACCGGTGATGGCGCTACCGGCGGTCTATGAGACGAGGATCAGGCCGCTGGGCCTCGAGTTCCACTCAGTTCGGCCGGATATCGATCCCAACAACAGCCTCCTGGTGGAGATGATCTACGACGTAAAGAAGGGCACAGAGACGGGGCTGCGGGAGTTTCTGTTTCCTGTGCTGCGGCAAACGTACGACGATCTTCTTGACGCGGCCACGAAGCCTGAGCGCGCCGATCTGCTCCTGCTGGGTGAGCTGAACTATGCCGGGCCGCTGGTGGCTGAAGTGACGGGGATACCGTGGGCCAGTTATGTGCTTGCGCCACTCTCGTTCTTTTCGGCGTTCGATCCTCCGGTTCTTCCGCCGTATCCGCGGCTTGCGAGGGTAGACAGGGCTGTACCTGGATTTGGGCGGGTGATCAAGCGGGTGGCGCGGTTTGTGAGCCGGAAGTGGTCTCAGCCTATCTACGATCTGCGCCACGAACTGGGATTGCCCAAAGGCGCAAATCCTCTGTTCGACGCCAAGCACTCGCCGAACCTGGTGTTGGCGTTGTTTTCCAGCGTGTTGGGCGCGGAGCAGAAAGACTGGCCGCCGAATACGCTCATTGCGGGATTCTGCTTTTACGATGCGGACGCCGGGAACTCGGCGCTTCCGCCGCAGTTGGAGAAATTTCTGGCCTCGGGCGAGGCGCCGGTGGTGTTCACGCTGGGCTCGGCTGCGGTGCTGGCGGCGGGACGGTTCTATGAGTATTCGGCGCAGGCGGCGATGCGGATGGGGGTACGGGCTGTGCTGCTGATCGGTTCGGACCCGCGCAACCGGCCTGAGGCGGCATTGCCGGATTCGATTTGCGTGGCAGAGTACGCGCCTTATTCGGGATTGTTCCCAAGATCAGCGCTGGTGGTGCACCAGGGCGGCGTGGGAACTACGGCACAGTGCCTGCGCGCGGGTAAACCGATGCTGATTATGCCCTATTCGCACGACCAGCCGGACAACGCGCGGCGAATGCGGCGGCTGAAGGTTGGGTACACGATCATGAAGGGAAGATATACGCCGGCGAGAGTGGCACGAAAGCTGACTGCGATGCTGGCAAAGCCAAGCCTTGCAGAGCGGGCTGCGAGTGTAGCCGAACAACTGAAGCACGAGGATGGGGTAAAGACCGCTTGTGGTGCTCTTGAAGCTCTGTACGCGAAGTCTCAGCGAAAGGGCTGAAACAGGCTGCGGAAGAACTCAATTTGGACCGCTGCTTTGAAAGGGCACGGCTTCAGCCGTACCGTAACTGCCGTAAAATCAATGTGGGCTTCAGCCCCTGAGGGATGTTCTTCAGGCCTCTCACCCGAAACAAGGCGTTTTTCCGCAGCCTCTGAAAGCCCTCTCTTCCGTGCGCGCCGGCCAACACGGCATATCCGCTCCCAGGGCTTGCTTTCGCTTTCTCATGCTTCGCCTTGCAGACTCAGGACAAGACCGCGTTGTCGATGAGCCGTGTTTGACCCACCCAGGCAGCCACAGCGAAGAGAGTGCCCGGGGTCGCGGCCTCCACGGGCTGCAGGGTAGCCCAGTCGACAATCGCAATGTAGTCGAGGCGGACTTCTGGAACTGCGGCGATGCTGCGGCGGGTCGCGTCAAGGAGCACGCTGGCCTGGCGCGCGCCGGCAGCAACGAGGGTTTCAACCTGGCGAACGGCACGGCTGAGGACGAGAGCCTGGGCGCGTCCAGCGGGACTGAGATAGATATTTCGGGAACTGAGAGCGAGTTCGTCGGGGTCCCGGACAATCGGACAGACGACGATTTCGGTGGCGAGACAGAGGTCGGTGACCATCCGGCGAATCACGGCGACCTGGGCGGCATCTTTCTGGCCCAAAAAGGCTCGATCGGGTTCGGCGGCGATGAGCAACTTGGCGACGACAGTGGCGACGCCGCGAAAGTGGCCTGGACGCGATGCGCCGTCAAGGAGGTTGCCGAGTTCGCCGACTTCTACAAATGTTGTTGCACCTGCGGGGTAGAGTTCCTCGACCGCGGGAGCAAAGACCACAGCTGCGCCTTCCGTCTCGGCGAGGGCGCAGTCGGCGTCGAAGCTGCGGGGGTAGCAGGCGAAATCCTCGTTGGGGCCGAACTGCGTGGCGTTCACGAAGATGCTGACAGCAACGTGACTGCAGGAGGCACGAGCAGCACGGATGAGCGACGCGTGGCCAGCGTGGAGCGCCCCCATGGTTGGCACGAGGCCGATGGTGTTGCCCGCCTGACTTCTGAGTCTGCGTGACCATTGGCGCAGTTCTGCGACTGTGCGAATGATTTCCATCAGGCTTTGCGGAGCCCGCCGACCATGGGAAGGTCGTCCCGATTCGCCTTGAGGGACCGCTGTGCCGTCTCAGGAAGATGATAGCTCTCTTCGTCCGATGGGAAGGCGCGGTGCTCCACGTCCTCACGGTAATTTTCGATGGCCGAGCGGATGAGGGCGCCGGCGTCGCCGTAGCGCCGGACGAATTTCGCGGGCGGCGCGAAGGTGAGGTTGAGCAGGTCGTGGAAGACGAGGATCTGGCCGTCGCAGCCGGGGCCGGCGCCGATTCCTATCGTGGGAATAGGCAACTCAGCCGTGATCTCTTCGGCCACTTCGCGAGGAACACCTTCAAGGACGAGTGCGCCAGCTCCGGCGTGTGCGAGGGCGAGGGCGTCCGCCTTGAGTTGAATTACGGCTTCGGCAGTACGGGCCTGGACGCGGTAGCCGCCCATGCGATGGAGGCTTTGCGGGGTGAGGCCGAGGTGGCCGATGACGGGAATCTCGGCGCTGGCGATGGCGCGGACAAGCTCCATGCGCGGCCCTTCTATCTTGACTGCCTCCGCACCTGCTTCCTTAACGAAGCGAATGGCGTTGCGAAGGCCTTCCTCGACGGAAGCGTGGTAGCTGCCAAAGGGCATGTCGGCGACGACGAGGGCGCGATTGACGGCGCGGCGAACGGCGCGGGTGTGGTGAAGCATCTCGTCCATGGTGACGGCGAGAGTGTTGTCGTAGCCGAGAACCACCATGGCGAGTGAGTCGCCGACGAGGAGGAGATCAATTCCTGCTTCGTCAACGAGGCGGGCGCTCGAGTAGTCATAGGCGGTGAGCGCGGAGATGGGCTTGCCCTGGCGTTTCATTTCGCTGAGGGCGGGCATGGTGATTTTTGTGGTGGGGGCGAGGCGCGGGGAGTTGACGCCGCCGGGAAAGCTGGTGATACTCATGGTTGTCTCCAGTGCCGCTCCGAGGACTCAGGATGCGACCCGAACAAGGACAGTATACCCTCGGACTGGCCCCTGGCACCGTTGGGCGGACGGCGGGCACATGGTCCCAACTCCCCAGGAATACCCCCACACTACTCGGATTCTGTAAAGAAGTTAAGTTGTTTCAATGAGATACCGCTCATTGTCGTTGCAAAATACTCGGTCTAAATAACTTACCTGCAGAATATTGTCAACAAAGGAGTTAGTTACTCTTTTCAGTGGCTTTTCCGCAGGTTCTTCTCAGCAAAGAAGTTAGGGATGTTTTTGCAACCCATGACGGTCCATGTCCGAGAGAATCTTTTTCGGTTTTCGTCCTGGCTTCCGGTAAACCCCTTGGCTTGCTAAGATCAACATTTCGTGGCATCGGGCCGGCGATGCACTTTTCTTGAGTATGCAGCGAGGGCACATAATTTTCTGCAAAACCGCCGCGAATACTCTTGGCGCAGCCTGCGATTTCTCCGTGGGTCAGGATTGGCATAGGCCGCGGAGAAAGCGGTTGCAGTCCGGTGGTCCAGCGCCGCACACTGAGAGGCAAGATGCTTTCTCCTCTAGCAACAGGGATTTACGCCGGTGTAGGTGCAGTTGGAGCCTTGGGGCTGGCGGCTGGCGGCTGCGCCTATGCGGCGCTGTGGCCGGGGTCGGAGGTTTTTGGTCCGACACTGATTGCGCCAGCGCGGGCGGGGGGGCTGGCACTGACTTTCGACGATGGTCCGAACCCGAAGTGGACGCCGCGGCTGCTGGATGTTCTGGGGGAGCACGGGGTGAAGGCGACGTTTTTCATGCTGGGGGGGCGCGCGCAGACGGAGCCGGAGCTGGTGCGGCGGATTGCGGCGGAGGGGCACCTGATTGGGAACCACTCGTGGAGCCATAAGAACCTTGCGCTGACGGCTGCGAGCAAGGTGCGGGAGGAGTTGACGCGAACCAGCGAGACGCTGGAGCAGATTACCGGGGAGAGGGTGAAGTATTTTCGGCCACCGTTTGGAGCTCGGCGACCGGCGGTGTTCCGGATTGCGCGGTCACTTGGGTTGAGGGTGGTGACGTGGAATGCGATGACTTCCGATTGGAGTGAACCGTCGGCGGATCGGATTGCGGGGGAGTTGACGGCAAAGATCGATCGGTTGGGAAGGCGGGGGCAGTCGGCGAATATCGTGCTTCATGATGGGGGGCATCTGGAGCAGGGGGTCGATCGAGGGGCTTCTGTTGCGGCGGCTGAGATGCTGGTGGAGCGATATATGGAGACGCATCGGTTTGTAACGCTGGATGCGTGGGGGTAAGGGGCGGCCGGACTACTGAGATGGTTGATTTAGGACGCCGATGACTGTCTCCAGTGCTTTCCGCAGGTCTGGAATATCGCGTTCGATCACGTTCCACACCACATCAAGATCAATGGCAAAGTACCCGTGCGAAAGCTGATTGCGCATCGCGTAGATTGCGGCGAAGGGAATGCCGGGGAATTTCGCTGGGGCATCTGGAACCGCATCGAGAAGGTTTCTGGAGGCTTCTCCAAGAATCTCGAAGTTGCGGACAATTCCGTCTTGCAGAAGGCGTTCGACGAGAAAGTCCGGGCGCTTTTGCCGCGTACGTATTCCTGAATCTGGTTGACCGCATCGAGCATGTGGCCCAGATAATCGCGCTCTCTGAGCGGATGACGGGTCATACGGGCACGGCTTCGGCCAATACCTTTTCGCGAAAGGATATGGGAAGGAACTTTGGCGTGCGCAGATCCACTTTGATGCCGACTGCGGCCTCGAGTTCGATTTGCAGCTTGGCGATGTCGAGGAGGCTGGTTTCTGGCGTGGGATCAACCAGGAGGTCGAGATCGCTGCCGTCGTCGTCGCCGTGAATGACGGATCCAAAGAGGCGCGGGTTCGCCATTCCGGCTTTCATCACCATCCGGCGGATTGCGTCGCGGTGTTTTGGCAAAACCTCTGATGGCCTCATTGAGGCCATTTTACCGCAGACTTGAGCGAATGGGGTCACCGGGCTCCGCGAGCTATTGAGGTTCATGCAATCCCCGGTCTTCCGCCGCGACGGAGGGCTGTGTTTTGGATTGCGGGGGAACTCCGCAAGAAGATTGACCGGCTGGGAAGGCGGGGACGGGCGGCGAACATGGTGCTTCATGATGGTGGGCATCTGGAGCAGGGGGTTGATCGAGGGGTTTCTGTTGCGGCGGGGATGCTGGTGAAGCGGTATAAAGAGACGCATCGGTTCGTGCGGGTCGATGTGTGTGGGTGAGCGTTGATCGGAGCTTGTTGTAACCCCGGATTTAGAAAGCGATGCCGGGGAACCTGGATCTTAACGGTACGTTGGGTAGGTCACCGAATGTGCGGTTGCCAGCCGAATCTAGGCAGGAAGATCCTCGGAAGGCTGTTCTAAGAGAATCGGGTTAGTAGTAGAAATCCCGGTATTTACTCAGCCGGACAAATTCCATCCGGTTCTAAAGCCAAGTGCCCTATTGAGCGCAAACGGCCCACAACTCGCGACACCGACTGACTGACAGACATCAGGGACTTTGCGGTTCTGCCGCTGCGTTGAAGGTCTAGCCGCCATTTCTCACAGGGGTCGATTTTTGCGGGGAGTGGCGGGGCTGAGCGGGCCTGGAGAGTAGTTTTGCGGCGAGCAGTTGTCCTCGAGGCGGTCCAGCAGTTGCGCGAAGGGACTTTTTCAGTGCCGAGGTTGGATTTGGGGCATAGCTCCGCCGGACCCCTTGCGCGGTGGAAGTGGAAAAGTCTGTTTGGGTGGCCTTTGACTCTCAGCATCGCAGCGCGTCGAAGGCCCGGGCGTAAATCTGCTTCCACGGATAGGTGGAACTGAGTTCCAGCCACACGCGCCGGGCGCTGATACGGACCAGGGCGCCGATTTTGAACAGCTTGAGCCGGATCGTATCCACCTGCGCTTCGGCCCACTCGGTGCCCTTCAGCGCCAGCCGCCGCAACGCTTCAACCAGCGTATAAGCCAGCGCCGACAGGTACAGCCGCAGCTGATTGCCCTTCATTTCTTCCGTCGAGAGGCGATAGGCGAACAGGCACATCTGCTCCTTGATGCGGTTCTCCATCTCGCCGCGCTGGCAGTAGAACTTCTCGTACAGTTCGCGCGCCGCCCACTCATCGGTGCTGAGTGAGGTAACGACGAAGCGCGGGTTTTCGCCCTTGTCCAGATACTCAGCCTTTGCAACTACTCGCCTCGCCCGTGCCCAGCTGTTGTGCGTTTGATAGTCGAACTCGGTAAAGACACGCGCTGCCTTGCCGGTCTCGGCGTGCAGCAGCGTGGCCTCGTGCATCTGCTTGCCGATGATCTTCTGAAGCCGGCTGTTGCGCGCCAGACCGAACAGGAAGTCCACTTGGTTTTCTGCGGCCTCGCACCAGGCCATCAGTTGTTCGCGGCAGAAGCCCGAGTCGCCGCGCAGCACGATGCGCACCTTGGGCCACCTGGAGCGCAACTGGGCCACGATGCGCTTGACTTCATCCAGCGCGCCGGCCGCTCCATCCACATTCGACGGCCGCAGCCTTGCACACAACAGTTGATCGCCGGCGAAGATATAGAGCGGCAAGTAGCAGTAGCTGTCGTAGTAACCATGAAAAAATCGCTCCGGCTGATGGCCGTGGAGCGGGATGTCGGTCGCATCCAGGTCGAGCACGATCTGCTCGGGCGCTTCGCCGTGCGACTCGATGAACAGATCGCAGAGCAGCGCGTCGATCTTCTCCGCAGCGTAATCGATCTTGTGGTAACGCTGGGAGCCGCCGGGAAGTTCCAGCCGGTTCAACGTGCTCTTGCCGGCCAGGGGATCTTCCAGCTTGCGCCGGCCCGACAGCACGGCCATCAGCGGATCGTGGCGCAACTGCTCATGATCGTTCAGGTCCTCGTAGCCCAGCGCCAGCCCGTAGATGCGCTGCGAGAGCATCTCGGAAAGCTGGTGCTCGACCAGCAGCGGCGACCGCCGGTCGGTAAAACAAGACGCCACCCGCTTCAGCAAACCGATCTTGCCATCGGCCTGACGCAACAACAGTGCTCCGCCATCGGTCGATACCTGACCCGCTGTGAAACTGGCCTCTACGCGGCGCGAAAAATGAGATGCAAACGAGAAGACTTTTTGATTACACTCTGTCATGAGAAAGGCCGCCCTTTCCGCAGCCATAACAACGCATCGACAACGTAGTTATGACACAGAAAAGACGGCCTTTCCAGCTATTTCTTCTCCCAAAACTCACCCAAATCGACAATCCGCCTGTGAGATATGCAGGCTAGTCGATTGAGGAGTTCGGCGGCGGTGAGACCTCCGGCGGCCGAGAACTCTGCGGGACGGTCGCGTTTATCTTCGTCACGATTGAATGAGGTTACGATCCACTGCTTAAGATTTCCATTCAAATGCAGGATCAGATTGCCAACGCTATTCGAAGCTTCGTTTGGCCGCCACCAGATCTGATCGACATTCAGGGGCTCGACACGAGCTTTGAGGCGCGGCCAATGCTCGTTGAAGAGCCGGTTGCGAGACGAGGCGAGGAAAAGTGCGGCCAGTTCAGAATCGGTTGTGGGCATCGTGCTCCTTCTGCTTTTGAAGCGCCGTCTCTCCGGTCTTTAGGTTCAACTGCCAAGGCCGGGGCGCCGGCAGATGCATTGCGCCGGCATCGATGTCCAGAGGCATCCAAAGGTAACGCGAGTCCCATAACTCCTTCGGCTCCCAGGTGTCGCCCATGAAGATGACCGTCGTCTTCTTTGAGCCGACGACCTTCAGCAGCATGGTTGATTGCGACTCGTAGTTATTCGCTTCAGGTGGAGCGAGGTCTTTGAACTCCGTCCACGGCCCGGCGAGCGAGTGCGCAGTCGCATAGACATTTGGGTTGGGACGCCAGCCGGTCATGTGCGAGCCGATGACATAGTAGAGGTTTTCATAGTGAACCAGCGCGCCGCCTTCAAGAGGAGCCTGGATGAAGGCTATTTTCTCCACACTCATGAAATCGTCCGAAAGCTTTGCGATGAAGAAGCCCTTGGTCGGCCGCGACTCGAAGATGAGATACGCCGAGCCGTCGTCGTCGACAAACTGGCCAATGTCGCGGCTCTCCTCGTCGAGGGGACGGAAGCTCTTCACATATTTGTAGTCACCATCAATCCGATCGCTGACTGCGACCATTACGCGCGCAACCTTGTAACTCGCATCGTCGAGGTGAGCGTAGAGAAAGAACTTCCCAGTGCGCGGGTTGGCAAAGACCTTGGGCCTCTCCAGCACCCAGTGCGGACCAAGATGCTCAGGGTCGGCAAGCGCCACAACCTGACGACGAAATTTCCAGTGGACAAGATCCTTCGACGAGTAGCAGGCAACGTAGCGCTTTTCCGGATCGTTGGTTTGCGTGCGGTCTTCGCCGAACCAGTAGTACGTGCCCTTCCATTGCGTGATGCCGCCGCCGTGCGCCTGAATGCGCTCGCCACGATTGTCGAGCCATGACTCACCTGGCTTGACAATTAGCGGGGCGGCAAAAAGGACCACCGTAGAAATGAAGAGGAGCGACCCAGCTAGGGAGTTCGAGACGCTCTTCATAGCGATCCCTTCGGTGGCTAGCGCCTGCGGTGCGTCGAGCTAAATGAGTTCGTACCCCGCGAACCAGTAGCCGATTTCGAAGGCGGCTGTCTCTGCGGCATCAGAGCCGTGGATAGCGTTCTCCTGAATGGAGCCGGCAAATTTCTTGCGGATGGTTCCCTCTTCGGCGTTGGCGGGGTTGGTGGCGCCCATCAGCTTGCGCAGGTCGGCGATGGCGTTGTCCTTCTCAAGAACCATCAGAACCAGCGGTCCCGAGGACATGAATGTGCAGAGGTCCCCGAAAAAGGGCCTTTCCTTGTGGACAGCGTAGAAGCCCTCCGCCTCAGCCTTGGAGATGGACTGTTTCTTAATGGCGACGATCTGGAAACCGGCCTTGGCGATTTCACCTAAAATGGCGCCTGTAAAGCCTTTGCGGACCGCATCCGGCTTGACGATGCTGAAGGTGCGTTGCGGCACAGGGATTCGCTCCTTTTTGAATTGCTTCTCCCCCTTATTGTAATTCCCGCCCTGTGCAACTCCCAGCGCCGCATGGAAATCTGCTAAAGTTTCCGCATGTTCCCGAGAGCCTTTACTCGTTGCCAATCTGTCTTCGCTTTTGCTGCCGTTCTTGCCACTACGCACGCGCGGTGTCAGGCCGCCCCGCCTGCCTCTACGACGAACGCACCTGAGTTGCGTGTCTTCGATCCTTCGCTCATCGACAAGACCGTGGACCCGTGCGAGAACTTCTACCAGTACAGTTGCAAAGGCTGGTTCAAGCGCAATCCGCTACCCGCGGATCAGACCTCCTATGGACGCTTTACGGAACTGGCCGAACTGAACCGGCTGCACCTGAAACAGATCCTCGAGCAAGCGGCCATCCCCTCACCAACGCGCACGGCAAATGAGCAGAAGATCGGCGACGAGTACGCAAGCTGCATGGATACTGCCAGAGTGAACAAACTGGGGCTCAAGCTGCTCAAGCCGGAGCTGCGCCGCATCGCCCAACTCAAGTCCCAGAAGAAGTTCCCCGCGCTCCTGGCACACCTGCACGGCATCGGCATCAACGCATTTTTCGGCATGGGATCGAATCAGGACTTTGCGGATTCGAGCCAGGTGATCAGCTCCTACGGTGCTGGAGGACTGGGCCTTCCGGAGCGCGACTACTACACCCGCACGGATGCAAAGAGTGCGGAGCAGCGCAAGCAGTACCTAGCGCATGTGGCCAAAATTTTCGCACTTGCAGGCGAGCCTGAAGCGCAGGCCGCCAGAAATGCAGATACCGTGATGGCGATTGAAACGCGACTGGCCAAGGCCTCGCTAA
>Ga0182027_10014886_pt1 | contig 10739 bp, 6 predicted proteins | sample 712E1DmetaG_FD_121300 | JGI IMG/M metagenome (GOLD analysis project Ga0182027, IMG submission 121300) | Permafrost microbial communities from Stordalen Mire, Sweden - 712E1D metaG (Illumina Assembly) | ecosystem: Environmental > Terrestrial > Soil > Wetlands > Permafrost | place: Sweden...
CACGGTGCCCGGACCGCTGTCCTTTGACCAAGCAACCGTCACCGCTCCGGGCGGGTTGGGCAGGCCATCGTCGGCAACCGTTCCGTTCAGGCTCGCCGCCGCCGGCAGGGTGATGGTCTGATTCGACCCGGCGCTCACCACCGGCGGTTGGTTCACCGGCGGCGCGGTGGACAGGGCAAACACGAGGTCGTCGCGATCGTCGTAGCTACCCGTGGTGCACGAGCCGGGCGAGCCGAGGTAGCGGAAATTGCCGCGAATGACCGGCAAAGTGGCGCTGGGCAAGACGAAGGTCGTCGAAAGTACCTGCACCTGTTGCGACACAGTCGTCGGCTTGGTTACAAGCAGCGTCCACACCGGGTTCGTGGCATCCGGCGCAAAGTAGAGATCGATGCTGTCCGAGGTGCTGTAGGACCACACGGTGGCTTCGACCAGCACGGTCTTCCCGGCGGCGAGCAGGCTGCCGTCGGTCGTCGAAATCTTCAGGCGATCGAGCGACTCGTCGTCATGGTAGGTCCCGGACGAGCCATCGATGCACGTCGCATTGATGGTGTTGGGTGTGTTTGTCTCGGGCCCGAGCAAGCCGCGCCCATCGATCATGCCGCCCGTGTCGCAGAATGCACCGACGGTCAGGCAGCGGGGAACCTTCAAGGTCGCGTCGAAGGTCGCATTGCCCACCGGCAACACCCTCGTCACCGTCAGCGCCGCGCTCGCGGTTAGACCGTTGAGGCCAGCGGAAATCGTCGCGGTTTGCGTGATGGATTGAGCCAGCGTCGTGATGGTGAAGGTGCCGCTGGTGGCACCCGCCGGAATACTCAGGCTGGCGGAGACCGTCGCAGCAGAGGTCAGGCTGCTCGCCAGCGCAACCACGGAGCCGCCGGCCGGGGCCGGCCCGGACAACAGCACGGTTCCCGTCGAAGGGTTGCCCCCGGTTACTGTGCTCGGTGCCAGCGTAACCGACAAGGGGGTGGGTGACGGCACGACGGTCAGGGTTGTGGTCTTGGTCGTCGTCGAGGGGTACGTCCCTGAAATCGTCACGGCCGTCAGTGCGGTCACCGAGGTTGTCGCGATGGGAAAGCTCGCGCTCGACAGTCCCGCGCTGACAGTGATGCTCGCCGGCACATTGGCGGCTCCGCTGCTACTCGACAGCGTCACCACAGCGCCGCCCGCTGGGGCGGCGGTGTTGAGATAGATGTATCCGGTTGCGCTTCCTCCCCCTTCGAGGACCGACGGCAACACGCTGACCAACGACAAGGTCGCGGCCACTGTCACCGTGAGCGTCGCGCTTCTCGTGAGCCCATGGTAGGCTGCGGAGATCGTGGTCGACGTGGAGTAGGCCTGGGGCAGTGTCGTGACCGTGAATGTGCCACTGGTCGCTCCTTCCGGAATGGTGATCGCCGCGGGGACAGTGGCGACCGAAACGTAGCTACTGGTAAGAGTCACATTGGCTCCACCGGCCGGCGCGGGCCCGGAGAGCAGCACGGTCGCCGTCGCGGGAGTGCCTCCGGTAACCGAAGTGGGGGCAAGCGTCACCGATAGCGGCGTGGGCGAGGGCAAGACCGTGAGGGTCGTGGTCGCGGTCAACGCTGCGGGGTAGGTCGCGGAAATCGTCACCGCGGTCTGTGCGGTCACCGAGGTTGTCGTAATCGCGAAGGCAGCGCTCGAGAGGCCCGCAGCGACGGTGACGCTCGCGGGGACGGTGGCGGCTGCGCTGTTACTCGACAGCACCACTAAGGCGCCGCCCGCTGGGGCCGTGCTGTTGAGATAGACGTATCCGGTTGCGCTTGCGCCTCCTTCGAGCAGCGATGTCGACAGGCCGATCGACGACACGCCCGGGGTCGTGGTCACTGCGAGCGCCGCACTTTGGGTCAGCCCATGGTAGGCCGCAGAAATCGTCGCCGACGTGGAGAAAGTCTGCCCCAGCGTCGTGATGGTGAAGGTACCGCTGGTCGCTCCCGCCGGAATGTTCATCGTCGCCGGGACGGTGGCAACCGCGACATTGCTGCTGCTAAGAGAAACGGCGGCGCCGCCAGCTGGCGCTGGACCACTGAGCGTGACAGTCCCGGTCGACGTCGTTCCGCCGGTAACGCTCGTGGGAGAAAGCACCAAAGACGTTGGCGTCGGAGATGCGAGCAAGGTCAGCGTCCCCGTCACGCTGGTGCTGGCCGGGTAGGTAGCCTGAATAGTGGCGGTCGTTTGAGTCGACGTCTGAACCGTGGTGACTGGGAAGGTCAGGCTCTGGCTGCCAGCGGGAACGACGACGCTGCTAGGGATGGTAGCCAGGCTGGGGGCGCTGTTGGTCAGGGCGACCGTTGCGCCACCAGCTGGGGCGAAAGCAGTCAGCAGGATAGTTCCTGTCGACGGCGAGCCGCCCTCGAGGATCGACGGGTTGAACGTCACCGAGAAGACTTGCGCCACATCGCTACTGGCGGCAATGAGCTGGCCGTTCGGCGTGCCCCATCCGGTGGGACCATCGAAACCAACTTCGCCCGTACAGAGATACGCCGGGCTGCAACTGCCATTGCTACCGGTCGTTACGTCGTAGAACGCACTGGTATGGGTGTAGGGGAAGGTTGTACCAACAGCCGTCTTGCCAGCGGCGGTGAAGATTGCCGCCACGATGGGCGAGGAGGCGCTCGTACCACCCACGATGAGCCAGCCTCCTTCGTAGGTGGAGTAGACGGCAACCCCGGTATCAGGGTCGGCGACGGCGGAAACATCAGCCACCGTCCGGTTGCTGCACCCAGGGTCGGTCTGAAGCGATGGCTTGCTGATGTAAGCGCTGCAGCCGCTGCCGGCTCCGTCCCAGGCGGACTCTGCCCACCCACGCGAGGAGGTGGACGTAACCAGGCTCGTTCCGCCGACACCGAGAACGTACATGCTCGATGAAGGGTATATGACGCCGTAGCCATAATCACCCGAGCTGGCAGTGATGAGAATACCGGGGTGATAGAAGTATTGAGAGTCCCAGGTCGTTACGCTGGAGGTTTCACCACCGCCCCAGCTATTCGAGATGGCGGAAGGGCCGAGCGCCGCAGCCGCATTTTCGGCGGTTCCGAGATCACTGAAAGTGGCGCTAGTGGCCTCGACTAGCAGGATATTACAGCTTGGGCAGATGGCGCTCACCATGGCGAGGTCAAGGGCGATTTCAACTGACCAGTCTGGATCCGCCACGGGCAGCGGGCCGGTGGCGCCGTTCTGGTTCACCTTCTTGAAGCAGCCGTTGGCCGTCGTACACGGCGGCAGGCCGAATTGCGTTCGGTAGGTCGCAAGCTCGGATTCGGCGTAGGGGTCGTCATAAGCGTCGACGATGGCCACGGTTTGGCCAGCACCACCGATTGGCGCCAAGTAAGCGCTCTGGAGTGCGGCCGGACCGAAGCCACTCGGCGTCGAGAGTGCCTGGACCTCGCCAGTGGCGGTGGTGCGGACGCGTGCGTGGCAGCGCGCAGATCCGGGTGCCACGTCACCGCACACCGGCTTGTGCTGGCCAGGGGGAATCGCGCTCAATGCTACTTTGTCGAGCCGTGCATTGCTCTCGGTATCGACCTTCGAACAGCTCCCATCTAGCAGCAGCAGAAGCACGAATGCCGACCCAAGGGCAGTGAACCCGCGGCTTGGAGGAATTGAATGCTTCGCAAGCTTGAGCAACCTGGTCCTATTCATGGCTACCTCACTTCATTGTTAAGAGGCACATCCGACTGACACACCGAGCCTCGGCACGACCTCTAACACGTGACGCTGCGATACTCAAGCCCAACGGGTGCCAATTGCTGTGACTGCCGTCACTTGCCATGGTGGGCACGAGCAGCGTCGGTATTTCGCCATCGTTTTACCAGAGCTTCTTGAGCGAGATCCTGACCAACTCAGCCGCGCGCACGCGCTCGCTACCCGCGGTTTGCAAAATGCGCCGTCTGTACTCTTTTTCGAATTGGGCCACGACCATTGCCAGCGGCTGGACGAGCCCGGCAACCGTCGGCTCGGCCCGACCACGGAACTCGCCAGGCCCTCCAGTAGTACCCCGTAGGTGGCGGCGTTTCTTTTCCGGCGCTTCGCAAAACCCGACCATATCCCAGTCGACCTTCTGCTTGAAAAACGCCACCTACGGTGGAGGCATCGAATACGACGGGACAGGCACGTCGAGTTTGACCAGGGTTATCGAGGATGAGGTCGCTTCGGCGGCGGAAAGCCGCCTCCGACGAAGGCTCAGCAGCGGCAGTCCAATAGCTGCGAGGCTTTTCGCGTCACACAATTTCGCCCCGTATTAACTGCGACGAAAAGCCGCCGAAACGTAATCCGGACCATCTTACTCCTGTTTTGGAGGAGGTGAATCCATGGCCACTGCGACTGTGAACGCCGAACCCGAAGGTGTTTGTATCGATCTTGATAAAACGGCTCTCATCATCATTGATATGCAGCGTGATTTCTTGGAGCCGGGTGGATTTGGAGAGACGCTCGGCAATAAGGTCTCGCTACTAAGCGCGGCGATCGCTCCTTGCAAGGCGCTACTCAGCTGTGCTCGCAAGCGAGGAATGCTGGTCGTACACACCCGGGAGGGTCACCGGCCTGACTTGAGCGATGCGCCTCAAGCCAAGGTAGAACGTGGCGCACCCAGCATGCGTATTGGCGCGCGCGGACCCATGGGAAGGATTCTCGTGCGTGGCGAACCGGGACACGATATCGTTCCAGAGCTCTACCCGAAGGAAGGCGAGCCTGTCGTTGACAAGCCAGGTAAGGGCGCCTTTTACGCCACGGATTTGCACTCAATTCTGCAGAACCGTCACGTTCAAAACCTGATTGTGTGCGGCGTCACCACCGAGGTCTGTGTCCACACAACAGTGCGCGAGGCCAATGACCGTGGTTACCGGTGTCTGGTGCCCGGGGACTGTTGCGGCTCCTACTTTCCCGAGTTCCACGAAGTTGGACTGCGGATGATCAAGGCACAGGGCGGAATCTTCGGCTGGGTTACGGACTCGGCCCGCGTTTTGGCTGCCATTGCGTGAGGCCCTTGATTACTCAAATGAACTACTGAAACTACTGGAAAGAGGAAGGAACAATGAGCACAACAGCGACTGCGGCGAAACCGAGTCTCTGGACACCCGGAGACTGGAACGCCTTTTTCGGTTTTGGAACGAATATTCTGGTCAACCTTTTGGTGTTGACCGGCCTTTTGCGTTTCGTATTGAAGATGCCCGACCATTTGGTTTTCGGGCGTATTCTTCCGGCGACGGGGCTGATGCTCTGTCTCAGTACGCTTTACTACGCGCGCCTGGCCTACAAGCTGGCGGCCAGCACGGGCCGCTCGGATGTATGCGCCTTGCCGTCGGGTATTAGCGTGCCCCACATGTTCGTCGTGACCTTCGTGATCATGCTGCCGATTGCCAGCAAGACAGGGGATCCCATCAAGGGGTGGGAAGCCGGATTGACGTGGGTCTTCATTCAGAGCTTTGTCTTGATGGTCGGAGGTTTCGTCGCACCCGTCATTCGTAAGATAACGCCAAGGGCGGCGCTGCTTGGCACCTTGGCCGGCGTCTCTATCGCCTTCATCTCCATGCGCCCTGCCCTCGAAATGTTCATGACGCCTGTCATTGGCATCGTCTGTTTCGCGGTTATCCTTGCCAGTTGGTTCGGTGGCGTGCGCTACTTCCGCGGTGTTCCGGCGGGTTTGGTAGCGATTGCCGTCGGAACCATTATCGCCTGGGGATCGAGCGCCCTCGGCCTCGACTATGGCGGCATGAGTCTCGCCAAGGTAAGAGACTCTTTTCAGAATTTCGGTTTCGCCGTCCCCGTTCCGGCGGTAAGACACGTCTTCTCCGGCTTTCAATTTCTTGGCGTCATTCTGGTCACGGCGATTCCGTTCGGTATCTATGACCTTGTCGAGGCCATCGACAACGTCGAGAGTGCTGCCGTCGCTGGCGACAGTTTTCCAACCACTCGCGTTCTCACGGCCGACGGCGTCGTCAGCCTAATTGGATGCTTGATGGGCAATCCCTTTATCAACGCCGTCTATATTGGCCACCCAGGATGGAAGGCCATGGGCGGTCGCATCGGCTATTCCGCCGCGACCGGCGTAGCCGTCATCGTGCTGTCGTGGTTCGGAATCATCTCACTGATGGTGTCCGTTATTCCAGTCGTGGCCATTTCTCCAATCCTCCTATACATCGGGATGCTCATCGGCTCGCAGGCATTTCAGGAGTCACCGAAGAGCCACGCACCGGCCATTATTCTCGCCCTCACACCGCACGTGGCGGCCTGGGGCAAGCTGCAAATCGACAACTCTCTCGCTGCCGCGGGGACCAGCGCGGCCGCGGTCGGGCTGGACAAGCTAGGACAGCTCGGTGTACTCTATCATGGTCTGGCGGTGCTGGGAGGTGGTTCCATCCTTGCCGGACTAATCCTCGGCGCCATAGGCGTGTTCATCATCGATCGCAATTTCAAAAAGGCCGCGGCGTTTTCCTTCGCGGGTGCGACGTTGACCTTCTTCGGTTTCATGCACGGCGAAGCCATTGGCATCGGCGAAACGCCGGTGGTTGCCGTCAGCTACCTTGCGGTCGGTGCCATTATGCTCGCCTGTGCCAAGTTCGCCGTCGCAACGTCCAAGCAGGCAGTCCGACGGGAGGAGGAGCCGACCCACGATATCGTCCACTCAGCGCTCGAAGTCGCGAAGTGAGTATTGGCTGCATTGTCAGGGGTAGCCCGTAAGTCCATTGACCACGATTGAGAACGTGGTTCCTTGCTTGTCGATGACGACGACCTTCTTGGTGACGTCGTACGACCAGGTATCTGCACCCGTGACGCCAGTCGGGGCTTGCATAGACTTGACCCTCAACCGGTAGGAAGCGGAGGTGGCGCCAGATACCGTGAGCATGCCGCTGGTCGCGTCGACGTTGATGCCGACATCCTCATAGGCCGTTCCTTCGTCGAGCGGGCGGTGGAAAGTGAAACTGCTCTTGCCTTGCGGGTAGACGAGCACGGTGATTTTACCCGAGGAAGTCGTGTCGCCGTGACCAGTGACCGGTGTCTTGACGTCCATGGGAATGATGGCCCCGGTCTTGATGAAGAGGGGGTATTGAGCCAAGGGGGCGCTGTATTGGGTGGTCGTGCCGCCCGTGTACACTGTGTCTTCATTCCAGTAGTCGATCCAATTCGAGCCGACCGGAAAGCTTACGGATTTGGTGGTGACATCGGTTGTAATGACCGCGGCGAGGAGCTGATCGCCCAGTAGATGCTGTCCTTTGGTTTTGTCGGAGCCGCGAATGATGGACGTGCCGGTCACGTGCGCATCCACGCCGTAACTGAAATTGTAGGATCCCAGCTCGCTATGGAGGGTGGCGAAGTATTGGTAGGTGGTGACCGTCGTCGCGTCCCAGAACCAGGGCAAATGCTGGCTCTGGCCGCCGTTTGCACCACCATTTTCCATCAGCGGGGTCAGCGCGCCGAACTCGGCGTAACGAATGAGGGAGTCCTTGCTTGGCGCATTCACGTAACCGCCGACTTCGACGCCGGGGGCGCCGTAGCCCATCTGCGCGGAGGTATAGATGTCGCTCATCTGCGTCGCGATACCCGAGAAGCCACCGTCGTGATCGCCTACCCACCCCATCGAACACTTCGACACATCCGAGCCGACCCCGCCCTGTGCGGCGCTGTAGGGTCTCACCAGCACGATCCCATTCGAGCTCTTGCTGGTCGTGGTGTCGTAGAAGTCGGCCGACAACCGCTTCTTGAAGTCTGTAGCGGACATCGATCCAGCGGAGGTATTGATAGGATCGCCGATGTAGTCGGCGCCGCGATCGAGCTTCCAGCCATCGATCCCGTTGGCCAATACGCCGCCCAAGAGCCCATTCCACCACGCGGCCGCGGTCAGGTTGGTGATGTCAACGTGAATTCCGGTGCCCTTCCACCAGGTGGCGTTGGTGTTGTTGTTGACGCCGTAATTCTGCGTCTTGACGGTCTGGTATTGCGGAGCATCGGTGTCGACGAAGGCAGTCAGCCACATGATGACCTTGACCCCCTGGGTGTGAAAACCATCGATCATGGCTTGTGGCGACGGATACCGCGTCGTATCCCAGCTCAAGGTGTTGAAGGTTGTTTCCCAGGGGCTATCGATGATGACGGCTCCCACTGGGATCTGGCGGCTGATGTATCCGGCGATCAGCGATTCAGTCGATTGCCGCGTGTTCGTGTTGTCTTCCCACGCCCAGGGTTCGAAGGCCCAGCGGGGCGTGATGGGTGGGGTTGTGCCCGGGGTTATCGAGGGCGCGTCGGTGCTAGCGTCCGTTGCTGTGCCCGCGTCGCTGCCCTGGGCGCCGCCAGTTGCGCGCGCGCCGCCCGCCGCTAAGGTTCCGCCGCCGCCTACAACACCGCCCGTGCCCGGCGCGCCGCCGGTGCGCTGCGTGCCGCCCGTTCCGGTTGTTCCTCCTGCCGGCGTGGCTCCGCCTCCCCCTGGCGTGCCACCCGTGCCTATGGCGCCCCCCGTATTGGGCGTGCCACCAGTCCCCGACGTCCCGCCCGTCGCTGAGCCTCCGCTGGAGCCAGGCCCGATGCCGCCGGTCCCCGTGACGCCACCGCCACCTGGCGCGCCAGAGGTCGCGGTCACTCCACCCGCTGCCGGGCCGCCGCCGCTATTTCCCGAGCCGCCTCCGGACGATGAGGCGGCATCGACTCTCGCAGCTCCGCCACCGGAGGTCCCCGATGAGCAGGCCCCCAGCAAAAGTAGTGCACCAGCAAGAAGATGGAATCGAACAAATGGCCTCATGGCAACAACTCACTTTGTGGTCAGGAGCGTCGTGGGATCCGCCACGGGCGACTCGATGAAAATGTCCTTGAACTCTTCAATCATCGTGGCGTTGTGAACTTGAAAGGCAAGCGGAGCGATCTTGCCGGCGGTTGCATCTTTGAAAAGCACGATTTCAGTTGCCTTGCATGGGGTGGTTCCGGTCTGTTGACAGCAGGCAAATCGCATTGTACCAGCCGCTACGTTCCCCAGCATCTCGCTTTGGGCCCATTGGGCAATGGGCGCTGGGGCGTCAGCATACCGCCTTTCATACATATCTAGGCTCTTGTTACTCATGGTGGCCTCGTTTTCCAAAGGAACTGGCTAGTATCCCGACACGACCGGTGTAATGAGCTTCGGCCAGAGTGGCGCCGGGGCGACACCCTTTCCGTTCGCCTGCACGTCCATCGCGTCGAGATCGACAGCGTCGAGAGTGGTCGCGCCGGGTGCATGAAAGTAGAGGGTGTTCGATCCAGCCTTGAGGGGCAGGGAGGTCGTCGCGCCGTGGACCACGGTCCAAGGCACGGTGTAGCATGGGAATTGGTAGTAGAGCGCCGTCTGGCCGCCCACGGTCGAGGACATCGGGATGCCGTTCACATCAATGAGATGTGGTCGGCACCCAGTGCCGGTACCCGTGTTGTAATTGAGCCCCCCGCACTTTGTGTCTCCATAGACGTCAGCCGGACCACCAGCCGTAAGCGGTCCGCAGTGGTACCACCACGTCACGTCGTAGTTGCCGTCGGCAGGAACAGTGACGGCGTTGAATTGGACGCCACCGCCCTTGTTCTGGCAATTGGTGTAGCTTGTTGTTGAAGTAGCTGGTTCGCACGGGGATCGTCCAAGAATTTGACTTACGACCTTGCCGCCCGAGGAGCAATTCGCCCCCTCCTTCACTCCGTCCGTCGGGCAAGCGGCACCTTCATTTGCGACGCGTTCGACTGGATAGGTCAACGTATTCGCGGTTGACTCGGCCTCGTATCGTACAAAGAAACTCGCGGGCACGTTCGAGCCGCCCCCGCCTGCACTGCTGGTCACCCCAGCATCGACAGCACCGGCGCCACTAGTGGCGCCGCCGACGGCGGTTGAATTTCCACCAGTCCCGGTTGGAATGGTTCGGCCGGCATCCGGGGTTGCACTTCCGCCGTTCGAGCTATTGCCGCCAACTGCGGCCATTACCCCGCCGGAGCCCGATCTGCCGCCGCTTCCATCACCGGCGCCGATCATCGTGCCTCCGGTGCCGCCGCCCGCGGCGCCTGTCCCCGCACCGGCTGTCATGCCACCGCTTGCCGTCGTACCGCCCGTGGTGACGATGGGCCGACTGGCAGTGCCTCCGCTGCCGTTCGTACCACCGGAACCAAGTGGAATGGTCGTGTCGGCGTCATTCTTCGGAGCTGTTCCACTCGACGCCGAGCAGGCCTGCGGGCCGAACGCACAAAGAAGGAATCCATACAGTGCCCTCGTCCTCATTGCCCCACCACCTTGAGCATGACCACGCCGTGACTCGGCACGTTTGCCGTGTACTGCGTGGACATACTGCCGAGATCCTGCTTCGCCCAGAGATCTCGGACTGTCGACGCGCCGGTAAGTCCCAGGTTGGTCCAGGTGACGGTAATGTTGGCGGCGGCGCCGGTGCGATTGAAAAGCGCCACCGCCCGGGTGTTGGTTCCGGATAGCGTCTTCGACCACACCTGCAGATTCGTCGCCGGGGTGGCAACCACGTGCCCTTGCGCCCCCACTGAATCTTGATCGACGGCGATCACGTTGGTGTTGGTCAAGGTGGTCGTTGTGGTAGCGCTCATCGAGCGAATGTCGTTTCCGGCCAAGAGCGGCGCCGCCAGCATCGCCCACATGCTGAAATGCGAGCGATCCTCCTCGGCGGTCATGCCATTGCCGACTTCGAGCATGTCCGGGTCATTCCAGTGCCCCGGCCCAGCATACGAGGACAGCGCCGCGTCTTGATCGATGAGCGACG
>Ga0182027_10014887_pt1 | contig 10739 bp, 13 predicted proteins | sample 712E1DmetaG_FD_121300 | JGI IMG/M metagenome (GOLD analysis project Ga0182027, IMG submission 121300) | Permafrost microbial communities from Stordalen Mire, Sweden - 712E1D metaG (Illumina Assembly) | ecosystem: Environmental > Terrestrial > Soil > Wetlands > Permafrost | place: Sweden...
GCGGCTTCAAACTTTTCCAGTGCGCCGACGAGGTCGCCCTGGTGGTAGAGCTTTGAACCCTGGCTCAGCAACTCTTGGGCCTGCGCCTTGGCCTGCGGATCGGGAGTCAGCGGCGTGGCCTGCGCCAGAATCGCAAGCAGGACAAGGGAGGTCGTACACATGGTCATAGCTCCTCAATCAGGGGGGAATCTGCGCGTGGAGGTTTACGGGCCGCAGGCAGCTTCGTCTCTGAGGGCGCAACGGGCTTCTTGGGTTGCTTGGCCCCAGGTGAAACGTCGGAATCATCTGCCCAAGGATCTTGCTTCCGCTTTGTACGTTGGTCGTGCTCGCGCAGGAACTTGTCCACATCGAAGGATTCTGTGGCTGGCGACTTCGCCGCACCGACCGGTGCGACGGGCTGCGACCGCTTGGCAACGGGACCCTTGGCCTTGCTTCCCACCAGTGGCGTCGGCTCCGGCGCTGCTACCGCTGGTGGTGGAGGCGCAGGGACTGGCAAGGGCGTGACTGTCGGTCCGGGCGCCGGCTGCGGGAGAATTGCAGCTGGCGGGGTTGGCTTTGGCGCACTCATGGGTGCCGACGAAGCGTCCGTGTCAGTCCGGCGCGCACCAATCAGCAAGTAGGCCCCGAGCAACAAGAGCACGCCGACCGCCACCATGATGGCATGAATAGGCTTGAGCCGATTTCGCGGTGGCACATCAATCGACTCGTCGTCGGCCTTCGACACAGCCTCGTTGGGCCTGCGGCCACCCTGCGGTGCTCGGGCAGAAAGCGGTCGCGCTGGTGTCGTCGGGACCGGTGTTGTGCCGTATGCGATGGTCGCACCGACCGGCGTCACAGACGATACCAGTGCCGGTGCCGGTGTTACATCGGCGGGAGGGCTGAACGCAGCGGCCTCGAAAGCGCGGGAGAACTCTCGCATCGACGAGAAGCGTCCCGCCGGCTGCTTGCTCAGCGCCCTCCGAAGGACTGTCTCGACAGCCGGTGGCAGCCCCGGCACTCGTGGCGCCAGCGGATGTGGGTCCAAATTGATGATCTGGTAAAGGATCGCAGCCACCTCGTCAGCCACAAACGGGCCGCGCCCAAGCAGCATTTCCCAGGCTATGCAGGCCAGCGCCCACTGGTCAGTGCGGTGATCGACTTCTTCGACCATGCCAGTGGCTTGCTCGGGTGACATATAGTTCGGCGTGCCCATGACGGCCGACGCGTTCGTCAGTTGCGTGCGAGCCGCCTTCATCTTGGAAATGCCGAAGTCGAGCACCTTTACGAAATCAGGCTCGCCCGGAATTTGCACCAGGAAGATGTTCCCAGGTTTGAGATCGCGGTGGACGACGCCTTGGCCGTGGGCAGCACTCAGCGCCGAGGCGACCTGCTTGACCACGTGGGCAACCGTCTCGATGGGCATGCGGGCCACCCGGCGCAGGCGGTGGTCGAGGTCTTCGCCTTCGAGATACTCCATCACGAGGTAGGGCTCGCCGGATTCGGCCTGTCCGAAGTCCACGACGCTCACCAGGTGAGGATGCCCGAGGCGTGATGTGATCTCGGCTTCGCGATGGAAGCGCGCCAGGGCCTCGCGATTGGCAGCCAGGTCGCGCGCCATCAGCTTGACAGCAACGCGCTTGTTGAGACGAAGCTGCACCGCCTCGTACACCGCGCCCATACCGCCTTCACCGATAAGACCAGTGATGCGGTACACGCCCCCGAGCACGGCTCCCACAAGTGCATCCATGCGAGGCTCAGGCGGCACGGTCAATTTCTCCTACCGCTGGAACCCCAGAGGTTCTTTGCGTGGTTGCCAGCCTATGCCTGCGCTCCGACATGACTTCGCAAGAACCCTACATCATCAGGATCTTCCATCGACATGATACGTCGTTTCCATGGAGGCAGCGGGACAAAAGGCTGTTGCAGTCGGTCGGCCGGCCTCCAGCACTTGGTGGACATCGAACACGGCCGCACGAATCCTACGGTGACATCGCTGGTAGGCATCGCGCGCGCGCTCGGTGTGAAGATACGCGACATCTTCGAAGGGGTCTGACTTCTGGCCACGCTGACTGGTCAGCGAAAAATGTTCCCTAGGCGGTGGTGTTGCGAAGACCCACCCGGTTGGCGACACCACTATTATGTTCCGGACGCAATCGACAGTGTCAAGGTGCAATGCTACCGCTCGGAGCGTGCGGATTCGAGAATCACATCCAGCTCGTGTGCCACGTCGTTGGCGATTTCAAGGAGCTTCGCTCGCTTGGCGGCAATGGCCAGGTCCTCCTGTCTGAACACAATGTGCCAGCCTGCTGTCAACTTCTGCTGGGTCGTCTCGAATTCAGCCCGAAGACGCTTCACATAGTCCTCTGCGAGAAGCTTCACCTGCGAGAGGTGTGCGGAAGGCAGCCGTGGCTCCCGCTTCTCCACCTCCATGAGATAGGCGGTGGTGGCGAAGCATTGCTTCTTTGGATCGCCATTCTTGAACCTGATCAAGGCCCTGCCGCCGCCGGAAGCGGGAGCTGCCTTGGACTTGATCGACAGCATCGTCCCAGCGCTATCGCGCACCAGGTCTGCATGTGATTCCAGTCGCTGCCACAGGTCACGATAGATCGGCTGCCAGTCAGCTGGTGCGCCATTGATGAAGTCGTCGATGGACAGATTCGCCCTCGCATGCGCACCCGCAGCTTCGCCATGGCTCTTGCTGTCCACGAGCAGGCGGCCGCCACAAGACGCAATCTGCACCGACGTCAACGTAATCGTGAGTTCTTCTTTCACAGCGGCGCATAGCTGTCTGAGTTTTTCAAGGTCCACGGGCCTTGTGGCGGTCTCGGCGCGTGTGGCTACCGCACCCTCACCCACGGCTAGTTGCACCTCGACGGCTCCGAGCAGAACCTGCGCCGGTAGCAGTGCAATTGTCCTAGCCAATTCGGCAGGCACGAAGTCAGATGCAATCACCAGACGCAGGTCGCCGTCCCCAGCCCTCTTGCAGGCGTTCTTGAATATCTCCTTCCATTTCTCACCGAGTGCGCGGCTCGCCTCCCGCTCGAAAGCGCCTGGTCCCTCGCGTTCCTCCCAGTACTCACTCGCCCTTTTTCGCAAAGTTGAATCGTCGCTTGCGGCTGCGAGAACGACTGCGCCAAGAGACTCGCGGATCACCTGCGACGAATATTCGAGTACCTGCCCGACCACTTCCCGTCGGCTCTCTCGATTGCGAGCCAGCTTGCACTCGACCACAACCAGGCGGTCCTCGGTCATGCCACCGTCGTCCTCGTCGGGCCAGGATTCCAGCAGCAGCAGGTCGGTGGCAGCACCGATGATCCCTCGTGTCATGACGAGGTATCGTGGGGTTAACTCGTCGTTGGTGCTCCACTCCCGCCACGGCAGGACCTCAGGGTGGTACTCGATCAGGCGCCGAAGGGCTTCTTCCTTGGTCGGCGGTTTGTCGGGACCAAACAGAAACCGGGCAGCCTCTGGTGGAATCTGATCTGCGTCGTCGAAGTCCACCTGGTTCGCGTCGAAGAGCTTTCCGTCGCTGTACCAAAGCACCTGCGCCATGGGTGATCCTTATGACATGCACGGGGGCCAGCAGAGGGGTACCTGTGTGCGCCCGACATGGGCCACGCGCGATGACTGCCAACAGGAAACCAACTCCATGGGGCATCGTAGATCGCGCCAAGAAGGCGCGTCAATGAAACACGCACAACCGAGCGTGTTTGTGGAGGGCGAGGTGGGCTAACTCGCTTTCATGTCGGACACCTTCGTCAGTCCGTGGTTGCGGTATGTTGCCGCGAACACGAGACGGCTACGAAGAAAGCAGGGATGGACCCAGGAGGTGCTGGCGGAGAAGGCGGGTCTTGAGGCACGGTATGTTCAGCAAATCGAGGCGGGCAAGACCAACATGACCCTTGCCGTCTTGGTGGACCTGGCAACCGCGCTTGGTGTCCACCCGCGCGTCATGTTGAACGAAGCCGAGATGAAGCCGGCAAGACCAGGGCGACCACCAAAGAGCCGGAGGGCTGCGAAGTAGTCGGGATGTGATGACGTCCGTACCGGACGCATCGTCTGTTGCGGCTGTGGTTGCGGTCTGGGCTTCTCCCCAAAGAGAGGTGGCGCGGGTATTGGCCGACGTAGCCGAACGGACCGCTATGTCCGCGCTCCAAGTCGAGAACACGCAACTGGCCACTTTGGTGGGCGTGTTCAGCCAGTGGCTTCCAACCGGACGCAAAGCACTTTGGTGCCAGATCGCCGGGGCGACTACCCAGATTCCGACGACCAACTGACATGCCAACAAGACGCACTTCGAGCACGTTGACTATCTCCTGCCGGTGCTCCTGATCCGATCCTTGCCCGCCAATAGCAGTCGTCGCACAACCCTGCAGGTCTCGTCCCGGATCTTGTCGATCTGCCTCCGCAGCGACGAGGCCCCAAGCCGCAAGTGTCCGTCGACGCGAAGTTGGTAACCAACGAGGCCGAACACTGGGGCACCGCTGGGATGGTCCGTGAAGCGGTACGGACCACGGGACTTCTCGCTGGAGAATTCCTTGCCATATTGGACATTCGGCCTCGGCTCGTGAATCGGCACTTGGAGGGCCTTCATGGCAGCCAGGTACTTCTGCATGCCGGCCTCCGCTACCTCTTTCGACGTGCACATCAGCGCCATGTCGTCGCTGTATCGAAGATAGAGCTGCTTCGACCTGTCTGCCCGATTGGTGACCGCCACATCAGCATCGCCAGCCCTCCTGGTCAAATTGACCAGGATCCGAATGGCCGCCCACGCGCCCACCGCCGGGCGAGCGGAAAACGCAGGAAGCGGAAGAGTGGTTGAACGGCGCGGCGGTCCTCATCGGCTCGCGACGGGGCTGATTGTGCCCTGGGCGACAAAGATGCACCCTTGCCGCCACGCTCGCCGTCCCTGCACCCACGCCAGCACTTGCCAGAAGGGCACCACGGCGACACACCAGCGCAGGGCCAGCCCTGGGCGGAAGGGTTCTTTGACGCGAAGAAATCTGCTTCCCGTTTTGACGAGTCGCGACGCTCAGGTCAAGGCCGCACGAATGCGCCACAGAAGCCACTGGCCAGGCTCAGCTCGCTGTCGAGCGTGGGAGCGCTCGCCTGCAAATTCGTGGGAGCGCTCGCCTGCAAATTCGTGGGAGCGCTCGCCTGCAAATTCGTGGGAGCGCTCGCCTGCAAATTCGTGGGAGCGCTCGCCTGCAAGTTAGCGGGAGGCGCATGGCACCAGCGGCCGTATCCGTAGCTCACCAGCCCGAGGCTCACCAGCCCGACGGCCACTCGTGTGCCCCACGGTCGCGCCCACGCAGGCAAGCAAGACAGAAGCCTTCGCGCCAGCAAGACGCCGAGGCAGATCAAGAGGCTGCAGAGCAGGAGAGCGAATATCAGGACCACCAAGAACTTGACTGCTCTAAACAGTGGAGAAACTTCTGGAGACACCCAATGAAGCCTGACCAATTGAAGGATTGTCCTCTCTGCGGCCTTGTGGGGCTCCTTCACAATGCTGTTGGAGCCTTCCTTCGGGACCTCGCGGGTCTTGTTGGCCTCGCGGGTCTTGTCGGCCTCGCGGGTCTTGTCGGCCTCGCGGGCCTTGTCGGCCTCGCGGATCTTGGCAGCGATCTCGCGCTCTTCGGCAATGCGAGAAGCGCAGTAGCCCGCTGCGATGCCATGGTCCTCGGACGCAAGTTGGGCGGCCTTGGCCTGAGCCTCCGCCGCCGATTTCGGATTTCCCTGCCACAACTCCACTCGGCTCAGTTCAATCCACGGTCGAGCGTCCCTGGGATCGAGCCTGGCGGCCCGCCGCAGAGCGTCTCTGGCGTCATCAATATACTGCTTGTCGGAGAGCAAGCGTCCGAGGTTGGTAAGCGCGACTGCGTTCTTGGGGTCCAGACGCACCGCCCGCCGTGCCTCGGCCAGGGCGTTGTAGATGTCCCCCGTCTTGCGCAGGGCCACGCTTAGCAAGTAGGCCGGCCGGGCGTCATTGGGCGCCAATCCTTCGACATTCTTCAAAGTGTCTATCGCGCCCTTGATATCTCCGGCCGACAGCAGACTCTCACCATGCTCCAGCGCGGCCTGGAGCGCTCCGCCATCCTGTTTTCCTGGCACGATCGGCCCACCCACCAACAGTAGGAACGCCACTAGGTCGGCAGCAGAGAAGGCCATGCCGCCAAGACTCCGATGCCGAACAAATCTACGTCAAGCAAATTCCGGCGCTAGCCGAACTTCCGCAGTTCGAGTCCATAGGAAACAAGCTAGACCCACGGCTGACGCCGGACCACTTGGCCGCCGAGTTGGCCAGCGCGGCCCAGGGGCCGACCGGCGCCGACAGCGCCTATCTTCGGTGATCGGAGGCGACGGCAGAGTGGTGAAGCAGGCATGTTGCAGTGAGCGTGGCCGCGATGTGTACGCGTCTCGACAAACGGCCATGCCGGTTTTGTGGAAATTGGTTCTGGCCTGACCCACGGGTCCGTAAATGGCGGAGGAATGGCAGCGCAAGCGTAGAACGGAGGCGCAGGCGGCGTGGGGCCGACTACATCTACAGGTCGACGGACTCGGGGGGGCGACCTGGACCCCAGACGGGTACCACGCGGGGCTGGACATCCGTGGCGTCGTCATCGGACGGTACGAAGCTCGTCGCCCTGGCCGACCACATCTGCAACTACGGGAGAAGCTCTACCTCCTCCGTGACTTGCACACTGTTTCCACGGTCGTCGGTACCGGTCCAGGTGACCGATTTCTTCCCGCCACCAGCAAAGTCATCTTCAGCCCCGACCCAATCGGACTCCCGCACCTTCTGGCCGGGCCGCACACGGATCTTCCTGCCACCGCAGGACTTCGAGACCCAATGGGTTCCCTTCGCGTCATACAGGTTTGTGCATCCGGCCTCGACTGTGAAACCGACATTTCCCCCTACCTCGCGAAAGGTCATTCCCCAGTGGAACCAGCGCCTCACATTAGCGTAGGGGGCTGCGGTCGCGCGGACCGATTTGGGGTATTCAAGGACCACCATGGCCTTGCTTCGCTTGAGGCGCGCCCTTGCCTCAAGCGCGTATGCAGAGTTTCCGTACTGTTCGAGAAACGCCTGGTATGCGGCCGCCGTGTTCTCAGCCCTGGCGGTTCGCCAAGCTGCTCGCAGAGATTCCGCCGCCACGCGCGATTGCTCCACCTCCGCGCGGGCTTCCTCGATGGCGGCTGCCCTGTCCTGTCGTTTCTGTGCGTCGGTAGCGTGACTCGACCGCGGAAAGCTATCCAGAAAGTCCGCAAAGGCATCCTTAGTGTTGGTCCGCAAAGCACGTTGCCAGGCGTGCGCTTCGGCTGAGCGACCCAGAGCATCCGCTTGCGGCTTGATTTCCGCCGAGAATTCCGGGCAATCCGAAAGCAGTTGCCCGTACGCGACTGACAGCGTCTCTTCCGCTACCTCTTTCCCGTTCGAGCCAGCCAGACCCTGGAGCAGTTGAATGTCCCACCGACACGCCTGCTCGCGGGTTGCGGGTTCATGGCGGTGGGGAGCGCCGTCGCCCACACTCAGAATCGGCTCGTAGCGGCAGCCTGCTGCCCAGGTCCGTAGCGCCAGCACGGCTACCGATGAGGCGTCGCCCTTCAGACCCAAGATCCTCCCGATTCCCACACACCCTGCGGAGGTCTCCCTGGATTTCTCGTCTTTCGCCACTCCGAGCCCCTTCTGCCGGCCGGTCACGGTGCCATTGGCCTCGCCAGCGCCCGTCTGCTCCGAGCGTTTCGACGTATTCCCGGGGCGGCCGTCAGGAAGGAGAATCGGCCTAACACCTGGAAGAATGATCTCCTCCTCGGCTTGGGCAAGCTTGGCCTCCAAGATCGCGGCTGCCAAGGTCGCCACGCCAGTCGCCAACAGCAACACCGCCGGCCTGAAGAAAGGCATGGGCAGACCTACCGTGGACTCGCGGCCGCATTCGTCGCGCTGCGAACTGTCCTGACAAATCGATGGCTTTCGGGTGCCCTTTTCCAGCCTCGGCCGCCCATGGTAAATGATTGACCGGGCCCCGTGACGACCATGCCACCTTGAGACGACAGCCGGTGCTCGGACGCCGCGGAAAGGGCGAGTTCCAACTCGATGGAGTCGGCTCGGAAGTAGATCTTCCCTTCGCCTGGAAACTTCCGCGGGTCAGCCGTGACCGCAGTTTCCTGCAGGTAGGAAATGTCGATGGGGCACTTCGCGATCGGAGCGTCCTGCGACGGGCTGAGCCGGCACTTCCCCATCATGAAGCTCTGGTCGCGCGGGCTCGGGTTGCGCCCAAACTGCCATACAACCAGACTTGGCGCGACGATGAGGTACTCCTTCTCCTTGCCGTCATCTTTCTGCCAGACTCCACCCCAGGTGCTGGGAATCCGCGCACCTCCTTTCCCTTCCGGGTGGCTTCGCAGCGCGGCGGCGTACATCGCCTCGCTGAGGCGCCTTCTGGCCACATCGGCGTGCGTGCTCGCTGGCCAGGCTTCGAGAAATTTGAAGAAGGCGTCGGGTGTGTTGGCAGCCTCGGCCGCGTCGAAGCGTAGGAAGTCAGCTTGCTCCTGGGCCTCGGTCACGTCCTCGCCTTCTCCATACTGGCTGAGGAAGGCTTCCAGTGCCCCGAGCGTGCGCGCTTGGCGGGCCTGTTGAAAGCGAACGCGCCGTAGGGCACCTTCCAGCCTCGCGCGACACGGTTGCGAGTAGCACTTCCCGAGCGTCTGCTGACAAGCTTCCTCCTGGGCAAGTCCGTCCGCAGCCCGGATCCGAAGATCATCGGAAAAACGCCTGGCTTCTTCGACGAGATTGCCGTCCTGGTATTTCTGGACGAAGGCGTCCAGCGCCTCGGAAGATTGCGCTCCACGGGCCTTGTCGAACTCCACCTGCTGCTCCGCGAGCGCCTCATCGGCTGAACGCGTCGCTGTGGCGGTAGTGGGTTGAGGCCTCGGATGATCGTCGGGGGCTTGTTGTACCAGCGACGGACCGCACGCTGGCAGAACCAACGCCGCGCAGGCGAGCGCGGGCCAGCTGGTGGTGCGGACGATACTTCGTCGGGTCTCATTCATAGTGGCCTCCGTCTGAAGGGCTTGCGCCACTTTTATCACTGTGCCACGCCACGCACAATTCGAGCGTTTCCGCGGAGAGCACAGGAACTCACCGGCCTCGATTGACGTGATGGCGAGACGGGAGGCTTGATCGGGACCCCGCACAGCCGCTGGAATTACGACGACCTCTCCTGTTTGAGAGCACCGGCAGCATGGAAGTATGGCGTCCACGAGCAAGGCACGGCTTGCGAGAATAGCATCCGTCGGCGGTCGGGTGAGTTTCGCGCGGAAGGGGGTTGTTTCCTCCTAGACGGAGGCCGGGGGGGCGCGCGATTGCGCCCCGGCGCGGACGTCGGGGCGCCCAGGTACGCAAAGTGGCTGGCTATACGAGGTTCTGGAACCGCACGCTGCCGAAGTGCAGGTGGCGGGTGTAGCAGGATCGCGGGGCCCGAAGGACGACAAGCGGGACGCCTTTGGACTGGCCGAGCGTACAAGGCGATACGCTCGATTGCGGAGTTCATTTTACAGGCCTCCGTCGGTGGGCATGTACCGTATTCCTCGTGCTCGAAGCTCCGGTCTTCAGCTGTGCCAGCTCTATACCTGCGTGTTCGGCTCTTTCTCCGTCGAACCACGCCGGAAGACGTACATCCGAGTCATCGGCCGCATCTGGCATCGGCGGGGCGTCGCACATCGGAGTCCAGAATTCACCAGGGTCCAGTTGGCCACGAACAACCCGTCGAAGGCCACGCAATCTGGAACCGAGAAGGGCTACGACTGCGCCCGACAGGACCGGCAGCCGACTGGCTTCATCATCATTGGCGGTGCGCTTGTCCCGCACGAAGTTGGTCAGGACAGTGACAGCCTCGGCCGCATGTTCGAGCTGTTCCAGCTCCAATGCGAGGGAACAAACCTTCGTCGCGGATTCGTTGGTGTTGGTCATCATGCTGTCTCCAGCATTTCGTCGGTGTCGATGTCACCTTGATTGGCGGCGCGTTGGAACGTGCCCAAGTCTGTCCCAATGGGCGGCACTGCACCTACCCGTGACTGAGCGACCCGGTTGCGTCTCCGGTTTGGCGGCCCTGTTTCGCCAGCTTCTTCAACATCGCCATCCCGCGCTCCGCCTCGGCGGGCGTCCCACCGGCCAGCTCCAGGTACACCCTGCCACGGCCTTCGTACAGGGTCTCGGTCTCAACGACCCAACGCTCATGCTCAGGCGTGGCCAGCTCGACTTCAGCGGCCAGCTTGTGGACCGCGGCGCTCACTTGGCGATGGTGCGCGCCCTTGGGAAAACGAATCTCAATCTGTGGTTCAGGCGTACCGTATTGGGCCTCGCCTTGCCTGATCGTCATGGTCGCTTGCGGGTTCTTGTTCATGGTCGGCATCGTCTTCCTCTCCTTCTACGGGGCGGACTATTGCTGCTCACTTTTCGCGGCCACAATTCCGGCTTGGTATGCAGCATCGAGCGCTGCGCGCAGTTGCCAAACCGCGAGGTCGTGGAAGTCGAGGGAGTCCGACTTGCGCGTCTCAAGCGTCGGAACCCTGAGATGCTCCTTCGCGATGTCTTCGAGAACCCTGTCGGTCGGCTGTTGGTGCTGGCTCTTCATGCATCACATACACGCTCTTGTTCGCGCCCCCAGCAAGGCCAATAGAACCGATTTCCAACGAATTTTGAGCGGCGAAGAGCCACAACATTACGCGGACTTGGGGCGTCGTCGTTGTGGGGGCGGCAC
>Ga0182027_10014888_pt1 | contig 10738 bp, 14 predicted proteins | sample 712E1DmetaG_FD_121300 | JGI IMG/M metagenome (GOLD analysis project Ga0182027, IMG submission 121300) | Permafrost microbial communities from Stordalen Mire, Sweden - 712E1D metaG (Illumina Assembly) | ecosystem: Environmental > Terrestrial > Soil > Wetlands > Permafrost | place: Sweden...
AAAACTGCACGCTGCTGAATAGCATTAATTTTTCTGGAAGTTTATCGATTATACTATTTGGAAGATTTATCTTTTTAGTATATTTGACCGGTATAAAGACGATTTTTGCCATAATATATAGTAACGGGTCAGGTTTTATAAATTTTTGGAAGCAAAAATTTTTAAATAAGGTTATATGTAACATATTATTATTTTTTTGTATGGTGACTTTATGGACTTTGTACACGATTTACTTTTGAATTACTATTTTTTGACATTTGTTGCCGCATGGGCGACATCTATACTTCTTAAAGCAGGATTACATGCTTGGAAGAAACGAAAAAGGTTTAATTTAAAGGATGGATTCCAGAACGGTGGAATGCCTAGCAGTCATACAACTATTGTAGCTGCATTAACTTTTGGTCTTTTATTTAGGACGGGATTATCTGACTTATTTTTTGTATCAGCTATATTTGCTTCAATAGTTATGAGTGATGCTATAAGAATTAGAAAGAATGTCGGATTGCAAGGAGAGAAACTTAACGAGTTATTGAAGAAATTTGATGAAAAGACAATACGCGTAGTATACGGTCATAGCGGTACTCAAGTATTAGCTGGAATGGTTCTCGGATTTTTTTGCGCATTAATATTTAAGATAATACTATTTTAAGATTTAATTTTTTTCTATCTCTACATTATTGTTAATTTCAGACTATATCGCAATATTGCTTATACTCCTAATTATTATTAATATTTCTTATACGACTTACTTGTACATCAACTGAACGATAGAAGCAGTAATGCTACAAGCACTATTATAATTAGAATTCCTGCTATCTTTACAAATTTTCTTAAGAGCATATGATGTTCTTTTAAATTTCTGAATTCTCTGTATTGCTCAGCTAATTTTTGCTCGAATAATTTATCATACTTATCTTCTTGCTTGTCGACTTCCAATAATCCTTTCTTGTATGCTTCTGTACTTCGGGAAGGGTGATGAATTGCCAGCATCTTCTTAATGATGCGATTTCTTCTTATTTCTTTTTTCTGTATAGCATGGTTATTATTCTTATTCGTATTTTTTTTGCTCATGCTATCTTTATTGGCTATCTATATTAAAAGATTTATCACTACTCTATAAATACTACTCTATTTTATCTATCTTTTGATGTTTAGCGATAACATTATAAATACATATTATAGATAATTCTAAGTTTCATGACTGAATTAAAAAAGAGTTTGGGATTTTGGAGTATATTTTCTATAACTGTGACGGCAATGATAGGTACAGGAATGTTCTTTGGAACAGCTCTTGCCGCAGGTAAAGCAGGCAATGCTTCAATACTTGTATGGATATTTCTCGGGTTTCTAACAGTATATGTAGCAGGATGTTTTGGAGAGTTAACGTCAATGTTTCCAAGTGCTGGAGGAACATATGAATTTGCAAAGCAGACTTACGGAAAAGGCTTGGTATCATTTCTTATAGGCTGGACATCATGGGTTGTCATTAATATGATGAATTCATTATTGATAGTTGCTGCACTTGATTATCTGATACCAACAAATTATGGAGCGATAGTCAAGATCGTGATGGCAGCAGCAATAATCCTTGTGTTGAATGCATTTGCGTACAGGGGTGCTGAAGGCACAAGTGCAGTCCTAGGATTTTTTGCCTTCGTAATCATTGTTGTACTTATTGCAATTATAGGTGTAGGGTTCACGCACATCAATTATGCAAATTATACCCCATTCTTTTCGCTGCCATTCGCAGGATTGTTCGTCGCACTATTTTTTATTATGGAAACATTTTTCGGTTGGGAAAATGCTACATTCATGGCAGAAGAAACTAAAGACGCTGAAAAGACAATTCCTAAAGCCTTGATTGCTGGAGCAGTATTTGTAGTAGTCCTTGGAGTTCTGTTGGCATTTATGATGCTAGGAGTGATACCATGGCATATACTTGCAGGATCTTCAACACCTGTATCTGATTTGACTGCAATATTATTCAACTCATCAATAGTTGTATTTGTAAATATCGGAATAGCATTAGCATTGATAGGATCAGCTGCAGGAGGTTTAATCGGCGGACCAAGACTGCTTCTAGGATTAGCAAGAGACAAACTATTTATCGAGCAGCTTGCTGATGTTCATCCAAAATACCAGACTCCATACAAGGCAATAATATTTCAGACAATAGTTTCAATAATAATAATAATATTCGGATTTGGAGATTATGAATACTTATTAGAGTTGCTCGTTCCTATAGCATTAATGATGTATATAAGCATAATAATGGCTGTACCGATATTGCGGTTCAAGAAACCAAATCATCCAAGACCATTCAAGGTGTGGTTCGGAAAAATAGGACCAACAATAGTATCTTTGATATATATAGCAACAATTGCTATTTGGCTTCTGACGACAAAGAATGCGGAGAATATGTTTAATCTCGGGCTAAGCTTCATATTTTTTGGAATACCGATATTTCTTTTGTTAGTATCGTATTATGATCCTGAATCAATTAAGAGGCTTAATGATTATTTTGCGAAGTTCTCTGTATTTTTCGAGAACATGAGTTTTCCGAAAGAGTTCAAGAAAGAATTATTAGGATATTTCAGGGATGATTTTGCTGAAAAGACCATTCTGGATTATGGTGCAGGTGTTGGAACTTTGACGTTATACCTTGCAGATATGGTCGGGCCAAAAGGCAAGATATATGCAACAGACCTAAGTCGAAATAACATTGATATATTAATTAAGCGTGCATATAAAGGCGGGTATAAAAATATAGAAATAATACACGATGAACATCAAGTAAACAGAGTTCATCCAAATGTCAAGAATGTAGATGCAGTATTTAGCGTGGGAATGTTAGGATATATCCAGAATGTTAGCAAGGTTCTGAAGGAATTATATAAGATTCTTCCACGTAATGGAAAAATATGTATGGTAGAATATGTGGATTATTTCTGGATAATACCGAATGTAAAGTGGCTTAGCAGTACTGAACAGATAGAGAAAGTCTTCAAGGAAGCGGGATTCAGTGTTCACGTGCAGCGCAAGAGAAGACTGTTCTGGAAATACGTAATAATCTATGGAATAAAAACTACAGAGACTGTGCCGTATATATGAGAATGTTGTTATTAGAATATTATCTAAATTATTAGAATAGAAATTCTTTTATCTAATATTTCTTCAGATAATCCTTCAATTTTCCAAAAGCAAGTCCTCGCATGCTTATCTCATTTTTGTCAGATGTTTCCATCTCGCCCATGACTTCATCATATCCTTCCGGCATGAATATCGCATCCCATCCAAAGTTGGATCTTCTAGGGCTTACTATCTTTCCTTTAACGATGCCTTGGAAATATTTTATTTTTCCACGAGAATAATATCCTACAAGGGTCCTGGCTTCCGCCTTGTCATTTTTCAGTTTTATAGTAAGATTATACAGTCCTTCATTTCCTATCGTCTGAAGAAACCATTTTATCAATGGTCCTGGCAATCCTTTAAGGCATTCAAGATATAATGATGTATCCTCAACGATGATTGCTCCGGAATTCTGTTTTCTTGCCTCAAGCAATTTGTGTTCTATGATTTTCTTTGCATCCAGTTCCTGGATTTCGTCTAAATCTATCTTCAATTGCTTAACATATGGGATTATCTGTTGCACTTCCAAAAATTTGTTGTCGTTGCCTGTAATGAAATATAATTTGGGATTATTATTTTTGCCAAGTTTTGAATAAACATTGCTCTTTTTAAGATGCTTTATATCTCCAAAATATTCTATTGCACAATCCTTGCAGTACCAGTCGCTTGAGCCTTTTATAGAATATTTTGCGACATTACCGCACATTGTGCATTTTTTCTCGAGAATCTTCTCATTCTTTAATTTTGTCAATTCTTTCTTTACTTCTCGCTTCAATGATAGTTTCTTGTCTAGTCTTTCCTGCTCCTGTAATTTTTTCAATGATTCTTTAAGGCCCATTTTTAGTTCATTAGATTTTTTAAAATAATATTTTTACGTCGTTATCTTCAATCCGTTGTCTTTGACGAGGCCGGATGCTATCCCTTGGCCGACATAATAACTGTTTTGGCTCATGACGCCAGTTATGCTTTCTATGAATGTCTTGTCTTTCGAGAATTCTTTTGTTGTTACAGTTGTATTTAGTTTATGTTCTATATATGTAATGGCTTCTTCTTTACCGCCAAGTTCATCGACTAATCCGTTGTCTTTTCCTTCGGCTCCAAGATATATTTCACCATTGGCTAATTTTGTTACACTATCGATGGACATGTTTCTGTTCTGTGCAACTGCTTCAATAAAATAATCGTGTATCTTGTCCAGTTTTTCTTGCATTAGCGCTTCTTCAGCCGACGATAATGGTTTGTATGGCGTGCCTGCATCCTTGTATTCTCCTGAGACAAGTCTTTGATATGTTACATTGTATTTATTCATCAATCCGTACCATTCAAGGTATGAACCGATGACTCCGATTGATCCGACAATACTCATCCTGTTAGCAACAATATGATTTGTCGAAGAGGCTATCCAGTAAGCTCCTGATGCTCCAGTTTCCCTCACCCATGCTACCGTCGTGATATTCTTTTCGTTCAATGATTTTATTTCCTGCGCGATTTCATCAGATGCTACGGCACTTCCTCCAGGACTGTCAATTTCAAATATCACTGCCTTTATGTTGGCATCATTTTTGACTTTTTCAATTGTATTTATTATATCTGGCGAGCTTGCTGTATCTGCACTGAATAGTCCTCCACCAGATTCGCTTGTTATTTCTCCTTTTACACTTATTATTGCAGTATTGTATCCTGTTAAAGTTGCATCGCTATTATTGAAGAACAATGCGATTATTGCACTGAATATCAATAATACTATTAGTATCTTTACCATAGTCCAGATTCTTTTTTTATTTACATTAACTTTGTCATCTTGTGAATTTTTCATATATTACACCCCGAAATCCTCTAATAAACTTTATCACATATTTATTCATTCTAAATTTTTTCAAACCTTGTCTAATTTAAACTCTTTAGCATAATTTTTACCAGCATATTTATCCGACTCTTCAAACACAGTTTTTGTAGATGATATCTTCTCCAAGAATCTTTCTTTGTAGAATGCCAAGTATATCGGCTCAACAAACCAGAATATATAAAATGGAAAGAACGGTAACACATAACAGTTCCTAAGTAACGCGCGCCACATATTGATACTTTCATCTTTATCTTTTGTAGAGATTACTTTAATTTTCAATAACATTTTTCCTGGAGTCTGGCCAAGATAATAGTCGAAGAAAGTAAAGTACAATAATGCTAGAATTGATATGATAAATATTGCCCAATACGCGTCCGTGGGTACTATGATATTATTCGAACTAAAGCTTTGGGCTATTGATATTCCACTGAAGTATTTAATGAATACTCCTCTGAATGGATAGATTATGACTATATTGATTATCAACAAGTCTATTATGAATGCAAACATCCTCTTCCAAAAATTCACAGTATTATCCATATCATCCTCACTATTAATAACGAAAATAGTTGACCTTTAAAAATTTTGTTTGATAAAGTTTGTTAAATATGTAAATCACAAGCTATATAAAGACGTTCTTATTCTTGAACGAGATGGCAGATAATGAAGAGCATGCACCACAAGAAGGAGAAAATCCGGAAGAGTTCTTTAGAGTAAGGACTCCAAGAGACAAGGAAGTATTAGGAATTCTCGAGCAAAGATTAGGCGGCTCAAGATGCAGAGTCAGATGCTTAGACGGAAAAACAAGAAACTGTAGAATACCTGGACGATTGAAGAGAAAACTTTGGGTAAGAGATAATGACGTAGTATTGATTGAACCTTGGGAATTTGATGGAGACGCAAAAGGCGACATAATATTCAAATACAAGCCAAATCAGGTAATGTGGCTGAAGAAAAACGGTTACTTGGATAAATTACAGGACATGGACGAGTTCTAGATATAGGTTTTTTAGATTGTTGTTGAATTGTTTTTATCCTCAAGTGATAAACTTTATTAATAATTCCGGTATTCTTTTTTTATGACACTTAATCTTATAATCATGCAGGATGATATCATATCTGCAGAAATGTTAATAGAAAATGAAAGGATAAATCTTTTCAATTCGGATTCTTTGTTTAGAGGCGCTGTATATACTATGTTGTCTGCTCAGGAAAAATATACGAATCAAATTGTGATGTATGCTAAGTTATTGAAGCAAGGCCTCGACAATCCTGATGCGATTCTACATAATCGTAAAGCAGTAGCAGAAATAATCAGAAGAGAGAAAAAATATCTTAGTCTGATTAATTTATCTAAATGGTGGCAAGATACATATATTGCTAATGATATTCTAGATGATATTAAAAATGGACGAAAACAAGAATTCGAAATTAGGAACAGGATTGCAGAACATAAAAAAGCCACTGGATTAAATTATAAAGGCGCTTCTTTGTTCTTGAATTTGTGCTTATATCTGAATGTTGTAGCTATAGATAGCTGGACGTTAAGAGCATTAGTTGCTGAAGATTATCCTATAAAGGCATACAAGGCTCCGGAAGAAAGTGTAAAAAATTTTAAACATGTATATATCGGAAAAGGATTGTATAGAGATAGGGGTGTAACAGTACGGAAAGAGTATGAATTATATGAACAGTTTTTCAGAGAATTGACGGGCAATTATAATTCCCTACATAATTTTAATTTCACCCCATTTGAATTCAGGCAGATACTTTGGGTAAAACGCTCTACTTGGGGTAAAGAGTTCGGTAATGATTCAAAACAGTATGAAATAGAATTCATATAGGAATAATTTTTTATTTTTTTTGTGAGAGAATGTTTTTCGTTCATTTCTTAACCGTTGATTTTCTTTCATCTCGGATTATTAGTATTATCCAATATACTACTCCTATACATATAAGAGTATCTGCAACATTGAATACGGGCCAGATTTTGAAGTTGATAAAATCAATAACACTTCCATACGTAATCCTGTCTATAAGATTTCCAACAATACCAGATATTATCGTGATAAAGGATAATTTTGGTATAAATTTATGAAAGTAAATTAGCAAGATTAAAGCTATGATTGATATTATTATTAATATGAGATTCACATTTTGCAGAAGGCTGAATCCAGATCCGGTATTTGTCAAGTATGTAAATGCGAATATTCCATAATCTTTTGATATCTTGACGTTGGACGCCCAAATCTTTGTAACCCTGTCGAGCAATATTAATATTAGGAATATGAATATTAAATAATATCCTTTTATCTTGACAGTTTTAGACTTGAATTTTCTAGAAGACTTTTTAGCAATCATCTTAACCATCTAATACCATTTTTTTGTCGTCTTTAATTGTTCCCTTTCAGCTATTGATTCCAAATTTTTTAATCTCTGGCTTATAGCATCCATCTCGGATTTTATTGCATCAAGCTTTAATGATATCATCTGAATATCGCGGCTTAAGTCTTGCCCTTGAGGAACTGGTTGCTGCATTGATGATTGCCCGAATGAATTTGAATTCATGGATGAATAATCCATCGACGAAGGATTTAGGTTATGTTCTTTGCCAAAATCCATTCCTTGAGTCGTGGATGGACTCATTGTGTCTGCTTCCATCTTGCCTATATCAAAACTAGACGCATCGGAACCTAGGCCTGAATCGCTTTTTTTTCTTAAAAAATCCATGAATCCCATTCTTTTTACCTCTTGAATTAAGACGAGTTTGTATTGCTATTGTTCGTTACCTTATTATTTGTTGCTGTATTTATCAAAGATTGTGGTACATATTTGATTGCCTTGAATAATGCGGTATTCTCATAAACTTTTATATTATCGTTTTTCAATTGAGTAAGGAATTCTCCAATATTGCTTGGATTAAAAACTGTCGTTAAATAATATGAAAGTATATAGCCTTTGACTCCTTCGTCTGTCGCTGACAAACTCTTTAGGACATCATTTACATTAGCACCGTTCTTGCTGGCAATTATGCTTGCGAGTTCAAGTCTTGCATTATCGCTTAACATGACTCTTTTTATTTCGTCTCCAGTCAAATTGATATTTTGGTCAGATATATTATATAATTTTATATCGTCAAAAGATTTCAATTCTACTATGAAAACCTTATAATAATTCGTTCCTAACGTCGATATTTGACCTTTATCATAAAGTGCTTGAGCATTTGTCAAATTTTTTTTGGTCATAGAACTGAATTCTTTCGTCTTAGGATTGAACGTGACTCCAGCAAGGAAGACTTCAGTATTAGCGGTTGTGTTTGTTTGTTGTACTATTACCATGCTTGTGCTGTTCCCGAAATTATTCTTGAAATTATTCGCATCTTTAACGACCAAGTACCCTGTAAATAATCCGCCAACAACAACGAGTAATAAGACGAGTAAAAATAGTTTGAAGAAGAATCCGAACAAGAATAAAAATTTCTTGAGCCAGAACAGTATCAAGAAAATGACTACTATCAATATAACCAAAGTTACAATCTCAATCATGACTCACCTATAATATCAAGTACATATTCAATTAATCATCTGAAACGATTAATAGTTCTAATTATAAACAATTATTTGGTCACTATTTAAAGTTTATGACTGAAATCTGGAAAAAACTTGTAGGGTTGGCAGTAGTTTAGTTATTTATGATTCATAAAAATAATAAAATATATAAACCACTAGTAAGTTAATACACATATGACTGAAACATTACATCCAGCAGTACCTACAGAAATAGTTGAAAATATTGATGAATTACTTAAGGATATGCGTATAGATTTGGGTTTCAAGAAATTTGATAAACAAACAAGTCATCAGATATATCAAGGAATATCTATACTATATTTTTTTGAATTAGGAAGTAATATTCATAATACTATTTCAAAAACGGTGTCAGAGGGTTTTTATTACGGGTTGATTAAACAGCTACAAACAGCAAACTTAATTGAATCAAAACCGAAAAATTATGATGAATTAAAAGCCACTTTTCAAAATCTCTTCTCAGAAACATCAAAATATTTAACAGATAGAATTTAATTCATTTAAATATTATATTTTCTTAAAAAATGTCAATACTATATTTTATTATAACATTTTATAAAATAAGAAAAATATCCCTGCATATAACTAAAATAATTGTAGCCCCGCCCGTTTTTTCCTGAATAATCAATCACAATATTTATAAATACTCTTCTTTTTCTTTTAGAGATTAAGGAAAGCGTTGGTTGATGGTATATGTGCTGTACTACACTTTCTAGATGTACTAAAATGATGGGTACGAAGAATATTTCAAAAAATGTATCGATTGCTAAATCTGATGGTGTAGTCAGGACGAATAAGCAAAAAATATTGTTGCCTACTTTGAAAGAGAATCAAAGATATGTTGTTTACAAGGTTATTGCAAAAGATAAGCTTTCAAATTTTGGATCTATCCATAATAATATTATATCGCAATGTAACGTCATGTTGGGATTGTTTGACGGTGCAAAAGCTGGATTGATAAGTGCAAAATACAATGCCGAGAAGATGACTGGAGTCATTCGAGTAAATAATACTTGCGTTGACAAATTAAAGGTATGTTTTGGATTGATTAAAGATATTGATGGTCAGAATGTTACTGTTGATTGCTCTTATGTTTCAGGAATGCTCCATAAAGCGATAGACAAGATGGACGCTTAAATTATATGGTCGATAATAATACCTACGATAATACCTATTTTCATAATTAAAAATTAGATTTAACCGAGGTGGTTGAAATGACTGATGTACAACCTTTACAGCATCAAATGATGGGATATGATAGGGCAATAACTATGTTCAGCCCAGACGGCAGATTACTACAAGTAGAATATGCTAAAAAGACAGTAAGACAAGGATCTACTGCAATTGGAATGGTATGCAAGGATGGTGTTCTTCTCGTAACTGATAAAAGACTTGTCGACAAATTGATTGTAGCTGATAGTCTTGAAAAGATATGGCAAGTAGACGATCATATAGCAATTACCGGTGCAGGAATATTATCCGATGCAAGAATTCTAGTCGATAGGGCAAGAGTAAAAGCTCAAGAGCATAGAGTAGTATATGATGGTCCAATAGATGTCATAACAATAGTTAAGGATATCGCTGATCTTGCTCAGATGTGCACCCAGAGTGGTGGATTGAGGCCATTCGGCGTTTCATTATTGATAGCAGGTGCTGACGAGGATGCGGTAAAATTATTTGAAACTGATCCAACTGGAATTTATTTCCAATACAAGGCAACAGCAATCGGTGAAGGAGAGATTGAAGTTAAAAATATTTTACTAAAAGAATATAAGGAATCAATGACTATAGATGAAGGATTAAAATTAGCATTAAGTGCATTGAAGCGAGTAATCAACGATGGATTTGAAAGCGATAGGATAGATTGCGTATATATAACTTCTGAAAAAAAGAATTATGAGAAAATGCCTAAAGACAAGATTGCAAAAATTCTTGCAACATTAGAATCAAAGAAGAAATAAAGGATGGTGAATAAATGGTAAAGTCACAGAATTTTAACAAGAGAAGCCCTGAAGTTGAGCGATTGCACATCAATCTCGCAAAATTCAATAAAAACGGAAGAAAATTCGAAATCGTTGTCGATCCAGATAATGCAGTATTATTCAAGGAAGGAAAGATAGAAGATATTCGTGATGTTCTAGTCGCTGAAAGAATATTTGAAGATGTACAGAAAGGT
>Ga0182027_10014889_pt1 | contig 10737 bp, 15 predicted proteins | sample 712E1DmetaG_FD_121300 | JGI IMG/M metagenome (GOLD analysis project Ga0182027, IMG submission 121300) | Permafrost microbial communities from Stordalen Mire, Sweden - 712E1D metaG (Illumina Assembly) | ecosystem: Environmental > Terrestrial > Soil > Wetlands > Permafrost | place: Sweden...
ATTCCGAGTATTACTCCGACTGCTGTTGCAACCGATGTTGGAAATTTTTCTTTAAAGATTCCTTTTGTTAATACTATAAAGAACCAGAAATATATTATAGCGTCAATAAATGGTGCATATTGTAGATATGTTGCACCAAGATTTAATCCTTTAAATGGTTGTAATACATTATCTAAAATATTATTGCTAGCTCCAAATACGAACGGAGTAACTATTGCAAATAAGAAAATCAAGCTAAGTAACAGCACATTATTCTTCTTCATTAACTACACCTGAACTTTATTCGATTATCCACAATACCAGTATATAAATGTTTTGAAAATCCGTGCTGGATTTTCAAAGCCCAAAAAATTTTGTATTTTTTGATGTTTTGAAATTTTGTGCTGGAACTAATTGGAGAATTATTCTAACAATTATGGATAGCATGCTCTCATAGATTCGAGTAATTTATTATCGAAACCTCAATTAATTTTAAAAATAAAAATATTTAGAAAAATAAAATTAAAAAAATATTTATGCTGGACATCCGCTTCCAGTTATTGTTTTTAAGAATGGTATTGCATTGCAAACATTTGGTGCAATTATATCCCAAATGAATGGTGCTGCGATCACGAGTGCGCCTATAATTAGTACGTGTGGCCAATTTTCTCCAACTCGACCAGCAACAGCTGCAGCAGCCTTAATCTTAACAATAGCAATAAGTCCAATTACAACTCTAACAGCTATTACAATCCATAAAGTATTTGCAGTTCCAAGCATTGATTCCACTAATGGAACATTCATGCTAATAAATATGAATACAAGCATTGTAGGAATAGCATGTAGTCCATGTTTTAACCAACCCATTCCAGCTTCATCTTGATTAATAAATATCATTTCTAAGAATGCTAAAATTAAACCCATTATGATAACAGGCACAATTACGATGCTACCAGCGGCCATTTATAATCACCTTTTTTTACTGTAATAAGTATATTCTAGAACTGTTTATATAAAAAGCTTACGGTTTAAATCAAAAATTAGAACTATTTATTCAATTTTTACTTTCTTTCCTAACGCCTGCCCAGGAATAGCTTGTTCAAATACTGCTCTTAATGCACCACTATTACCGTGTATAGTATTTATTTTTCCTACTATATCTTTCTTACCAGTATTATAGATTACTTTTTTTCCAATAAGTTTAGATGCTTTATCTCTAGAATCAACATCTTTTACTGTTACAACTAGATGATTGCTGGTTTGTCCAGTACTGTTTCGACGATAATTAACAATTGTGCCTTCCATGTAGAAAAGAAGATTTGACTCATTTAAAAAGGTTATGGTTGGATGAAAGAAGTTAGTATTGTTACTACTTAGTGGTACAGTTTAGTAAAGTTTATAAATCGTCTTATTTTAATAACCGAATGGACAATAATTTATACACTTTACCGAAGATATATATGTATACTCATAGAATCTTGGACAAGGATGGAAAAATAACAGACAGAGTTGCAACTGGACTAGAAAATGTTCTTCATGCTTATTCTATTTTTATCCCAGTGTATAGTAGAGTACATGAAACCAATCCAAAAAATTTCCTGATAAACAAAGCATTCTTAGTAGGAAGCGCCGTAAGAGAGAATCGTATTGATTCGGATTTAGATTTGATGTTAATAGCTCCACAAATTGATGATTGCTCTGAAAGAGACATTAAAGTGTGGATGTCAGTATTATTCTTTAATAATAAACCTAAAACTTAGGCAGTTGATGTTTTTGTAAGACCTTATGATAGATATCCTGATAGATCAAGTATGGACATAACCGATCAAGTAAAAAAATTATTGAAGCAATACAATGCAAAACTATTAAAAAAGTAATTGTTACAATAAACGTAATTCTTACAATTATTGTTATATTTCTATATCAGATACAATATTACTGGCACAATTAGGCAAGCCATTGATTGTGTTCTTTGAACTTTCACAATTCCAGGTATTATACCTATAGCTGTTGAAGTTATCAGCACTAATAATCCTTTCCATGAAGTCATTATTGTTACAAGAACAGTTACGAATGTGATTATTGATATGACAAGAATTCTATAATTTATTTTAGATATGATTTTAGAGAAAACTTTGCCAAACCATAAAGCTAAAGCTGTCGATATCGCCCCTGCAATCAATGCTGCAATAAGAAATATTATAATAACCATTAATGAAATTTCCGGGATTAGCTTTGCAATTACAATGACTGCACCATTACGTGCTTTATCGACAGTATACAATGCAACCAGGCTTAAGATAAAACTAGAAGTTCCAATGCAACCCATAAGAATCATGAATCCTTTATCACCAAGATCTTTAAAGAATTGAACACTCATCACAGCCGCGATGCTGCTTGAAAGTCCTGGGAAAGTTGATACGATGAATGCAGAAATATTTCCTGCAATGAGACTCAAGAATGTTTTCTTGCCATCAAGTTTAGTGTACGTCTCATTATTCTGTTCTGGAATCTTATTATCATCCTTCAAACTGATTAATAACGTCGCAATGCCGAATAGACCTGAAAGTAGTGGAAACAGAGGATCTTTTAAACCCATACTAAAAATCGTCAAGCCAAGTATTGCACTTATAATAAAGACAAATATTGCCCACAATTTTTTTTCATCACGCCAAAGCATAAATATGCACGAGCCAATGAGTATAATAGCAAAATATCTCTCTATACTGTGATACGTATATTTTGTTATGAAGTATAATATGGGAAATAATATTATCCCCATTATTAATCCAAGAAATGATCCTACAGTAAATAATTTTACAGCCATAAGCCCATTTCCGCGAAGCAAATAACGATGTCCAGGCAAGACTCCTAAAACTGTATTTTCATCAGGCGCTCCAAGAAATATAGAGGGCAATGCATCTAAGTACGTATGCGTAACACCTACGACAATTATGTATACTCCAAGTGCTAAAAAGCTAATTCCTAATTTTTCAGCGATAACACTTCCAAAACTTAAGACTAGAAGAGATATCATATTGATATGGATTCCTGGAGTTAAGCCACTAACAATTCCTGTCAAAGTTCCAAAGATGATTGCGAGAAAAATTTCGAGCAGAATCATACTTTTTTAAAATCTTATAGTCTTATTAAGTGTTTTTAGCAAAATTTCGAAAGAATTCCGAGATAGACAATTATATTGCGATTTATTGAATTATTTGTTATTGGTATGTAATTTTTCTTCTTTATACTCAATCAAAACTTCTAATGCTGCGTTGTACGTCTTGCTATGTATTATCTGTTTTATATTTCTTCATAGTCTTGATTTGCCAGAAGTATTTATATTATTTGTATTGAAATTTGCAAGATATCCTGCACAGAAATGCGGGCCTTGGCTCCTAAAATATTCTTTTATGTCCATACTTTCAGGAATCTCGTTTTTTATATTTGCACTTTCTCCTTTTTTGAATTTAGCAATAATATCAGATAATTCTTGATGTGAATGTCCATTGTACATTTTTTTGGTCCTGTCAAATTCTGGATTATTTTTTTGATAACGATTTTCATGATGAGATATACGTAAAAACTCCGCGTACGCTTTGCTTATGCTAGGATCAGTCACCTTAAGAAAATATAGCATATGGATTGAAACAGGCCCCATTAACACATATCCTTTTAGCATATTAAATTCACACCACTAGTTTATTTAAATGTTTCTATTTTATCATAGTAATATGTGAAGCACTATTAGCGTATTATTTTCAAATTATATCAAAAACGAAAAAATAAAAAAAGAATAATATTTTTCAACATTACCCTTATGGTTGATAGTTTGCATAATCTGCTGGATTTGTCGATATTCCTGCACCTACTTTTGCTGGAACAACGAAATCTTGATCTGTAACAGTAGTTGAATAGCTTGTTGCAGTCATCTCACTTGTTATGTTGCCGGAAGTCATTTTTATGTATAACGGAACATTGTCATTGCTATAACAATATTCAACTGTTCCATCCTTGGTTGTAATGGTGTAACAGTTTGTATTAACTCCTGCAACTATTTTTGTACCTGAGCTTACAACATTGTACGTGTCAATATTATTCTTCACATCATTTTGCGCAGTGTCTGAAGTGCTTGGTGTATAATCTAATTTTTGACACATCCAATTTCCAGTGGCTTTGTTACAGACATCGTACTCATTGTTCATGTAATATGTCTGAACTTCCATACCTGCTGTATTCATATCTATCCTTATCTTGCCACCGGAAATGTATTGCGTCATCTGACTTGACGTTCCCGCGGCAGTAATGTCGTATGTAACTTTGTACTTAACTGCGGCTGCTAGAATATTTTTTAGTTTTGAATTGGAATTGCTATCTGTTGTCTTTTGTGTTGTTGCAGATGCTGCTTGATTGCTTGCTTGAGTTGTCCCTTTCGTATTTGCAGTATTTCCCTGAGTTGTATCGACTGCTTTTATATTTTGTACAGGCGCATTTGAACTACATCCACAGACAACTATTGCTATTACCAATAAAAGTGCTAGAATTGCTTTCATTTTATTCCACCCCACATGATTTTTTTTAAAGGTAATATCTGTTATTTATAAATTTTAAGTAGTATACCAGGTATACTATTTGTAAAATAAGCAATAGATGTTAAATGAGCAATAAGTTAAGTAATGCTTTTTATCTTAGGATACTGGTCTTTAGCAATACTATCCGCTAGAATCTCCATTTGGCCATTATATTCTTGCACCGTTCCTTGAATTGTTACACTATCATTAACGCTAATATTTTGATTGGTGTCGAATATACTTACATACATCGTGCATTGTTGCGCTAACTTGATTGACATGCTGTTATTGTGCATATATACCTGTTGTACAATTCCATTGACTTTGACGTATGAAGAGACATCGCCGCTTGTTATCTCATTAAAGTTTTTTTCAGGAATTTTATCATAATACGATAGAAGAATTAAAGCGATGATTCCGATAATTGCAGTGAATAATGCTATGTTCAATAAAATTTTATCTTCCATTATGTTTAAATATTGCTATTTTAAATAAAACTTCATAAAAAATTATCGGATATATTGCAACAATTTCGTAAATACTTCGATAATCTTTGGAGAATTCTTATTAAGTCGATTAATAATATACCATAATGGTGAGATCATGGTAAAAAAGTTTTTTATGATAATTACTATTAATGCAGATTCGTTTGATTATGATATTCTACGGAGCTATTTGAATAATGATTTTCGTATATCAAAATTGTATATCGTTCCGCAAGGATTTTTTATCGAAGTATCATTCGAAGAAGATATAGATCGTAGGGGTTGGATTAAAAAACTTGTTCTTTTAGATATTGACGAAATATCGTTTCATGAAATACTTTATGAAGAATTTAAGTCAAGAAAATAAACAGAAGCAATGTAGCTTCTCGGAATAGTCAACAGTATTACTTAGTGCTTTTACTAGAATTTTTTTCAACGTATTCATTGATTTCAGTCATTACTTTAGCTATTTCATCATCAGTCATTCCATGGCCTTGGAATCCTTCTTCTAATGTTTCAAACATTGAAGCTTGACATCCAATGCAGTGCATGCCATTCTCTATCAATATTGGTATTGTGTCTGGATATTTTTCCACTATCTCCGATATTAGTATGGTTTTGCTAATTTGATTGCTTGATGGTTTCATCATTATGCTAGAATCTTTTTTCTAATTATATATTTTATGGATAAATATTGCCATTAACATATTTATCTATGATATGGTTCATGCAATAATTTGTGTTTCTTGTGGTATTGCATAGGATCAATTTTTTCATTTAATAGATTCTCATTATTTGCTTTGTATTCAACAAATAGCAATATGACAAATCCAATAACTGACAGGAATCCCATTAAAATTATCGTCTCACTAAAACCGAAAAATGTGGCTAATAGTCCTCCTATTAGTGCTGCAATTCCAGTTCCTAAGCCGACAGTAGCAGAATATATGCTCCATTCAAATCCTTCATGATTTTTGTCTAGATGTGTACTCCAGAGACTTAGCCATGCCGACGATGCTAGACCTGCACCTATACCATAAACAATTTGTGCAATATATATTGCCAAAACATTCTTTGCATACAAATATTGTATTGGAACAGTAATTATCAAGAATGTACCCGTCCATAACCATCGCACTCTATCTCTATGACTATCAATATATCTAGAGAACGGTATTTGTATAAGTGCCTTGACTGATAAGAATATGGCGCTTGCAATTCCTGCAGCAAGTATTGTTCCGCCAACAATAGTTTCCTTAATGAATATGGCCATTATTGGTGTTGCAAGTCCAAATCCTGTAAGTATGAATATGTCTGAGAACCATAGTAGATATAGTGTCTTATTCATGCACTACTTATTTAGTTATCTTATTTTTAAAGATATCGAATCCGAGCTTTAACAATTTTGGTTCTCTTAATAATAAGGGTATTATAAATTTGCTTGGAAAATTCCTGTCATGCTCGGATAATATTTTACTATTTGATTCTTTTGCAAATATTTCTATAAGTTCATTAGCTTGAACATCAGTCATTGTATTCATCCATTCGCGCATCTTTAGACTAAGCTTTAATTCCTTGCCGTATGTATCATTAAATTTTTTTTCATATGATTCCTTATTTTCAGAAAGCAGTCTTGCTGCATGTAATCCATATATTATTCCACCATATGTTGTTGCTTTAACTTGTGTTGCCGAGTCTCCAATCAAGAAAATGTCTTCTTTTGGTTTACATAATTTTTGTTTAGGATTATATAGCGGGATGATGCCTGATTGATGTTCAAGGATTTTTGCGTCGTGAATTAATTTTTTATAACTCTCATGCAGTTTCTGATTATTTTGACCTATCACACCTACTCGAGCAATCTTGTCATCTTCAGGAACAATCCATGAAAATTCTCCAAGATTAAGATATATTATCGTCGTACCTTCTTCTAATTCTGGATAACGAGCGCGCACCTGCAGTCCCTGGACAAATTTTCTCTCCATAAACATATGAGAACTTTTTGCTACAAGACTATTAGGACCATCACTACCGACAATCATATCAGTATCGTAAGTGGTTTTGCTCGTCTTAATCTGATAATTATTGGCTAATCTTTTATACCCTAAAAATTTTTCTCCAAGATGTATTTTGGCGCCAGAATCAACTGCCTTATTGAATAAAAGATTATCAAAAGCTGCTCTATCTAAAACAATATCAGGATGTTTCAATTTAATATATATAAATTTTCCATTCGGCGCAACAATCTTAAATCTCTTAATATTCGAGACAATCAAATCCTTGGGAATCGTATGCAAAATTTCTCTTACACTGTCTGTAAGAATTCCAGTACATGCAACAGGCTTTCCTATAACTTTATCCTCTTCGAATAAGTGTACTTCATTATTTTTTGCAGCAAGACTTGAATAATACGAACCTGCTGGTCCCGCGCCAATGACTGAAATCATACTAAAGAATACAAGACTATCATTATAAATTTTGTTAAAGGATATATACGTCTCTTAATACATTCAATAAATTCAGATTTAATTTAGTAACTTTTATAAAGTAGTTATAATTCAAGAACGTTCAGGGATTGTTATGAGTACAAATTTGAATATAGCGTTTAATGCAGGACTTGAACATAGCATAAGTGATATTGCCAGAATTTTCTATTCATTCTATTGTCAAGAAAGCGCTCCTGAAGTATTAAACATTCTGAAAGATAAACTTGCAGTATGTCAATACAATAGTGTATCAACACATTTTACACAAAAATTTTCATATGTAACCGATAAGGAAGTCTTATCATTTGCAGGAGGAATAGCAATAAGACAAACAACCAGTCATAATACCAATCAAAGAAGAGAAGTCAAATTAAAAGATGTTGTAGCATTACTTCCAAAAGGCACAGGCAATATTCCTGATGCTACACGTGTTATTGAAGATATGGTTGCATCATATTTGATAGACATAAATGTTGTGGATAAAGGATATGTGATGCGTGATACAAGATCTCAAGATATTGCCAAGTATCCTCTAAGTGTTATATCTCTAGGTATTCAAGAAGCAGTAGATAAAAATAAATTTCATAAAAAATATCTTGCAGATATACTAGAATATGGCAAAGTTGTTATCAAAGAATCATTCAATAAATCAGATATAAACGATATAATCAATAATATCATATGTAAAACACCAATAAGTTTTGATCCACAAGATGGACCTAAGATTTATCAAATTGCAAATTATTCTTTCAAATAAAGTATCAACACATTTTACAGTATTTATCTCAACAGTAGACCGATATATTTTTCTTATATCTATTTTTTGGAACAAACATTTAAAAACCAGATACATATTCTTGTATAATGAATTTCCAAGACTTACAGTCTGTCAACGATTCGAAGTTTTATCTAGACCAAGCTTTCAAAAAATCCAAACTACACGGAGAACACGTTTTTGCAAGAAGCTCTGGAGAACAATTATTCAGAATCACAAAAACAGAATCTGAAAAATTAAAAGTATTCACAAAGACATTAAGAGAATACATGGATAATATCGTTAAGAAATTTCCAAATATAGACAATCTACCGGAAGTATACACCGAATTAATACGATTAACACTAGACTATGACCTATTGAAGAAATCATTAGGAGCATTGACGTGGATTACAAAAAGGCTTGACGAGCTGTCAGTACAGTATTTAGGATCATTAAAAAGATGTGAAACTCGAGAAGATATAAAAAAAGTTATGAGCGGATATTATGGCAGGGTAAGTTCACTAATGCGTCAAGTAGATAAAAGCTTGAAATATATTGAGACAGCAAGATGGACGATGAAGCAGTATCCGACATTAAAAACTGATCTTTTCACTGTTGCAATAACAGGTTTTCCAAATATTGGAAAAAGCACATTACTCAGTAAATTAACTCCAGCAAAGCCTGAAATTCAAAATTATGCATTTACAACAAAACAGATTAATCAAGGATATGCAATGTATGGAATGAGAAAAGTCCAATTTGTAGATACTCCTGGAGTACTTGATAGAAGCAAGATGAACAATATTGAACTTCAAGCATTCTTAGTATTAAAATATTTAGTTAACTTAATCATCTATATCGTCGATTTAACAGAACCTTACCCAATAAAACAACAGGAAGAATTAATGAAGAAATTAAAAGAACAAGACAAACCAATGATAATATACCTTAGCAAGACAGATATCATTGCTAAAGAGATATACGAGAAAGCTAAAAGAAAATATAAGGCAGTAACGACAATTGAAGAATTAAACAAGAAAATAGAAAAACAAATGAAAGAATTCTACTTCGAATGATTTCTAAAAAGGTTTATTTTCTACGAAACCATGATTTAAAAGTTTATTGATTACATCTGGGGATAAGTATGTTTCGGAATAAGTATTGTTCTCTATACTAGACTTGTTAACAAAATAATTAGCCCACCTAGCTAACTCGTGTCCTAATCCTTTCCTAATTGTTCCTTCGTCAGTTCTTCTTTCAATTCTAATAACGTATTTCTTAGCGTACTTGCCTATTAATGGAATATTAGAGAAAATGAATCTATTGAGTATATAGGCGAGAGAGAATCCTAATAGTTCTCTGTTGTTTTTCTTGGAATACTGCAATGTATGATTTAATTCATGACCAAAACCTCCTTTTTTCTCATCGAAATCTAGGTCTTTGAAAATTGTCTTTTTAGGATTAGTATTATTTGAGATTAGAATAGAATATTTTCTTTCGCTTTGTTTATTTAATAAAAAAAGTTTTGAATATTGTGATCTTAACACATCTTCACTCATTTTAGCATATTTCACACTTATATCGACATTGTATAACTCTAATTCATAATTTTTATATGCTGATAGAAATGGTCTAGCATCTTCTTCAATGATTGATTCTAGATGAATGTTCTTAGAGATTATTAAATTACTAATATCTGAATTGTGCATAATGCAACAAAACTAAGAATCCTTTATAAATTTTATTACTATGAAGTGATAATTAAACTAAAAGAAATAAATATAAAAAAATTAATTCTTAGATTCTATAATCTGACATTGACAAGGCAACTTATTCTTGCATCTAACTAATGCCTGCTTTGCGATGCCAAGATTTTTCTTATCAACACAAGCGATAAATATCACATCATTTTTCTTGAGTTGAGCTGCTCGTCCAATAACTTTACCATAAGACCCAGCCATACCTGTACTCATACGGTCTGCTCCTGCACCAGATGCTAAAACGTTATCTCTAAGCATATGATGTGGATGTTTTCTTAATTGGAAGAAATAGTCAGTCTTGCCTGCCTTAGTCTCAAGCCACTTATTGCCTGATTGTCTTGAAGATTCTAGTGCGTTATCTCTTATCTGCAATTCTTTTTTAACAATCAAAGTTAAAGTATATTCAAATGTCTTGTTTGGATTTCCCATGATGTATCTGACAACCTTGCTGTGTGGTGCAGATTTGATAAAATTTTTAGACCTGAACTTTGATTTTCTAGTGTATGGTCTCTTTAAAACCTGATTGTATGCTGAACCTTTTCTTAATTTTGCCATTTTGATAAACCTCTAAATAATAGATTAATTATACTCTATAGAAAAAGCGATTTATTTATAAAGCTAACCATTTTCCAGAAAATACATTGTAGTCGCTTACATACATTTATTATATAGCCTCGTAGTGTAGCGGTCAATCATAGG